>Ga0070709_10000936_pt1 | contig 16205 bp, 17 predicted proteins | sample LARL51metaG_FD_65449 | JGI IMG/M metagenome (GOLD analysis project Ga0070709, IMG submission 65449) | Corn, switchgrass and miscanthus rhizosphere microbial communities from Kellogg Biological Station, Michigan, USA - LAR L5-1 metaG | ecosystem: Host-associated > Plants > Roots > Rhizosphere ...
TGGCATCATGTGGCAGTGCCAGACCCGCAGGCCAGCCCGGCACCGGTGGATTCCGGGCCAGCCACGCGGATCCGGCTGGCCCGCCCGGTCGGCACGGAAATACGTCCTTACGTTGTGCTCGGGCTGATTTCCCTGCTCTTTTCGCTCTATCTGACCTGGCACCTGCTCGGTGATTTGCCGAATCGGAAGGTGGCCGGCAATCCCGCCGCGCCGCGCTGGCCAGGTTCGTCACGAACATCGTGCAGCGCCCGGCGCTGCGTACCGGCGGGGTGCTGCTCTGGCGGCACCTGGCCGGCCGCTAGGGATCCCGCTCAGGATGGCCGTCGTAGCGCAGTGCGGCCCTTGATGAGCGCGAGGGTGGCGCTCGCCGCCTGGTCCGCGGCACTGCCAACGGGGTCTTGTTCGTCGTCGAAGGAACCGTCGAGCAGCAGCATGGCGTGCCCGTGCGCGGTGGCCTCCGCCACCGCCATGAGGGCGTCGGCGGCCCTGGCGTCCTGCCCGCAGACCTCCAGCGCGCAGGCGCCGAAGGTCTCCTCCAGGGCGTGGAAGGCGCGCCGGAACTCCGGATAACGGCTCTTGTCGATGCCGGTCACGAACAGCGTGTCGAACAGCGGACGCTGCTCGCCGGCGAACCTGACGTAGGCACGGGCCAGGGCGGCAAGCCGCTGCTGCGGGGAATCGGTGTCGGGCGCCTCCGCCGCAAGGGCGGCGGCGAACACGTCGAGCGCGCGGATTCCCACCGCCGCGAGCAGGTCGTCGCGGTCGGCGAAATGCCGGTAGGGGGCGGCCACCGTGACCCCGAGCCTGCGGCTGACCTCGGCCAGCGAGAAGTCACGAATCCCGCGCTCGGCGATCAGGCTGATCGCGGCGTCCACGAGCGCGGCCTTGAGATCGCCGTGGTGGTACCGGCCGCCCTTGGCGGGCGCCTCAGATGGCGTATCTGACACCCGTGAGCCGCTCCGATTCCTGCCACAGGCGGCGCTGCGCGCCTCCGTCGTGGGACCGCTCGCTTGAGCCGACCCGGACAGGGTAGCCCCGCTCCCCGCGCCAGCGGACCGGCCCGTAGTAATCGCCGCCGGACACGGTCGGGTCGGTCGCGGCCCGGAGCGTGCCGAGCGCGCCGATCGCGGCGCGCTGCGCGAGCGGCCGCTCGACCAGGTTGTAGAGCGCGGTCATCGCCGGGGAAAGGTACCGTGCGAGGTCGGTCCTGGTCAGGCCCGGGTGCGCCGCGACCGCGATCGCCGGGCTCCCGGCCGCCTGCAACCGCCGCTGGAGCTCGTAGGTGAACATCAGGTTGGCGAGCTTGGACTGGCCGTACCCGGCCGCCCGGCGGTAGCCGCGCTCGGACTGCAGGTCGTCGAAGTTGATCTGCCCTTCCTTGTGGCCGTTGCTGCTGACCGTGACCACCCGTGCCCCGGGCCGCGCCGCCACCCGGTCGATCAGCAGCCCGGTCAGCGCGAAGTGGCCAAGGTGGTTGATGCCGAACTGCAACTCGAAGCCGTCGGCGGTGCGGCCGTACGGCGGCATCATCACCCCCGCATTGTTGACCACCAGGTCGATCCCCTCGCAGGAGGACCGGATCTGACCGGCCGCCGCGCGGACGGAATCGAGCGAGGCAAGGTCCAGCGGCACCACCCGGACGTCGGCGCCCGGTGCCGTGGCGCGGATCCTGGTGACCGCGTCGTGCGCCTTGCCCTGGTCCCGGCAGCCGAGGATCAGGCGCGCGCCGCGCGCGGCGAGCACCCGCGCCGCCTCGAAGCCGATGCCGGAGTTGCCCCCGGTGATCACCGCCGTGCGCCCGGACTGGTCCGGCACGTCCGCCTCGGTCCAGTCGGCCGTGGTGCTCTGCGTCCTGGTCTGCTGGCTCATCCCCGCCACCGTCCCTTCCGCGCCGTCCGCCTATGTGAAAGCCTCTTACAATGTAAGAGACGTTAGCTTGGCGACGCTGACATGTCCAGTGCGGGACTGGGCACGTCGATGGCGTGGGTCAGCCGCCGACGGGGGTGGCTTCGGCGAGGACACCGATCAGCGCGGTGACGGCTTCGGCCGCGTCGGGGCCGGCCGCGCGGACGGTGATCTGCTGGCCGCGGGTCGCGCCGAGGCCCATGACGGCGAGCACGCTCTTGGCGTCCGCCGTGTGCACGCCAACGGTCAGTTCCACCACGGACTGGAACTTGGCCGCCATCACTGCCAGGGATCCGGCGGGCCGGGCATGGAGGTCCCCGGTCAGCGTGATTGCTGCCTCACAGCTTCCTGGCATGACGCGCCTCCTCGGCCGCCTGCAGCACCGCCTTGACGTCGCCGCCTGCGGCGGCGGTGACCGTGGCCGCGACCGCGCCCTCGACGAACGGGGCATCCGCCAAGGCGACGGGCCCGTCGAATTCCTCCTCGGCGAGCAGCGCCCGGACCGTCAGCACCGAGCTGCCGAGGTCAGGCAGGATCACCACGCCGGCACCGGCGTCGGCATACTGCACCGCCCGGCGGACCCGCGCGATACTGGTCCCGATGCCGCCGTCGTCCGTGCCACCCGCCGCGGCGATGACCACGCTTCCGCCGCCGATCTGCCCGGCCACCTCGGCCGTGCCCTGGGCCAGCGCGGCACTGTGCGAGACGAGAACGATCCCTACCCTTGCTTCGTCGCTCATGCCTTATCCTGAATAGCGTTCGACATCACCGAAAGGGACTCATGATCCAGTCCGTGGAGCGCGCGGCGGCGATCCTGGGCGCGCTCGGCTCGGGCACCCCCCGGCTGGGGGTGACCGAGATCGCTGAGCGGGTCGGGCTGGCCAAGCCGACCGTCTACGGCCTGCTGCGCACCCTGGAGAAGCACGACCTCGTTGCCCAGGATCCCGATTCCGGCAAGTACAGCCTGGGCCCCGGTGTCCTCCAGCTTGGCAACGCCTACCTCGACGGTTCCGAACTGCGGGCCCGTTCCCTGCTGTGGGCAGAGGCGCTGGCGCAGCGGGCCAACGAGGCGGTGTGGGTGGCGACCCTGTCCGGGACGCGGGTGATCGTCTTGCACCATGTGTTCCGGCCGGACAACACCGTGCAGATCCTCGAGGTGGGGGCGGCCATCCCCTGGCACGCCTGCGCCCTCGGGCACGCGATCGTCGCTCAGCTTCCGGCCACGGCCAGCGCCCGGGTGATGGCGGCCGACCTGGCGCCGCTCACCGGCCGGACCAAGACCACGCGGGCGGCGCTGAGCCGGGCCCTGGCTCAGGTCCGTAAGAACGGTTATGCGGTGGAGGACCAGGAGGCCACCGTCGGCGATGCTGGTGTGGCCGCGCCGATCATGAACAGGCACGGCACGGTGGCCGGCGCGATCGGCGTCGTGGGCCCGGTGGAGCGACTGCTTGCCCCTGGCACCAGAGACGAACTGGCCCGTGCCGTGGTGGATTCGGCCCGGTCGGTGTCCAGGGACCTGGGCGCGGGCCGGGGTGGCGGCGCCGCGCTGTCCGCGCTGAGCTGACCTCATAGCGCGGGCACCAGCTTCCACACCGCATCCACGGTCGGGGCGGACAGCGCCCGCGCCGCCAGGTCCGCGCAGGCACTGGTTTCGAGTGCCGTCACCCAGGATCTGACCTGCGGTACCCGCGCCGCGGGAACGCTCAGCGTATCCACGCCAAGGCCCACGAGCAGCGGCAGCACCCGGGCGTCGGCGGCGGCGTCACCGCACACCGAGACGGCGATGCCGGCTTCGCGGGCGGCCTGCGTGACATGCCCGATGAGGCGGAGTACCTGCGGGTCCGCGGCGAGCGCGGGCCGCGCCGTGGGATCCTGCCGGTCCAGGCCGAGCACCTGGCCGGCCAGGTCGTTGGTTCCGATCGAGAAGAAGTCCACGGCCGGGGCGAAGGCCTCCGCCGTCGCGGCGGTGGCTGCCAGTTCCACCATGATCCCCAGCCGAGGCACCGGTACACCGAGCGCGGCGGCGGCCTCGGCCAGCGCGGCACGGACCTGGGCCACCTCGTCGAGCGAGCTGACCATGGGGATGAGCACGCCCAGCCTTGTGTCGTGGCCGGCCTCCAGAATCGCGCGCAACTGGTCACGAAGCGCGGTGGGATGCGCAAGCAGCGCGGCCAGTCCGGCCGCTGGCGCCTGGCCCGCGCCCGCCCCGGGACCACTCGCTGCGCTAGGCCCGGAAGCCGGTGCGCCGTTGGCATGGTGCCGGGCCAGGAACGGGGGGATCTTGTCTCCGGAGAAGTCGAGCAGCCGGACGGTGGCCGTGCGCCCGGCCAGCAGGCCCAGGATCGGCGCCAGATGCGCCTGGTGCTCGGCGAGCGTGGGCCAGGCCAGAGCGGCGATGAACGGGATCTCGGTGCGGAGCAGGCCCACTCCGGCCGCGCCCCTGGCCAGGCCGGCCCTGGTCTCCGCGGCCGAGGCCACGTTGCACAGGACGGTGATCGCCCGCCCGTCGATGGTGGCGGCAGGCCCGGTGTCCCGGGCCTGCCGCAGCCCGTTGGCGGCCCCCGTGGTCGTCCCAGCGCGCCCGGCCCGGCCAGCCCCGGCGGCCGGGCCGGCCCCCGCGGTCAGGCCAGCCCCCGTGTTTACGTCAGCCCCCACGACCGGGCCCGCTCCGGCACCCAGGCCAGCCGCGACGCCCGGTCCGACCGTCAGCTCACCGGCCACGGCGTCGAGCACGGCGGGCTGGCCGCCCGGCGCCGCGAGCACCGCCGCATCCACCCCGGTGATCATCGGCAGGCCAAGGCCGCGCGCGACGATCGCCGCGTGCGAGCTTCCGCCTCCGGCCACCGAGACCGCGCCGGCCAGCCCGGCCTCGGCAAGCTCGATCAGGTCGGCCGGGCTGACCTCACGCCGCACCAGGATGAAGTCGCCTTCCGGGCGAGGCGGCGCCCCCGCTGCGGCCAGGCGGTCGAGCACGGCCTGGCCCACCTGGCGGACGTCGCCGGCCCGCTCCGCCAGCTCGGGCACGGGCAGCCCGGCGAGCACACTGGCCTGGGCCTCGGCTGCCGCCAGGATCGCGTCGGCCGCGCCTGTTCCCCCGGCTACCGCTGCCACTGCGGGCCCGACCAGCGCGGGATCCGCCGCGATGAGCGCGGCCACGCCGACGATGTCCGCTTCGGCGTCCCGGCCAGCCACGCGGAGCCGTTCGGCCAAATCATGACGGTCCGCGGCGACGGCGGCGAAAGCCTCGCGGACCTGCTCCGCCGTCACGTCGGCGGGGGGGCCGGGGTCGGCGACGTAAAGCTGGCCCGCAGCCGTCCCCTCGGACACCGGCCGGCCCGTGAAGCGCGCGGGCTTGGTCATGGAGCCTGCTGCGCCGCGACGTCGCGCAGGGCGCCGAGGATAAGCGCCATCGACGCCGCGCCGGGGTCTTCGTGCCCGACACTGCGCGGGCCGAGGTAGCTGGCCCGGCCCTTGAGCGCCTGCATCGAGATGGTGGCCTGGGCGCCCTCGGCCGCGGCGGCGGCGAGCGCGGCGAGGGCGCCGTCGGCCGGCGCCCCCTCCGCAAGGGCCTTGGCGAGCGCGCTGACCGCCGGGGCCAGCGCGTCCACCATGGTCTTCTCACCCTCCCGCGCCGCGCCCAGCTTCTGGACCCCGGCCAGCGCCGCCTCCAGCGCCGCGGCCAGCGCGGCAAGGTCGGCGTCGGGCACGTCACCGAGCGACTTGCCGGCCGAGCGCAGCGCCATGCCGTACAGCGGCCCGGACGCGCCGCCCACCTTGGAGATCAGCGTCGAACCGGCCAGCGTCAGCACCGCGCCCGGGGTGGGCGCATCCTTCTGTTCCAGTGCCACGGTGACCGCGCCGAAGCCGCGGGCCATGTTGATGCCGTGGTCGGCATCGCCGATGGCCGCGTCGAGCTGGGTCAGGTGGTCGCGCTGCGTCTCGACCACGGCCGCGGCCGCGGTCATCCAGTCACGGAAGAATGCGGCGTCCATGGGCACTCCTTTGCGGTAGATGTCTCTACCGTCCCCAGCGCAGGGCGGGTGTGTCCACCGGTGCGTCCCAAAGCTGCTCGAGCGTGTCGGTCATCCGGCATACGGTCACCGAGAAGCCCTGCATCTCCAGGCTGGTGATGTAGTTGCCGACCAGATTCCTGGTGATCCGTGCGCCCTTGCCGGCCAGGTACTTGTGCACCTCGTTGTAGAGCAGGTACAGCTCGATCAGCGGGGTGCCGCCCATACCGTTGACCATCACCAGTAGGTCGCCGGTGAGCGGCTGGTCCGCGTGGATGGCGTCCAGCGCGGCGGCCGCCAGCTCCGCCGCCGGGGCCAGCGGGGCACGCCGCCGGCCCGGCTCGCCATGGATGCCGATGCCCAGCTCGATCTCGTTGTCGCCGAGCTCGAACGTCGGCTTGCCCGCAGCGGGAATGGTGCACGAGGTCAGTGCCACGCCGAAGGACCGGCTGCGCTCGTTGACCTCGGTCGCCACGGCGGCCACGTCGGCCAGCGGTGCGCCGCGCTCGGCGAGCGCCCCGGCGATCTTCTCCACGAAGACCGTGGCGCCCACGCCGCGGCGGCCCGCGGTGTACAGCGAATCCTGGACGGCCACGTCGTCGTTGACGACCACGGAGGTGACGTCGATCCCCTCGTCGGCGGCCAGTTCCGCGGCCATCTGGAAGTTCAGCACGTCGCCGGTGTAGTTCTTCACGATGTGCAGCACGCCGGCGCCGCCGTCGACCGCCTTGGTGGCGGCGAGCATCTGGTCGGGGACCGGCGAGGTGAACACCTCGCCGGGGCAGGCGGCATCCAGCATGCCCAGGCCGACGAACCCGCCATGCAGCGGCTCGTGGCCACTGCCGCCACCCGACACCAGCCCGACCTTGCCCGGTGTCGGGCCACCCGCCCGGGTGATGACCTTGTTCTCGATGTCCACGGCCAGCGACGGGTGCGCCGCGGCGACGCCGGCCAGCGCGTCGGTGACAACGGTGTCGGGGGCGTTGATGAGCTTCTTCATGACGTGCCTTCCGCGATCTTCTCGACGGCCGAGTCGGTGTCGGCCGGGGCGAGGCTGTTCAGCGCCGCCTGGCGGCGGGTGGTGGAGAGCCCCAGGTAGGCGAAGGCGCCGGCGAGGCCGCCGACCAGTTCCCCGATGATGTAGGCGGGCGCCTGCGCCCAGGAGACCGTGCCGCCGAACGCGCTCTGCCAGACCATCGCGCCCAGGTAGCGGGCGGGGTTGATGGCGGCACCCGTAGCGGGCCCGAGGACGATGATGATCGCGAACACCGAGGCGCCGATGGCCATGGGTGCCCAGCCGGGCACGGCGCGGTGGTCGATGACGCCGAAGATGGTGAACACCAGGATCGCGGTGCCGATCGCCTCGATCAGCCCCGCCCGGCCGAACCCCATCGAGGAGGCGTTGTAGGCGGTCACGCCGCCGCCGGCCGCGACGGTCGCCGCCTTGCCCAGCGTCACGAAGTAGCCGAGCGCGCCGATCAGCGCGCCGGCGACCTGTGCGGTCACGTAGCCGGGCACCTCGCGCCAGGGGAACTTGCCGCACGCGGCCAGGGAGACGGTGACGGCCGGGTTGATGTGGCCGCCGGAGATGTGACCGATCGCGTAGACGATGCCGACGATGATCAACATGAACGCGAACGAGATCATGCCGAGCTGGGCCATCGAGAACGGGACCTTGGTGCCGGCCGCGATCACTCCGGTCGCAGCGGCGGAGCCCGCTCCGATGTAGACCAGGCAGGCAGTTCCGATAACCTCCGCAAAGAGCTTTTGCGGGGTTGTGGGTGTTGCGGCCATGCGGTTCGCCCGTCGGCCACCTCGGGGCAGGCGGCGGGCTCCTCACCTCCCTCTCGCGATGCGAGCCCGACTTCTGGAATGCGGTTCGGTATCGTCGAACAGCATTTCAAGGAAGATAAGACTGTGTTACGCCTACGTCAAGAGGCAAACGGTAGATGAGCGGCGCCGCCAGCCAGGCCGGGCGCGGCCCCGGCCGCGCCGGCCGGCGCGCCGCAGCGCCTGGCGGCGGGGCCATGACCCCCGCGCAGCAGCGGACACTGGCCGCGGTCAGCGCCGAACTGAGCCGGCTGATTCGCTACGACGACGAGTCCATCGTGAACGAGGTGTGGCTGCGGCGTCGCTACGACAGCAGCCGCTACCCCACGCTTGGCGACGCCCGGCGGGCGACCGTGATCACAGCCTGGCACGAGGCTGGCCACGCCGTGGCGGCCTTCACCGTGGGTGCCAGCTTCCGGTCGGCCAGCATTCACGCCGGCCGCGACACCGAGGGCCGGGTGCACGGTATCCAGGGCACCGGCGACCTGGCCTTCGTGATCGACGCCGCCGGCCAGATCGCCGAGCGGCTGCGCACCTGGACCGTCCCCGACGACGACGGGCTACGCGCGTGGCTGCCGACATGGCGGGATGACGGCGGCGATGCACGGCGGTTTCGCGCGAACATCCGCCAGCGCTTCGGCGACGACGAGTTCGCTGCCTGGCGCTACAGCGAATCGCTGCTGGCCCCGCAACGGCTGAAGATCCGCCAGGTCGCGCGCGCCCTGCTCGTGCATCCCAGGCACCTACCGCATCAGGTAGTCGCAGCGCTGTCCCGCGCCGGGTGATCCGAGGCACCTGGCACAGGCCGCAGCAGAGATGTCACCGACTGTTCTTCAACACATAACGAGAGTTATGTCCTGCGGCGATACCTCGTAGTTCAGCTTGGTGAACGTGCGGATCGCGATTGTCGCCGAGTCCTTCCCGCCCGACGTCAACGGGGTAGCCCACTGCACCCTCCGCGTGGCGGAGCATCTCGTGGCCTGTGGTCACCATCCGCTGGTCATCGCCCCGGCCCCGGCCCGCGGCACGCCCGGTGCGTCCGGCCCGTTCCCATGCCCGGTGGTCCGGCTGCGCTCGGTGCCGTTGCCCTGCTACCGCAACTTCCGCGTCGCCATGCCCGGCCCGCCGCTCCGCTCCGCGGTGGCCTGCCACCGCGCCGACCTGGTCCACCTGGCCAGCCCGTTCATCCTGGGCGCCGGCCGGGCGGCCCGGCTGCCCACGCTCGCGGTGTACCAGACCGACATGCCCGGGTACGCCCGGGTGTACCGGACGGGGCGGCTGGGCGAGGCCGCGGCGTGGGGCTGGGTGCGCCGGATCCACAATGCCGCGGACCGCACCCTTGCCCCGTCCGCGGCCAGCGCTGACAGCCTGCGCGCGAACGGGGTCGAGCGGGTCTGGGTGTGGGGCCGTGGAGTGGACACGGACCTGTTCAATCCGGGCAGGCGCAGCGAGCGACTGCGCCGTGAACTGGCGCCGGGCGGCGAGGTGCTCGCCGGGTATGTCGGGCGGCTGGCCCCGGAGAAGCGCGTGGACCTGCTCGGGCAGGTCGCGGCGCTGCCCGGCGTCCGGCTGGCGGTCGTGGGCGGCGGCCCGGCCGAGGCCGCCCTGCGCCGGGCCCTGTCTGCCGCGGTGTTCCTCGGCCCGAAATACGGCGCCGAACTTGCGGAGATCTACGCCAGCCTCGACATCTTCGTGCACAGCGGGGCGCGGGAGACGTTCGGCCAGACGTTGCAGGAGGCCGCGGCCAGCGGGCTGCCCGTCGTGGCGCCGGCCGCCGGCGGCCCGCTCGACATCGTCGGCGACGGCGTCACCGGGTTCCTCGTGCCGCCCGGGGCGGCCGGGCCGCTGGCCGATGCGGTATCGCGACTGGCCGGTGATCCCGCGATGCGGGCGGCGATGGGACGGGCAGGCAGGGCGAAGGTCACCGGCCGCACCTGGCCGGTTCTCGGCGACGAACTGATCGGGCACTACGCAGAGATCCTCAGGCACCGCGGGAAGGCAGTGCGATGACGACTTTGGCGGTACTCGGCGACTCGATCACGCTGGGCGTGGGCGACCCCGCGCCGGGCGGTGGCTGGCGCGGCTGGGCCGCGTTCCTGGCAGACAGCCTGCCCGGCGGGCGGCTGGTGAACCTGGCCGCCAACGGCGCACGGGTGGCCGACGTGGAACGCACCCAACTGCCCCGCGCCCTGGAACTGCGGCCCGACGTGGCCAGCGTCGTCGTGGGCGTCAACGACACCCTCCGGGCCGGTTTCGACGCGGCGCGCATCCAGGCCGCGCTCGCCCATGTGGCCGGCTCGCTGACCGCGGCCGGCGCGGTGGTCCTCACCATGCGGCTGCCGGATCCGGGGATGATGCTCGGCCTGCCCCCGGCGCTCGCCCGGCCCCTGGCCAGGCGGCTCGGTGTGATCAACGAGGCCATGGACCAGGTGGCGGAGCAGTTCGGCACGGTGCACTTCGACGCGGCAGCGGACCTGGCCACCTACGACCGGCGGATGTGGAGCGCGGACCGGCTGCACCCGAGCGAGCGCGGCCACAGGTACATCGCCGGCCGCTTCCACGACCAGCTCGCCGCGGGCGGCCATCGCCTCGGCCCGCGGCCGGGCACCGAGCCGACCAGCCCGCCGCCGACGCGGCTCGACACGGCGGCCTGGATGGCGACCAAGGGCACGGCCTGGGTGCTGCGCCGGTGTACCGATCTCGTGCCCTACCTGCTTGTCATGGCGCTGCGAGAGTGCTTGCCGGGCCCTGGCCCGCGGCCTCCCGTAGTGCCCCCGCTGCGGCTACCCGAACCGGTGACGGCGCAGCGGGGCACCGGCCCACAGGACGACATCACGGAGATCGGGGTGCCGGAGATCGGGCACGCGCCATGAGCGGGCGGCCGCGGCTGACCGTGTTCGGTACCGGGTACCTGGGCACGGCACACGCCGCCTGCCTGGCCTCGCTCGGCTTCGAGGTGCTCGGCGTGGACGTCGATGCGGCACGGGTCAGCGCCCTGCAGGCCGGGACGCTGCCGTTCTACGAGCCGGGCCTGGAGCCGCTGCTGCGGGCGGGGCTGCACAGCGGCCGACTCCGTTTCACCACCTCCTACCCGGCCGCCGCGGAGTTCGGCGACGTGCACTTCATCTGCGTGGGAACCCCGCAGCGCCCCGGGTCCGGCGGTGCGGACCTCTCCCAGTTCGAGGCGTGCTTCGCCGGGCTGGCCCCGCTGCTGCGGCGGCCCTGCCTCGTCGTGGGGAAGTCGACGGTGCCGCCGGGCACCGTGGTGGCCTACAGCCAGCGGCTGCCTGCCACCGCCCCCGCCGGGCCCGGCGCGGAGCTGGCCTGGAACCCGGAGTTCCTCAGGGAGGGCCACGCGGTCGGCGACACGCTGCGGCCGGACCGGATCGTCGCGGGCGTCTGGTCGGCGCGCGCCGAGGCGACGCTGCGCGAGGTGTACGCGGAACCGCTCGCGGCGGGGATCCGCTTCCTGGTCACCGACCCCGCCACCGCCGAGATGGTGAAGGTTGCCGCGAACGCCTTCCTTGCCACCAAGATCTCCTTCATCAATGCGATGGCCGAGGTGTGCGAGGTGACCGGCGCGGACGTGCTCAGCCTGGCCGGGGCGCTCGGCCATGACCGGCGGATCGGCGCGGCCGGGATGCGCCCCGGGCTGGGTTTCGGCGGCGGGTGCCTGCCCAAGGACATCAGGGCCCTGGCATCCCGGGCCGCGGAACTGGGGGCGGGTGAGGCACTGGAGTTCCTGCACGAGATCGACGCGATCAACCAGCGGCGCCGTACCCGCGTGGTGGATCTGGCGCGGGAGGCGGCGGGGGGCCGGCTGGAGGGCCGCCGGGTGGGCGTGCTCGGCGTGGCGTTCAAGCCGGGTTCGGACGACATCAGGGACTCGCCGGCGCTCGAGGTCGCGGTGCGGATCCGGACCCTGGGCGCCCGGGTGGCCGTGTTCGACCCGGCGGCCATGGACCGGGCCAGGAAGGTGCATCCAGACCTGGACTACGCCGGCTCGGTGCTCGGCGCGGTCCGTGCCGCCGATGTGCTGCTTGTCCTCACCGAGTGGCCGGAGTTCGCGGCCGCCGATCCGGAGGTGCTGGCCAAGACGGTCGCCCGGCGGGCCGTCGTGGACGCGCGGCACGCCCTGGACGCGGGCGCGTGGCGGGACTGCGGCTGGGACTACCGCGCTCCCGGCCGCCCGGGCAACCCACCCGGTGCTCCGCTCGCCCTGCCCGGCCGCGCGGCCGACGTCCGCCCACACCGGGCTGAGCTGGACGAGGTCGCGGCAGGTTTCCTTGCCGCCGCGGTCTGACCGCCTCATGCAGGGGTAACACCTCCGCCGAGCACGGGAACAGGCTGAAGCGCGCCAGCACTTCGCGGTCGAACAGTTAGACATCTATGGATTGGGTATGCTGGGTGCATGCGACCGGCACGGACTCCCATCGGGCTGGAACTGGCCCGGGCGGCCCGGACGGTCAGCCGTGCCTTCGATGACGCCCTGGCCGAGGCGGGCGGCTCGCTGCCGGTCTGGCTGGTGCTGCTGAACCTGAAGACCCGGCAGTTGTCCAGCCAGCGCGACCTGGCCGAGGCGGTGGGGGTGCGAGAGGCCACGCTCACCCACCATCTGAACGCCATGGACGCGCAGGGCCTGGTCACCAGGACCCGGGATCCGGCCAACCGGCGCGTCCACGTGGTGGAACTGACCCCGGCCGGCGAGGCGGCCTTTGTCCGCCTGGCGGAGGCGGCGACCGCCTTCGACCGCCGGCTCCGCGACGGCCTGAGCGACTCCGACCTCGACGGCCTGGCGACCGTGCTGGGCCGGCTGGCCGGAAACGTGGCGGGCGAGCATGGCCCGGCCGGCCCCTGGCCATCCTGAGCCGCCCCGAAACCCGCCGGCAGCGGCCTCTGTTGATCTGGATGCGCGCTGGCATACGCTTCGGGCCTGCGGCGGGGACGGACTCCGCTCAGGTTCCGCGCGGGAGCAGCCATGGATCTGTTCGACCTGTCCGGGAAGACCGCCGTCGTCACCGGGGGCAGCCGCGGCATCGGGCTCATGGTCGCCCGCGGCCTGCTGCAGGCCGGGGCACGGGTATACATCAGCTCACGCAAGGCCGATGCCTGCGCCGAGGCGGCGAAGGAACTGTCCGAGCACGGCCCCGTCCATGCGATTCCCGCCGACCTGTCGGCGGAGCCGGAGTGCCTGCGGCTGGCCAGCGAGGTCGGCGAGCGAGAACAGGCCGTGAACGTCCTGGTCAACAACGCCGGCGCCACCTGGGGCGCGCCGCTGGCCGACTATCCCGCCGCCGCCTGGGACAAGGTGGTGGACCTCAACCTGAAGGCACCGTTCTTCCTGACCAGGGCGTTTCTGCCGCTTCTCGAGGCCGCCGGAACGGAGGAGGACCCCGCCCGGATCATCAACATCGGGAGCATCGACGGCCTGCGGGTACCGCCGTTCCCGACGTACGCCTACTCGGCGAGCAAGGCCGGGTTGCACCACATGACCCGGGTGCTCGCGCGCGAACTCGGCCCACGGCGGATCACCGTCAACGCCGTGGCCCCGGGGCCTTTCGAGTCCAAGATGATGGCCGCCACCCTCATGACGATGGGGGAGGCGATCGCCGACGCGGCTCCGCTGAGACGGATCGGCCGGCCCGACGATATGGCCGGTGTTGTGATCTACCTGGCCTCGCGGGCGGGTGCCTACGTCACCGGCGCCGTCATCCCGGTGGACGGCGGCATCGGCACCACCGTCTGACGCCAGCCGTCCACCGACGGCTATCTCCGCCGCACCAGCCAAGCCGTGAAGAAGTAGGCCGTGCGCGATGTGTTAGTTCTTGCGGTTCGCCACGAAGGTGCCCCGACCATGAACGGAGACCACCAGGCCACGCTCCCGCAGAACCTCCATGGCCCGCCGCACTGTGCCGTAAGCCACCCCGTAGTCCTCGGCCAGGTCCCGCTCGCTGGGCAGTCTTCCCTTGATCTCCCCCGCCTGGATGCGCGCGGCCAGCAGGTTGGCTACCTGTATGTAGGCCAGCTCCGGCGAATCGGGATCGATCATGAGGATCACTGTAAAGGTGTCCTCACCTGCAAAGACAATGCGGGAGGAGCTTATTGCAGCAAGGTGCTCTAGACTGCTTTATATGCTGGATGACGATGTGACCGTGCTGCAGCAGCAGCATCCGGGATGGCAGATCTCGACCGTGTGGTGCAGTGCCGCCAGCGGGCCAGATGCGCGTCGGCTTATGGCCTACCGCTGCATGGATAACCGGCGCATCTTGCTGACCGCCTGGACCGCCGCAGAGCTGGCCCAGAACATCCGCAGGGAGGAAGAAGGGGCGTGAAGTGCGCGGCCGTCTCTCTGGCCTCCCCAAGGGCGTCTGAGCGCGGTTCTTTGCTGCGTCTAAAGTTTGACGTCTAATCCTTAGATATCTATTATTTATCTGACGTGACCGACATGGCCGCACAGCCTGATGGAGCAGTCGGATGGACGAACATAACGGACCGGTGGGCGGGCAGCCGCTGCTGACACGCGAGATCCTCACCCTCGCGGCGGTCTTCGTCCTCGGGGCGAGCATGACAATCCTGGACGCGACGATCGTCAACGTCGCCCTGCCCACCCTGGGCCGGGACTTCCGCACCTCGATCGCGACCATCCAGTGGGTGCCGACCATCTACCTGCTGGCCTTCGCCACCGTGATCCCCGCCTCCGGGTGGGCGACCGAGCGGTTCGGCGCCCGGCGGGTGTGGATCACCTCGCTCGCGCTGTTCCTGGCCGGCTCGCTCGGCTGCGGGCTGTCCGGGTCGGTCGCCGTGCTGATCTGCTTCCGGGTGCTGCAGGGCATCGGCGGCGGGATGATCATTCCGGTCGGCCAGGCGATCCTGGCGCGGGCCGCTGGGCCGCAGCGGATGGGCCGGGTGATGAGCATCGTCGGCGTGCCACTGTTGCTCGGCCCGGTCGTCGGGCCGGTGATCGGCGGGGCGCTGATCAGCGCCGCGAGCTGGCGGTGGATCTTCTTCGTCAACGTGCCGGTGGGCGCCCTCGCGCTGGCCCTGGCGCTGCGGCTGCTGCCGGACACCCCGCGCAGCCCCGCGAAGCTGGACGTGCCCGGGCTGGTCCTGTTGTCCGGCGGCATCGCCGCCTTCCTCTACGGGCTGGCCGAGATCGGCGCCGGCACCGCCGGGGGCGCGCTGCCCGGTGTCGCGATGGCCACCGGGCTGGCCATGGTCGCGGCGTTCTGCTGGTACGCGGTGCGAGCCCGCAAGCCGCTGATCGACCTCAGGCTGCTGCGCAGCCGTGGGTTCGCGGCCGGCGCGGCCGCCAACCTGATGCTGGGCATCGCGCTGTTCGGCGTGGCGCTGCTGTTGCCGCTGTACCTGGAGATTGTCCGGGGCCGTAGCCCGCTGCAGACCGGGCTGCTGCTGATCCCGCAGGGCCTCGGCGCCGCGCTGGTCATGCCGGTGGCCGGGGCGCTGACGGACAGGATCGGCGCCCGCCCGGTGGTCACCGGGGGCGTCCTGGTGGCCCTGGCCGGCATCGCCGCCTACACCCAGCTCACGGCGGCCACCAGCTACTGGTACCTGGCCGTCGCGCTGCTGCTCATCGGCGCCGGGATGGGCGCGACCATCACTCCGGCCATGGCGGCCGCGTTCGGCGCCATCGACCGGCGGGCCATCCCCGCCGCGACCGCGGCGATCGGCACCATCCAGCGCATCGCGGGCTCGCTCGGGACGGCGCTGCTGGCGGTCACCCTGCAGCACGCGATCGGCGCGCGGCTGCCCGGCTTCGGTGGCAGCATCACCGGCGCGGCCGCGCTGGCGCACGCGGACCCGGCCCGTGCCCTGCCCGCAATGGCGGACGCGTTCGGCGCCACGTTCTGGGTGGCGCTCGGCCTCACCGCGGCCTCGCTCGTCGCGGCGCTCGCACTGCCCGGGCGCCCCGCCGCGCGGCAGCCCTCGGCCGGTGCCCAGGAGCCCTCGGCCGCTATGCAGGATCCCCTGGCCGGTGCCCAGGAGCCCCCGGCCGCTACGCAGGATCCCCCGGCCGCCGCTCAGGAGCCCTCGGCCGCCACGCAGACCCGGCACGACCCTGAGGCGGCCGGGGCCCGCCGGTAGCCAGAACCACCGCGGCGGCGCCTTACGCCTGCCTCGCGTTCCTTGCGGATCTCCCGCAGGTAGGGCAGGAAGTCCACATGAATGGCGTGCCCGCCGGAACGGCCGTACCGGCGGGCAATCGCCGTGCGGTAGCTGGTGATCTCGCGGTTCATCTCCGGCTCCGGTGGCAGCGCCGCCCGTCCGTCGAGCAGATCCGCGACCCACTGCGACTGGGCCTCGGCCACCGGCATGATCGCCCCGATCGGCTGGACGAGCCCGATGAAGTACAAGCCGGGCAGCGCTGGCGGCACGACGCGACGGTAGAGCGGGATCTCGCCGTCGCGGGCGCCGATGAGCGACTCGCGGAGAAACGGGAAA
>Ga0070709_10000937_pt1 | contig 16200 bp, 7 predicted proteins | sample LARL51metaG_FD_65449 | JGI IMG/M metagenome (GOLD analysis project Ga0070709, IMG submission 65449) | Corn, switchgrass and miscanthus rhizosphere microbial communities from Kellogg Biological Station, Michigan, USA - LAR L5-1 metaG | ecosystem: Host-associated > Plants > Roots > Rhizosphere ...
TCATTTTCTCCCACCAGAATTACCTGCCGTCCCTCGCCCGCTTTTCGCGACGCGCGGCTGATTGCCGCAAGAATGTGGTCCTCCGACTCATCATAAATATTCTGTGTTGCGTCCAGACGAAGTCCATCCAGGTGATATTCCTTGATCCAGTAAGCGGCGTTTGCGACATAAAATTCGCGAACCGGCTGGGAGCGTTCTCCGTAAAAATTGATTGCCGCGCCCCAATCCGTTTTGTGTTTCTTCGTAAAATAACTTTCGGAAAATTCAGAAAGATAATTTCCGTCCGGACCTAAGTGGTTGTAAACCACGTCCAGGATTACTCCGAGTTTCAGGGCATGTGCGCGATCCACAAATTTTCGAAAGTCATCCGGCGTCCCATAATTGCGCGTCGGCGCGAATAGATTTACTCCGTCATACCCCCAACCGAAGCTCCCTGGAAACTCTGCCACTGGCATGACTTCCAAAACGGTCACGCCAAGGTCTGCCAGCGCAGGCAGCTGCCCGATTGCGGCTTGCCAATTGCCCTCCGGAGTCAGCGTCCCCACGTGCAGTTCATAAATGATTTGCTTTTCAATACGGACTCCAGGCCAATCGTGATCCGTCCAACTAACTTTTGATGCATCGACCAATTGGGACGGTCCATGAGGACCACTAGGTTGGAATCGCGAAGCAGGATCGGGAAAAGGTCCCTTTCCATCGACAAGAAATTTATACGAATCGCCGGAACGTGCCCCGCTCACGTATCCGGAAAAATATCCCCCGGTATCTTTGGCCAAAGGATGTTCGATTCCGTTGACGACAGCCGACACGCTTTTGTGCTCATCTGCCCAAACTCGCAAATGAGCTCCCTCGTCGTCGACTTGTCCTCCCACCGGATACCACCACGGGAAGGCCGGGCTCTTTACCGTTTCTTCAAGCACTCGGTTTCTGACACCACCACGATGTATTTCACTGTTTACTTATCCCGCAATTACTTGGCTTTTTGCGCCGTGCCTTTGGATTCGGCATCGCTTTCGCTTGCCGTCGCGCGCTTTACCGTAAGCGTAAGCACGCCGTTTTTCAAGTAAGCGCTTGCGGTGTCGGGATCGACATCCGTCGGCCACTTGGCCGTGGTAAAGATGGCCTGCTCGAGAACACCTGAAGAGCGCCCCGGTTCGCTGTTGCTGATCTGCTCTTTTTCTGCGACTACAAGCGCGGATCGCGGATCCACGCTCACCTGAACCTCACTCGCGACAAAACCCCTCAGCGGAATATTCACCGTAAACCACGAACTCGATTCTCTGATCTCCGGAACGCTCGATAGTATCTCGGATTCTGCCTGCAGCCAGTGCCGCATATCTTCACCGTGCCGGTTTCCCTCTTGTTGATACAGATCGTAAGCCCTGCCAGCGATACGTTCATTCACCCGATGGCGCACTTGGTCCTTTTTTACGTTCACTGCCACGGTTGACGGCGTATCTTTGGATTGAGTTGCTGCGGATCGACTTGACATGAGCCAGCCTTGTCTTTCTTTGCCCTGGATATAGCCTTCACTTCTAGGACTTCTAAGAGCGCTAGGCAATACAGCGGAGCTTGTAGAATTTTCGCTACGCATTCCCTCGGGCAGGTCTCCATTATACGCCGCTTCTACAGCGCCGCGACCAGAACAGCCACTGGAAGATCCTCGAAAATCTCTTGCAAGTGAAAATTTCCTCGTTCACACCGCAGCGCTCGCCCGGTAAAAAGATCGCGCCATTCCGTATTGCGCGGCCCCTCACCGCACTCCAGTTTGGTTTCGCGGAAAGATTCGGCATTTAATCTGGCGTCCGTGGATACAACGACCGTCAGTGCCCGCCTTTCATGGTTTCTCGTGTAGCCGCAAACCTTTTCCCGCAATTCTCCAGACGCATTCAATAGAACATATGCGCCCGCATCGAATAATTCGCGGTTATCCGCACGAAAGCGAAGCAATAAATTTGTCAGTGCCATCTTGATGCCACCGTCTTGCCAGTTCTGCCTCATCGCCCGCAGCCATTCGCGTTTTTCGTTCCTGGCCTCACTGGTAATCCGGCCCAGTAAAGTCCTTCGGATTTCGTAGTCCACTGTTCGTCTGTTGCCCGGATCCATCAAGCTCAAATCCCACAATTCACAGCCCTGATAAAAATCTGGAATTCCCGGGGCCGTGAGTTTCAAGACCGTCTGAACCAGGCTATTGTGCACGCCCATCGACGCAATGCGCTCCTGGAACGGTAGAAAGCTTTCGAAAAATACCTCCGACCTCTCGCGGTTTAGTACGTCCGCGATGAACTCGCCAATCGCACTTTCATATTCCACGTTTGGCGAGATCCAGTTAGTGTCCATCCTCGCTTCGCGCATCGATTTTACGGTGGCGTTCAGCAGGCGCTCCTTATATGCGTCCGGAATCTCAAGTGACAGCGCATGCGAGCCGGTGAGTTCTACCGGCCAAGTGGCGATAAGGTTCTGAAAAAAAAGATATGTCATTTCGTGAAGGCGGTGATGTGCCTTCCAAATCTCCTCGTCGCGCTCGCAAAATCCTTCTCCATCCGGAAACCATGTTCGCCCATTCATCGGCCACCAGGGAAAGAGCCGCCAGCCTCGCGCGCGAGTCCTCACCATGCTTTGTGTCATGTGTGGAGGTTGCAAGCATGGTGCGCGGCCAGTTTTCAAAGCGATGCACATTTTCCTTGTGAAAGGCCGCCACCGACGATCCGAATTGTTCGGGCGATTGCCCAACTTCATTTAGCGCCGCCAACCGGTTAAACCGGAACAGTGCCGTATCTTCAAATCCCTTCGCCATCACCGGCCCGCTATATTGTTGTACTTTCATCGCCAGCCGGATTACCGACTGCCGGTTGTAACCAGAATCGGAATGGCTTGCCCAATCGCCGTTCAGCAGCTTCTCCCAGAATTCAAAAGCGGATGCGTCCAGCTCAGGATTACTCTTGTTGGCCTGCGCGACCGCGCAATGAATGTACCGTTTGTCGATGTCTGTGCTCTCGGTTTTATCCACATACGTTCGATACACCGGGAAATACGCCACAATTTGTTTTAACGTGCGGCGAAGCAGATTTGCCGTGAAGTCCGCCGATGCTGGATTCTGTCGCGCAATCCGCGCCGCCCCCCCGCGCCAGCGCAAGTAACTTGCTGGCCATCTCGTTTTCCATGATTCGCCTTTTTGCGCTGTGTACTATTTCCGGAAAAGAAGTGTCTTCCCCCGTAAAAGCCTCATAGGACTCCGTTACGCGCGCCTCTGCTGCCGAATCCACCAGCAATTGCATGACCTGCGCCGCAAATTCGTACCCTGTTGTGCCCTCGCAAGGCCAATCCGATCGAAGCGATTCGTGTTGCGCTAATATTTTCTCCACCACAAGGTAAAAAGGAGTACTGATCGACGCGCGTAGTCGCTCCAAATATTCCTTGGGATCAAACAACCCGTCGATATGAACAATCCGCAAACCGTCCAAAATTCCCCGACGCAGCAGATCAAACACCAATCGATGGCTCTGTTCGAACACCTCCGGCAATTCCATTCGAATTCCCGCAAGATCGGCGATGTTAAAGAATCTCCGGTAATTGATATCGTCCGCGGCAACGCGAAAGTACGTAGGCCGCCAGTGTTGTTTGCGAATCAATTCGTCCAGCAGCGTCCAGGTAGACAGGTTTCCGTTTACGCCATGAAAACGGTTGAGCGAAGTTTCAATCGCAGCTCGGATTTCATCGTCAGCTCGAAATACCGCAGCAAGTTTTCTTTTAAGCCCGGCCGCGCGCCCAATCCGTTCGTGCTTCTGGTGTGAAAGCTTTTGAAATTCGTCGGCTAACTCTCGCAACTTCAACGAGCTATTTCCCAGAATCGCAGCGTAATTCAGCGGCGAAACCGGCAATTTGTGGACGTCGTACGCCCAAACCGCAAACTCGCCCGTCTCCGGATCGAATTTCAATCGCAGATCGCCACCGGCTAGCACGGCTCCGTATTGTGCCCCCAGAAATGGAACCAGCAGCTTGCCTCGCAAGTAATCTGAATGTGATTCCCAATCCACATCGAACCAATTGGCACAGTCGGATTCTGGTCCCCATTCCAAAATATCCAGCCAGTAAGGATTGTCAGACCCTCCCACGCCCATACGGTTCGGAACATAATCCAGAATTTGCCCAAGCCGGTTCGCCTTAAGCGCATTCATCATCCGGGAAAAGGCCTCTTCGCCGCCCAGGTCAGGATTCAACAAATTGTGGTCGGTGATGTCGTATCCGTGCGGGCTCTTTGGTCTGGCCTTCAAATAAGGCGACGCGTATAAATGCCTGATTCCGAGCTCCGCCAGGTACGGAGCCAGCGCCGCCGCATCATCAAATCCAAACTTTTCGCCGAAATGAACTCGGTAGGTCGCGCGAGGAACCATTCCAGGTTCCTGCCTTACTTGTTGGTTGATTTCGTTTCCTTGTGCCTCTGCACCATTACATAGAAAGCCATGGAGCGGTTCGCCATCGACCTCTTTTCGCCTGGAAGTGCAACCTTGCCCTCAACCTTTGCGCTTTTTTCTGTTTGCAGCAGCAGATGCCACTCGTCTCCCTCAATCGCAGGAGGCATCGTAAATTCTACGTCTTCGTGATGTCCGTTGATCAGCAGCAACACTGTCGCGTCGCTTCCCCGTTCGCGCAACCCCGTGGATTGTGCGCGTCCGTCAAAAATCACTCCTAGCGAATGCAAATCGGCTTCCTTCCATTTTTCTTCGGTCATTTCTTCGCCGGACGATTGCAGCCACGTCACGTCCTTCACGCCCATTTCCTCGTTATAAACGCCCGTCAGGAAACGATTGCGACGCAGAACCGGATATCGATCTCTGAGTGCCGTCAGCTCCTGCACGAATTTTATTTGTCCCTCATTCCTTTTTGCCAGCTTCCAATCCACCCAGCTGATTTCATTGTCCTGGCAATAGGCGTTGTTGTTTCCCTTCTGAGTGCGTGCAAATTCATCCCCAGCGAGCATCATCGGCAGCCCATGCGCCAGCAGCAGCGTTGCTAAAAAGTTTCGCATCTGCTTCTGTCGCAACGCGATGATTGCCTTGTCCTCGGTCGGTCCTTCTGCTCCGCAATTCCAGGAGCGGTTATCTGATGTCCCGTCCTTATTGCCTTCTCCGTTAGCCTCGTTATGCTTTTCGTTGTAGGTGACCAGATCATTCAGCGTGAAACCGTCGTGTGCGGTAACGAAATTTACCGAAGCCCACGGTTTGCGTCCCTGCCGGTTAAAAATATCGGACGACGCACACAGACGCGGTGCCAATGCTGCCACGGCTGCGCTACTCCTCCAAAAATCGCGCACCGTATCGCGGAATTTATCATTCCACTCCGCCCATCCAGGAGGAAATTCTCCCACCTGATATCCGCCCGGCCCGCAGTCCCAGGGTTCCGCAATTAATTTCACTTCTGCGAGCACCGGGTCCTGGCAACAAACTTTTAAAAACCCGCTCTGTTGATCGAAACCAGATGGCTCGCGAGCCAGGATGGTCCCCAAATCAAATCGAAACCCATCCACTTGCGTTTCCTGCGCCCAGTAGCGAAGGCTGTCTGCCACCATCTGCAGGACGTGCGGATGCGAAAGATTTACAGTATTTCCCGTTCCGGTGTCGTTGATGTAGTAGCGTGGCTTGTCTGGCATCAGCCGGTAGTAGCTCGCATTATCGAGTCCCTTAAAGCACAGCGTTGGCCCCAGTTCGTTACCTTCCGCCGTATGGTTATAAACCACGTCCAGAATCACCTCGATCCCGGCATCGTGATACCGCGACACCATCTGCTTAAACTCGCGCAAACTGTTTTTCGGGTCGGCTGCATATCTCGGATCGGGCGCAAAGAATCCCAGCGTGTTGTAACCCCAATAATTTGTTAGACCTTTTTCCAGCAGAGGACGGTCATTCACAAATGTGTAGATGGGCATCAGCTCGATCGACGTCACGCCCAATGAATGAATGTACTCCACAACTTCTTTGCGGGCCAATCCGGCAAAGGTTCCTCGCTCGTGTTCCGGCAACGCCGGATGCAATTTCGTGTACCCGCGTACGTGCAACTCGTAAATAATCGTTTTGTGCCAGGCAACGCTTCGGCGCTCCGTATTCGGCAGCCAATCGAAAGCTGGATCGACGACAACGCTCTTCGGTACAAATGGCGCGCTGTCCCGCTCGTCAAAAGACAAGTCTGCATTTTCCGCGCCGATGGTGTACCCAAAACACGCATCATCCCACTGCAGCGACCCGACGTGCGAACGCGCGTAAGGATCGAGTAACAGTTTATTCGGGTTGAACCGATGTCCCTGCTCCGGAGCATAGGGGCCATGCACTCGAAAGCCATAAACAGTTCCCGGCTCCAATCCGACAATGTAACCATGCCAGACTTCATTCGTGAATTCAGGAAGCTCGATGCGCTGCACTTCTTCTTTTCCCAATTCCTCGAAAAGACACAGTTCTACCTTGGTCGCGTTAGCGGAAAACAACGCGAAGTTGACGCCTTCTCCGTCCCACGAAGCGCCCCGCGGATACGGCAACCCGTCCCGCACCTGCGTCCCTTTACTGGATAGGGCGAATCGCTTGGGATCTGCGACTGAATACACGGAAGGGCTGGCATCTCTCGATGTTCTTGCCATGCGGGTGGGCTCTCTTTATTGGAATTTAATTTCTTGTTAATCGCAGTATTTTGGATTCCGCCCAGCGAAACATACCATGACATCCAACATGTATACATCGCGAAAAAAGCCTGTACTGTGCGTCCTGGTGCCGCGAGACAAACGGATTACATTCATAGAAGATGGCTTAGAGTAGCCAGCTCGTTCCGCGATCAACTCCTTAAGCGCCACCTGGGCGTGCCGCTCCCAGCGCAGCGATCGCGAAGTTCTTCCGAAACGCTGACAAGCATCACGGCTTTTCGATATTGAGGCTCTCGCGCTTTTTCAGCCGATTGGCCTCAATCAGGCGTTGATACTTTGCAAGCGTGCTCGTGGCTTCCGGAATGCGACCGGCGCGCCGATAGGCTTGGCTCAATTGGAAGAACGCAGCATCATGGTCCGGCGTCAGTTTCGTCGCGATTTCCAGGTGTTGAACGGCTTCAGGGGCGTCGCCCTGCTGCAATAGGGCCCGGCCCAATTCGAACTGCGCCGCCTCGTAATCCGGTTTCACTTGAATCACCTGCCGCAATGTCGCGACGGCTTCCGGCAGCTGACCTTGGGCCAGAAGCGTAAAACCCAGATGATAAGTCGAGACGGGATCACCGGGTCTGAGTTCTAGCTCAGAACGAAACTCCGTAGCCGCCGCTTCGAATTCACTCTGGTGAAGATAGACCAGCCCCATATAGTAGTGCGCTTCCGGCAGACGAGGATCGAGCTGTAATGCCGTCTTCAGCTCCTTGCCCGCGTTCGGATAGTCTTCTTGTTGCGCATACGCCTGGCCGAGAAGAAAATGCACTGATGCATTATTTGCATTTTGCAAAAGCAGCCGGCGAAAAATATCGGCAGCCGCTTCGGATTGCCGTGTGCGAACCAAGGCCGTACCCCAGGCAAATAGCAACCCGGGATCATCTGGCGGATTTTTGGAAAAAGGACGCAACACCTCCACGGTCTGTGAATATTTCTCTTCAATAAAGTAGCTTAGTCCAAGAAGCTGTCGGGCGAACGCGTCGTCAGAATGACCAGCAAGATACCGTTCCAGCGCCGGCACCGCTTCAGAATATTGCTCCGCTTTAAAGCTCGCAAACCCCCAGTTGCGATCCAATCCCGGCAGGTTGGGATTCCAGACGGAAGCTTGCTTAAAAAATTCCGACGCTTCGGAAAATTTGCCATTCTGTGCGCGCATAGCGCCCAAGTCGTTGTACGAACTGGCAAGAACTTCCGAAGCGAATTGGCGATACGCGCGCGAGGCTTTGGATTCCTTGGCTTGTGGAAGCGATGGTGGCGGCTGAACGGTGGGACTTTCCGGCACGCCTCCCTGCGCCATCGCTTCCGCGGATTTCTTCTGGTCCTCGGCGCCCGATTCGAGCAGACTGGCGATCCTATCGGAAGTGCGGCTATCGCCGTCGGTAGGGCCCTTGGGCTCGTCGAAAATGTGCTGGGCGTCGTAGCGAAACTTGGCTTCGCGATAGCGCTGTGAATTCGCGAGCGCTTTCTGGGCTTCCTCCAAGTGGCCGAGACGGCGCAGGTCCTGACCGAGCAAATAGTACGCGCGACTGACGTCGCGCGGAACTGCTTGAAGATCTGGCACTAAGCGAATGTATTTTTCAAGAACTTCGACCGCCTGCGCGAGACGCTTCGTTTCGGTGTACGTTTCACCCAGATACAGATAGGCGAACGATTCCTGAGGACGCAAACGACTGGCGTGGAGGAGAGCGACTTCGGCAGCGGCGTAGTCGCGTAACGCCACGGTGGAAATACCTAGGAGCAGCAGTGAGTTGTAATCGTCGGGAAGGAGCTTTAATTCCTGTTCGAATTCCAGGCGGGCTTGCGGATAGGCTTCTTCACCGCGAAATTCGAGGATGGAGTAGCCAAGCAGAGCGTGAGCACGCGGATATTTTGGATCGAGTTGAATGGCTCTGCGAAATTCGGCTACAGCGGGTTCTGGAAGATGGCTGATGGAATACGCGCGGCCAATGAGCACGTGCAGAGCGGCGGAATCTCCCATTTTGTCTTGCAGGTGCTGGAACCACTGCCGGCCATCCGCGGTACGTTTGGCTCTTAGATACGCAAGGCCAAGAAAGTAGGAAGTTTCAAAATCCTCGTCCGCTGCGACTGCCGCCTGCAGCTCGGTGATGGCAGCAGGAAAGTCTCCACGGTAGAGGTCGATCCGACCAAGCACATTCTGCGCACGCGCGTGACGTGGATTATCGGCGACGACGGACTGCGCGAGTTGCCGGGCCTTCCGTACGTCTCCGGCGTGGAACCAAGCAATTGCAGCATCAGCCGCAATGTCGGGATTATCTGGAGCAACCTTGAGCGCCTCGTCGAGTTCGCGCGCGGCTTCGTCATAGCGGGACTCGGCAATGGAGAGGCTGCCGAGCTGCCGAAGGCCAAGAGCGATGGTTTGCTTGAAATCGCGTTCGGCCCCAGAGAGATCTCCCGCGGCGAGAGCTGATTTGGCGGATTCGAAGTTGTGTTTAAGGAGGGTGCCGGGGTCGTCGGCGGAGTGGATTGACGTCCCGAAGAACGCCGAAAAAGCGAACAGTAATGCAGCTCTCGACCAGGAATTCAGCGATCGAAGGCTGCGGCAGGGTGGCATGGGCCGAGAAGCCGCGTGGCCAGCAAAGACCGGCAAAGGTACACTGCCTTTGCGGAACGCACTATGGGATTGGACCTTAATGGGCACCGTTTGTCGCTCCACCGGCTGGCGGCGGCAAAGGTTTGCTCTCGCGGATTCCCGCGCCTTCAACAATCGTGTAAATGGCGTCTGCCGCTACATTTTCCAGGGTTTCAACTTTGCCGCTGGGCCAGCGAATTTCGATAGATTCCATTTTCTTCGCCGTGCCCAACCCGAAGTGCAGGCGCAAGTCGTTCTGCGAGAGGTAGCTTCCACCGCCGCGGACCTCGCTAAACTGCTTGACGCCTGTCGCACGAATGGTGACCCGCGCTCCAATCGCAGCGCGGTTGCTCTTGGTGCCGATGAGTTTAAACAATACACGATGAAAACCGTTCGCGTTCATATTCTTGAGAAGCGAGGGTGGCTCGCCGACATTCAGCAGAAGAACGTCCACGTTGCCAGTATTGAAAACGTCGCCGAAAGCGGCACCGCGCCGGGATTTCATAGGCAATTCCTGGAGACCCGCCTGCTTGGAAACTTCGTCGAAGGTTCCATCACGATTGTTGCGATGCAGCAGCAGCGGCTCACGAAAGCGCGGACCGGTATCCAGAGTGTCAATCTGAGGATAAACGTGGCCGTTGGCGACCAAGATGTCGAGCCAGGTGTCGTTGTCCATGTCAAAGAAGGCGGTGCCCCAACCGACGTAAGGATAGCTGGGCTGGCCGACGCCGGAGGTCCAACTGACATCGTCAAACCCCTGCGGACCGGTATTGCGATACAGCGAGTTGGGCTGCTCTTCAAAGTGAGTAACAAAGAAGCTCAGGCGTCCGCTGTGGTCGTAGTCGCCCCAGTCGATGCCCATGTTGCCAAGTTCCATGCCTTCGCCGCTGAGGGCCACTCCAGTGATCATCCCCGTGTCCGTGAAGGTGCCGTTGCGGTTGTTATGATAGAGATAATTCGGAACAGAGTCGTTGGCCACCAGCAGGTCAGGCCAGCCATCGTCGTCATAGTCTACCCACATGACGCCCAGGCCATAGTAGCCGATGTCATCGTGGACACCAGCTTTGACGGAAACTTCTTCAAAGGTTCCGTCACCACGGTTGTGATAGAGAAAATCGCTTTCGCCTTCGAGGCCCCAGGGGCCACACTGCACGAGAATGCCTTTGAAGCGGCAGAATTTATTACTTCCGAATTGCGGGAGATTGCTCATGTCCAGATGGGAATAGCGGGAGACGAAGAGATCAACGTAACCATCGCGGTCGTAGTCGCCCCACGCCGCTCCGGTCATGAACCCACTGCCGCCGACGCCGGCCTTCTCCGTGACGTCTTCGAACTTGCAATTGCCGAGACCGTGGTAAAGGGCGCTGCCGCCGAAGCCAGTCACAAATAGGTCGAGTTTGCCATCATTATCATAATCGGCCACAGCCACCCCCATGCCCCATCCGCGGTGCGTCAGGCCAGCTTCCTTGGTGATGTCCTTGAACGTGCCGTTAGCCTCCTGGTGATAGAGGGTGACAAGCGGGTCGCCGCCGGCTTGGTATCGTTCAACCGTTGAGCCATTGACCAGGATGACGTCCAGACGCCCATCGTCATCGCAGTCGAAGAGTCCCGAGCCTCCACTGGTAGAGTCGATAACGTAGTGAGCTTCGGGTGCGGAGATATGTGAAACCGTGACGCCGACTTCCTTGGCGATATCCTTGAAACCTGGCACCGGCGGCAGACCGCTGCGGTCCTTCTTAGCGGGCGCGGGGAGCTTGGGCAGAGGAACAGTTGCGACGCCGGGCTGCTGGTTCTGGGCCTGCGCATACGCGCTAAGTGTTAAGCCCAGGACGAATGAACAGACAAAAAGTGTGTGAAGCAAATGGCGCGCGCAAGTGCCAAACATGTCTCTCATTGTATCCCAAAGAGTTTTGCAGTCTGACCAGCGTGAAAAGTCAGGACTATAAAGCGAAACGTCCCGCCAGGTTTCGACGGGACGCTTCGGAAGTTACGGTTCAAACCGTAGATTAGAAGATGATCTTCAACGCGTATTGAATCTGTCGGAATCCGTTTTCACGAACGTTCTGCGATTTTCCGTAATTGCTACCTGGAGCCGGAGTGGCCGAAAGAATCTGCGTTGCGCCAACCAGAACTCCGTTTGCATTAGGCGTCACGACGTTGCCATTCGCATCGCCGAACACAGGAGAGTTGAAGTTAATTGTAGCATTATCAATTACGTTCTGAGCTACATACTGCGGGTGGTTAAACAGGTTGAAGAACTCCATGCGGAACTGCATCTTGATGCGCTCCGTAATTTTAAAGTTCTTGTCGACACCCATGTCCACATCCCTCGAGGGAGGTCCGGAACATATGCCGACTCCGGCGGTTCCAATCGTCCCCAACTGATACCCGTTGACAGTGAACATATTGGGATTGAGGTAGGTCCTCGAATCAGCGCCACTGGCGCGGCAAGACACACCGGCAACGCGATTCGGACGGTCCTTCCCGGTGGCGGTGCCATTTCCTACGCCTGCAGGATCTCCAAGACCCTGAATAGAAACCAGCGGTGTAATCGATGGTCCGCTAGACGCCGAGACAATCGTGCTAGCCTCCCATCCTCCCAACGTGCCCCGTACGAACCCATTCGCATTCTGCAGTGCAGGGAGTCCATACACAAGGCTCGCCGAGAAGATGTGCGGGTGATTTAGAATGTCCGGTCCATAAGTCGCATGCCTGTCTCCTCCATCCAGGTTTGGCGCAGGGGTATCAAGCCGCTGTGAATCCGCCAGCAGTTTCGACCAGGTGTAGGACGCCTGGAAAGTTGTATTGCTGCGGACTCGCATGTTGAAGAATGTTTGCAGCGATTGGTAATTGGAGGTGCTGCCATGCGAGTAGTAAGTGATGGAATTGTTGCCCTTAAGCGCTCCGAAAGGTCTGAACGAAGCCAGGTAGGCCCCCGCATTGCTGAAACCGTGAGCGTCAGGGCTGCCGGCTTTAGCCGTCGAATTTTCATTCTGAACGTAAGTCAGCCGGTCGGCCTGTGGAACGAAATTGACGTCAGCAATCTGTTCCCAGTGGTTGTTTTTGTTGGCGACGTAAGCGACTTCCAGCTTTGCGTTCCTGAAAACTTCGCGCTGGACAGACAGATTCCATTGCCAAGCATTTGGCATCTGGTCCGAAGTCGACTGACCGATGGAAGGCAAGCCGAGGCCCGTTGAATAGCAATTAGGGGTGCAGGCTGGTAGTTGCACGGTAAATGGTTGATCCAAGTAACGGCCATTCCCGCCAGGACTGTTAAAGCCCGGATCGAACGGTGGATTGTTGCCCGCGATTTGCAGCGGCCACAGGCGATCGCGATTGAAGAATTGTCCGACGCCGGCGCGGATAGACCACTTGCCGGTGCCTGTCGGATCCCATGCTACACCGAGCCGTGGGGCGATCATGTGGTTGTTGTTGTTCATCAGCGCGCGATTCGGACCCGCAACACCGCCCGTGCCTGCTGGGCATGGATTCGAACCTAATCCTGGCGAGTACAGCAAACCATTACACGGACTGCTACCTAAGGCTGGATCGAACGCCGCAGGGTTAAATACCGTGTACCTGTCGTCTGATAAGTACGGATTTCGCAGGAAAGACCAACGGAAACCGTAGTCTACGGTCAACCGCGGTGTAACGCGCCAGTTATCAGCTACATAGAATTCAACGTCATGCCAGACGTTTCTTACTTTGAACAGATTCTGGACTTCGCTCCACCCTAAGGCCATATTGGACAATTCCAGGTCGGAAATGCCGTATCCGGTCTGGTTTGCCAGGCCCTTGAACCCATTCAAGCCAACAGGGCCGCCGAGAGTTCCAAATTCGCCGTTGCCCTGTTCCGCTTTGTAATTGCGCGCGTACAGGCCACCGACTTTGATGGTGTGTTTGCCCTTTACGTAAGAGAAGTCATCCTGCCACGTGTACAGATCCTGCTGGTTCTGCCACGGTGCAATCGACCAGACGCTCGGCAGTCCGCAGCAATTGACCCACACCGGTGGGCCTTTATCGCCGAAAGTCTTCCCGGAAAGCGGGAAGAACGTGGGTATGGTGTCATTGAGCTGCTGACGGAGGCCCGCAGCAGCGTCAGCGGAAGTGATGGTGATGCGGTTGGCCGAATAAGAGAAGGTAAAGTCATTCACGGCACTTGAGCCGATGGTTTTGCTCAATTTGCCGATCACCACGCGGCCCGGTTGATTCCACGCCTCTCCGATGGGGCCGAGTTGGTTATCCCCCCAAAAACCGCTACTGTTCGCTCCGATATTCCATGAATCATTGGTGAAGCGCAGCATGGCCGTAAGAGTTTTGGTCAGATTGATGTCGCCACGGACATGCTCTTCCCGCCAATTCGTGGGCACGCCAAAGCTCTTGGTGAAGTTATTGGTTGCGCACGGATCGGGATTGGTCGGATCGGGATAAGCCTTAAGGATTAACTGTGCTGCCGGGCTTAGGCGGTCCGTGGGAATAACGTTGGGCGTTGGGAAAGACGCCCCTCCGTTGGCCGGGTCTGTAAGAAGCTTAGTCTTAGGAAAGCTGTTGAAACCGACCGGGCAACCAACGAGATCCCTGAAGTCGCCGCCTTTTTCCGCAACGGTCGGCACCCGAGCAGTGGTGGTCGACGCCTGGGCTTGCTTGTTCCACTCCTGAGACCAGAAGAAGAAGATCTTGTCCTTCTTGATTGGACCGCCGATGGTGTAGCCGTAATCGTTGCGGCGTAGTTTGTTTTTCACGCATGGAGTGCCGCCAGCAAGACAGCCGGACTTAACGAATGTATTGAACGTATTCAGCACGTCATTGCGGCCGAAATAGTACACGTCGCCGTGAAATTCATTGTTGCCGCGCTTGGTAATGATGCTGATCTGTGCGCCGGCTGACTGGCCAAACTGCGCGCTGTAGCTGTTGCGCTCAATCTTGAACTCGTCGATCGAGTCCACGGAGGGGAAAACCAGGATGGTTCGGTTGGAGCCGACGTCGTTATTGTGCGCGCCATCGACCAACCACAGGTTCGCGTCCACCGCGCCACCACTGATGGAAAGATCCGATCCGCCCTTCAGGCCTTTGCCTTGAGCGCTGAATCCTTCGCCAGTGGCGACACCCGGCACAGACAAAACCAATTGCATGAAGTTGCGGCCGTTCAGAGGCAACTCCGCAACCTGCTGGCCGTTAATCAGGCCTGCAAGCTCTCCATTCGTGGTTTCGACTTGAATGGCCGACGCCTCCACCGTCACCTGCTCGCTGACGGAGCCGAGCTTCAAGGCGATATTAAAGACGAGACTGTCTGACGCGTGCACCGTAATGCCGACTTGTTCGGAAGTTTTGAATCCTGAGTGTGTCACGCGAATATTGAACGTGCCGAGTGGCAGGTCCGGAAAGTTGTACACGCCGTCGCCGCCGGTAGTCGTGCCGCGCGAAAATCCGGTCGATGAGTCACTTATCGTAACATCCGCGCCCGTCACCGCCGCGCCCTGTTCATCCGTTACCAAACCACGGACCGATCCCTTTACATCTTGTGCATAGATAGGAGCAGTATTCAAATGAAGCAGTGTTACCAGACAGAGAAGGAGCATTGCGACGAAAACGGAACGCCACACTCCTGCCTGTTTATTTCGATTTGAAATCATGCGCAACCACCCCTCGAGAACAATTTGTGCTTGCCGATGCGGCAAGAGCACTCCAGATTTGCTCAGAAAAAATTCAAATTCAGAAGAGCAAGAAAAGGAATGCGAGCTGAACTTTAACGCTACCTACCCCAGGCAGTGATATAGAGCAGCCCCTTGGGTACGTATTAGGCGGCACCCGCAAAAGGATGTCAAGGAAAAAATAACGATATTCTAAGGAGCCATACCGATTTTCTACCGGGCCCTATCCTTTTTCATATATGCAAATCCAGATCTTAATTAAGTCACTGCAACGCCGGTAGTTACCGCTATAGCGATATCCAGAATCCTGCAGACGCTTCCCTCAAAATTACCTTGCTCCTTTCAGCGGAAGCTGCGATGGAAGGCCCGAAAACGCGCCGATTCTCTCCAAGACGTCTACATGCACTATAGAATGCACTGCAAAAGCATGGGTGTATCGCTTCGTTTACTCGCAAATAGGAATAAGCGATCTAAAGTCGAGGGGCCGAGTAAGAATCTCGCGCTGAAATGAAAAGCAAACGTTTCACGCCAAACAAGAATTCCCAGATCACATTGAAAGCTGTCGCGCAACACCTCGGTCTCACGCCTGGAACCGTTTCCGCGGTGTTGAATAACTCGGCGGCTTCGCGCTCGATTCCCGATCGCACGCGAAATCGCATCATGCAAGCGGCCCGCGAATTGAATTATCGGCCAAACTTTATGGCTCGTTCGCTGCGTGTGCAGCGGACTTACACGATTGGCGTGATTCTGGAAGAGATCGGCGATGGTTACGGCTCGATGATCGTCAGCGGCATCGAAGAATATATTCGTGAGAAAAACTATTTCTTCTTAACGGTCGCTCATCGTCACGACCGCGAACTCCTACAAACCTATTCAGAGATACTGATCGGGCGCGGCGTAGAAGGTTTTATCACGGTCGATACCTCCTTGGAGGACGTGCCCTCACTGCCGACGGTCGCCGTAGCCGGGCACCGTTCCCTCGAAAATGTTACCAACATTATATTGGACCACCGCCAGGCGGCCTTGCTCGGCCTGCAGCATTTGAAAGAACTGGGACACGAGCAGATAGCCTTCTTGCGCGGACAGCCGCAGAGTGCGGACTCTGAAGTTCGCTGGAATGCAATCTGCGAAGTGGCGCAAGAGCTTGGAATCGAAATTAATCCGCAGCGCGTCGTGCAATTGCAAGGTTTGGATTCGAGTCCGGAACTTGGCTATCCGTTTGGAAAAGAATTGCTCGCGCGAAGGGTTCCCTTCACCGCGCTTTTCGCCTACAACGACATCTCCGC
>Ga0070709_10000941_pt1 | contig 16183 bp, 14 predicted proteins | sample LARL51metaG_FD_65449 | JGI IMG/M metagenome (GOLD analysis project Ga0070709, IMG submission 65449) | Corn, switchgrass and miscanthus rhizosphere microbial communities from Kellogg Biological Station, Michigan, USA - LAR L5-1 metaG | ecosystem: Host-associated > Plants > Roots > Rhizosphere ...
CCCGCACCGTCAATCCCCGGCCAAGGCCTGCCGCCGGACCGACCAGGGGCACGGGCGGAGCATCGGCCCCGCCGCGCCACCGGGCAGCCACGACCGCCGACAAGCCGGCCTGCCGTATGGCTCGGCCCCGACCGCGACAAGAGTGTGCCCGTCTGGCACAGGACACACGCCAGAGGAGGAACAGTGACCACCTACCCCGACCACATCCTCCGCATGGGCAGCCAGCAGCTCGCCGAGCTGAAGCGAAAGGCAGCCGAGTTCGAGCGCCAGCTATGGGACGCGCACGAGTCGCTGGAGTACGAAGTGGCCCAGTCCTCGTTTTCCTCGCAGGACGTGACCGACGCGCGGCAGGAGGCTTTCCGCTGGAACCCCGATGACCCCGCACCCAAGGGCGGCGACAGCCGGCTGCCCGAGGTGCCACTGCCGGTGCGCTCACCGGCCGGTCAGGGTTCCGCCGACGCCGAGCCCGCTGGCGAGGCGTATTCGCCCGAGGACCGCACCGCCGACCTGGTCAGCCACGGGCGGCATGGCGCCAAGCGCCGCCATCGGTTCCGTGGCATCCTGCTTGCCGCGATCGTGGCCGCTGGCATCGCCGCGCTGGCCACCGTGCTGGTGCTGGACATGTCACGGCCCGGCCCCAGCTGGCCGGCCAGCGTGGCCAAGGTTGAGCGTCAGATCGCGGTCGCCTGCCAGAACCCAGACGTGGCATCCGAGCCCAGCCAGGTCAACTTCGCTTGTGCCAAGGGCACGCGGCAGATCCTTTGGGTCTTTTCCCTGCTGACCAGCCGCAACAACCCGGATTATGCCTCGATCAAGACCGGGCGGCAGGGCCTGGAACCGATCACGCCCGCCCAGGGTGGGGCGGTGGCGTGGTCGCTGAACCTGCACCACCCTTACAACCCGGCAAACCCCATCGACAGCCTCGCGGTCGCGGCGCGCGCCATCAACAACATCATCGGCGGCGCAACCCTCACCGCCGCGAACGGCAAGCCTGTGGTGCAGTCCGGCCTGATGAGCGTCGCGGCGAACTGCGCCAGGTACACCGGCTCGGGAGCGGTCACGTCACGGCACGGCTACCCCGACCGGTGTGCCAAGCCGATCACCAGCGCGGCCGGGCTTGGCTATCTGGTGGCTGACGTGTTCCAGAAGTGGGTCGTAGGGGCACCGCCGAGCGCCGCACAGAACGCCGCGATCCTGTTCCAGAACGCGAAGAACCCGGGGGATCCGCGGGTCCGCACCATCCTCCGATCCCTGCAGTCCTCGAAGTTGCCGGCATAGCCCCGCCCTCCTGCCCGTTCCCCCACAGCCCTCGTTTCCCCGTTGGAGGTGTCCCATCGTGCCCCCCGCGCCCAGGCCGCAGTGGCAGCAAGCGACCGCGCTGATCACCATCGGAGCGGGCGGCATCGCGACGGGGCTCTCCTTTGTGCCGAGGGCGGCGGCCGACCTGACCACCCCGGCCAGCATCCCGCCGGTCACGCTGCTCGCCCTGGAGCATGCGAACGCGCCCGCGCCCGGCAAGGACGCCATGCTCCGAGCCGCCATCGTGCACATCGCGCGCCACTTCCAGCGCCTTGCGGAGACCCGCAGCCCCGCGGAGATGGAGGCGATGATCTGGCAGTACGCGAGCACCGACGGTACCAACCACGGGCCGTCGTGCGGTGCCTTCGCCAGCCTGACCCTGGAACTGGGGTCGCACATCGCTGGCGTCGAGAACTGGGTCACCGGTGGCACCAGCTACCCGTGGCCGGTCCACTCTTGGGTGGACGGCCGCGTAGATCCCAACCGGGCCTCCCCCGGCGTGGTCTCCATCCTGCAGGACGCCCGAAGCCACGGTCGCTGGCGCCCACTCCGGGATGGGTACACACCCCAGCCAGGCGACTGGGTGCTGTTCGACGGGCACGTCGAGGTTGTCACCAAGTACCACGGCGGCGTACTGCACACCATCGGCGGCGACTCGCTGCCCAACCTTTCGGTCAATGCGCACGAGTACGCGGATCCGCTACGGGATCAGGGCGTGGCCGGATTCGTGGACAACGGTGTCGGCATGTCAAAGGCGCCCGGTGCGGCGCATGCGGGCGGCGGCAGGCATGGTGCACGGGCGGCGGGCACGCATGGGCGTCCGGCAGGCGCGCCCATCGCGTCCGCACATCCGTCGCCCTCGGCCGGTCCCGGCTCCAAGTCCGGGCCGCTGTCTGGCGGCGGCGATCCAGGCTCTGCTGCCTCCACCGGGACGCCGTCCAGCGGTAGGACTTCAGGCAGTGCCGCCGCGTCGGCCGACCCAGTGACCACGGCCGACACCTCGGCCCAGCAGGCCGAGTTTGCGCCACGCGCCATCCCAGCGCCGCGCACCTTCCCGCGGTCCCGGTACGCGCAGGTCTCGCGCGCCCTGCCCGCGCAGGGGGCCGGGCCCGCTGCGCCGGACGAACGCGCATCGGGCCCAGGCACGGCGCGAACGGCCGCGGCCGCGCGGTCTGCAGCCGGACCGCAGCACGGCAACCGGAGCGGCGAACCGGCCGCGCGCAGCGACCGGGCGCCACATCCGGCCGATCAGCGCCACCAGCAAGCCGGCCGGGGCCGGGACCATGCCGGCCGCAGCCGCGCCATGACCGCAGACGTCCCCGCCACCGGCCTGCGGCCAGCCAGACCCCACCACGCCAGGCGCGGCCAGGCGGCGATCCCGGGGCTCTTCAAGCGGGCGCACCAGCACCGCGCGGGCGACGCCGGTGCGCTCGCGCCATACCACCGGCATGACGTGCCGCCGAGCGACGCGCCGCTGCCCGGAACGGCCGCCCAGCAGGCCTTCATCAAGGAGGTCGCCAGCGGTGCCATGGCCTCCCAGCAGAAATACGGCGTGCCAGCCTCGGTCACCATCGCCCAGGCCATCGACGAGTCCGGCTGGGGCCAGAGCATGCTGGCGACCAATGACCACAACCTGTTCGGGATCAAGGGCACCGGTCCGGCGGGCAGTGACGAACAGCCGACGCAGGAGGTGATCAACGGCCAGGTCGTGAATCTGTCCGCGTCCTTCCAGATCTATCAGAACATGGCCCAGAGCATCGACGCCCACGGCAGGCTCCTGGCGCACAGCGGCGACTACGCGGGGGCCATGGCGCAGAGCAAGGACCCGAACGCGTTCGCGGCGGCGTTGACCGGCGTCTACGCCACCGATCCCAGCTACGGCGCGAAGCTGGTCCAACTCATGAGGCAGTACGACCTGTACCGCTTCGACCGTGCCGCCTCGCACGGCGAATCATCCAGCAGTGGCGGCAGCGGTGCGGCTGGCACGCACCATCCGGCGCGCCCGGCCCGCGGCGCCGGAGCGCGGCAGGCAGGCGGTGATCATCACCCGGCCCACACTCCCCCGCCAGCAGCCTCCCCCGATCCGGGCCAGCCGTCCCCACGCCGCGATCACACGCCAGGCCCACGGCAGCCAGGACCGATCGGGAATCCGGTCCCGGTGCAGCCAGCGCCGATCGCGCCGCCCGCTCCGGGCCAGCCGAGCCCGGTCGGGAATCCGGTCCCGGTGGAGCCTGGCGCGATCATGAGACCAGGGTCCCCGGCGCGTGACGCGAAGCCGGCCCGCGGCATGAAGACCGGTTCGAGCGTGGCTGCTCAGCGGGCAGGCACACCGCCCCCCGGGCGGCCGGCCGGCCACCACGATGCCGCGCCGCCACCAACGGCCATGCTCTACCCGGGCCGCTCCGCCCGGCCCGCGCCGCTGGCCCACCCGGCACGCCCGGCGGACCTGGCACGCCCGTCCGGTCCCGCTACGAGCCATGACCCCGGCGCTGCGCCGGCCCCGGCACCCGCGCTCCAGCCGGGACTGTGGCCAGACCCGGCACCGGACGCGAGCGCCTCGGCCACTGGCACGACGAACGGCCAGGCGGCGGGGCACGCTGCCAGGGGCGCGGCGGCGGGTGCGGCCAGCGGGCCCGGCACGGCGACCTGGCCGGGTCCGGCCGCGGGACCAGGCCAAGCCGGCGCGTCCGGCGAGGCGGCAATCCCCGGCGTGCCGCGCACCGTCAGCACGCCGGCCGGGCGAGCGCACACACGCCGACCAGTCAGCCGTCTCCGGCCCGCGCACCCGGTAGGCAGTCCCACGCTGCGCGCGTCCCGGGCCCAGCATGCCCGGCCTGCGGCTCCGGGCAACGGCGCCGCCGCCGGTGCCAGCGCCGGCACTCAGCGGCCAGCCGCACCGGCCGGTCAGCCAGCGAATGCAGCTCCAGACCCCGCGTACCCGCGGCACCGCACCGTTCCGGCGGCCGCCGCGCCCACGGCCAGCCAGGCGGGCGGCGCGATGATTCCGGGCCTTCAGCACGACGGTCCAGGGACCCATGTGGCCGCCGGAGCGTCCGGTGGTGCGCCGATCTCGCCCGACAACGGTGGGGCGGCGACGGCGAAGCCGGGCGGGAGCAGCATTCCCGGTGCGCCGCAGGGCGCCGGGGCTGGAACCGTGTCCCAGGCCGCGCCACCAGCGGCGACGGCCCAGCCCGGCGGGACCAGCATTCCCGGTGCGCGGCCGGGCACTGTGGCTGGAACCGTGCCCCAGGCCGCATCACCAGCGGCCACAGCCCAGCCCGGCGGGACCAGCATTCCCGGTGCGCGGCCGGGCACCGTGGCTGGAACCGCGTCCAAGGGGGCGCCACCAGCGGCCCCCGCCGCCGCACCCGGCCGCTCGCCGACGGCTCGCGCGCCGGTGGCGCCTGGGCAACCGCCGGCAGCGCCCGGGGGCCAGGCGGTGTCACCCGGTCGCCCGGGGCCGCGCCACTCGCCCTCTTCACCCGGCAATCCGGCGGCAGGGCGGGCGCAGAGGGCGGCGACGTCCAGCCGCGGCGCCGCCCGACGTGCGAGCCCGGCAGCCGCGGGCGACGCGCCAGCGCCGGGTGGCAGCGCCCAACCGGCCACGGTTCCCGGATCGGCCGCCCCGGCAAGACGACCGGCAGGCCCAGGCCCGGCATCGGCCAGCCCGCTGCCGCCGTCCGCCAACCCTGTCCTGGCACCCGCCAGTCCGGTGCCAGCCGCCCATCCGACGCGGGCCGCGGCGAGTACGCCCGCGCAGGGCGGCGCGGACGTTCCCGGCCTGGTGTATGCCGCGCCGGCTACGGCGCGGACCGTTTCGGCCGGGCCCTCGGCCCGTTTCAACGGTGGTTCGGCCCTGGGCGTGGCGGTGCCGGGCGACTCGCCCCAAGCACCAGGTCGCCCGTCTGCCGGTAGCCCCGCTCCCCGCGCCGGCGCCGGCGCCACACTGACCGTGTACCGCGCGCACATGCCGCCGTCGGTCCGCGAGGCGTTCGTCACCTCGGCGAAGCTCCCGCTCGTGCGCGCCGAGCCGCTCTATCGCGACGTGGCCAGCCACACCGGCATCCGCTGGGAGATCCTGGCCGCGTGTGACTGGATGCAGTGCAAGGCACGCCATGGATACTCGCCCGTCTACGGGGAGAAGCTCGGCACGCTCAACCCGGATGACACGTGCTACCGGACCAAGTCAGCCGCGCTTGAGCAGTGCGCATCCGACCTGGTGCAACTGGCGCGCTCGGTATATCAGCTCGACATCGCAACCAGCCAGGAACTGACGGTCCGCGACCTGGCGAACGTATTCGCCGCCTTCAGGTGGGGCGGCCTGCTCCGGCAGCACTGCACGTCGGCCTTGGACTTCCCGTACTCGGTCGCCGGCCTCACCGCGGACCACACCCACATGCGCTGGCCCAACATCGACGAGCCGAACGCTCCCGACAAGCCTGGCAGCCGGTTCCGCCAGCCGTTCGGGGCCGTGCCGGTGGTGCTCGGTCTCAACTACCAGGCGCTCATGTAGCGGGCCGCCCGCCAGAAGGAGAGGTGGATCACGTGATTCGGTTGCTGGTGTTCCTGCTCGGCATGCTCACCGCGGGCAGGCCGGTGCGGCAGGAGCCGGCCTGGTACGGATCCGGATATGCGGGCCCGGGAACGCCGGCCGCCGCCGTAGGCGCCGACACGTTCCGGCCCGCCGGGGCTACCGACTGGCAGGGCCGCACCGCTCCGCTGCCTCCCTGGCCACCTCAGCCGGGCAACGGTGACCGGCCACCCGGCCCCGGTGGGCCCGCGGGGGATCCGCGACCACGACGACGGCGGCGGATCCCGCGCCTGGTGACCTGGTCGGCGGTTTTGCTGGTGATCGGACTGATCTTCCGCCGCGCCATCGCCTCGGTGGTGCTGATGGCGCTGTCCGCGGCCCTGCACCTGGTCGGGCTGAACGTCCACCTGCCGAGCGTCAGGTTCGCCTGGCCCTGGCAGACGATCACCGCGGGCACCACGACCAACACCGATCTTGGCCCCTGGGTCCTGCAGAAGATCGAAGGTATCTCCAAACCAGCCCTTGGCCAGGTGAGCTTCAACTTCTACTTCACCCACAAGGTGTCGAAGAACATCGGCCCGTGGCCGTGCTGGTACGAGAGCACGTTCTATGCGGTCGGGCATGCGCCGGCCACCGTGGACCTCAACCCCGGCCCGTCGTGGTGGAAGCCTTCGGCCGGTCACTACCAACTCCGGGTGCTCAGCCGGCCCGCCCATGGCAGTCCCGGCCACGTCGCGGTGAGCATGGTGCTGCCCAGGCCGCAGCTACCACAGTCGGTGCACGACGTGACGATCGACAACATTCCCTCGCGGCCGATCGACACGCAGCACAGCTGGACCTATCCGGGCCTCGGCTGCGGCCTGGTGGTCCGCCCGCAGTTCGCCGAGGCGGTGCTCTACTCGCAGGCCCAGTACATCGCCTTCTACAAGGCGACCCATCTGGCGCAGGTCACCGGTCCGCTGCTGCGGGCAGCGGAGAATCAGGCGCTGCTGACCATCAAGAACAACTTCATCCAGCCCACGGTGAACGCGCTGGGGTACATGCTTGACCGGTTCACGCTGCGCTGGGCCGCGGCCCAGCCGCCGGCCGGCACGACGCGGGGCAAGGCCGGGCCCTGAGGGCCCGGGGGTGAGCCACGGACCCGGTCACTCGGGCGCGGCCCGCGCCACCCAGGTGAGGCTGCCCGCGCGGGGCAGCCCCGTGGACACAGCGGTGGCGACCCGCGCGCCGAGCGCGTCGGCCTCCCGGGTAGTCAGATCCGGGTCAACCCACCCCTCGATCTCCACGCGTAGCATGCGCCCGGTCCAGCGTGCCCGGGCGTGCGCGTGGATGACACCGGGCACCGAACCGGCGGCGGCCTCGGCCGCGGCGAGGTCGCCGGGATCCACGCCGTCCATGAGCCGGTGGATCACGTCCCGGGTGACTTCGATGCCCACGTGGCAGATGAACGCGGTGACGGCCAGCCCGGCGACAGGGTCACCCCAGGGCTGGCCGAGCGCGACCGCGATCAGCCCGGCCAGCGCTCCGGCCGAGGACAGCGCGTCGAGCCAGGAGTGCCTGGCGTCCGCCACGAGCGTGGCCGAGTGGATCCGCCTGCCCGCGCATCCGCCGGCCACGGGCCCCGCGCCACCAAGCCCCGGTTAGCTCACGCCGCGCGGGCGAGGATCGCACGCAGGCCGGCCTCGGTCAGCGCCACCGGATTGCCCCGCATGCTGCTCGACCGCAGCGCCTGCGCGGCGATGCCGCCGGCCTGCTCCGGCACCAGGCCGAACGCGCCGAGCCCGGGGATGGCCAGCAGCGCCAGCGTCTGGCGCACCCAGGCGACGCCGTCCTCGATCGTCGCCGCGGTTTCGCCGGTGAGCAGGGCCGCCGCCTCGGCGTACCGGGCCAGGGCGGGGTGATCCGGCGGCCGGGCCGCCCGCAGCGCCGCCACGTTCGCCTCGATGACCGGGGCGAGCAGCGCGGCGCACGCCACTCCGTGCGGCACCGCGACGGTGCCGCCGAGAACCCCGGCCAGGCCGTGCACGGCGCCCAGTTTCGCGTTGGCCAGCGCCATCCCGCCCGCCACGCTGGCCACCGCCATGTCGGACCGGGCGGCGAGGTCGCCGCCGTCGGCGTAGGCCCGGCGCAGCCCCGCTGCCGCCCGGCGGATCCCCTCCCGGGCCAGGGCATCGCTCAGCGGGCTCGCCTGCGGGCTGACGAACGGCTCCAGGCACTGGGTAAGCGCATCCATGCCGCTGGCGGCGGTGACCTGCGGCGGGCAGGACACGGTGAGCAGCGGATCGACCAGCGCGGCCCGCGGCAGCATCGCCGCGGCGCGCAGGCTGGCCTTGACCTGGTGCTCCGGCGACGCCAGCACCGCGTTCGCGGTGACCTCGGCGCCCGTTCCCGCGGTCGTGGGCACCGCGACGCACGGAGCAGAAGGGCGGCTGATCGCCTGGCCGCCGCCGAAGACCTCCAGGTAGTCGAGCGGGTCGCCGCCGTTCCCGAGCAGCATGGCGGCCGCCTTGCCGGTGTCGATCACGCTGCCGCCGCCGATCGCGGCGACCACGTCCGCGCCGTGCTCCCTGGCCGCCGCGACCGCCGCCCTGGCGACGTCCACCGTGGGCTCCCCCGCTACCGGGAACACCACCGTGGGCAGGCTCAGCCCGGCCAGCAGGTCCGCGTGCCGGTAGGGGCTTGCGCCGGTGCAGACGAGCACCCGGCTGCCGTACCCGGCCAGCAGCCCAGGCAGTTCGGCGGTCCGGCCGGCGCCGAACAGGACCCGGCCCGCGGTGGCGAACTCGAACGCGTCCACTACCCGGGCCCCGCGCCCGCCGCCCAGTCGCCGCTCCCGGTGGGGAACACCGCCGAGAACCTGGTCGAGGCCCGCGGCTGCGCCATCATCTCGGCCACGGTGTCCCGCCAGGTCGCGTAGTGCGGTTCCTGCTTGTGCGCGGCCGCCGCATCGGCGTCGCGGTAGACCTCCACCAGGACCACGTGTCCAGGGTCGTCGTCATCCTGGATCACATCGAACCGCAGCACACCGGGCTCGCCCAGCGAGGCCCGCGCGTTGACCAGCGTCGCGGCCAGAAAGTCCGCCGTCCGCTCCGGCCGGACCCGGACGTGCACATGAACGATCAGCATGGCCAAATCCTTGCACTCTTGACCGGCCCCCGCCCCGCCCCACGAGCCGGCCCCCAGCCCCGGCCGCCGCCCCGGCGCGCGCGCACCGGCCGCCCGGGTCCCTAGCATTGGGCGCATGACCGAGCCGAGGTGGCTGAGCGCGGAGGAGATGCGGGCCTGGCAGGCCTTCCTCGCCGCGGGTGCGCTGCTTGACCGGCGCCTCGACCAGCAACTCAGGCAGGAATCCAGCCTGTCGCACGCGCAGTACGAGATCCTCGTCCGGCTCGCCGCGGCGCCTAGCGGTGAGCTGCGGATGACCGACCTGGCCGGCGCCCTCTACGCCACCAAAAGCGGCCTGACCTATCAGATCACCCAGCTCGAGAAGACCGGACTGGTGCGCCGCACCGCCTCGCCCGGCGACGTGCGCGGGGTCGTCGCCGCCCTGACCGACGCGGGCCGCCAGCGGCTGGCGCAAGCGGCACCGGGCCACGTCGCGGCGGTCCGGGGGCTGCTGATCGACGTAATGACCCCCGAACAGCTGTCGGCCGTGGCCGACGGCCTCGGTGAGGTCGCCCGCCGCCTCGGCGCCACCACCGAGGATTGAGCTCGCACTTTACGGGCAGGGTGGAACCGTACGTACACCCGCGGAGGTTTCTATGTCGCGCACCAACACAAACGGCAACGCCGCCACCACGGCAGCCACCCAGCTCGTGCAGCGCGCGCGCCAGGCGGCCGAGGCCGCGAAGCCGGTCGCCGCCCAGGTGAAGCCGCTCGCAGCCCAGGTGAAACCGCTCGCCAGCGACGCCAGACAAGCCGCCAGCCGCGGCGTATACCGGGCTCGGGTCTGGGCGGCGCCGCAGGTCGAGCGCACCGGAAAGGTGCTCCAGGACACCGTGGCCCCCAAGGTCGCCGACGCCTTGCACTCGTCCGCGCAAAAGCTGGACCCGGGCCAGCCGCCGCACCGTAGCTGGCGCAAGGGCGCAGCTGTCATCTCGATCCTGCTGGCCGCCGCCGCTACCGCGGTCGCTGCCATGGCCCGCAAGCGCAAGGCCCAGTCCGCCGCCTCGGTGGAGGCCGAGGAGACCGCACCTGCCGCTGACGAGGCGTCGGCCAGTGCAGACGGTATGGCCGGCGCGGACGGTCAGGTCACGGACCCGGCGCGCACCTCCTGAGCCAATCCCTGCAAAACGATGCGGCCGGCCCGGCATTGCGTTACGCGATGCCGGGCCGGCCGTTTGCCATGCGCACCCTGCTCTCATTTGCACCTAGAGCATTGGGGATCCCGGCGTGGCGGGAACGTGCTGTGCATTTAGCGGGTTCCGCTGGCCGGGCTGTCCTTCGGCGGTGCGTAGTCCAAAGGACTTGTCTGGTCGCCTGAGAGCACACCCAAGAGCAGTGCGTTGCGGTCCCGCTCGGCCTGGATGCTTGACGGGGGAAGAACATGGAGCTGCTCGTATAGCGCGAAGCGATCGAGATCGACCAGGGTCGATAGCGCGGACCCATACGAATGAGCCGAAGAGGTGGCACCTCGATAAGCCAGGTAGCTTATGCAGTAGGGCGCGAGCGCAAGGAGCAACCAGGCGCCGTCACGGAGCAACGCCACGACAGACAGCACTGTCGCGAGAGCAAAGAGCACGCAAAGCCGGACCCCCAGATCCAGGCCTTGTCTGCAATCGTCCACATAATCCCGGTGCTCCGGGAGGGCAACGAGGTTCAGGTGTGGGGCAACACGAATGATGTCAAGCCCATACTGCTGCCCGGCCTTATCCTCATACCGTCGTAGTACGTTGCCAAGTCGCGTCGGCATTATGCGGCGCCAGGCTTCTGGATATTGCTGGAGTGCTGTCAGCAGTTCCTGGGCGCGCAAGTAATCAGCGAGCACCGGGTCGCCAGTTTCGGAGTCCAGCAATGTATTAAGCTCTTCTGTGCGCGCTTGCGGGGTCATGCGAGCGAGCTCATCCCGCTTAGCGTCGGTTCCAATGGCCCCGCGCCACGCGTCTCCCGCTTCCTCCGCGGCGTCGTTAAGAGCCCGCACCCTGCGCCGGTACCGCGTGATCCTCTGCCGCGCCAAGCCGCGCCCGACACCCGATCCTCCCCAGTACCCCTCAAGGAGTTGCGCCATGGCGAACTGGAACGGATGGAGCACGAGCCCGAGGAGAAGCGCAGCGACCAGCAGCGCTACGATCTTGGCAACGCTCAGGTTTTCGGTGGCGTGCAACGCCTTAGCGGGCTCAAAGGGGCCAGGCCAGGCGTTGGCTGCGAACAGCGCATAGACGTAGAGCACGAATAGCAGCGATGGCACCATGCTGACGACGTTGAAGTAGCGGCCGATGCTCCGGCCGGTTTCGAGCGCTGCGCTGGCGATGTCAGCCACGCTCTACGACCTTGATGGCGGGGATACGCGAGCTTTGTTGACATCGATTAGACCGTGGCGGCTGCAAAAGAGCTTATCCTCGGCATCCTGCTGCCGTCGCCTCAGCTTCTTGCCACAGGGGGGGCCGTCGGGGCCGAAGGGGGGGTCATCGCTAGGGCAGTACAGTTCGGTGGGGACTCCCACCTTCTCATCTACCCCCGGCGGGCGATTATCTGGGAATTTGAGGCCTAGGGCCAAGCCGGTGACAAGAAGCAGGTTGGCAGCTAGGCCAAACCGTGCTCCGAGCGACCAGCCGACCATGCACGCCACCCCCTCCCCCAACATCATCCACGCTAGTGCCTAATCCAAATCACGTCGAGCCGCGCGTCGTCTTTGGACCTCAACGGCAATGTGGTAAGGCCGAACCGTGACGCCGTCGGCGAAGATTCCGCTCCGCGAGCGCATCGGGCCTTGGGCCATAGGAGCTGGGATCCTGGTCATTCTGGGGGCGGTTGCCTGGGTCGCGTCCGCGACCGCTGCCGCCCACCACGCATCTACGTCCACGCCGTCAAAGTGTGCCGTTACCGGCCCCAGCCCGCTCCGGCTGGATGGCTGCGACTTGCGTGGCGTTGACTTGAGCAAGGCCAATCTGCACCGGGCGTCACTTCGGGGGGCTCAACTCGATGGCGCGCAACTCCGGCACAAGGACCTGCAAGGGGTCAAGGCGTCCGGCGCATCGTTCGCCGGGGCAAACCTGTCCTGGGCCAGTTTGAATGGTGCCGATCTCGACGGCGCCAACCTGCAGGGCAGCAACCTGCATCGCGCCTGTCTGCAGGGTGCCAACCTGCAGGGCGCGGATCTCCGCTGGAGCAACCTGCGGCGGGCCGACCTCGCCGGCGCCGATCTGGCCGGAGCCCGGCTGACGGGAGCGGCGATGCCGACCAAGCACGCGCGGCATCCTGCCGCCACAACAGCCCCAAAGTCTGGCTGCACCTGATCGAAGCCGCTGTCGCGGAGCCGGACCTGTCAGCACCACCAAGGCGGGCCCGGTTGACGTGGCGCGGTGGGGTCACTAGAGTCGTTATCGAACGCGTGTTCGAAACGACTACCCTACCACATAGACCCAACCACCGGAACCACACGAGTGGGGTCTGAGAAATGATACGTGCAAGTTTCCTATTTGCCGCATGCCGCGCGCTGTTCGCCCGCTACCCGGTAGCGGTCACAACCGCTACCGCGAGCGGGAGCATCCGCTCCATGCTGCTTATGTTGCCGGACGGTGACGGCGCAAGATTCTTCGTACTTACGCACGACCGCCGCAACGGAAGATCCCTGTTCTTGCTCCGTCAACGGGATGCCAGCGAGTCTGTAGATATTCGGGCAGACGATGACGCCGCAGTCCCCGACGCTGCCGTGAACGTGATAACCCATGGCGTCCCGATTCCGCGGGATGGCTCCTTCTTCGGCTGGAGGCGCGGCGACGCTATCGTCGCACTCATTCCGGTGTACACGTCCCCGGAGCCGTTCTGCGTAGTGATGCCGCGCGCAGATGTCCCGGAAGTGCGATGGCCCCCCGTCACGGAAGAACAGCTTCCCGGCCTCTGGTTCTGGAAGAACTACGGGACCGGACGGATCATCTCCATAGCTGGCCTGATCGCAGGAACGCCGGCAACGGTCTTCTGGGCGAACACCAAGGCGGTCCTCGGCGCGGACTGCTGCGTTGTCGCACGGGACATCGAGGACTCTGACGGATACACGCTGCCACGCGGCGTCTACGCGTACTACAAGGTGTTGCAGGACGGCAATCCGGTGCCGTCGCTGGCAGCGCTTCTCACCGACAGCAGCAAGGCCGATCTGGCCCCCCGCTTGCGGCGGTTCCTGGACACCGATGGCCGGCCGCAGGCAGTGGATGAGCCTGTCGGTGCAGGGTATGTACGGCACGACGGCTGCGATGGCCGTCCTGTGCACACCCCTGCAGCACGCCGGGCACAGCGCCGCGCTGTGTGACTCCATCCTGATTGCGCACCCGCTCGGGCCGAAGAGCAGCCCCGGGGTGAGATATGCGGCCGGGCACCGGCCGACGGGCCCGTCGATCGCGCTCCAGCACGGCACGCCGACCTTCACCGTCGGCGCGGCTGGGGGCTCCACGATCCCACCACGATCCTGCAGATCATCCTGAACCACGTGGACTTCGGCATGTCCCTGCCCGCGGCGCTGGCGGCGCCCCGGGTCAGCCAGCGGAACTCGTCCACCTCACTGGCCGAGCCCGCCTTCTACAACAGTGCCGTCGCCAAACAGCTGACTAGCCAGTTCGGCGAGCAGTTCAGCCTGGCCACCGGGCCGATCCTGCCGCTTGACCACTATCCGGGCGATGCCACCGGGCTGGCATTCCTCGGCCACGGGCGCATCCAGGCGGTGGCCGAACCCGTCCGGCTCTTCGGCGGCAGCGCGCTGGTGGTGCACCCGGCCCAGTAGCCCACACTCGTCCAGCCCGGCCTCCCTGGTTGTGGGGCCGGGCTGGGCCCTGCGCACCAGCCCTTCGAGCGCGCTGGCCTAAGGGCATGAACGTGACGCCGAGGCCCCTCCAGGGGCACCAGATCCACCTTCACGACCCATTCGAGCGCACACGGAGTACGCCGAGGGGGTGTTACCGCCGGGTAGGTCTAGGGCAGTATCTGTGGATAGGCCCTAAAGAAACGGATGTGCGATGAGTACCCAGCAGACAGGTCAGACCCGGAATGTCGGCGAGCGTGAGGCCCGCCAGGTGGCGGAGGCAGCCAGGGAGTCCGGGTGGCAGAAGCCCAGCTTCGGCAAGCAGTTGTACCTGGGTGACTTCCAGCTTGGCCTGATCCACCCGCATCCCCGGCCGGACGGGGAGGCCGTGCGCCGGGGCGAGGAATTCTGCGCGAAGATGCGGGAGTTCTGCGAGACCTCGGTTGACGGTGCGCTCATCGAGCGCGAGGCCCTGATCCCGGATGAGGTGGTGAAGGGGCTGGCCGCGATCGGGGCGTTCGGCATGAAAATCGCGCCGGAGTACGGCGGGCTGGGGCTCACCAACCTGTACTACAACCGGGCGCTGATCATCGCCGGGTCCGCCTCGCCGGTCCTCGCGGCGCTGCTGTCGGCGCACCAGTCGATCGGGGTACCGCAACCGCTTGCGCTGTTCGGCACCGACGACCAGAAGCAGCACTACCTGCCCAGGTGCGCCCGCGGAGAGATCAGCGCGTTCCTGCTCACCGAGCCGGACGTGGGCTCGGACCCGGCCCGGCTGAGCACCACCGCGACGCCGTCGGAGGATGGCTCGGAGTACGTGCTTAACGGCGTGAAACTGTGGACCACGAACGGGGTGATCGCCGACCTGCTTGTGGTCATGGCGCGGGTGCCCAAGAGCGAGGGGCACCGCGGCGGGATCAGCGCGTTCGTGGTGGAGGGCAACGCGCCGGGGATCACCGTCGAGCGGCGGAACGCATTCATGGGCCTGCGCGGCCTGGAGAACGGGCTGACCAGGTTCCACGAGGTCGTGATCCCGGCCACGAGCCTGATCGGCAAGGAGGGCCAGGGCCTGAAGATCGCCCTGACCACGCTGAACACCGGCCGCCTTTCGCTGCCGGCGAGCTGCGTCGCCGCCGGAAAGGTCGCGACGAAGATCGCCAGGGAGTGGTCGCGGGAGCGGGTGCAGTGGGGGCGCCCGGTCGGCGAGCACGAGGCGGTGGCCACGAAGATCTCGTTCATCGCCGCGACCACCTACGGCCTCGAAGCGGTGGTCGAGCTGTCCAGCCAGCTTGCCGACGACAAGCAGAACGACATCCGCATCGAGGCCGCCCTGGCCAAGCTGTACTGCTCGGAGATGGGCTCGCGGATCGTGGACGAGCTGGTGCAGATCCGCGGCGGCCGCGGCTACGAGACGGCGGAGTCCCTGGCCGCGCGCGGCGAACGGGGCGTGCCCGCCGAGCAGATGATGCGGGACATGCGCATCAACCGGATCTTCGAAGGCTCCTCGGAGATCATGCGCCTGTTCATCGCCAGGGAGGCGGTGGACGCGCACCTGTCGGCGGCCGGCGAGCTCATCGAACCGGGAGTGCCCACCGGCCAGCGGGCGCGCGCGGCGGCCAAGGCCGGCGGGTTCTACGCCAAGTGGCTGCCCACGCTGATGACCGGCGAGGGACAGCGCCCCCGTGCCTACAGCGAGTTCGGACCGCTCGCGGAGTACCTGCGTTACGTGGAACGGGCGAGCCGCAAGCTGGCCAGGGCCACGTTCTACGGGATGGCGCGCTGGCAGGGCAAACTGGAACGCAAGCAGGGCTTCCTCGGCCGGATCGTGGACATCGGCGCCGAGTTGTTCGCGATCAGCGCCGCCTGCTCCCGCGCGCAGTTCGACGCGACCAGCGGTACCGAGCGGGGCCCGGTGGCGTTCGAGCTGGCCAAGGTGTTCTGCGCGCAGGCAAGGCAGCGGGCCGAGGAACTGTTCACCCAGCTCTGGCACAACACCGACGCCACCGACTCGGCGCTGGCCCGGCACGTGCTCGCGGGCCGCTACACCTGGCTGGAGGAGGGCATCATCGACCCGTCGATCCCCGGGCCGTGGATCGCCTCCGCCGAGCCGGGCCCGTCCCAGGCCACCAACGTCCACCGCCACATCGGCTAACGCGCTGCGGGGCTCACCTACACGGGCCGTCCGCCTCCTGCACCAGGCCTCGCACCCGCCACCGTCGTGATCATGGCGTTTCGGCCCTCACGTGGGCAAAAGTGGAGACAGCGGCACGCATGGCGGCTGACGGGGTAGCCTGCAAGTAACAGTCTCATCAAGATGCCGGGCTGGAACAATTGACTGGTGGCCGGGTGTTATTCTCTGTGTATAAGCACCCCGTGGCGGTGTTCGCATCGCCACGCATTAT
>Ga0070709_10000943_pt1 | contig 16169 bp, 16 predicted proteins | sample LARL51metaG_FD_65449 | JGI IMG/M metagenome (GOLD analysis project Ga0070709, IMG submission 65449) | Corn, switchgrass and miscanthus rhizosphere microbial communities from Kellogg Biological Station, Michigan, USA - LAR L5-1 metaG | ecosystem: Host-associated > Plants > Roots > Rhizosphere ...
CTGCTGCGGGCCTATGCCTGCGGCATCTTTCCGATGGCCGAGAGCGCCGACGATCCGAGCCTGTTCTGGGTCGAGCCGGAAATGCGCGGCGTCATACCGCTCGAGGGTTTTCGCGTCGCCTCGCGCCTGGCGCGGACCGTGCGCTCCGATGCATTCACGGTCACCGTGAACCAGGCTTTTGCGGCCGTCATCACCGGCTGCGCCGCGCCGCAGGAGGGACGCGAGGAGACCTGGATCAACCGGCGTATCCGCGACCTCTACACCGGCCTCCACCGGCTCGGACATTGTCACAGCGTCGAGGTCTGGCGCGACGGTGACCTCGTGGGCGGCCTCTACGGCGTCAGCCTGGGCCGGGCGTTTTTTGGCGAGAGCATGTTCCACCGCGTCCGCGACGCCTCGAAGGTCGCGCTGGTGCATCTGATCGCGCGCCTGATCGCCGGCGGTTTTGAGCTTCTGGACACGCAATATGTGACCGAGCACCTGAAGACGTTTGGCGCGGTCGAAATCCCGCGCCGCCGCTACACCGCCCTGCTCGACAAGGCGATCCGCGGCCAGGCCGCGGATTTTTCGAGGCTGCCGGTCGATCACCCAGTCTCCGGCACCGAGGCACTCGCGATCATCGCGGGGAAATAGACTCCCGCCGCACCACGCGCCGCTTTATCCCCTCGTCCTGAGGAGCATCGCGCAGCGATGCGTCTCGAAGGACGTAGGCCCGGATATCAGCATCGAGGCCTCATGGTTCGAGACGCCGCGCAAAGGCGCGGCTCCTCACCATGAGGGTTTAGTGTCGCTCTATCGGAAGATCGAGAACAGACCGCCCGGCTGCTGTTGCGGCGGGGGTGGCGGCGGAGGCTGCTGCTGGGTCTGCTGATAGGGCTGTGGCTGCGGCTGAACCTGCGACGGCGGCGGACGCGGCGCGGCCTGCTTCTGCTGCGGCTGACGCTTTTGGCCGGCCGGCGCGGCCGGCGGCTTAGGCGGATCGGGCTGCGCGCTCACGACCGTGGTCTCCGGCCCTTTGCAGTCGGTCAGCCAGATGTCGTAAATCGGATGCTCGACCGCGTGCAGGCCGGGGCTTGCCGCGAACATCCAGCCGGAAAAGATCCGCTTCACCTCGCCCTGCAGCGTGATCTCGTCGACCTCGACGAAGGCATCGGTGTTGGCGGCTTCCGTCGCCGGCCGCGTATAGCAGGCATCGGTCTTCACGCGCAGCGCGCCGAACTGCACCGTCTCGCCGATGTCCTCGTCGAAATTGATGATGCGGCCGGTGATCTTGTCGAGGCCCGAAAAGCTCGCCTTCTTGTTGATGATCTTTTGCGCCGGCGGCTCGGTCACCACCTCGTCGCCGGGCTGCAACGATGCGGGCGTCTGCGGCACGTTCTTCGGCAGCGCCGCGGCGGGCGGCGCTGCCCCACCCCTGGTGGCATCCGGCGGGGTCACTGCGACAGCCGGCGGAGCGTTCTGCGGCACCACGGTCGTCCCCGGGGGTGGTGGCAGCGGCTGCGACGTCACCGGACCAGGTAGCGCCGACTGCCCCTGATAGGGACGATTGGGCGCAGGCAACACGCGCCCCTGCGGCAGGGCCGGCACTTCCTCGTCGTCCTCGACCTGCGGCGGGGGCTGCGGCTGGCCGCCGCGCGGAACGCTGCCAGGCGGACGCGGCGGCTGGTCAGAGAAGATGTTGCCGATCTGCGCCCGCGCCTCGGGCGCGAGCGGGATGGTGGCGGCGGCCAGAAGGGCCGCAAAACCGGTCAAAGCGATGATTCGAAACATCTCGCACGGCTTTTACAGGCGAAACGGGCGCTTGAAAACGTACCGCGTGCGCGGTGCCGTTCGCCACCTGGTGACTTTGCACCACCCGTTAACACGTTGAATACGGCGGGGGAAGGGCGCGGAGTTCCCCTCACCCACTGTTCAGCCTGTTCCATCAATGGGATAGTTCAATGATCCGACAAACCGTCGCAGCCGCGCCGGACAGCATCCGGAGCAACCGGACGCCAGCCTTGAGGAAATCACATGCCAGACCGAATCCGACTGGACGGCAGGGTGGCCGTCGTCACCGGCGCTGCTGGAGTCATAGGGGCGGCGACCCTCCGCAAGCTGGCAGAACGGGGCGCGCGCATCGTCGCGATCGATCACAGAGCCGAGGACCTCGATGCGGTCGTCCGTGACCTCCCCGCGTCCGCCGAGGCGCTCGCGGTCGCAGCCGACGTGACGGTCGAGGATAATGTCGTCCGCTATGTCGGCGCTACCATCGACCGCTTCGGCCGCATCGACGTGTTCTTCAACAATGCCGGCATCGAGGGCGAGATCAAGCCGATCACCGACACTTCGCTGGAAGCGTTCCGCCGCGTCATCGACGTCAACGTGGTCGGCGTGTTCTTAGGCCTGAAGCATGTGCTAGCCGTTATGCTGAAGCAGAACGCCGGCAGCATCATCAACACCGCCTCGATCGCGGGCCTGCTCGGATCGCCGCACACGTCGGTCTACAGCGCCAGCAAGCACGCGGTGATCGGCCTCACCAAGAGCGTCGCGACCGAATGCGCCGGCACCGCCGTGCGCATCAACTGCGTCTGTCCCGGCCTGATCGAGAGCCGCATGCTGGGCGCGATTTTCGAAGGCCGCTACGGCAGCACGGCGACGCCGCCCAGGGCGCTGGAACGCGTCCCGGCGCGCCGGCTCGGCCAGGCCGACGAAGTCGCCTCGATCGTGGCCTTCCTTGCGTCCGATGACGCGAGCTACGTCTCGGGCTCGGCCTACACCGTCGATGGCGGACGGACGGCGGGGTAGCTGGCGACGTCCTTCCGGAACGCCTCCAGAGCTGAACCCGGAATCTCGAAATACTTTTTGAGATGCCACGAGACGACGGCGAGTTTCCGCGCAAACCACTGTGGATAGGCGATCTTTGACAGGGCGCGCAGCAACACACGATAGGGCAACACAGAGTAACGAGATGTGACTTTGCCTGCCCGCGCCATTGCCGCATGGTCGCGAGCGATAGTGCCACTTCGACATTTCGGACCTTGAAGTGGCGGCCCTCCCGGAAGCCGGATGTCCCCTCACCTGCAAACAGCGATCGCGCTGCCGGTTCGCGTGCTGCGCTGGATCGGCGGCCAGGGCACGCGCGCCATCGCCGCGCTGGTGTTCATCGGCATCGCCGTGCCGCCGCTCGGTGCGCTGCTCAAGCCGTATGTGACGCACGCGATCTTCGTGCTGTTGTGCATCTCCTTCATGCGAGTCGATCTGACCGCGCTGCGCAATTATCTGCGCCGGCCGGCGATCGTGCTCGCGGCGACCGCGTGGACCACGATCGGCGTGCCCCTCATGGTGGGCCTCGTCTGCCGCATCAGCGGCGTCGACGTTCACGCGCCGGACCTGCATCTCGCCCTGATGCTGCAGGCCGCCGCCTCGCCGATGATGGCCTCCCCGGCGCTCGCTGCCCTGATGGGCCTCGAGGCGACGCTGGTGCTGATCACGCTGGTGACCTCGACGGCGCTGGTTCCCTTCACTGCGCCGCTGTTCGCCTATGCGTTCTTCGGCGAGGCGTTGTCGCTGTCGCCGCTTGCCCTGGGATTGAAACTGGTCGCGATCCTGGCCGGCGCGCTGCTGGTCGCGGTCGTGATCCGCGTCTCGTTCGGCGCAGCCGCGATCGGAAGGCAGAAAACCGCGATCGACGGCTTCAACATCCTGGTCCTCCTGGTGTTCGTCGCGGCCGTGATAGGCAACGTCGCCGGCAGCCTGTTCGCCGATCCCCTGCGCATGATCGGCCTTGCGGCGCTCGCCTTCGCGATCTTCTTCGCGCTGCTTGCCCTGACGGCCCTGCTCTTCTTCAAAGCCGGCCGCGAACGCGCGCTGTCGCTCGGCCTGATGGTCTCCCAGCGCAACATGGGGCTGATGCTGGCGGCCACCGAAGGGGTTTTGCCGGGCACGACCTGGCTCTATTTCGCCCTCAGCCAATTCCCGATCTATCTGGCGCCACAACTGCTGCAGCCGGTGCTGCGGCGCTTGGCCGCGCCGCCCGCGCCGATCGCGACAGAGCCCGCCGACGCCTGACAGGCGTTGCATCGCGATGATTGGCCGAACATGATGACATCACCGATAATCCAGACGTTCGTCGTTCCGGGGCGATGCGAAGCATCGAACCCGGAATGACATTCACAGAACTGTTTTCCAGGCTTGTTCGCGAATGGACACTTCCTCCTCGATCGAGATCGCCCGCAACACGCTCGCTCTGTGCGGGCTGGTGCTTGCGATCGGCACGCTGGCCGCCTTCATCGCCCAGCGGATCAGGATCCCTGATGTCGCGATCTTCCTGCTGGCCGGGATTGCGATCGGCCCGCACGGGCTGGCGCTCGTGCACGTCAGGGCGGACTCCGCGCTCAACCAGATCATTTTGCTGTTCGGCGCCAGCTACATCCTGTTCGACGGCGGCGCCTCGGTGCAGTTCGCCATCCTGCGGCGGGTCTGGATCACGCTCGTCGTCATTGCGACGCTCGGCGTCGTCATCACGGCCACAGTCGTCGCCGCCGCGGCCGCCGCCATCTTCAAGCTGCCGCTGATCGTGGCGCTGCTGCTCGGATCCACGCTGTCGTCGACCGATCCGGCGACATTGGTGCCGGTGTTCCGCCAGGTCCGCATCCGCGACCGCGTCGCGCAGACCGTGATGAGCGAGTCCGCCTTCAATGATGCGATGGCCGCGATCCTCACCTTCACGGTGCTTGCCGTCGCCACCGGCAGCGGTGGCTTTTCGCCTCTCCATACGCTCGGCGACCTCTTGTGGGAATCACTCGCGGGCATCGTGGCGGGCCTTGTGCTCGGCTATCTGGCGGCGTTGCTGATCGCCCACGAGCGCTGGGCCTTTCTCGCCGAATACGCACCGGTCGTGACGCTGGTCGCCGTGATCGGCGCCTATTTCGCCGCCAGCGGCCTGCACGCCTCCGGCTTCATGGCGGTGTTCGTATTCGGCGTCGTGCTCGGCAACAAGGAGAGTTTTGGCTTCAAGATGCACCCCGGCGAGGCGCAAAAGCTCGGCGAGTTCGTGCTCACCACGGCCTTCATCATGCGCCTGTTCATCTTCATGCTGCTCGGCACCCAGGTCGATTTCGCCCTGATGAGCCGCTACTGGCTCGGCGGCGTCGCGGTCGCCGCGGTGCTGATGCTGGTGGCGCGTCCGCTCGCCGTCTTCCTGTGCGCCTGGCCCGACCGCCGGGCGCGCTGGAACCTCAACGAACTGCTGTTCATGTGCTGGACGCGCGAAACCGGCGTGATCCCGGCCGCGCTCGCCGGGCTGTTGCTCGGCATGAAGGCCCCGGGCGCCGAGATCATTGCGTCCGTGACGTTCGTTGCGATCCTGATGACCATCCTGATCCAGGCGCCGACCACCGAATGGCTCGGCCGGAAACTCGGATTGCTGGACAAGGAATAGCCCGTGACGGCGATGGAACTTTCGTCGCCTCTCTGCTCCGCGGGGAAAAGCTCATGCGACGCAGCATTGTGGGATCAGACGAAATGCGTCTTTCGGACGCACCGCGCCGGCTGTAGCATCGAGGGATAATGGAGCGCCGTACAACGGCGTTGGGGAGAGGAAGCAGCCAGCAAGGGGCAACGCCATGGCCACGCTCGTCACACATGCAGACCTGTCGGAATCCGATCACACTGCGCAACTGCGCAAGGCGATTGTCGCCTCCACCATCGGCACCGCGATCGAGTGGTACGATTTCTTTCTCTACGGCACCGCCGCCGGACTCGTGTTCGGTAAGCTCTACTTTCCCAACGAGGACCCGCTGACCGCGACGCTCGCCGCCTTCGGCACCTACTTCATCGGCTTCGTCGGCCGCCCGATTGGCGCGGCGATCTTCGGCCATTATGGCGACCGCATCGGCCGCAAGGCGACCCTGATCGCGACGCTCCTGTTCATGGGCATTGCGACCTTCCTCATTGCCTTCGTGCCGACCTACGCCGAAATCGGCATCTGGGGCGCGGTCATCCTCACGGTGCTGCGGATGATTCAGGGCATCGGCGTCGGCGGCGAATGGGGCGGATCGGTGCTGCTCGCGATGGAATGGTCGCGCACTCATGGCGAACGCGGGCTCGTGGCCTCCTGGCCGCAATTCGGCGTGCCCTGCGGCCTGTTCCTGGCCAACCTTGCCGTGCTCGCTTTCTCGAGCCTGTCGGGCGATCAGTTCTATGTCTGGGGCTGGCGGATTCCGTTTGCGCTGTCGATCGTGCTGGTCGGCGTCGGCCTTTGGATCCGCCTCGGCATTCTCGAAACCCCCGTGTTCCGGCAGGTCGTGAGGGAGAACAAGGTCGAGAAGACCCCGATCGCTGAAGTGTTCAGGAAGCATCCGAAGGAGATTTTGCTGTCGGCGCTGCTGCGTATGGCCGAGCAGGCGCCGTTCTACATTTTTACCGCGTTCATCTTTGCTTACGCCACCGGCACGCTGCACATGTCGCGCAATCTGATCCTCACTGCGGTGCTGGTCGCCGCCTGCGTGTCGTTCGTCACGATCCCGCTGTCGGGCCACATCTCCGACCGCATCGGGCGCAGGAAGATGTATCTGATCGGCGCCGCGGTCACAGGCCTGTTCGGCTTCCTGTATTTCGGGATGGTGGACACCGCCTATCCGTCGGCCGTGTTCATTGCCATCGTGCTGTCATTGATCCCGCACGACATGATGTACGGGCCGCAGGCCGCGCTGATTGCGGAGGCGTTCACGCCCAGGCTGCGCTACAGCGGCGCCTCGCTGGGGTATCAGCTTGCATCGATCATTGCCGGCGGTCCGGCGCCGCTGATCGCAACTGCGCTGTTCGCGCACTATCAGTCCAGCAATGCGATCGCCATCTACATCGCCGCCTGCGCGGTGGTCAGCCTGGTGTCGGCCGCGTTCATGCCCGACTATACCGGCCGCGACATTTCGGCGGAGTATGACGACTGATCCGATGCCGTGATCCCGGGAGGGCCCGGCATCGCCCGGGCCCTCTGCATCTGTCACTCCGGCTTCACGACGCGACCTGACCAGGCGCCCTGGAACTGGTGGTTTCCAACTCCTCGGCGAGCCGCCGTTCGACGAAGTGGCGTTCGTGGTCGGTCAGCTGGGTGCTCAGGAGCCTGCGGTATCGCTCGACATTGGCGTCTCGGCTCCAGCGCGACCGCAGCGCCGGCTTTGCCCGTGAAAATGGACCGTGCATCGCGGAGCGACGCGCGACCGCATCCAGGGACGTCAGGCGCGTCAGTCGCATCGCAGCTCCTCCGCGCGGCCGGGGATCGTCTTCCCCGTCCAGTTCGCGCAGCGCTGCCAGAATGTCACCGAGACGGATCGGTTGCGGAATTCCGGGGACCTCGCGAAGCGCCGGGTTCGACTCGACGGCGTACATGTCGGAAGCCCAGGAGGACAGGATCAGCCGCTTCTCGGCTGTCGACAGCGCGGCATCGCTCAGCACGGCATCGGGCGAGTTGTAGTAAGATGCGGGGTGAAACGGGGCGCTTGCCCCATCGGTCATGCGATCGGCGTGACTCATGCGTGTCTCCTCTGCTGCTCCTTTCTGAGAGACCGGTTGATCTGGAGGCGGCGCGGACGCCGCCTCACTTCGAGTTGATGGCGATGCGCCTGACGCTGTCGCGTGCCTGCTCAGCCTTCGGCAGGGTCACGCTCAGAACGCCATTGCGGAAATCGGCGACCGCCTTGTCCGCCTCGACGTTCTCGAGCGGGATCTGCCGCTCGAACGCGCCATAATAGCGCTCGGTCACGAATTTCGCCTGGTCGCTGCGCTCGGCTTTCTTTTCGCCACGGATCGACAGAACGCCGTTGGCCACCTCGATCTGAACGTCGTTCTCCGAGAGGCCCGGCAACTCGGCAGAAATAGTGACCGCCTTGTCGGTCTCGCTGAGTTCGATCCTGGGCCAGCCGAACTGGCCTTCCATCAGCGGGCCGGCGAGCCGGCTGACGGGAGCAAAGGAGCCAAAGCTGCGAAAGGCGTCGTCGAATAGCCGGTTCATCTCCCGGTGCAAGGTAAAGAATGGGTCGAACGTATCGCGCGACGGCGCGAGCTGCTGATTTCTCGACCACGGGATCATGTCACGGAATGCCATGTTCTTCCTCCTCAACGGGTACAAGCTGCCACGCGGACACGAGATCTCGCGTCCGCGTGTGCGCGCCAAAGCTCGATGGGCTCAGGCGGCCTTCTGCTCGATGGTCTGGGGCGCACCGGCACCGCCGATGGCGATCCGCCGCGGCTTCATCGCCTCGGGCACCTCGCGCACCAGTTCGATGCGGAGCAGCCCGTTGTCAAACGCGGCGGCCTTCACTTGTACGTAGTCGGCCAGGTTGAACTGTCGCTTGAACGACCGTGCCGAAATCCCCTGGTAGAGGTATTCGTGCTGGTCCTTGTCGGCCTTGCGGCCTTCAACCGTCAGGACGTTCTGTTCGGCCGTGATCGCAACCTCCTCAGGCGAGAAGCCAGCGAGTGCCAGCGAGATCTGGTAACGATCTTCGCCGATCCGTTCGATGTTATAGGGGGGATAATGCTCTTCGCTCGCGCGTTGCGTTTCGTCGAGCAGATCGAACAGGCGGTCGAATCCGATGGTCGAACGCCACAGGGGAGCAAAATCGTAGGTCCTCATAGCCAAGTCCTCCAAAGAGCAAGCTGGATACGAAGGAGCGCAGGATACCGTTCGGCCCGGTCAGTCCGGCGCCCACAAGGTTGATACCGCCGGGCCCGATCTGGCGTCCGGCACCGCTGTCAGCGGCAAAAAACGACTTAGAAAAAGCGAGATCGGTTTCAAGGGGGGCACGGAAAAATTTTCAGCCGCCCGAAGCGACCAGGTCGGCAGCCTTTGAGGCTGCGTCAACCCGCATCCGGGGATCCAGGAGCTGCAACTCGTCCTCGGCCTGGCCGACGAGGCGGCTCAGCCGACGCCGCTCCGTGAAGGAAAGGCCTTGCTGATCGAGCAGCTTTCGGCAGTGCGCAATGACCCGGTGCTGGCTCTCGATGAGAAAGCGGCGGATCTCGTCAGGATTGGGCTCGAGATGTCTAAACATGGCGCATCATCACGATTACGTGAGTCGCGCCATGTCGGGAAGTCCGGGTTCAGACGGGGACCCGGGGGACATGGCCCTGGGAATCCTGCCGCGGCAGCGATCAAAGGACGCGCAGCAACAGAACCAGGAAGAGCGCCACCACCGCGATCAACGCAGCTTGCATCATGATCAGCGGCAGAGGCAACTTGATCGGCGCCGCAGCCTTGCTGTCGAGCGGGACCACCCTGCTCTCTCCGACCGCCTGTTCATAGAGCGCAACGTGCTCGGGGTGTCGAAACAGATGCCTGTGACGGCGAATGTCTCTGATCGCCTGCCGGCGCCGTTGCTCGTAGAGCTCCTCCAGCAAGGCGCTGATCCAGCTCGTGCGATGCTTCTTTTTCCTGCGCGCAGCAGTCTCGAAGCTGCGGTACGTTATCGAATAAGAAGGGTACTTCATCTCCGAATCCCGCATCCGTCAGGGAAATCGGGACGCTGCCACACCGAACCGACAGCAGCTGTGATCCACTTCACATCGACCATCGCTGACAACATGTGTGCCGGCAGAGATCACGCTGCGTTCACGACCTCTGGAGCATGAAGGTTTGCGCCGGGTCAAATGGGCCAGCAATGATCCCGGCAACTGCAATCGATCGATCATGCCTCTGCCGAACGTCAATGCCGCGAGCGCCGGGATCGCGCTTGCCCTGTTCACCTGAACAGACCCCGTCGCGTTCGTGGAGCAAGGGCTGCGGAAAAGCGTTCTGCGTCGTCTGGTTCGCGGCAATGTGATCGCGCAACACGGCTGCGTAAAAGCCTGGTAGCGGCCTCCGGCGCTCGCCAGTTCAACCAGAATGCCTGCGTGGTCCTGACCGTCATGTCTCTTCAGCAAGTGCTCAATGATTCAAGACGGTGTCTGGTCTCCGCTCGCCGGATCGAGGCCGGTACGCAACTGCAGTCGCGGAGGAGCGAAACCGCTCGGGACCGCAGGCAATTCGACCAGCCGATGCCAGTTCTTCTGCAAGGCCAGTTCGGGATCCCTACCCCGCCCGCGCCGCCCGGCGCAGCGATTGCGGCGGCTGGCCGAAGGCGCGGATGAAGGCGCGCCGCATCCGCTCGGGGTCGCGAAAGCCCGTCGCCTCCGCCACGCGCTCGATGGCTTCCGATGACGACTGGACCCGCGCGCGGGCCACCTCGATGCGCAGCCGCTCGATCGCCTTCGACGGCGTGGTGCCCGTCTCGGCGACGAAGGCGCGGGTGAAATGCCGCGCGCTCATGCCGGCGCGCTCGGCGAGATCCTCGACCGTGAGGCGCGTGCCCAGATGCTCGCGCGCCCAGGTCAGCAGCGGCCCGAAGCGCCCGGTCGGCGCCTTCAATTCGAGCAGCGAGGAGAACTGCGACTGCCCACCGCTGCGCCGGTGATAGAGCACGAGCTGGCGCGCGGTCTTCTGCACGATCTCCTCGCCATGATCCTCCGCGACCATGGCGAGTGCGAGATCGATGCCCGCGGTGATCCCGGCGGAGCTCCAGATATTGCCATCGCGCACAAAAATCTGGTCGGGCTCGAGCTTCACCTCGGGATAGCGCTTGAGGAAGTCTCGCGTGCGCTCCCAATGCGTGGTGGCGCGGCGCCCATCGAGCAGGCCGGCCGCGGCGAGCACATAGGCGCCGGAGCAGACGCTCGCCACACGCGCGCCGCGCCGCGCCAATGCACGCACGAAATTGAGCGTGCTCTCGCATTTCAAGGCAGCTGCAGTGCCTTGGCCCCCGGCGATGATCAGCGTCGTGATCGCGCTTGGCGACGTAAACTTCCGTGCCAGCATTTCGATACCCGATGACGAGCGCACAGGGCCTGGATCGGCGGCAATGACCCTGATCGGCGTCGTGGTCCCGGCGTAGCGGCCGGCGATCTCGAACACCGAAATCGGGCCGGACGCATCGAGGATCTGGAAATCGGGAAAGATGAGGACGCCGATCATGAGTGTTGGCGAGGCCTTTCGATCGGGCGCTCCCCAGCGCCTGTCCTGAAATGAGGGAATTATGCCGTTTCGGACGGAAGCCGATCATGCCAGGATCATCCCGTCAAGACGCATTTCCGGAGTTGTCATGGCTGAGCCGCTTCAGATTGGCCTAATGATCTTCCCGAAGGTGACCCAGCTCGATTTCACCGGGCCGCTGCAGGTATTTTCGAGCCTGCCGCCTCAGATCGCCAGGGTTCATCTGGTGTGGAAACGCATCGAGCCGGTCGCAAGCGACTCAGCCCTGGTGCTGACGCCGACCGTGACCTTCGCCGATTGTCCGCAACTCGACGTGATCTGCGTGCCCGGCGGCATCGGGACCGACGACCTCGTCAATGACGAAGAGGCGCTCGATTTCGTTCGCGCCCAGGCGGAGCGCGCGCAATACGTCACCTCGGTCTGCACCGGCTCGCTGGTGCTCGGCGCGGCCGGCCTGCTGAAGGGTTATCGCGCGGCGACGCACTGGTCGGCGATGGATCATCTCGCCCCGTTCGGGGCCGTTCCGAGCAGGACGCGGGTCTGCGTCGACCGCAACCGCATCACCGGCGGCGGCGTCACCGCCGGAATCGATTTTGCGCTGACGCTGGTCTCGATGCTGGTGGATCGCACGACCGCCGAGGCGATCCAGCTTCGGCTCGAATACAACCCAGCGCCGCCGTTCCAGTCGGGCTCGCCCGACAGCGCGCCGCCGGAGGTGCTGGCCCTGATCGAGAGCCGTATGGCACCATTCCGGCAGCGCCGCGCCGAGGCTGTCGTCCGCGCCGCCGCGCGGCTGAACGAACCGGCCAGCGGCTAACCGGCCCTCGGCACAGAAAAAGGCCGCCTGGCGTCCCAAGCGACCTTTCCTGTCTCACGGCGGCTGCACATTCGACGGGCGATTTCAGGACATCTGCACCGGGGGCCTATCTCCCGGCCGTATCCTACTCGGCAGCCACTGCACATCGGGACAGTCGCGATTCTGTTGCCCGATCCGACGTGATGGTTTCCCATCTCCGTAAGATGGCCCTATTGAGCCGCATGCAGGCCGAACGCGCAAGCGGGGGCCGCGCACTGTCCCCGCAGTTCACGCTGTTCACAGGGCCTTCCGTTGGCGCGCCGCGCTAGAGCGTTTTCGAGCGAAGTGGGCACCGGTTCGCGTCAAGAAAACGCGTCAAAACAAGAATCCAGAGCCTCCGTTCCGATTCAATCGGAACGGAAAGGGCTCTAGTTCCCGGGAGTCCAGGGCTGATAGTCGCCGGTCGCCTTGGGCCGCCGGCCGCTTGCAAGCGTCGACCCTGCGGGACGATAGGCCGCGGGCGTTCCGGTGAAGTTCGGCTGATGCGGCTTTTCCCACTCGTGCGGCGTGTATTTGTCTTCCGTCGGGGGCGTATCGACGCGGTGATGCAGCCAGCCGTACCAGCCCGGCGGCACGCGGCTCGCCTCGGCGATGCCGTTATAGATCACCCAGCGCCGCTCGAAATTGAGCGTCGGATCGATCGCCCCACCACGGGTCCGGTAATAGCGGTTGCCCTGCTCGTCCTGGCCGACCAGCTCGCCGAATCGCCAGGTCCAGAGCTGGGTGCCGAACGTCTCGCTGTTCCACCAGGTGAACAGCTTTAGGAAGAATTGTTTCATCGGAGCGCGACTGGCCGGTGTTGCGAAAGCGATCTTCGGCGCTCTGGATGCCATTCGCAGCGCAAAATGTCCAGCATGCCCGCGCGGTTGGCACAAGAAGACGTGATCGGCGCGGCGCCTTCGGACGTCCTGGCGAGGCGGCGAGATCCGCCACGTTCGCCCTGAATCACGCCCTGAAATCGTTCTCACGGAGGATATGAGGCGCGGCTATTGGTCTCGCCATTGCGATGTCGGCGGCGGGAACGACCAGCGGCGGCTGGGATTGGTCGCGGTAAGACCACGAGAATGGAGCACGTAAGTATGAACCGTCTGAAAACTCTGGGCGCCGTCGCGGCCCTGGCCCTCACGCTGCCGCTCGCAACCGCAAGTCCGAGCCTCGCCGGGGGCCGAGGCCCGGGTCCGTGCACCCCTCCTGGCAATTCCGCCGTCGGCGCGGCAGGCCCTGCGATGAGCAGCGGCCAGCTGATGGCCGGCGTCGGCCAGTGCCGGCGCATCGGCGAGTGGGGTCCTCACGCCAATAACCATTATCGCGGCTACCGCCAGTACGGCTACTATAACGGCTACCGCCCGTATGGCTGGGATGGCGGGCCGGTGGGCTGGGCATTGGGGACCGCGGCCGGCGTGACCGGCGCGGTCACCGGTCTCGCGGTCGGCAGCCCCTACTACTATGGCGGCGGCTACGGGTACGGCCCCGACTATTACGGCCCGAACTACTGACGCACGGCAACGCGAACGATCTCATGTCCCAAGCGATGGCGACGCGGCCGGTGACGGCCGCGTCGTCGTCTTGTTGTGAAGCACTCAGCGGCGTGGTTCGCCGCACCGCGACCGATTGACGCGCGGCCTGTTCATCCGCGTACAGCGAGCAGCACCCAACTCTCACATCGGCGCGACAGCAGGAACCTTTCGATCTCGCCGCGGATTGAATGGTATTCCAAGAAATGGAGCCGACAATGACTCGTTCGAGAGTACTGGGTGCCGCTGCGGCACTCGCGCTAGCGTTACCCCTGATGACGATGACGCCGGTTGCAAGCTTTGCGCAGGGCCGCGGTGGCGGCGGCCACGCCGGAGGCTTCGGCGGCGGCGGTGGTGGCCACGCGATGGGAGGTGGCATGGGTGGTGGCGGCCACATGGGCGGCGGCGGATTCGCTGGCGGCCATATGGGCGGTGGGGGTGGCGGCTTTGCCGCCCGTGCCGCGGCAGCGCCAAACATGGGCGGCGGAAACTTCGGCCGCGGCGCTGGCTTTGCGCCGGCGGGAGGCAACTTCGCAGCCAACACGGCGAACCGTGGTGCCTTCGCGGCCAACCGCGGTGGCTTCGCACCAGGCGCGGTGGCATCAGCCAACCCGGGGTGGAATGGCGGTCGCAACTGGCAAGGCGGCGGCTGGCACAACGGTCACTTCCGTCACGGCCGGTTCTTCCCCGGTGCGGCGTTCGCGACCGGTCTTGCGATCGGCGGCGCCTATGGCTATGGGCCGGACTACTACTATGACAATGGCCCGGACTACGCATACAGCGACTACGGCTATGAAGATCCCGGCGTCGCCGTCACGACCGAGACCGGGGTCGATGCGAGCTATTGCGCGCAGCGCTATCGCTCCTGGGATCCGGCGAGCGGCACCTATCTCGGCTATGACGGCCAGCGGCATCCCTGCCCGTAACGTGTGGCTGCATGAAGCATGAAAAATGGCGGCACGGTTACGACCGCGTCGCCAGCACGACCGCCGCCAGCGTGAACACAAGCGCTGCGATCTGCCCTGCCCCGAGCGGCTCATGCAGCGTAAGTGCCGAGGCGACGACGCCGATCACCGGCACCGCCATGGTGCCGATCGCGGCCACCGAGGCCGGCAGCCGTGACAGCGCGGCGAACCAGGCGACATAGGCGATACAGAACTGCACCACGGTGGAGTAGAGCAAGAGCCACCAGCCGAGCGACGTGACGTGCAGCCAGTCCGACTTTTCAATCAACAAGCCCACCAGGGTGATCGGCACGCAGCCGATGCCGATCTGCCAGGCCGCTGCGGTGAGCGGCGGCAGCTTGATCGGCAGCTTCTTGGCAAGCACCGTGCCGACGGCAAAGCCGAAGGCGCCGCCGAGCGCCATCAGGATGCCCGGCAGCTTTGCCACGCTGGCGGAGAGCCCGTTGCCCCCCATGATGGACGCAAGCCCGGCAAAGGCCATCACCAGCGCCAGCGTGCGCAGCAGCGTCGGCCGCTCGCCGAGCACAGGCCAGGCCAGCAATGAAGCCCAGACCGGCATGGTGTAGGCGATCAGCGCGGTCTCGCTGGCCGGCAGATAGAGCAGCGCGAGCCCCATCAGCACCATCCACGCGGAGACGTTGAGCACGCCGGCCATCACGAGGCGCGGCCACATCAGGCGCTCCACGGCCAGGCTTTGCCCGCGCAGCAGCGCCAGGAGCGCCAGCAGCGCCGCGCCGATCACGCCGGTCGTGCCGCGAAGCGTCAGCGGCGGCAGTTCGGAGAGCAGGAACTTGGTCACGGGCCAGTTGAAGCCCCAGCCAATCGAGGTGATCGCGAGGAACAGGAGCCCTGCGGGCGCGATTTTCGATCGCGCAACCGTTGCTGGTTGGTCTGGCATGAAGGTGAGTCCGGCCGAATCGCCCCCGACTTAGCCGGCAGGCCGGCATCGCGCCAGCCGTGGCCGGGCATGCCAGACAGCAGCTTTCCGTAAGCATCCGTGAGTCGCTCCGGCGCAAGCCCTCGAGGGCGAACACGGGGGCTGCCTGTGAAGAGCGGGAGTGAGTGTTGCTGGCGCCCGTGAACAAGATTTTTTGAGCTTGGGAATCCTCTTGGACTCACCGATACTTGGCAGGGTCACAGGCGCGGCATAGGCCCCTGTTGTGCCCAGCTTTCCACCATATTTAGTGTTTGATTCAGAAAGTCGTACTAGTTCTTGACGTGCGCAGCGGAGATGTCCTAGCCTTTCCCTGTTCGGCGCTGACGTGTTTCGCTTTCCCGCCGGCAGCTCCCAGAAGGGTTTAGGACAGCCAAACCGTCCGCCTGAAGAGGCAACGGTCGAGGGATTGTCTGCCCTCGGTCCGGACCGCTTCGAGGGTGCGCCAAAACGAGACTGAGCCGGAAAACAGGCTCACGAGCATGATCCGGAAAAGTGGGAACCGGTTTTCCGATCGGATCATGCTCAAAAAAGTGATGCGTGGGGTAACTGGGGCGCGTTGGATGCATGGTCTCGAGAACCCGTAAGCCGGGGTCCTGGGATCGTGCCGGAGGTCGCGATCGACGGTTTTCGTCGCATCGCTGCCGCCGTTGAGACTGGGCCGGACCACCGGCTTTCACTGCGGATGCTTGCGTCGCCATGGCGAGCCGTGGCGCTCTCAAGGATTCGCTCAAGGAAAAAACGACCCGGACCCGCGCGCATATCGCGTGATCCGGCCAATGAAGAATGGGGCACGACACATGCGAATCGAGCGGCGCAACACAACACAAGGTCAGTCACCCTACGCCGGGATTGATTTCAGATTGACGACGTCTGAGATCAAGAATCCCGA
>Ga0070709_10000948_pt1 | contig 16084 bp, 16 predicted proteins | sample LARL51metaG_FD_65449 | JGI IMG/M metagenome (GOLD analysis project Ga0070709, IMG submission 65449) | Corn, switchgrass and miscanthus rhizosphere microbial communities from Kellogg Biological Station, Michigan, USA - LAR L5-1 metaG | ecosystem: Host-associated > Plants > Roots > Rhizosphere ...
CGATGACGAGGCAAGGCTAGTTGCCCCCGAACCGCACATTCCCGACAGGCCCGCCGTAGCCGCCATTCCGGAGGTCGATGACAATCCTGAGGTCCCGGATATTCCCGACGACATTGCTACCTGGGCTGCGGGGGCCATGGATGCGGTCGCGGGGGCTGCAGTTCCGTTCAGCGTGATGCCACCCCCATCATAGCTGGAGGGCGATCCGTACATTGTCGTCGGCGGGGTCCCCAGCGTCGAGCACGCCGTGCTGCTTGCGCCTGTCGGGTAGCCAGGCAGCGAACCGACTACAGGCGCTGAGGCTGGTGAAGCGCCCATTGGGATTCCGGTCCCGGCGATCGGCGTACCGGGATTGGTTCCCAGCGGCGAGGTGGCGCTGAGCGGAGGCATAGTCGTGCCCATGCCGACTTGGGCGAATACGGGGCTACAGAAATAGGACGTGGAAACCACCGCGATGATGAGCAACGACCTCATGAGGACTCCCCAGATAAGCGGAACAACCGGCAAGACGATCCGATCACGCCGGAGATCACTTCCTCCTGGTGACGGGTCAGACCTGCCATACATTGCTTCGAACGCGTCATTGCATTCATCTCTCTTAAGATGGCGTGGCGCGCCAGCACTTCGATTAAATTATGGGTTATGCTGCGAACGTGAGGACACTTCGATTTTTCGAGATCGCACGGCGCAATGCCGCTTGCACCGCTTTCGCCAGGTGCGTTCCCGAATTTGAATGTTGGATTAGTGGCGGCTTGCTAAGCCTGGCACGAGAGCAGGGATTCCTGATACGTTAGCAGGGATTCCTGAAACATTGAGCAACAACCCAGTGGGGCTCGTCGACACCGTTGTGCTGCTCGTCGAAGTTGACAGCGGAGTCGAAACAACGGGCGTGGTCGAAACCGTCGGCAGAGTGGTCCCAGTCGTTGTGGTCGCAAAAGGCGACGCACTCAGCGTCGGTAATGTAGCCCAGGAACTGACGCCGAGATTGGCAATCTCCGAAGAACCCAATGGAATTCCGGTTCTGGGGTTGCCGCCAGGCGTTGTCGGTGTCGTCGACGTTGGAGTTGAGGGTGACAGGCCGCTCGAGCCAGGGCTGCACATTCCGGACACTCCCACCGTTCCCATTGCGTAGGTTGTCGGCATCCCGGAGATTGGCAACGTTCCCGGGTCTGTCGGCGCTGCGATGGGCACCGAAATTCCGGCCATTTGGGCGCTGCCTGATGTCGCCGCGGTGCTCGTCATCGGCGTACCCGCTGTTGCTGCGGTCGCGGTTGCTGCGGATCCCATTGCCATTCCACCGCCGTCATAGGTATAGGTCGGTGCCGTAAGCCCCGTTTGCGAAGTCCCCAACGTCGTGCATGTCGTGCCGGAGCCCGGCAATGCGGTTGTGCCTGTCGAGTAGGTAGCTAGCGGGCTGACACCTGCGGACGGGATTTCGGTTGCGCCGAGTGGGATTCCGGTTCCTCCTACAGACGAACTGGAGTCGATTCCAAGCGGCGAGGTAGGGCCGATCGGAATCGTGGACATGTCGTTGACCTCGGGCACGTAGTCGAGCTGTTGGGCGAATGCCGGGCCGCCGCAAAACCAGGCAGCCGGCAGGAGAGCAGCTATCAGCAAGAGTCTCACTCTGGGCTCCATTCGAAACATCATCAAGCCAACGAGAGACCTATCTGTTTGCGTAGGCCGTTATGGCCCTGCAGGAAAATTCGAGGCAGAGCGTTCAACGTTTCTCGAGCGAACCGAGTTCTGAACCCGTGAGATGTCCGACTCATGGCCAGACAACGTCGGGAAGATTGACGACAATGGGTGTCGATGTGCTCCGGACCACAACCCAGCGAAACGGCTCGACCTTCGACGGGTTGATTTCCATGTGCGGCAGAAAAGCGGGGACGTGAATGAAGTCACCGGCCCTGGCGCGCGCGACGAATTCGCCCTTTGCTCCCCAGCGTATGTCGCAGTTTCCCGCGAGTACGTACGCAATCGTCTCCTGATTTCCGTGATGGTGGATTCCCGTCCGGGAGCCGGGCTCGACTTCAAAAGTGCCGCCCCACAAGGCAGAATTGACAAAGAGTTCCGGCGCAATCGCGGCACGGCGTTCCGAACCCGGCGTCTGTGCGGTACCGAGGTCGAATTGCTCCGGGCTGACAACGTGGATCGGCTCGAACTCAGTCATGGGCCTTCCGAATGGCTTGAAGTTGACGGTTCTGAACGTAAGGGCGTACCGGAACCCGGGCCATTAAATTGACGTTCAAGGTCTTAAGTCGTCTTCGAGAGATCTGGCGTCGGCGCGTCGTCCTGTCACGCGACGACACGCTCCGGGGGTGCCATGAATTCCGGTCCAACCGGATCCTTGATGCTCTTACGAAGAATCTGATCGATCTCTGCCATGACCTGGCTATCGATTTGCCAGCCCAGCGCATCGCCGATGGGTGACAATTGATCGGCGCGACGCGCGCCCCACAGAGCGATGTTCATCTTGTTGCGATCGAGCACCCATCGGACGGCAAGGTCAATGACTCGTTTGCCAAAGCGCTCTTTTGCGAGACGGTCCAACTGTTTGACGGCTGTGAGGTATTGAGCGAAACGGGGAGCCTGGAATTTCGGATCGCTCTTGCGAAGATCGTCGCCACTGAAGGCGCTTGCCTCCGACATGCGGCCGGACAATAGCCCGCGGCATAATGAGCCATAGGCAAGCAATGCGATGTCGCGATCGCGACAATAGGGCAGCACGTCCCGATCGATTTCGCGCTCGAACAGATTGTAGGGCGGCTGCGCCGCATGCAGCGGCGCCACCTTTCGAAATTCGTCCATTTGGGCTGGACTGAAATTGCTGACGCCGATCGCGCGAATCTTGCCGGCGCGATGCAGTGCGTCCATGGCTTCCGCGACTTCCGCAATCGGCGTGTTCGGATCGGGCCAGTGAACCTGGTAGAGATCGATGACGTCGGTTTGCAGCCGGCGCAGCGAATTCTCGACTTCCTCGACAATCCGCGTCTTTCGCGCATCCCGGAACGGCTTACCATCCTTCCAGTCAAGGCCCGCCTTTGTAGCAATGATTGCCCCTTTGCGGCGGCCTTCCATCGCCAACGCTTTTCCGACGATTTCTTCCGATCGACCGAAGCCATAGACGGGAGCCGTGTCGATCAGATTGATGCCGCGGTCCAAAGCCGCGTGGATGGTTTTGATGGCCTCGCGCTCGTCGCTGCCGCCCCACATCCAGCCACCGATCGCCCAGGTTCCCAATGCGATGCGCGATGCGCGGATCGAGGTGCCGGGGATATTGACGAATTCCATTTCGGTTTGGCGGGGTTCAGCAAGTGTCATCGTTAGAACTCTCGTTTAGGGGTAGCGATGCCGTTCACGCGCAGGTGGGCGCTGTTTCCGCCTCTCGACTGCCAGTCTGACGGTCGCCTCTCTCGGCGCGATCTCGATCGGAGAGGAAACGGAACAACAGGAAACAACATCTCGTGGAACGAAATAGGAAAGCCAGGACCCGCTGCCACTAAATTGGCTTTTAAAAAAAGTTTGTAGCTGCGCCGGCGTGCTCGTCAGCAAACGAAAAACTTTCGTTCTTTTTGGCAAAAACCGGGAACACCGACGCCTGTTCGGAGCACGGCACGGGATTCGTGAAACTGAATTTAGTGGGGATAGCGCTGCACCAGACCTATTTTTGGTGCATCAGAAGTTTCGGTGTCGCGCGGCCTTAGTGACGCGCGCCATTCCATAACCGAATGGAGAAAATGATGAGACAAGTGATGACCATTTTGGCGACTGCGCTGTTGGCAACGAGTTTGCTTTCTGGCCAAGCAATGGCGCGCGGCGGCGGTGGCGGCGGCCACGGGGGTGGGTTTGGCGGCGGCTTCGGCGGCGGTCATGCGGGTGGTTTTGGCGGTGGCTTCGGCGGCGGTCACATCGGCGGCTTTGGTGGCGGTGCTCACATCGGAGGGTTGGGTGGCGTCGGCGTCGGTCATATCGGCGGGCTTGGGGGCACGCACATTGGAGGCATCGGAGCCGGCGAGCATATCGGTACAGGTATCCATACCGGTACAGGTATTCATACAGGCGGCATCGGCGGTGGCGTCATCGGTCGCGTCGACGGCGGTCGCATCGGCCTCGGTGGTCGCGAGCATATCAACGGCTTTCACCATCACGCGATGCATCGTTTCAACAGGTTCTATCCCGGCTATGGCTACGACCTGAGCTGCTACGACTGGTACCTTTTGTATCCGAACAACACGACTCCGCCGTATTGCGGCTAAGCGAGCGCGGATAGGTGCATAGCTATTGTATCGCTTGCGCGGAGGGCTTCCCGCCGGATCCCTCCGCGCAAGATACCCCGAGGTTACGCGATCTTTTGAGTAGCACCGACCACTTGCGACATCGAATGGAGAAAATCATGAGACAAACGATAACTATTTTGGCAACGGCGCTACTGGCGTCCAGCCTGCTTACGGCGGCAGCCGAGGCACGCGGCGGTGGCAATCGAGGCGGCGCTCGCATCGGCAATGAACATGTGCAGTTCGACGGGACCAGCCAGAATGCGATGCGCCGCTTCGAAAGGGCGTATCCCACGTTCAATCGCGACTATGACGCAAGCTGCGACGATGACTGGGAGCCGAAAGCGCTTTGGGCGTCGAGCTGCAGCTGATCGCCACCGCACGTCACCGTAGCACCTGTTGGCGCTGGATGACGCCGGACTTTCCCTGGCATGAGCGTTGCAGCCAAAGGCAAACTCGGTTTGTCAGAAGCGACGCGCCCGTTGTTGGTAGATGTTGATCGATCCGGACCATGCTGATGACGAAAGTTCTTTTGATCGAGGACGACGGTGAGACGGCACAAGAAATATCGGCCGAGCTGACCGATCGTGGCTTTGAGGTCGAGTGGTCCTCCGACGGTATCGACGGTCTCGGAAAGGCGCGCTCCCTGCGGCCGGACGCCATGATCGTCGACCGCCTTTTGCCGGGGATGGATGGCCTCACCATCATCGACACCCTGCGCAGGGATCAGGTTCGCACGCCGGTTCTGGTCTTGAGTGCGCTCGGTGCGGTAGACGATCGCGTGCGCGGACTGCGAATGGGGGGCGACGACTATCTCACCAAGCCGTTTGCGGTCGTCGAACTCATCGCCCGAATTGAGGCGTTGCTGCGCCGACCGGTCGAAACGCGGGAGACAACGTTGCGGGCGGGATCGCTCGAACTTGACCTTATCGAGCGAACGGTGAGGCGCGGTGAGCGGAAGATCGATCTGCTGCCGCGCGAATTTCGTCTTCTCGAATACATGATGCGGCGGAGCGATCAGTTGCTGACGCGGGCAATGCTGCTTGAGGAGGTCTGGAACTACAAGTTTGTTCCGACAACGAACCTGGTCGACGTTCACATGGGCCGCCTGCGCCACAAGGTCGACTGGCCTGGCGAAGCCCAGATGATTCACAACGTTCGCGGAGCGGGATTCATTCTCCGCACGCTTGCCTAGATGTCCGCGTCGGCCGGTTGCGACGGAGGGAGCCGAGCGGCAAAATCCGATGCTTGATGTCAGATTCATACGCTCGAATACTTTTCGCTGGGCTTTCGGCGTCGCGTGCCTTTTCGCGACCTTCGTCACCGTCCTGTTCGCCTTCATCTATTTCAACATCGATGATTACCTGATCGCGCGATCAGACCGCGTGATCATCGCGCAGGTCAGCTTTTTTTCCGCGCTACCGCTGGAGCGACGCGTCAGCGCGATCGAGGATCACCTGGCAGAAGACCCCCGAAGCGTTCAGTTTGCCGGCTTGTTCGATGCCAACGGAAGCCGGATTGCCGGCAATGTCGGGCTCCTGCCCAATGGATTGCGGATCGACGGATCCGTGCAGAATGTGCAGGTGGCGCCGCTTAATTGGAATGCGCCCGGCAATCCGAAAGTCCGGGCTGCAGCGCGGCATCTTGAAGATGGCGACACGCTGATGATCGCCAGAAACGTCGACGAGACCTGGGAAATCTCGCACGCCGTCGGTGAGGCGCTGGCGCTTGGATTGTTGCCGGCCTTTTGCCTTTGTCTGTTGGCGGGAGCGTGGCTCAGCCTTCGTGCGCAAAGTCGGGTCGAGGAGGTCAATCAGAGGGTTCGGCGGATCATCGCCGGCAATCTGCGCGAGCGCCTTCCTCATCGGAACGTCGATGAACCCTTTTCGAGGCTTGCGGCCATCGTCAATGGCATGCTGGATGAAATGGAAAGCATGATCAGTGCGCTTTCCGGCGTCGGCAACGACATTGCACATGACCTGCGGACGCCGCTTACGCGCGCGCGGCTGACGCTGGAGCGGGGCCGATCCCACGCCGGTACCCTCGAGCAGCTTCAGGAAGCGGCCGACAAGGCTATTGCCGGCATCGATCAGTCGCTGGCGATCGTCACGGCGCTGCTGCGGCTCGCCGACATCGAGAACAGCCGACGCTCTTCTGCCTTCGGCAGTGTTGCCCTGGCTGATTTGATTCGAGAAGTCAGCGATATTTACGAACCGATTGCCGAAGACAAGCAGATCAGACTGAGCGTTGGTATCGCCGCCAAGCTTGAAGTGCGCGGCGATCGCGACTTGCTTTTCGAGGCGATCGTCAATCTCGTCGACAATGCCGTCAAGTTCACTCCCGAAGGCGGCGAGGTCGACATCGAGCTGGCGCAGAGCGAACAAGGGACAGTGGTGCGCGTGACGGACACGGGCCCCGGCATTCCGCGACAGGAGACAGAAGCCGTGCTGCGGCGCTTCTTTCGCTCCGACAAGATGCGCAACACCCCGGGCGTCGGCCTGGGGCTCAATCTCGTGGCTGCAATTGTCAAGCTGCACGGATTTCGGCTGGTGATTCATCCCGGCCCTGGCGGGCGGGTGGAGATCATTTGCACCAGGCAAGAGCGAGCCGGACAGCGATCGGGGCAGCTCGAATATCCAGAGGCTCGGTTCCAGGCCGTTTGATCATCGATCCGGCACCGCACTGCGACCCGGTCGATGTCAGCTGGCGCCGCCAAACCGGGCGGCCGGATGATGCGAGTGGGCCGAGCGTTCCGCGGACTTTCTGGTTACTTGCGACCGTAAGCCTGCGCGATCTGCCCGACGAGCTTCGCCCATGGCATGTCCATGGCGTCGTAAACAACAGCCGCCTCCGGGCGCGCATTGTCCTTGAGGATTTCCACCATCAATGTGGCGTAGTCGGAAACGATCACGCCGGCTTGCAGCATACGCAGAAGCCCGGCCTGTCGTTTGGTTTCGCTGAAGGTACCGGAGGCGTCGACGGCCACGTAAGCGTCGAGGCCCTTGCTGACGGCAGTGATGGCAGGAAAAGCCGCGCAGACTTCAAGGGAAATGCGCGACGACGTGCGATCGGGCGCGCTTCGGCAGGTCCTGCCTGGTTGGATCGCAGGCGACTCGACGCTGACGGTGCTCATGCCGTATCGGCAAGGCTTGCTGCCGTCGGTCCGCGCTTTCGTCGAGCATCTGGCTGCCGAGCTGCCGAAGGCGGTGCGCATCTAGATAGCGCGATCTGCCGGACCTCGCCCGGTTGTCGGCGACGCGATCACAATCCTCAAAACTGACCGCAAAAAAAACAACGCCGGGAAGGTGAGGGGCCCTGCCTCACTGATGTGGCCCACAAAACCTTGATCCGGCGTGTCGTTCGCGGGTCTGCCGCTACGCTATGGTCCGAACGAGCTCCATCGCGTTGCGCGGCTCGCTCTGCGGAGGTGGTGTCATTGAACCTCCTTTTGGCAGGTTAGAAGCTGATATATCGCCCATGGCGATACATTCGAATGCTCGTCCTGGTCGGTCATTCTGTCAAGCCGATAAAACAATGGAACTTCGGGAACTGCTGCCACCGACATGTCGACGCATGCCGGAGTTCGTCGGTAAAAGCGAGAGCGGAAATTATTGGCGCCGCGTCAAAGCGCGACCGTTATTCGAATGACTTTGCGGGCGCACTCGATGATTCGAAGCGGAAGTCGTGGCCGCGCTCATTGCCAAGGCGGCGAACGGCGTGAGCTCCGAAGTGGCAGCATGAGTGCAAAAATAATTGCCACTCGCACAACCTGAGTCCGGCCGCCGGCCCCATGTTTGGGGCCGTCGGCAATTGCGCAACCAGCGCATAAAAGTGTGCAGGGGTTTTCCCTCGCGACAAACCCGATGGTGATTTGACCCAAAGCTGTCGCGCTCAGGTGCAGCGAGCGCTCTGAACGATGGAGAGCGCGTCACTGGCGGGAAAGGTTTGCCTGAGGGCGTCGTCGAGCTGGTCATCGGCAAGCTTCCATTCCGTCCTTGGCACTTTTGACTTGATCGAACGGATATTTCCCTGGTCCTTGCGACGACGCTTCGTGGCCGGCTGGTTACCTCCGACATTCATCGGCGTCTCCTAATGAACGGTCTTCGTTTCGGCCCCTCGCGCGAGCAATCCGTTCCACATGCGGTCCGCGCCGGTCGCGCGAGCCACGGACCGCCTGCGACCTCACTCAATCGACGAGCTCCGGCTGCTTGATTCCGAGCGCCTTCGCCACGCCTTCTCCATATGCCGGATCCGCACGCCTGCAGTTTTCGACGTGCCGCCGCTTGATGTGCTCTCTCGCGTCGCCCATCGCGCGCGCGGTGTTCTCGAACAGCACCTGCTGCTGTCGAGATGTCATCTTCCGGAACAGGTTGCCGGGCTGCTCCCAGTGGTCGTCCTCGAGCCGGTGGTCCCAGTGCGCCGCATCGCCCTCGATCGGCATTGGCGGCTCGGCAAAATCAGGCTGGTTATCCCAAAGCCCTGCGCTGTTGGGGTGGAAGGTAAGTGTCCCGCCCAGATTGCCGTCGGTGCGCATCTTGCCGTCGCGATGATAGCTGCGGAACGGGCACTTCGGGGCGTTGACCGGGATATGGTTGAAGTTGACGCCGAGCCGGTAACGTTGGGTGTCTCCATAGGAGAACAGCCGCGCCTGAAGCATCTTGTCGGGAGAAAAGCTGATGCCGGGCACGATGTTGGCGGGCGAAAAGGCGGCCTGCTCGACCTCCGCGAAATAGTTGTCGGGATATCGATTGAGCTCCATCACGCCGACCTCGATCAGCGGATAGTCGCCCTGCGGCCACACCTTGGTCAGGTCGAAGGGGTTGTGCTTGTGGGTCTTGGCCTGGACCTCGGTCATCACCTGAATGAAAAGCGTCCACCGCGGAAAGTCACCCGCCTCGATCGCGTTGAGCAGGTCGCGACCATGACTTTCGCGATCCCCTGCAACAAGCGCGGCGGCTTCGGCATCGGTCAGGTTCTGGATTCCCTGCTGGGTGCGGAAATGGAACTTGACCCAGACCCGCTCATTTTTGGCATTGATCATCGAGAAAGTGTGGCTGCCATAGCCATGCATGTGGCGGAAGCTCTTCGCGATGCCGCGGTCGGACATGGTGATGGTGACCTGGTGCAGCGCTTCAGGCAGCAGCGTCCAGAAATCCCAGTTGTTGTCGGCCGAGCGCAGGCCCGTGCGTGGGTCGCGCTTGATCGCATGATTAAGGTCGGGGAAGCGCAGGGGATCGCGAAAGAAGAATACCGGCGTGTTGTTACCGACGATGTCCCAGTTGCCTTCCTCGGTGTAAAATTTCAGCGAGAAGCCACGGATATCGCGTTCCGCATCGGCCGCGCCTCTTTCGCCGGCGACGGTGGAGAATCGCGCGAACATCGGCGTCTGCTTGCCGATCTTCGAGAAAATCTTTGCCTTGGTGTAGCGGCTTATATCGTGCGTCACCGTGAATGTGCCATAGGCTCCCCAGCCCTTGGCGTGCATGCGCCGCTCCGGAATAACCTCGCGGTCGAAATGCGCCATCTTCTCGATCAGCCAGATATCCTGCAGCAGCGCCGGGCCGCGCGGACCGGCGGTCATGATGTTGGTATTGTCGGCGACCGGGGCGCCGGTTGCGCTGGTAAATCGTGGTTCTTTGGCCATATCAGTTCCTCGTTGTGTCAAGTCGTCTATTGTGAAGACACGCACGCCACTTCACGCATGCCTGTTCGGCCGACGAGCCGTTGCGGCGATTGTGATTTTCGATTCGAGCAGTGGGCTTACCCGCGCCAGGCGGATCCCCGGATAACGCTGCAGAAATTGCCGCGCGCGAAGTGCGGATCCTTGTCGGCGAGCACGTCGGTCTTGACGTTGCCAAAAGTCGTGTCCGGCTTGTGCTTGATGCCGTCGTAGAAGGCCTGGATGATGTCTTCCTTGAAGCGCGGGCTACGCGGATGTGCATGCACCACTGCCTCGCGCTCCGCATCGTTGTATTCGGAATAAGCGATACCGAGCACGTCCATTTCCACGCCTGCCGTCACCAGCGCTATCACCGGGTGCATATGCTGCGGGATGCCAGGTGTCGTGTGCAAGGCGATCGAAGTCCACACCGTGTCGATATCTCGTTCCGCGATACCGCGGCTTCGCAGGAAGTCTCGGGCGGCGTTTGCGCCGTCAACTTCGAAGCGTTCGCTGGCGCTGCTGTGCTTGTGGGTCAAGCCCATATCGTGGAACATCGCGCCCGCATAGAGCAGTTCGGGATCGAATTTGAGCTCGCGACGCTTGCCCGCGAGAGCGCCCCAGTAATAGACTCGACTCGAGTGGTGAAAGAGCAGGGGTGTTTCGGTATCCCGGACCAGCTCTGTTATTTCGCGCGCGAGCTTGCTGTCGGGGACCCTCACCCCCGCAACGTCGAACCTCATTTTGACATCGGTATTCATTGCACCCTTCCCACAGACATGGTGTGAATTGCTCACGTAGGTTTGAGGGCCATCGACACCATTAAATTCAGTGTTAGAATCATCTCGGCGCGGACCTTGGACGGGGAGCACCTTTTGGGGTGAGGTCTTCGTAACAGATTCATAACCCAGCTCAGGATGGAGGCTGCGCATGACAACTCCTAACCCCAAGCGGATTGCGATTACGGGAGCCGCCGGCCAGATTTGCTACTCGCTTCTGTTCCGGGTCGCCCGCGGCGAGGTGTTCGGGCCGGACCAGCCTGTCATTCTTCAGCTCCTCGATTTGCCGCAAATGCTGCCGAACGTGCGCGGAGCGCTGATGGAATTGGAGGATTGCGCGTTTCCGCAGCTCGCCGACGTCGTCGTGACCGACGATCCAGTCACGGCGTTTCGCGATATCGATGCGGCCATGCTGGTCGGCTCCCGTCCGCGCTCGAAGGGGATGGAGCGACGCGATCTGCTGGCTGCAAATGCCGAAATATTCAGAATTCAGGGACGGGCGCTGAACCAGGCGGCAAAGCGTGATGCACGTGTCGTGGTCGTCGGCAATCCCGCCAACACCAATGCCGCAATTCTGGCGAGCAACGCGCCCGATTTTCCCAAGGACAACATCACGTCCATGATCCGCCTGGATCACAACCGCGCGGTGTCGCAGGTCGCGGCCAAGGCCGGCCTGCCCGTGCACGGCGTCGAACGCATGGTGGTTTGGGGAAATCATTCGCCGACAATGTTCGCAGACTGGCGCTTTGCCACTGCGGGCGGCAAGCTCGTATCGGAACTGATCGGCGACGAGGTGTGGTACCGTGAAACCCTGATCCCGACCGTCGCCCAGCGCGGGACCGCCGTACTGAACGCGCGCGGCGCCTCTTCGGCGGCTTCGGCGGCCAACGCCGCAATCGATCACATGCGTGATTGGCTGCATGGGACCAACGGCCGCTGGGTTTCGATGGGTATCGCATCGAACGGGAGTTATGGGATCCCCGAAGGCCTGATCTGCGGTGTACCGGTGACCTGCACCGCCGGTGCCTACAATCGCGTCGATGGACTGGCGATTGACGATTTCGCGCGCCGCATGATTGACCGCACGGTTGCGGAACTGAAGGAGGAGCTTGCAGCGGTCAAGGCGTAAGTCAATCGGGCCATGGCTGCATCAAGGTGCGCCAATCCGTGCGCCTCTTAACAGTCCTTCTCGCAGGCCGGATTCCTCACGTCCGGCCTTGAATCTCCGACGAACATCCTGCTGTTCGGCATCTTGATCGCGGCCATTGTACTGGCGTCGAGGACGGCATCTGCTGGCAACAATCCGTTCAGGTTGAGAATGTAAGCGGAGACGGCGTAGACGTCCTCATTCGACAGCGAGCCCGGCGCGTTTTGCGGCATTGCGCGCCGGATGTAATCGAACAGGGTAGGGGCAAAGGGCCAGTAGCTGCCCACCGTCTTTACCGGGTTCGAACTTGCCAGCGTTCCCTGGCCTCCTACCAGCCTGTCGCCAATGCCGCCCTGGCCTTTGTCGCCGTGACAAGCCGCGCATTGGTTCTGGAAGACCTCACGCCCGTGGCTGACGCTGCCGCTGCCTGCGGGAAGGCCGCGTCCGTCGCGTCCAATATCGATATTCCAGCCGGCGATCTCGGCCAACGTCGCGGTGCGCCCGATGCCATAGCCGGCTTGTGCCTCGGCGCCCGTCACAGACACGAGGGAGACGGCGGCCAGAGCAATGGCACGAGCCTTAATCATTCGCAGCATTGGTCACCTCGCCGTCAGCCGCGATACGCCACGGCCAGATCGCGTTGTTGTGGTAAAAGAAGTTTTCGCCCCGAACCGCAATCAATTCGGCCAACGTAGGTTGCACGTATCCGGTTTCATCGGTCGCGCGGCTTTGGATGATTGCCGGCCGGCCGTCCCAATGCCAGGGCAGGCGAAAACGCGTCAGCGCCTTGGTCAGGATCGGCTCCTGCAATTCTGCTTCCTGCCAGTTTTTGCCGTCATCGAACGTGACATCGACCCGGCGGATCTTGCCGCGTCCACTCCAGGCGATCCCGGTGATTACATGGAAGCCCGTTTCAGACATGCGCTGGCCTCCCGATGGACGCAGAATGATGGACTTTGCTTCCATGACAAACGTGAACTCGCGCGCCCTGCCGTCAGGCATCAGGTCGGTATATTTCGAGGTTTCATCGCGGGAGTAGGTGGGCTCCGCCGCGACATGCAGACGCCTCAGCCACTTCACGTTCATGTTGCCTTCGAATCCGGGAAGGATGAGTCGAAGCGGATAGCCCTGCTGCGGACGCAAACGCTCGCCATTCTGGCTGTATACGATCATCGCATCATCGAGACATTTCTCGATCGGGATGCTCCGCGTCATCGCGGCCGCGTCGGCGCCTTCTGCGATCACCCATTTGGCTTCTGGCCGCAGGCCTGCTTCCTGCAGCAGGAGCTTCATGCTGACCCCGGTCCATTCCGCACAGCTTAACAGTCCAACCAGATCGGAGGCCGTCTTGCCGTAGGGCTTCTTGTATCCGGGATTGGCAGAACACTCGAGGAAGTGGATTCGTGAGATCGAGGGGAAGCGCCTGATATCTTCCATCGTAAAGATCATCGCTCGCTCGACCAGGCCATGCAGCATCAGGCGATGCTGCGCCGGATCGATGGCAGGAACCCCCGCATGATGGCGCTCGTAGAACAGGCCATTGGGCGTAATGATGCCGTCCAGATCCTGCAGTGGCGTGCGGCCGGAGGCGGACAGGTATTGCGGCAGATTCCTTGGGATATTCTTGACCACATTTCTCTCGAATGGAGATGGACTGCCGTAAGGCTGGCTTCCCATGGGGTCGCCGGGTACCTTCATCCATTCCGGGACGTTAGGCGGAAGATTGTCCGTGCTCGAGGCGCTTGCGCCTCTGAACGCGCTGCCGGTCAGCGCTGCGCTGCCGATCACAGCCGCTTTGCGCAGAAGTGCGCGGCGCGACGTGCCGTTTTCGGAATGAGCCATGCGCGTTCTCGTCGGAGCGCGGCGCACCACCGCAGGCGGCACGCCAGCGCACCCCGTTTGCGAAACCGGCGTTCCAACCCGCAAGTGCGAGTTGGAGCGCCGGTATCGAGGTTTTAGGAGCCTTGCCTCGAAGTCGAGGATCCAGGGGCGGATGACACCCGCCAGACCGTGTCGCCCACATCGTCGGCGATCAGCAGTGCGCCAGTCCGATCGACAGCCAGGCCGACGGGCCGGCCGCGGGCGTGACTGTTCTGATCGAGGAAGCCGGTGACGACATCTTCCGCAGGCCCGGAAGGAGTGCCGCCGCTGAACGGCACGAACACAACCTTGTAGCCGTTGAGAGGCGTGCGGTCCCAGCTTCCATGCTCGCTGACGAACGCACCACCCCGGTAATGCGCAGGCAGGGTGCTGGCCGTGTACATGGCAAGACCCAGCGGCGCCACGTGAGAGCTCAGTGCGTAGTCGGGCTTGATGGCCTTCGACACGAGGTCGGGCCGTTGCGGCATGACGCGGGGATCGAGATGCTGGCCGTAGTAGCTGTAGGGCCAGCCATAGAAGCCGCCATCCTGCACCGAGGTCAGATAGTCCGGCACCAGGTCAGGCCCGATCTCATCGCGTTCGTTGGCGATGGCCCAGAGCTTGCCGGTTTCGGGCTCAAATTGCATGCCGGTGGGATTGCGAACGCCGCTGGCGTAGACACGATGTGCGCCGGTGGCAACATCGACCTCCCAGATGGCTGCGCGCTCGTGTTCGGCCTCGATTCCATTCTCGGCGACATTGCTGTTCGATCCGATGCCGACGTAAAGCTTGGAGCCGTCGGGACTGGCCAGCATCGCCTTCGTCCAGTGGTGATCGATCGGACCACCCGGCAGGTCGGTCAGCTTGGTTCCTTTGTCGGTGATGAAGGTTTGCCCGTCCTCGTATGGGTAGCGCATGATGGCATCGGTATTCGCCACATAGAGATAGTGGCCGATCAGCGCGACGCCAAACGGCGAGTTCAGGTGGTCGAGAAATACGGTCCGCAACTGCGGAACGCCGTCGCCCTTGGTATCGCGCAACAGCGTAATGCGGTTGGCGTCCTTTGCCTTTGCTCCCGCAAGTCCCTGCACCACGCCTGTGATGAGGTCCTTCGGACGAAAGACCGGTGCTTTCGGTCCGTTGCTCTCGATCACCAGCACGTCACCGTTGGGAAGGACGTAGAGGGACCGCGGATGCTCAAATCCGGTGGCCAGCGCGCGGATCTGCAATCCCTGCGAAACCTTCGGAGTATCGTTCCTCCAGGGCACAGGCGTGGCGATCCGGATCGGCGGCAGAAGATATTGCTGGATGGCAGGCAGCGCGGGATTGGCCCCGATCTGTACTTTCGGATCGCCTCCGGTATCGTCGCAGCTCGCCAGTCCAAGACTTGCGACGCCGACAGCAAGGACAGCGGCAAGGCGCGGCAGTTTCGTGCGAAGGATCTTGCGGGTCATGGCCGTGCTCCACGGCGATAGGTGAGGGTCCAGCCTGCCGTGACCGAATACACCAGCAGAATGGCGACGACGACTGCCGAGAGCGTCAAGCCCGTCGGCACCACGGCGGTATAGCCGTCGCGGCTATGGACGAAGACATTCAGCAGCGACAGCAAAACCGCGATCGTATAGCCGAGCGCGCGAACCCATGCCGGCCGTTGCTTGCCGAATACCAGATCGGACACGGCAGCCAGCGCGACAAGAGCCGACATCACCAGTCCGCCTGCGATCAGCCACACCGAAAACCTCTCCCACATCACCTCGGCTGTTCGCCAATAGGCGATGTCGGTGGCAAGCGCTGCCGCAAAATAAGCGACGGGAAATGGTGCGAGGATTCGATGAATCGGTTTTATGCCGGCAAGGTTATCCGACCCTGAACCGGCCACCGGCCGGAAGTTCGTCGCGGCCACAGTCATGTGTTTCATGCTTTGATCCCATTGATGGATGCTTCCATGGGCACGCTTCAGGATTCCTGAACCGGCCAACTCTCGCCAGACATCGTTCGCCAGCGCTTAACCTTCTTTCGAATTCGCACGTAAGCCATGGCTCGGCAAAAGTTCCTCCCGAGGTCTCTCCATTGGGAATCGTGCGAGAAGAAAAGGAAGGATCCTGGTTTGGAAAGAAAACCGGCGCTAAAAACCTCTAATAAAATAAGCTGGCTGAACACCAAGTATGGAAGCGATGAATTTCCATTGTGCCATCAATGAAAAGGAGAAGCTCGCCTGGCGGGGAGGCGCGCCTGTGCTGTCGACCAGAGTCGTGGCCGAGGAGAAAGCCGTCGCTCTGACCTATTGCGGATCAACCTACGCCGTCATGATGGCGACGCCGGATGATCTTGAGGATTTCGGAAGGGGCTTTTCCATCACGGA
>Ga0070709_10000950_pt1 | contig 16081 bp, 14 predicted proteins | sample LARL51metaG_FD_65449 | JGI IMG/M metagenome (GOLD analysis project Ga0070709, IMG submission 65449) | Corn, switchgrass and miscanthus rhizosphere microbial communities from Kellogg Biological Station, Michigan, USA - LAR L5-1 metaG | ecosystem: Host-associated > Plants > Roots > Rhizosphere ...
GGTCGATACGCGCCACCTTCGACGTCCATCGCCCCGAACATGTTCTCCTTGAAGTTCTCGAGGTGCCCGGAGATCTGAAACAGCTTTTCGCTGACGATATGCGGTGTATACACCAGCTCGTAGCCGTGACGAAGAATCAGCGCGCGCTCGTACTCCTCGATCTCATTGCGGATGATCGAGCCCTTCGGATGCCAGAGTATCAGACCCGGGCCAACGCGCGGATCTGTTGAATAGAGATCGAGCTGCGCCGCGAGCGTCCGATGATCGCGACGCTTCGCCTCTTCGAGGCGATGAAGATGCTGCTCCAGATCTTCCTTCTTCCAGAACGCAGTCGCGTAAATGCGCTGCAGCATTTGTCGGTGCTCATCGCCACGCCAATAAGCTCCGGCGGTGTGCAGCAGCTTGAAGTTCTTGAGATACGACGTGTCCGGAACGTGCGGCCCGCGACACAGATCGATGAACGGTCCATCGGTATATGTCGAGATGATCTCGTCGGCGGAGAATTCACCGAGTCGCTCTAGCTTGAGCGGGTCATCCGCAAAGCGCTTCCGTGCCTCGCCCTGCGAAACTTCTTCGCGTACGAACGGAAATTTCTCGGCGGTGACTTTCTTCATCTCCGCCTCGAACTTCTCGAGATCATCGGGCGTGAACGGCTGCTCGACCTCGAAGTCGTAGTAGAAGCCATCTTCGATGGCGGGACCGAATCCGATCTTTGCGTCGGGTCTCAGTCTGCGTACAGCCGTCGCCAGGATGTGCGCGCCGGAATGGCGAAGCACCGCCAGAGATTCCGGATCTTTCTCAGTGAGCACGCGGAATTCCCCGCCCTTTCGGAGCGGAGTCATCAAGTCCTGAACTTCGTCATCGACCTTCACTGCAACCGCGTCGCGCAACAGCCGGGGCCCGATGGATGCGACGATGTCACGCGGCAGCGCGCCTTCGGGGACTTCACGGGTGGCGCCGTCGGGTAGCCTCAGCGTCAACATTTTATCTATGATTTCGAGTGCGGCGGGTGGCCTTTCTTTTGCTCCCCGTTAAGGTATCGTTCGCATATATCCTTCGCCACAGGCCATTCGTATGTCGCCCTATCGTTTCCAGAAAGAGCCACCGTTTTTCTACGAGGAAGAAGAGGATTCTTCCGCACGCAACGCAGTTCTGATCGCGATCGGAGCCGCTGCCGGTTTCGCGGCGGGCGTGTTGATGGCGGAACGATTTGGCGGCTTCAAAGGGCTCACCGATCGACTCAAGGATTCGTTCGGCGGCGGCACCGAAGGTGACGACGAAGAAGATTTCGACTACGAGGGATTGGACGAGGACGAGTTCGATCCCGATTTCGACGATGAGGTCGAAGGCTCTGCTTCACTCGACGGCGCCGAAGAGCTCGAGGAGCGAGTGCTCGAGGCGTTTCGAAATGATCCGACGCTGAGCGAGCGCGCAATCGACATCGGCGCACTCGAGGACGGAATCATCGAGCTCACCGGTTCGGTAAACTCCGAAGAGGAGTCTCATCAGGCCGTGGCTGTTGCGACCGGTACGCCGGGCGTGGAGACCGTCGTCAATCGGCTCACGATACGGCGCGACGAAGAGTTGTTCGACGAGGCAACCCGCCGCTACGAAGAAGGCGATCCGGCATTCGCCGAGCGCCATTGGGAAGGACAGCAGGTCGGGACCGGCCGCCGTCGTCAGGGCACGTCTGATGAAATCGATCGCCACGCGGACCCGCGTAACGTGCTCGAAGACCGCTCGCTCAAAGAGGACAAAGCTTTCATGGCCGCAGCAGACGAGATCCCCGAGACTGCCGAGCGTCGCAAGACCACGAAGAAAGCGGCCCGTGGCGGCAGAACCGACGGATCACCGGTCGCACCGACAGGCGTGCCGAAGGGCGATCACGTCGCGGATCCGGAGAGCGCGCCGGCGAGCAATGGGACGAGGCGGCCGGCTTCCGATTAATCTCGGCGTAGGGTCTTCGACGCCTAGCGGGCAATCAGAAAACAGAAGCTGTGAGCTAGCTCGGAGCGCCCCGCTCAAATCTGAACGCGAGTAGAGACGATCGCAGCTTGGGGCTGCCCAGCTCGTAGCTCGCAGCTTCTGTTTTGTGATTGCCAATCGCAAGCGTCCGAGTCTATACGCCGAGATACGCCGAGCGTTATCTTGCCCCGAGATGCCAACAACCGAGGAAAAAGCCGATCTGCCGAGTCAATACGACCCCGGGCAGACTGAGAGCGCCATCTATCAACGCTGGATCGATGGCGGCGTTTTCTTCGCCGACGAAAAACGCAGCAGTCGCAACGGAGGTGACCGCGATCCGTTCGTGATCGTGATGCCGCCGCCGAACGTCACCGCAGTGCTGCATATGGGTCACGGGCTCAACAACACCGTGCAGGATGTGATCGTCCGCTGGCGTCGAATGGTTGGCGATGAAGCGCTCTGGGTTCCGGGCACCGATCACGCCGGCATCGCCACGCAGAACATCATCGAGAAGCAGCTGGCCGCCGAAGGAAAAACCAAGGCCGACCTCGGCCGCGAAAAATTCATTGAGCGTACGGTCGCGTTTGTAGAAGAGACTGGCGGCGAGATCCTGCGCCAGCTGCGCGCAATTGGCGCGTCAGCCGACTGGAATCGCACTGCCTATACGTTTTCGCCGGAGCTTTCGGTCGGAGTGCGCGAAGCGTTCGTCCAGCTGTACGAGCGCGGACTCATCTATCGCGGCCATCGCGTCATTCACTGGTGCCCACGGTGTCTGACATCACTCAGCGATGAAGAGGCGGAGCACAGCGAAGAGACTGGCTCACTTTACCACATCGCGTACCCGATTGTCGGTGGCAAGAAAGGCGAAAGCCTGACCGTCGCCACCACCAGGCCGGAGACAATGCTCGGCGACGTTGCTGTCGCCGTTCATCCTGATGACGAACGGTACAGTAAGATCGTGGGTAAATCCGTGTTGCTGCCGATTGCGAACGTCGAGATCCCGGTGATCGCTGACGCGTACGTCGATCCCAGGTTCGGCACTGGTGTCGTCAAAATCACACCGGCGCACGACCCTAACGATTTTGAGGTCGGCAAGCGGCACAAGCTGGCGATGCCGGTGATCATGGCGCCCGACGGCACCATGGCCAATGGCAGTGACGCGGGCTCGCGCGTCCCCGATGATCTTCTGGGAATCGATCGGTTCGAAGCGCGCGAGCGAATTGTTCGGGCGCTCGAGAAGTCGAAGCAGTTGGTGAAAGTTGAGTCGCACCAGCACGCTGTTCGCCATTGCTATCGATGCGACACCGTGGTCGAGCCTAGGCTGTCAGATCAGTGGTTCGTAAAAATGGAACCGCTGGCGAAGCCGGCGTTGCAGGCCGTCCGTGACGGCACAATCCGCATCCTGCCCGAGCGCTGGGAGGCCGTCTACGTCAACTGGCTCGAGAACATCCGCGACTGGAACATCTCGCGTCAGCTTTGGTGGGGACACCGCATTCCCGTCTGGTACTGCGACAAGTGCCAGTGCGAATTCGTCAGTCGCACCGACCTTGCTGCATGCGAGAAATGCGGTGGTCCGGTGCGGCAGGACGAAGATGTGCTCGACACCTGGTTCTCTTCCTGGCTTTTTCCAATCTCCACGCTGGGCTGGCCGGATAAGAGCTCGGCGGCCCTCGCCGCGTTCTATCCAACCGACGATCTCGTCACTGCTCCGGAGATTCTGTTCTTCTGGGTCGCGCGGATGATCATGGCGGGCTACGCGTTCATGGGCGCGCCGCCGTTTCACACGGTCTACCTGACCGGTACCGTGCGCGACATGAATCACGTCAAGATGTCGAAGTCGCTCGGCAACGGCATCGATCCGCTCGACGTCGTTGCCGCTTACGGCGCGGATGCGCTGCGCTACACGGTGGTCGCGGGCATGGGCATGGGCGCCGACTTGATGCTCGACCCCAAAGATCTCGAGCGCTCCTTTGCACCGGGCAGAAACTTCGCGACGAAGCTGTGGAATATCGGAAGGTTTCTGCTTTCCAATATCGGATCGAAAGCCGTGCGCAGTGTCGACGAGCTCAGCGACCAGGAGCTCACCCTCCCCGATCGCTGGATCCTCGCCAAACTGAACGCCGCAATTCTCGAGTGCGACGCCGCACTAGGTCCGGCGCGTCCCGAAAAAGGAAAATGGCGAGCGAATGAGCGCTACAGCGGGTTGCGTCTGAGCGAGTACGCCGAATCTGCCCGTCGTTTCGTCTGGAACGAGCTCGCCGATTGGTATCTCGAGACGAGCAAAACACGGATCGCGGGTGGAGGCGACGGCGCGGAAGTCGCGCGCGCAGTCCTAACCCACACCTTCGACTACGCTTTGCGTTTGCTGCATCCGATCATGCCGTTCATCACCGAGACACTGTGGCAGCGGCTGCCGCTGCCCGTGATCGCGGAGCGGTGTGAGTTCCTGGCGATTGCGCCGTGGCCGATTCCCGTGCCGCTCTCCCGCGAAGATAAGACCGCGGTCGGGGAGTTTGATCTCATCCGGGAAGCGGTGGGCGCGGTCAGACAAATCCGGTCTGATTACTCAATCGCACCCGGGACTGCGATCGACGTCAATATTCGCTCGACCAGACACAGCCACGTCTTCCATACGGGCTCGCCGCTGATCGGCAGGTTGTCGCGATCGAACGTGAGCGTCGATGGTCAGTCGGCCGGGGCTGGCGCGGCGCACGCGGTTCTCACCGACGGCACCGAGCTGATCGTTCCGCTCGGCGGAATAGTCGACCTGAAAAAGGAGTGCGGCAAGCTGCGCACTGAGCTCGACCAGCTGGACAAGCAACTCGACAGTCTTTCCAACCGCCTCGACAATGAAGGCTTCACGAGTCGGGCGCCCGCGCACGTTGTCGATTCCGAGCGGAAGAAGAAAGAAGAGTGGGTGAAGCGACGCGAGCAGCTCGCAGCAAAGGTGAAAGCGGTTTGCGACGGCTAGTCGCCGTCGCTGTGATCGGACTCGCGTGCGCCCAACCCGGCATGCCGCCGGGTGGACCGCCGGATGTCGCCGCACCACAGATCGTTCGCATTACACCGGATTCCGGCGCGACCTCGGTCAAGCCGAAAGAAGTCTTATTTCAGTTTGACGAGGTGGTTGCGGAGCGCCCGCCTTCCACGACCTCGCTGTCCGATCTGTTCGTGATCTCACCGCGCGATGGAGTTCCGGATGCGTCCTGGCATCGCGACGCGGTCGGAGTCCGGCCAACACATGGCTGGCGCGCGAATACCCCATATACTGTGATAATGCTTCGCGGCCTGGCTGATATTCGCGGCAATGTACGCAACACCGGCGCGACGACGTTCTTCTCGACCGGAGCGAGCGTTCCGCGCACACGCGTAACGGGTACTGTCTTCGATTGGGTCGCGGGCACGCCCGCGAATGGCGCGCTCGTCGAAGCGCTGGTGCCCCCAGATACGGTTCACCCGTACGTCGGCGTCGTCGATTCCGTTGGTCGGTTCGCGATCGATCACCTGCCGCCGAGGCAGTACACAGTGCGCGCCTATCTCGATCGAAACAAGAATCTCAGTATCGATCCGAGCGAGCCGTGGGACAGCACCATCGTCAATCTCACGGACAGCGCACGAGTCAGCTTTCTGATCTTCGTTCACGACACCATGCCACCGCGCATTCGCGAAGTCAGGCAGCTCGACTCGGTTACGTTGCGCGTTGCGTTCGATCGACCAATCGATCCATCCCAAACTCTGACGGTCGCTAATTTCGCCGTCATTGGTCCCGATTCGGCTTCCATACCGATTTCGCGAGCGGGCGCGCCGGCACCAGACACGACCACTCCTCCCCGCCCTCCCGCTCCGGTACGCAATCCACCGACGCCTCCACGCGGCCAGGCGCCGGTGCAACAACCGGATACGACCCCGCCGCCGAAAATGCCAAAGCCCTCCCCGATCAGCGAGGTCGAGCTCAAGCTGCAGCGGCCGCTGATTGTGAAGACGGCTTACCGGGTGCGAGCAGTTGGGATTCGCGGATTGCTCGGACGAAGCGGCGACAGCGAACGCACGTACACAGTTCCGGCTCCTCCCCCGCCGACTCCAGCCCCGGCGAAAGCGCCTTCTACGCCTCCGCCAAAGACATGACCGATACGCGTCGCGATCTGCCGAGCGTGAATACGCTGCTGCTCACTCCGGTCGTGAAAGAGCTGCTGGCAGAGCATCCGCGACGCGTAGTGCTCGACGCTGTGCGACGCACGCTCGACGCCGCGCGAGCGACAGGCGGAGTCACTCGGACCGATGAAGAGTGGAGCGAGTCCATCGCCGCCGCGGTTTTAGATGCGAGTCGGGCATCTCTGCGGCGGGTGATCAACGCGACCGGCGTGGTGCTTCACACCAATCTTGGTCGCGCCCCGCTCGCCGAAACTGCAATTCGCGCGATCGAAGAAGTGGCGCGCGGTTTCAGCAATCTCGAGTACGACCTGGGTTCGGGAAAACGCGGATCTCGACACACGCATTGCGTTGAGCTCCTTCGTCAGCTCACCGGCGCCGAAGACGCGCTCATCGTCAACAATTGCGCTGCGGCGATGGTGCTCGCCCTGAATGCGTTGTCGCAAAAGAAGGAAGCATTGGTGTCACGCGGCGAGCTGGTGGAGATCGGCGGCAGCTTCCGCATCCCCGATATCATGGCGCGCAGCGGCGCGCGACTCGTTGAAGTTGGAACCACAAATCGCACCCACGACGACGACTATCGGCGCGCCATAACTCCAAAGACTGGCGCGATTGTGAAAGTCCACCGCAGCAACTTTGCGATTGAAGGATTCACTTCGGACGTGAGCGTCGAGAAGCTCGTCTTCATCGCCGCGGAGCACGGCCTGCCCGTGATCCACGACCTCGGCAGCGGCCTGATGATCTCGCTCGATGAATTCGGTCTGCCGGGGGAGCCGACCGCGGAGATGGCTGTCAAATCCGGCGCCACGCTTGTCCTGATGAGCGGCGACAAGCTCCTCGGCGGACCGCAGGCCGGAATTATCCTCGGCAACGCGGCAGCAATCGCGAGGCTGCGGAAGAATCCATTTACACGTGCGATGCGAGTCGACAAGCTCACCCTCGCCGCACTCGAAGCAACGCTAAGGTTGTATCTCGATCGCGATCAGGCTCTCACCGGGATCCCGGTCTTGCAGATGCTGACCGCGAACGTCCGCGTGTTGGACGCTCGGGCAGGGACCCTCGCCGGAAGACTGCGCGAACAGGGGCACGCCGCTGAAGTTGTCGTCAGCGAATCGAGCGTCGGCGGCGGCGCGTTTCCGACAGCGCGGCTGGAGTCGCGCGCAGTTGCGCTGTCTGCCAATGCCGACCTGCTGGAAGCAAAGCTGCGGAGTGGCGACCCTCCCGTGATTGGACGCATTGAAGCCGGCAAACTTTTGCTCGACTTGCGCAGCGTTTTGCCGGGCGAAGACGCGGTTCTATCAACTGCGCTTAAGAAGGCTCTCGCGTGACAGACCTGCCAAGCGCGGTCTTCCTCGATCGCGACGGCACGATCATGGAAGACGCTCACTACATAAAATCGCCCGAACAGGTGCGCCTGATACCGGGCGCTGCTGCCGCCGTAAAAAGACTCAATGACGCCGGGATTCCGGTAATAGTAGTCACCAATCAATCCGGGATCGCGCGTGGCATCTTCACCGTGGATGATTACGAGAGGGTGCGTGTGCGCTTCGAGTCATTGTTGCGCGAGCAGGGCGCGCACATTGATGCCAGCTACTACTGCCCTCATCTGCCCGACGACCCGCCAGTTTGCAATTGCCGCAAACCGGCGACGCAAATGTTCGAGCAGGCAATCGCCGAGCTGAAGCTCGACCCCGCCCGCGCTGCCTACATCGGTGACCGCTGGCGTGACATCGTGGCATCCAGGAAGCTGGGCGGGCGCGGAATCATCATCGAATCCTCGGAGACGACCGCCGAGGATCGCCAGCGAGCGAAGAAGGACGGCTTCGAGTCGGCGCCTGATCTTGCCACTGCGGTCGGCAAGTTGCTCGACGGGCTTACTCCGCGAAAGCGCAAATCGTAGAATCGGGGATGCCGTCACGTCTCGCCGTTCTCGCCTCCGGGCGAGGCTCCAATCTGCAGGCGATCATCGATCATTTCGACAATATCTCGCGCGAGCGCATCGCCAAAGTGGTTCTCGTCGCTTCCAACCGCGCCGATTCGCCAGCGTTGATTCGCGCCGCCACGGCCTCCATCGACATTGCCAGCTTTGACGCGGCCGACGATGGCGATCAGCTGCTGGAGTTGCTCCAGCGTTTCCGCGTCGACCTCGTCGTTCTGGCGGGTTACCTGAAGCGGATCCCGCCCAGGGTGGTTCGCGAATACTCTGGCCGCATTCTCAACATCCACCCCGCTCTCCTGCCCGACTTTGGCGGTGAGGGCATGTACGGTGCACGCGTCCACGAGGCGGTCATCGCTTCCGGCGCGAGAGAAAGCGGTGTCACCGTGCACCTCGTCAACGACGACTACGATCGCGGCGCCATCGTCGCGCAGTGGCGCGTGCCGGTCGAGCCTGGCGACACCGCCGAAGCACTTGCTTCACGCATTTTGAGCGTGGAACACGTCGTCTATCCCCGCGTGATCGAAATGGTTGCGATCCTTCTCAACGTCGAATCGAAGATTTCCGTCTGATATGCCTACTGCGTTGCTCTCGGTCTCCGACAAGACCGGCCTCATCGATTTTGCCAAAGGACTCGTCGAGCTGGGCTGGGGACTTGTCTCCACCGGCGGGACGGCCAAAGCGTTGAGAGATGCTGGCGTTCCCGTTCGCGAAGTCGCCGATATCACTCAATTCCCCGAGATGCTCGATGGCCGGGTGAAGACTTTGCACCCCGCAATTCACGGGGGCCTTCTTGCCCGGCGTGATTTGCCCGAGCACATGAACGCAGTTCGCGAGCACGGCATCGGTTTGATCGATCTGGTGGCGGTGAATCTGTATCCGTTCGAGCAGACAGCGGCGCGAAAAGATGTCGCGCCTTCCGAGGTGATCGAGCAAATCGACATCGGCGGGCCCTCGATGCTCCGCTCGGCTGCCAAAAACTTCGAGTCGGTGACGGTGATCGTCGATCCCGCCGACTACGCGAGAGTGCTGGCAACGCTCGCGGCTGGGGACGATGATCTGGACCTGCGTCGACTGCTCGCCGAGAAGGTGTTCGCGAGGACTGCCGCGTACGACGCAGCGATCGCGTATTGGTTCGGCTGCCAGCGTTCCGAGATCTTCTCCGATCGTCTCGCGATTCCACTGATGAAGGAAAGCAATCTCCGTTACGGCGAGAATCCCGGTCAGCGGGCTGCATTCTACGTCGAGCGCAGGCACGACGGTATCGCGGCGCTGCAGCAGAAGGGAGGCAAGGAGCTTTCGTTCAATAACCTGCTCGATCTCGAGGGCGCGCTGTTCGCCAGCGATCCATTCGCAGAGGAAGTGTGCTGCGCGATCGTGAAGCACACCACACCGTGCGGACTCGCGACGGGCTCCTCGCCTCTCGATGCATACAGAAAAGCGCTCGCCTGCGATCCGGTGTCGGCATTTGGTTCGGTGATCTCATTCACCGTACCGGTGGATGATGAGACAGCGGAGGCCGTCTCCAGCCTGTTCGTCGAGTGCATCGTCGCGCCGAAATTCAGCGACGGGGCACTGGAGATCCTCGGGCGAAAGAAGAACCTGCGAGTACTCGAAGGACGCGCGCAGTGGCGGGACCACGCGCTGGACTTCAAGAGAGTCCGCGGCGGTTTTCTGGCGCAGGAGCGCGCTTCTCGTGACACCGATCAAAACGAGTGGCGAATCGTTACGCGGCGGCAGCCAACGTCGACCGAGTTGAAGGATCTGCAGTTCGCGTGGCGCGCCGTTGGAAGCGTGAAATCAAACGCCATCGTCCTGGCTCGTGATGGCGCCACGATCGGCATCGGAGCCGGCCAGATGTCGCGGGTCGACGCGGCGTTTCTATCGGTGCACAAAGCCGGACTCTCCGGCCACGATACGCGTGGATCGGTAATGGGCTCCGACGCGTTCTTCCCTTTCCGTGACGGTGTGGAACAGGCAGCTGAAGCCGGCGTGGCGGCCATCGTCCAGCCCGGTGGATCGGTGCGGGACGAAGACGTGATTCAAGCGGCCAACGAATACGACATCGCGATGGTCTTCACCGGCAAGAGGCAGTTCCGTCACTAGATGACGATCGCCACTCTCGAGCGAGAGCAATCGGAATACCGGCCGTCATATCGCGCGGCCGCGGCTGTCTCGGCTCTGATTCTCCTGGTTTACCTGCTCACACTCGCCCCGTCCACGGCGATGTGGGACACCAGCGAATACATCGCGGCCGCTTACACCTTCGGACTGCCGCATCCTCCGGGAAATCCATTTTTTGTCATACTCGGCCGATTCTTCGCGACCCTGCCGATCGCCCCGAACGTCGCGATGCGGATCAACATTCTGGCGGCGATATGCAGCGCGGCTGCAGCCGGCTTCTGGTTTCTCATCACCGAGAGAGTGCTGGTGGGCTGGCTGCCCGAGCGATGGCAGCGGATCACCGGCGGGGCGGCGGCGACGCTGATAGGCGCCACCGCGTTCACTGTCTGGTCGCAATCGGTGGTCAACGAAAAGGTTTACACCGTCTCGCTGCTCGGGCTGGCACTGGTATCGTGGCTGACGGTACGCTGGTGCGACGACCCGAACGGGCCGAAGGCAGACCGGCTGCTCGTGCTCATCGCCTACCTCAGTGGTCTCGGCTACGCGAACCACATGGCCGGCTTCCTCGCGCTTCCCGCCGTAGCGATCGCAATCGTGCTGCGGGGCCGAAGTGTTTTGCTGCGCTGGAAACTGCTGCTCGCGATTGCGGGCGCGCTGCTGCTCGGGATGACACCGTTCCTGACCCAACCGCTGCGCGCGGCGCGGTTTCCGGCGATCAATGAGGGCGAGCCGACGGGCTGCACTACCAGGATTGCTGCGAGCTGCACGTTCAGTAAGGCGACCGTCGATCGCTTCATGTTCAACTTCAATCGTGGTCAGTACGGGAAACCCGCTTTGTCTCAGCGACAGGCGCCGTTCTACGCGCAAGTGGAGATGTGGTGGGTGTATTTCCGTTGGCAGTGGCTGCGCGACCCGCTTCAGAGTCACGAGGCTCTGCAGGCGATGCTGGCGACGTTGTTCCTCTTCCTCGGCGGACTCGGCGGCTACGTCCACTGGAAACGCGATCCACGCTCCTTCGCGTACTTCGGGCCGTTGATGTTCACGGTTACGATCGCGCTCATCTACTACATGAACTTCAAGTATGGATCGTCGCAGGCACCGGAGCTTGGCGACAGCGTGCCCCGCGAGGTGCGCGACCGCGACTACTTCTATCTGTGGAGCTTCTCGGCGTGGAGTGTTTGGGCAGCGCTCGGACTGGTTTTCGTCTGGGAAACGATCGCGGTAATGATTCGCTCGGAGAAGGTGGAGGTTGGATCGGAAACGCTGACGCTGCCGACAAGACGCAGCTGGCTCATTTCAGCGCCGGTACTCGCGATTGCGCTCGTCCCATTGTTTGGGAACTGGAAATCCGCATCGCGCGCCGGTCAGACTGACACCGCCGATTTCGCGGTCGACCTTCTGAATTCCGTCGAGCCGTATGGAATCCTGGTTACGGCCGGAGACAACGACACCTTCCCGCTCTGGTACGCCCAGGAAGTCCAGGGAATCAGGAAGGATGTGATCGTTGCCTGCCTGTCACTGCTCAACACGGACTGGTACACGCGCCAGCTGCTGCGCCGCCCTGTCTACGAGTACGATTCGCTGCGAGGGCCCGCAGTGTATAGAGGTCGCACCTGGAAGAAGCCGACTGGGCCGCCTCTCAGGATGACGATGGCCGAAGCGGATGCTGTCCCGCCGGCAATCGAGCTATCGGCGCCGCAGACTTTCAGGAAGGACGGAACGCAGCTGGTCGTGAATATCCGACCGCGTCAGTTCTCGGACTTCACCGGCCTCGAACGCGCCGATCTCTTCGTGCTTTACATGATTCGCGATGCTTTCCCCGAACGGCCGTTTTTCTTTAGTCGTACCACTGGTGGATACGTCGAGGAGATGGGGTTCACTCCCTACACTGTCGTCACCGGACTCGCCCGAAAACTGTACGCCGCCCGTCCAGTGGCCAACGACAGTCTCGTCACCGTGGCCGGCGTCGGACCGTTCGACGTTGCGACGACGAGAGCGTTGTGGCAGACGACATTCACTGCACCAGCATCGATCGCCAAACGTGAGCTCTGGGTCGATCGGCCATCCGCGGGAATTCCGTATCTATATATCCGCACCGGGGCCGAGTTGAGTGCAGCTCTGGATCAGAAGCACGACTCGGTGGATGCAGCGAAGATCAGATCGCAGATTGTCGCGATCGCGCGCGCGACCCAGCTGGAAGACGTGCTCGCCGTTCGCTAAAGACCGAAAAAGTTTTCCGGCTCGCTCGTCACACTATGGACGGCGGAGGGTAGTAATGACTTCGCGCCGTTTTTATCTTTTGGGACGAGGGAGGGTTGGCAGAACGGCTATTGCACCAGTCTTGAAAACTGGCGCCCGCAAGGGCTTGGGGGTTCGAATCCCTCACCCTCCGCTCTCAGGATCGAGGGCTTCGGACTAACACAGCAGTCCGAAGTTCGGACTAATTGAGGATTTCGGATCTCTGACACGCCTTCGAATGGCGTGTCCCTTTGTCCGAACTCCTCAATTAGTCCGCAATCATCGATGCGCTTGGTCCTCGACCCTCGATCTACTGCGAGACTTTCGGCGCCGGGCCCAACCTCGCCAACCGCGACTTCATCGTCGAGAAATTCGCATCGTTGACCTGCAACTGGTTCAACGTAGACGCAGGGGTCTGATTCAACATCCGCTGAATGTCGGCGATGCGATCCGATGTGCCCGGGTGATCCGAGAACCATGCCGCGACATTCGAGTTGCCAGATGACTGTTCCTCGGCGAGAAGCTTCTGGAACAGTGTCAGCATGCCGCGCGGACTGATTCCGGCGCGGATCACGTTTTGGAAACCGCCTTCATCTGCCTGCATTTCGTCGGTGCGACTGAATTTCGCGAACACGGCAGTGCCGCCGATGTTGATCGCCGCCTGGGCCACTCCACTCTGACAAACACCAGTCAGAGCGCAGAGAATCCCAACGCCGACGTTTGCGCCTTGCGCCTGTTCCATCTGCTTCACTGAGTGCCGACGGACGACGTGTTCGATCTCATGCCCGAGCACACCCGCAATCTCCGACATGTTGTCTGCCCGCTCGAGCACGCCGCGATTGACGTAAACGAATCCGCCGGGTAGCGCGAAGGCATTGACGACGTCGGAGTTTACCACCTGGAATTGCCACTGCAGGTCCGCACGGGAAGTTCTGCTCGCGATGCGCTGGCCAAGTGTATTCACGTAGTTCTGGATATATGAATCCTGAACCATTGGCAGTTGCGCGCTGACCTGCTGCGCTTCCTGCTGGCCCATTTGCACTTCCTGCTGCGTCGACACACCGCACCCTGCGAGCACTCCGGCCGCGGCTAGTGTCACAATTGCTTTACGCATTTCAGACCCCTGTAAGAGTTCGTCCTTGGTGCTTGCTGCCGGGCCGTTACAAAGGCAGAAACCAAGCCAAAACCCGCTCGCCAACACGTGTGGATGGGCTTAGTTTCCGCGCTGGCAAATCACGGACACACAAATGGCCGATTTCACGAAAGAATGGATCGAGCACCTGAAAGGACAAATCGCAGGTCGCTTGAACATCGTCGCGGACAAGGTCGACCCCCAGACCTACGACGAGCTCGTTACCGATCTTGCATGGTTCACATTCCGATTCGCGCGCGATCCTGACACCAAAATGCGGAAGGTGTTCAGGTGAATCACCCTGCGCGGCGGCATTAGATTCGCCGTAGGAACTCCCCGGAAACGTTTCGGGAGCGTCAATGGCTCAGTGTGAGGTGTGCGGTAACGACTACGACAAATCGTTCACCGTTACAATGCGAGGCAAGGCGCACACGTTCGACTCGTTCGAGTGCGCAATCCACGCACTGGCCCCAAAGTGCGCACACTGCGGCTGCAAAATCATCGGACACGGCCTCGAGAGCAACGGAACCTTCTATTGCTGCGGCAGCTGCGCCGCCCAATCAGGGGTGCGTGGGCTCGAAGACCGCGTTTAGAACGCGAGGAATACGGCGTGAAGTGGAGAACCCGGGGAGACCCACAAGGCAAAATCGGTGACGAGCGCGTGCGAACCAGGTTCGCCTGGTTCCCCGTCGAAGCGGACGACGGTTACACCTACTGGCTGACACCCGTCGTCGTTCGCGAACAGCTGCTGCCCAAGGTCTCGCGCGGCGGATTCGAGGATGAAGACTCGACGTGGGCCGTCGTCGAAGCCAAGCCAATGAAGAACTCGAAGGGCAAAAAGAAATAGCCGGCATCTCGACGCAGTCCACCATCGATCTCAACGCCGACCTGGGCGAGGGATTCGGCAGCTCGAGCTTGTTGCACGACACCGCGCTCCTCGACCTCGTTTCATCGGCCAACATCGCCTGCGGGTTTCACGCGGGCGACGCTCAAACAATGCGCGACACTGTGCGAGCCGCGAAGGAGCGGACCGTAACTATTGGCGCGCATCCCTCATATCCCGACATTCCCGGCTTCGGTCGTCGCGAGCTGGGGCTGCCGCCAAAACAGATCGAGCTCCACGTCGAGTACCAGTTGCGCTCCATGCTCGACATCTGCGGCGCTGAGTCGGCCAGGATGTCCTACGTTAAGCCACACGGCGCACTGTACAACCGGGCAGTTTGGGACGAGAGTGTTGCCGCTGCGATCGTCGATGCGATGCTGCGGGTCGATAGCGGCCTCACGCTGCTCGGGCTTCCCAGGAGCAAGATGGAAGGAGCAGCCGAGCGCCATCATATGAGATTCGCCGCTGAGGCGTTCGTGGATCGCGCCTACAATGCTGACGGGACGCTCGTCAAGCGGAGCGAGCCGGACGCAGTCATTCATGACGTCAACGTGGCAGTTGTGCGCGCGGTCGATCTTTTCACTACCGATACCGTTCGCGCGCGCGATGGCACCGAGATCCGTATCTATGCCGACTCCTTATGCGTGCATGGAGATAATCCCGACTCGCTCAAAATCCTGCGAGCCATTCGCAGGCGACTCGAGGAAAGCGGCGCTCGCATCACTTCGTTTGCCGCCTGATGCAGGCGCCGCGCGTTCTCCCGCTTGGGGAATCCGCGATCACGATCCAGCTCGGCACCACGCGGTCGGCGGACCTGTTGCGCCAGGTTCACGCCGCGGCTGCGCAGATCAGAGACGAGCGCGTCGAGTCCGTCGAAGATGTAATCCCGGCGTACTTGGCGCTGACCGTCTTTTATGATCCTGCGAAGCGGTCGTACGCCGATATCTCTCAACAGTTGCTCGGTATTCTCGCGAAAAAGCGGCAGAGCGGAGCAAGCGGGAAGTCACGACATCACGTGATACCCGTCACCTACAACGGCATCGACCTGGAGAGCGTCGCGAGCGCTGCCAGGCTGAGTGTCGACAAAGTCGTTCAGCTCCATTCCGCGAAAACCTACACCGTCGATCTCCTCGGCTTTGTGCCGGGATGGGCCTACATGAGCGAGCTCGACGCTCGCTTACAAATCCCCAGACGCCAACAGCCGCGACCGCGGGTGGCAGCAGGAAGCGTGGCGATCGCGGCGACTCAGACGGGCGTCTACCCGCTCGATACACCCGGTGGCTGGCACATCCTCGGACACACCGACGTCGTGATGTTCGATGCGAAGCGTGATCAGCCCGCACTGCTTAGACCTGGTGACACTGTGAAGTTCGAGAACATCAGGTGATCACCGTCACCAAGGCGCCGCCTTACCTGGCCGTCCAGGACGCCGGTCGCACCGGTTTTCGTGGCGACGGCGTTCCTCGCGGTGGAGCGATGGACTTGTTCGCTCTGCGCGCCGGTAACCTGATGGTCGGGAACGATCCAAACGCAGCCGCTCTGGAGTGGGCACTCGCCGGTGGTGTTCTCGCGTTTACCTCGGCGACCAGTTTTGCATTGGTCGGCGCCGCGGTCCGCGCCACCGTCGGCGGCAGAAGCATTGCTCCCTGCACCA
>Ga0070709_10000952_pt1 | contig 16052 bp, 15 predicted proteins | sample LARL51metaG_FD_65449 | JGI IMG/M metagenome (GOLD analysis project Ga0070709, IMG submission 65449) | Corn, switchgrass and miscanthus rhizosphere microbial communities from Kellogg Biological Station, Michigan, USA - LAR L5-1 metaG | ecosystem: Host-associated > Plants > Roots > Rhizosphere ...
GTCGAGATCGAGGTCGTTGCGGCGGCCGGGTGACGATCAGCGCCGAGATCTCCGATCTGATCGAGTTCACGGAGGCGCAGGCCTTCGCGGACATGCTAGCGGCCGCGCCCCGGGAGTGGGGGGCGTGGTCGGAGCGCCGGGAGGGCGGCTGGATCCTCCAGGTGCCGACGATCGACATCTTGCTGTTCAACCGGGTGATCGGGGCCGGACTTCCGGCGGCGACGCGCGAGGAGATCGACGACTGTGTCGCCCCGTTCAAGTCGACCAAGCTGAAGAACTGGGGCGTGCAGCTCTCGCCGGCCGCCGAGCCCGAGGAGTTGCCGGACTGGCTCGAGGGGCATGGGCTGATCCGCCGGGACAGCTGGAGCAAAGTGTACCGGCCGGTGGGAGACGTCCCCGAAGTGCGGACCGATCTGCGGATCGAGCCGGCGGGGCGGAAGGACGCGGCGGCCGTGGGCCGGATTACGCGGACCGCATTCGGGATGCCCGAGGCGCGGGAGCCCTGGATCGCATCGCTGGTGGGGAGGCCGAACTGGCACCACTACCTTGCGGTGGATGATGGGGAACCGGTGGCCGCGGCGGCCCTGTACGTGCACGGGCCGGTCGGCTGGCTGGGCGTGGCCGGGACGCTCGAGGGGGCCCGGCGCCGGGGAGCGCAGGGCGCGCTGATGGCGCGGCGGTTGGTGGACGGGGCGCGTCTGGGATGTCAGTGGTTCGTCACGGAAACGAGCCAGGATCTTCCCGGCCTGCCCAATCCCTCGTATCACAACATGATCCGGCTCGGTTTCCAGCTGGCATATCACCGGCCGAATTACCTGCCGGCCTCGTTGACCCCGGTGTAGCTTGCAGGTCGACGTTGCCCGGGGGCGGATCGGGTCTGGTGGTCCGACTGGTCTTCAAAACCAGCTGGAGCTCGCAAGAGCTTTGGTAGGTTCGATTCCTACACGCTCCCGCCACCCCCTCCAGAAACGATCCCCTGGTCAGGCGGAATCCCGTGCGCGACCCCATCCCTCACTTGCTCAGGACGAGGCGCCCGCCATACCGGCGGACGGCGCTCGCGGTGGCCGCCTACGGATTCCTCGGCTTGTCCCTGGTGCTGTTTCTGGCTCGGGCCGGTGCCTTTTGGTCAGTGGGGACGCTGGTGATCGGCGTCGGTTCCGGCGTGGGGGAGTTGTTGGTGCAGGTGCGTCGCTACGGGGCATCTAACTAGCAAGCGCCTGGAGCCGTCGCAGCGTATGATCAGACCAAGGACCACTTCATTGCGGCTCAGGCGCAGTCCGTCAGGCAGCGGGGTCGCGCTTCTACACCGGAGGACCGATGGGTCCTGACTTCTGGACGCATCAATTCGCCCAATTCGTTTTCTCGATCGCCACTCACGGAGCCACGGTCTTCCTGACCACGCTCGGGATCACCGTGTTCGGACTCGGTCCCGTCGGCCGAGCGGTGGCGGCCCGGATCCGGGGTGGGCACGCGGGAGACGACGCCCTGGGGGCCCTGACCAACGGCATCACGGAGCTCCAGGAGCGCCTCGACTTCAGCGAGCGGGTGCTCGGCGAGCTGCGCCAACAATTGATTGCGGGCAGTAAGCCACTCGAGCCGCCGCCCCGTCGCATGGTGACGCCCAAGTGAAAGGGCAGGCGCTGACGCGCGACCAGGCCCTGGCCGAGCGGGTCCGGGCGGCGCTCCGGCGCCGCCCCCGCGTGACCGAACGGAAAATGTTCGGCGGGATCGCCTTCATGGTCAACGGAAAGATGTGCATCACCGTGGGCCATGGGCGGCTGATGTGCCGGATTGACCCGGAGCGGCACGACGCAGCCGTGTCCCGCAAAGGCGTGCGCACGGTACGCATGCGGGGGCGGGCGTACCGCGGCTTCGTCCACGTGCGTGCGGACGCCGTCAAGACGAAACGTGCGCTGGACCACTGGGTGAAATTGTGTCTGGATTTCAACCGGCGCGCGAAGGCGTCGCGGAGGGCATGAGTGATCATCTTGATCACCGGGGTCCTGCTCGCACACGTGATGCGGCCGCAAGACGTCACCCCCCTGGGGCGATGGGTGGGAGACTCTCATTGCGTCGGCGCACATCCGGGGTGCCACGAAGAACACGTCATTTACCAGGTCGACTCCGCCGGACCACATCGCGCCACGCTCGATGGCTTTCGCGTCGCGGGCCGGGATACGGTGGACATGGGCCCCTTGTCCTGCGAGCGGGCCGACCGTGAGCCCGCCCTGGCGTGCCACACTCCGAACGGGACATGGAATTTTCGGGTGGTTCAGAATCGCCTCGAAGGGACCCTGATCTTGAATGACAGTACGGTCATGCGGCGTGTGATCGCCTATCGGGCGCAGCCGAGCCAGCCCCGGTAACTCAAGCGGCCATGAGGGGCGGAAACGCCCTCGCCGGCCGTGCCGACCCGCAGGGCGTGATCGTGACCGGGATCACGCGTCCCACCAACGACTTGCCCCCATCTTGCCGTGAACGCGCCCGCGTGCCATTCTGTGGCCCCGCGCCCCTGACCTGACCCCCTTGGGAGGGTGTCTTTTGCGCCAGCACGTGCTCCTCGCCATCGCCGTCGCGACGGCGCCCGCCTACCTCGGCGCCCAGCGGCCTGACATCTTCACCCATGCCGACACCATCCGTGGCTCCAACACGCCCGAACGGGCGTGGTGGGATGTGACGTTTTATGACCTCCACGTGGCGGTGAGCCCGTCCGACTCCACCATCAAGGGGTGGAACGGGATCACCTACAAGGTCACCGGGCCGTCGCACGAGATGCAGATCGATCTCCAGGAGCCCCTCGAGGTCGACAGCATGCTCCAGGACGGGAAACGGCTGACCTACACCCGCGACGGGAACGCCTTCCTGGTGACCCTGACGGCCGCTCAGGCGGTCGGCTCGGTGAAAAGCGTGTCGGTCTACTACCACGGCAAGGTCCGGGTGGCCCGCCGTGCGCCATGGGACGGCGGCTTCGTCTTCGCCAAGGACTCGCTGGGCCGTGACTGGATCGCGACGGCGTGCGAGGGTCTGGGGGCGAGCGTGTGGTGGCCCAACAAGGACTTCCTCGCCGACGAGCCCGACAGCCAGCGCATCGCCATCACCGTCCCCGATCCCCTGCAGGACGTCTCGAACGGGCGGCTCCGCAGCACCACCCACCACAAGGACCACACGACCACGTTCGAGTGGTTCGTGACCGAGCCGATCAACAACTACGACGTGGCCGTGAACGCCGCGGTCTACGCTCATTTCGAGCGAGACTACGCGGGCGAGTCCGGCAAGTTGACGATGAACTTCTGGCCCCTGGCGTATCACCTGGATACCGCCAAGGTCCAGTTCCAGCAGTCGGTCACCATGATGAAGTGCTTCGAGCACTGGTTCGGGCCGTATCCCTGGTACCGGGACGGCTACCAGCTGGTGGAGACCCCGCACCTCGGGATGGAGCATCAGAGCGCGGTCGCCTACGGCAATCACTACCAGGACGGCTACTACTCGGCGGCCACCGGCACCGGCATCGACCTGTCGCGGTCGGGGCAGGGGTCGAACTGGGATTTCATCATCGTCCACGAGTCCGCGCACGAATGGTTCGGCAACAACATCACGGCGAAGGACCAGGCGGACATGTGGATTCACGAGAGTTTCGCCAATTATTCGGAAAACCTCTTCGTGGAGTGCCTGCGGGGGAAGGAAGCCGGCGCGGATTACGTCATCGGCACGCGCTTCCAGGTGCGGAACGACGGCCCGATCATCGGCCCCTACGGAGTGAACCGGGATGGGTCGAGTGACATGTACTACAAGGGTGGGAATCTGCTGCACACCATCCGTCAGATAGTGAGTGACGACGACAAATGGCGGGACATCCTGCGCGGGCTGGGGCACACGTTCTACCACCAGACGGTCACGACGCAGGACATTGAGAACTACATCAGCACGCGCTCGGGGATCAATCTGTCCAAGGTGTTCGACGAGTACCTGCGGACCACCATGATCCCGGTCTTCGAGTACAAGATCGTGGACTCCACGCTCACCTACCGGTGGGCCGATGCCGTCCCGCGGTTCGACATGCCCCTCCGCGTCACCCTCTCGGACGGCAGTTATACCCTGATCCATCCTTCCGCGCAGCTGCAGATGGCTGCGGTGCACCTGTCGTCGCCGGACGCCTTCCACGTGGATCCGAATTTCTACGTGTACACGTCGCGGGTGGTGGACTTCACGGCGTCGAAGTCCGCGACGGGAGCCTCCCGATGACTCGCGGGGCGCTTGGCGTGAAGTCGCGGTGGGCGCGGCTGCGCGACGACGTCAGCGTCAGGCTCCGGCGCGGGATGTGGTACCGGGTGCTCGAGGAGGGTGAGCTCGAGGTCGTGATCGAAGTGGGAGGGAGGCCGAAGAGCATCCTCAAGGCGATGATCGAGATCGTGAACCGTCCCCACCCCAAGTGGACGGTGGTCCGCGCGCCCAAGACCGGCGGCCGCGCGTCCCTCGGTGACCCGTACGGCGTGTGTCCCTCCTGTGGTGAGCGTGCCCGGCTCGGCAAGGCGAAGCGGCTCGCGTGTCCCTCGTGCAAGTGGGAGTTCGAGGTGGCGTGGGACGAGGGTTATCTCACCTAAGGCGCATCTCGTCATCAACCCGGCCGCCGGCCGGGGCGCCGCCCGTCGGCTGAAGGACCGGGTGGTGCGCGCATTCCAGAGCGAAGGCTGGTCAGTGGAAGCAGTCGAGACCGCGGGCCCCGGGCATGGCGCCACGCTCGCGGCCGACTTTTCGCGCGCCGGGGCGGAGCGGGTCATCGCGGTGGGCGGCGACGGCATCGTCCACGAAGTGGCGAACGGGCTCCTCGACGCCGGGGGTGGCGCCGCCCTGGGTGTGGTGCCCGCCGGTTCGGGGAACGATTTCGCGAAGTTGCTGGGCGTCTATCGCCACCCGCCGGAGCAGGCGGCCCGCCGTATCGCGACGGCCACGGTGCGCCACTTCGACGCGGGGCGAGTCGCCGGTGAGTACTTCGTCAACACCCTCGGGTTCGGGTTCGGCCCCGAAGTGGTGCGGATCCGGAACGGCATGCCGGGGTTGAAGGGATTCCTGTCCTACCTGGTGCCGGTGCTCAAGGCTTTCGCGGGGTTTGTCCCCCCGGAGCTCGACATCCGGGCAGGGGACTGGAATGAACGGGGCCCGGTGATGATGGTAGAGGTATGCAACGGGACGACGGCAGGAGGCAGTTATCGATTTGCGCCGGGCGCCGACCCGACGGACGGCCTGCTCGATGTCTGTGTCATCCAGGGCGTGCGGCTGCCCCGGTTCCTGATGGCGCTGCCCAAAGTCATGAAGGGAACTCACGGTACCATGCGGGAAGTACGGCTTGTGCGGGCCCGGGAGATCACGATTCGTTGCGCCCAGCCCGTGGTGATGCACCTGGACGGCGAGCTCCGAGCGCCCGGCATCACGGAGTGTGCCGTGACCGTGGAGCCGGGACGCCTGCCCGTGCTGGTGGCCTCGTGAGGCGGTTGCTCGTACTTAGCCTCTTGGCGTCTTGGCCCCTGAGCCTCTGGGGTCAAGACTCCCTCCGTGCCATCCCGGCTTCGCCCGACACGCTGCACGAGGTGCGTGCGGTCAACGCCCTCTGGCGTTCACTGCTCATTCCCGGATGGGGCCAGGCGGTGACGCACCGCCAGGGCACCGGCGCCGCCTTCGCGGCCTGGGAAGGCATCACCATCATGATGACCCTCAAGGCCCAGCAGGAGGCCGACTACTTTTCCCGCACCGGGTCCCCCAGTCTGCACAGCAAACGGCAGGAGGTGCAGGACTGGACCGTGCTGTGGATCTTCAACCATCTCTTTGCGGGCGCTGAAGCTTTCGTGTCGGCGCACCTGCAGGACTTCCCCAAGGACTTGCACTTCCAGGCGTTCCCGCGGGGAGTAGGCATCTCCGTCCCGATCGGCCGCTGGTGAACGACGCGCCCCTCGGCGTGTTCGACTCCGGGCTTGGCGGGCTCACGGTGGCGCGCGCCCTCTTCGAGCGTCTGCCGCGGGAGTCGGTCATCTATTTCGGTGACACCGCGCGCGTCCCGTACGGTCCCAAGTCCGCGGACACCGTGCGCCGGTACTCGAGTGAGATCCTCAAGTTCCTGCTGGAACGCGGTGTGAAGATGGTGGTCGTGGCGTGCAACACGAGCACCGCGCACGCCCTCGAACATCTGAAGAAGATCTCCCCGGTTCCCGTCATCGGCGTGATCGAACCGGGTGCCCGGGCCGCCGTCGCCGCCTCTCCCGGCGGCACGCTCGGCGTCATCGGCACCGTCGGGACCATCACGTCCGGCGCCTATCAGCGCGCCATCGCGGCCCTCGACCCCAACGCCAAGGTCGAGGGCGTCCCCTGTCCGCTCTTCGTGCCGTTCGTGGAAGAAGGATGGCTCGATCACCCGGCGACCGAACTCGTCGCACGTGAATACCTGACGCCGCTCACCCGCGCCTCCGTCGGTGCCGTGGTCCTCGGCTGCACGCACTATCCGTTGCTCAAGCCGGTGATCGGCCGGGTGCTGGGCCGCGAGGTGACGTTGATCGACAGCGGCGGGGAAACCGCCAAGGCGGTGCAGGAGGCGCTCGAGAGCAAGACCCTGCAGGCGGGAACGGGCAACACGCCGACGCACCATTTCGTCGTGTCCGACGACGCACCGCGTTTCAGGAAGGTCGGCGCCACGTTTCTGGGAGACCGGCTGCGCGATACCGAGGTGGAGGTGGTCTCGCTGGGATAGTCGGCGGGGGAGGTCGCCGGTCAGCCGGTGAATTGCTTGAGCTCGACGCTCCGCCCGGTGACCACGGCATACCGGCCGCAATCGAGAAACGCTCCGGGATTCAGATAGGCCCGGCCGTCGGGCCGGGTGACGACTTTCGGGCGATGGGTGTGCGCCAGGACCACGAGCGAGAGATCGGGTCTTCGATCGAGGAGCGCGCCCGCCCAGGCTTCCTGCGCCAGCGCGGCGCGGTCCAGCACCGCGCGATCTTTTGTGTTGTCCGCCAGCGTGCCCGACAGCCGGTCCGCGATCCAGAACCCGACGTCCGGATGCAGCGAGCGGAAGATCGAGATGGTCCACCGGTGTTTCAGAATGCGGTGAGTGAGCGCGCCACTCCAGTGTTGTTCGGTCAGGCCGTCGCCATGCGCCACGAAGGTCGGCCGTCCCGCGAGCCGCATCTCCACCGGATCGGGATGAAACTCGATGCCCAGATCGTCGGTGAGGAAGGGTCCCCCCCAGCGGTCGTGATTCCCGCCCATCAACGTGATTCGCACGCCCTTCGTGCGCAGTTCCCGGAGGGCGGCGATGTGCCCGAAGTGTCTGCGGGGGATCACCGCGCCATACTCGAACCAGAAATCGAACAGGTCACCGTTGATCAGGAGGTGATCGGCGGGCTGGGGGACGGCGTGGAGAAACCGGTGGAATGCCGCGGCCGTGGCGGGTGGGACTTGGCCGAGGTGCGCATCGGCCACCACGATGACGCGCTCGGGTGGGGTCGGCACGGCCCCAAGCTAGGAAGCGGGTCCCGGGCTCGCAAGCTCCTGTCCCATTTGACTTTTGCTCGTGTCACCTCCATATCTCGGCCAGCATGAAGGTGACCCGCGATCACCCCAAATACGGGGCCGCACGACCAGGTCCGACCAACCCCCCCGGCAGGACCTCCCGGGGGGACCGTTCCTCAGAGCCTCCGGCCGAGCCGGTCCGCAACCCCGGGGTACCCCTCGATCTCGACCTGGTCAGTTCGATCCGGGTGAACCGGAGCGCCGTCGAGCGCCGGACCGCCACCCTCCCCAAGCGCAGGACGGTCAAGAAGGAATGGCAGGCCGCCTGGCTTCTCCGGGCCATCACCTGCATCGATCTGACCACGCTGGCGGGGGACGACACCGCCGGGAACGTGGCGCGCCTGGCGGCCAAAGCCAAGGAGCCGATCCGGCGAGACCTCCTCGACGCCCTCGGGGCGGCCGACCTGCCGATCCAGGTGGGAGCCGTGTGTGTTTACCATGCGCTCGTGCCAGCGGCGGTCCGGGCGCTGGCCGGATCAGGCATCCCGGTGGCCGCGGTCTCCACGGGGTTCCCGGCCGGCCTGTCGCCCCTCGAGCAGCGGGTCCAGGAGGTCAAGGCGTCAGTCGAAGCTGGAGCGAAGGAGATCGACGTCGTGATCACCCGCGGGCACGTGCTGACCGGGGAGTGGCAGCGGCTCTACGACGAAGTCTGGCGCTTCCGCGAAGCCTGCGGGGGCGCGCACATGAAGGTCATTCTCGGCACCGGCGAGCTGGCGACCCTGACCAACGTGGCGCGGGCATCCCGGGTGGCGATGGCGGCCGGTGCGGACTTCATCAAGACGTCCACCGGCAAGGAGCCGGTCAACGCCACGCTCCCCGTCGGCCTCGTGATGGTCCGCCAGATCCGCGATCACCTGGAGCAGACCGGCCACGCCGTGGGGTTCAAGCCCGCGGGTGGGATTCGCACCGCCAAGGGTGCTCTGGAGTGGCTGATGCTGATGAAGGAAGAGCTCGGGGAGCGCTGGATGCGCGCCGACCGCTTCCGTCTGGGCGCCAGCGCGCTGTTGACCGACATCGAGCGTCAGCTCGAGCATTTCGTGACCGGCCGGTACTCCGCCGCGCACCGCCATCCCATGGTGTGACGTGACCACCGTCGCCAAGATCTTCGAAACCATGGAGTGGGGACCGGCGCCGGAGGCGCGCGGGCCCGCACTCGATTGGATCAAGGCCCATAGTGGCCGTTTCGGGGTGTTCATCGGTGGGCAGTGGATCGCGCCGGCGGCCGGCGATGGGTTCGACACCGTCAATCCCGCGACGCGGGAGGTGCTGGCCCGGGTATCCCAGGCCGGAGAAGAGGACGTTGATGCGGCGGTGAAGGCCGCGGCGCACGCGCTCCCCGCGTGGGCCGCGCTCTCCGGTCACGCGCGCGCCCGCCATCTGTACGCGCTGGCGCGCGCCGTCCAGAAGCACTCCCGTCTGCTCGCCGTGCTGGAAAGTTTGGACAATGGCAAGTCGATCCGGGAGACGCGGGATCTCGATATTCCGCTCGTCGCCCGTCACTTCTACCACCACGCGGGGTGGGCGCAGCTCCGGGAGACGGAGTTCCCCGGGTATGGCCCCGTGGGCGTGGTGGGGCAGATCATTCCCTGGAACTTCCCGCTCTTGATGGTGGCCTGGAAGGTCGCGCCGGCCCTCGCCGCGGGGAACACGGTGGTGCTCAAACCGGCGGAGTTCACCCCGCTCACGGCCCTGTGTTTCGCCGAGCTCGCGCATGACGCGGGCTTGCCTCCCGGCGTGCTGAACGTCATCACCGGTGACGGGCGTACCGGCAAGCTGCTGGTCGATCACCCCGAAGTGGACAAGATCGCCTTCACCGGCTCGACCGAAGTGGGCCGTCAGATCCGCAGGGCCACGGCGGGGTCGGGGAAAAAGCTGACCCTCGAGCTCGGCGGCAAGAGTCCCTTCATCGTCTTCGAGGACGCCGATCTCGACAGTGTGGTGGAAGGGGTGGTGGACGCGATCTGGTTCAATCAGGGGCAAGTATGCTGCGCCGGCTCCCGCCTCCTCGTGCAGGAAGGGGTGGCGGGGAAGCTGATCCCGAAATTGCGCGCCCGGATGGAGAAGCTCCGGGTGGGGGACCCGCTGGACAAGGCGATCGACATGGGTGCGATCGTGGCGCCGGTCCAGCTCGAGCGCATCCGGTCCCTGGTGGACCAGGGCGTGGCCGAAGGGGCGACGATGTGGCAGCCGACCTGGGCGTGTCCCACGGAGGGCTACTTCTATCCGCCCACGCTGTTCACGGACGTGGCCCCCGCCGCGAGTATCGCGCAGGTCGAGATCTTCGGGCCGGTGCTGGTCTCGATGACCTTCCGCACTCCGGCCGAGGCCGTGGAGCTCGCGAACAATACGCCCTACGGACTGGCGGCGAGCGTTTGGACCGAGAACATCAATCTCGCGCTGGACATCGCGCCCAAGATCAAAGCGGGCGTGGTCTGGATCAACTCCACGAATCTCTTCGACGCGGCCGCCGGGTTCGGGGGGTATCGCGAATCCGGCTTCGGCCGGGAGGGCGGCAAGGAAGGGATGTGGGAGTACCTGAAACGGCGGGAAGCGGGAAGTGGGAAGCGGGAAGAGGGTGTCGCGGAGGCTACGCTTCCCGCTTCCCCCTTCCCGCTTCCCGATCCCACGCTCCCGGCCATCGACCGCACTCCCAAGCTCTTCATCGGGGGCAAGCAGGTCCGTCCCGACCAGGGGTACAGCCGGAAGGTGTCCGGGCCCGGGGGGGAAACGGTCGGGGAGGTCGGGGACGGCAACCGCAAGGACATCCGCGACGCCGTCGAGGCGGCGCACCAGGCGTCGGGGTGGGGGAGAGGCGCGGGGCACGCGCGGGCGCAGATCCTCTACTACATCGCCGAGAATCTCTCCGCCCGAGCCGATGAGTTCGCCCGGCGGATTACGGCGCAGACCGGCGCCCCCGCGGACGCGGCGGCGACGGAGGTCGCCGTCTCCATCTCGCGCCTCTTCACCTACGGGGCGTGGGCCGACAAATACGATGGCGCCGTGCATCACGTCCCGATCCGCGGGGTCACCCTCGCCATGCCGGAGCCCATCGGCGTGATCGGGCTGGCGGCGCCGGAGCGCTTCCCCCTGCTGGGACTCATTTCGCTCGTCGCCCCCGCCATCGCTACCGGAAATACCGTCATCGCCATTCCGTCCCCGGCGCACCCGCTCTCGGCCACCGATTTCTACGGTGTGCTCGAGACGTCGGACCTTCCCGACGGCGTGATCAACATGGTGACGGGAGACCGCGACGCGCTGGTACGCGTGCTCGCCGAACATCTGAACGTGGACGCGGTGTGGTATTGGGGCACGGCGGCCGGTGTGAAGGCGGTGGAGGAGGCGTCGGCTGGGAACATGAAGCGGACCTGGGTCTCCGATCAGTCGGCCCACCCGCGCGACTGGCTCGATGGGTCCCGGGGCGAAGGGCAGGAGTTTCTCCGCCACGCCACCCAGGTGAAGAACATCTGGATTCCCTACGGGGAATGACGTCACCCCCCCCGGTCGGCGCCATCGTCCCCATCGGGGTCTCGAACCGCCACCTGCATCTGTCTCCCGCCGACGTCGGCCGCCTCCTGGGCGACGGCAAATCGCTCACGGTCGATCGGATGATCACCCAGCCGGGACAGTACGCCGCGAAGGAACGGATCGATGTGGTGGGCCCCAAGGGGACGCTCGCCGGCATGCGGGTGGTGGGACCGGCGCGGAGCGCCACGCAGGTGGAGCTCGCCTTCACCGATGCCCGCACGCTCGGCGTCACCCCCCACCTCGCGAATTCGGGCAAACTCGCCGGCTCGACGGGGGGCGTGACGCTGGTGGGGCCCGCGGGCTCGGTCAACCTGTCGAGCGGACTCATCGTCGCCGCCCGCCACCTGCACTGCAGTCCCGGGGACGCGACGCGGCTTGGCGTTGCGGATGGTGACTGGATCGATGTGGTGTGCGGAACGGGCAGCCGCCAGGTGATCTTCGAAGGGCTGCTGGTCCGGGCCGGGGCGGCGCATGCGACCGAAGTCCATCTCGACACCGACGAGGCCGCCGCGGCGGGCGTCGCCACGGGCGATCGGGCGCAGATCGTGGCCTGGAGGCCCGCCGGCGGGCCGGGCGGGCGGTGACGCCGTGATCACCGCCATCGAGCACCGCGTGAACTACTCGGAAACGGACCAGATGGGCCTGGTCTACCATGCCAATTACGTCATCTGGCTGGATATGGCGCGGACGGAACACCTGCGCGGTACCGGGGTGACGTACAAGGAGATGGAAGAGCAGGGGGTGTATCTGGCGGTGACCGACCTCCAGGTGCGCTACCGTCGGGCGGCGCGGTACGACGATCTCGTCCGCGTTCGCTGCTGGGTCCGGGAGGTGGCGTCGCGTCGAGTCACCTTCGGGTACGCGGTCGAGCGGTCCGGGACGGATGAGCTCCTGGCCACCGCGCAGACGTCACTCATGGCCCTCGATCGAGGGCACTCGCCCACCCGCATTCCGGAGCACGTGCGTGATCTGCTGGCGCCGTCGTCGGATCCCGTTCGCCTCTAGCCGGCGTGCGTCGTGGCTGGTGGCCGCGGCGCTCCTGACGGCCTCTCCCCTCACCGCCCAGCAGACCGCCCCGGTCGACGAAGCGACGGTCGGCGAGCTGGCGCGGCTCCTCGCGGCGTCCGACACCCGGACCTTCAGCGAAGGCCTTTTGCGCGACGGACTCCAGCAGGCGGAGGCCTCGATCCGGCGCCAGACCGCGCTCGCGGCAGGCCGTATCGGCGATACCGCGGCCGTCCCCATGCTGGTGCAGGCGCTCGCCGACTCGGACCAGGGCGTGCGCTCGGCCGTGGCATTTGCGCTGGGGATGCTCAGGGATCCCCGCGCCATTCAGCCGCTCCTCGACCTCATTCAGCGGGTCACTCCCGAGCAGCAGGACTTCGGCACGCTCGAGGCCGTGACGGCGATCGCCAAGATCGGCGGCGTCGAAGGCGCGCGGGCCTTGCAGCTCGTCATCGACGCGGGCCGCCCCGGCCAGACCAACCAGGCCGTGTCGAACGCACTGCTCGAATCCTGGCGACTGAACACGCAGGCGCCGGTTCTCTCACTCACCCGGTATGCCCAGGACCCCGACAACCTGGTCCGGTGGAATGCGATCTTTTCGCTGGCCCGCCTAGGCGATGCGCGGGGGGTTCCGTACCTCCTGACCGCTCTCAACGATCAGGATGCTACGGTGCGTGCGGCGGCGCTGCGCGGCATCACCGCCCGGGTGCTTGATCAGGCCCGTCAGCCGCACCCACCTGTCATCGCGCGGGTGCGCGGGCTCTTGACCGACCAGGCGACCGGAGTGCGGATCAACGCCCTGCGCGCGCTCGGCACCTTCCACGATTCGACGCTGGCGGAGGCGATCGCACCGCTCGCCTCGGACGGCGTGCTGAATGTGGCGGTGGCCGCCGAAACCACGCTGGGGGTGACCGGTGGTGCGGCGGCCATCGTCGCGCTGCGGGCGCATCTGGTCTCGGCGAATTTCGCGGTGCGTCGGCAGGCCGCGATCGGGCTCGCCGAGGCGGACGCCCCGGCGGGCGTGGTATTCGCCGACTCCCTGGCGGCCAACCCGGACTGGCATTGGCGGAGTGTCGCGGCCGAGGCGGATGGTGCGGCACGGGACCGCGGCCGGCTCGAGCTGCTGCTCGCCGACCCCGACGGCCGCGTGGTGGCCTCGGCGTTGAATGCCTTGATGCGCTTCGTCCCGGAGGGAGACCCGGCCTTCCTGCTCAAGGTCCGCAGCCTGCTGACGCACGCGGACCCGGCGGTGCGGAGCCTCGCGGCCGACGCCCTGGGACGCCGTCCCTCGGTGCCCGACGTGGACGCGCTGGTCGCCGCGTATGGGCGCTCCAGCGGGGACCCCTTCGACGACGCCCGGCTCTCGGCGGTCCGCGCCCTCTGCGCCATTGCGTCCACCGGACCAGCGGGCGAGAGCGCCGTCACGGCCCGTTTCTTCGGAGCGGTGTCACGTCCCACCGACTATCTGGCCTGGCGCATGGCGGCGGCCAGCTGCCCCGGGCCGCTGTCCGCGTGGCCGCAGGCGTCATCCATCACCACCGGCAGGACCGACGCCGATTACCGGGACGCGGCCCGGCGGTATCTCTATCCTTCGCTGCACGGGGTGGCGAACCCCACCGTCACCATCGAGACCGACCGCGGCGCGATCACGATCGAGCTCCTGCCGGCCGACGCGCCGCTCACGGTCACGGCCTTCCTGGCGCTGGTGGACCGCCGGTACTTCGACGGCGATCACTGGCATCGCGTGGTGCCGAATTTCGTCATTCAGGACGGCGACCCCCGGGACGATGGCTGGGGCGGGCCGGGCTTTTCGCTGCGTGACGAGATTTCCCCGCGCCGGTACCAGAAGGGCTCGGTCGGGCTCGCCCTGTCGGGGCCCGATACCGGGGGGAGTCAGTATTTCATCACGCTGGGGCCGGAGCCGCGCCTGGACGGGACCTATCCCATTTTCGGCCGGGTGACCTCGGATCTGTCGGTGCTCGACAACGTGACCCAGGGCGACCGGATCCGCAGCGTGCATCGATGAGGCGCGTCGCCCTGGCGCTCTTCGCGCTCGCCCTGCTGCCGGTGGGGGAGGGGCTCCAGGCCCAGTACGGCTATTTCGGCGAGAACAAGGTCCAGTTCAAGGAGTTCGACTGGCGGGTCATGCAGGGCCCCCACGTGGATCTCCATTATTATCCGGCCGAGGAGGAGCTCGCGCGGGTGGCGCTCGCCTACGCGGAAGAGACGTACACGGCGCTCTCCCGCCGCTTCGGCTATGAAGTCCCGCACCGCGTGCCGCTCATCGTCTACGCGTCCCACACCGATTTCGAGCAGACCAACATCCTGCCCTATGTACCGCCCGAGGGCCTCCTGGGCGTCACGGACTTCGCCAAGGAGCGCGTGACGCTGCCGTTCACGGGCAGCTACTACGACTTCAAGCACACCATCCGTCACGAGATGGTGCATGTGTTCCAGATCAGTCTCGAGGCGCAGACCTTCCGCCGGTATCCCCGCGAGCGCCATGCGTCGCTGCCGCTGTGGTGGACGGAAGGCCTGGCGGAGTTCTTCTCGATCGGCACGGACAACCAGGGCGAGATGATCCTGCGTGAGATCACGGTCTCCGGTCAGCTGCCGACCCTCGCGCAGCTGAACTATGCGTCGGGGGGCGCGGTGTACCCGATCGGCGCCAAGATTCATCAGTTTCTGGCCGACACGTACGGAGAATGGCGGATCCTCGAGGTCTACGACCAGTCGTGGAAATACGACACGTTCGACCAGCTGATGGAGGGGGTGTACGGGCAGAGCCTGGCCCACATCTCCGAAGCGTGGCAGCACTGGATGCGCCAGAAATACTACCCCGCCGTGGAGGCCTCACGTCCGCTGGGGCTCGACGCGACCAAGGTCAGCGCGCTCGCCATCAAGCCGGCTGTCGTGCTGGACTCCGCGGACACCGCGCGGAGCCGGGTTCTCTTTTTCTCTCCCGCGGACGGGTATACCGACATCTACTCGGCCCGGCTGGACGGGGAAGACCAGCGGGCGGTGGTGAAAGGCGAGCGGACGCCCGAGTTCGAGTCGTTTCATTTCTTCGACTCACGGCTCGACGTGTACCGCGGACGCCTGCTGGCGTTCACGAGCAAGTACCTGGACCGTGACGCCCTGTTCATCTGGGACCTCCAGCGCGGCAAGAAAATCGGCCGGTTCCAGTTTCCGGGTCTGGTGGGGATCCTGTCGCCCTCCTGGACGCCCGACGGGCAGAGCGTGGTCTTCTCGGGACTGGCCGACAACGGCTACTCGGATCTCTATCGCCTGTGGATCGCGGACGGCCGGCTCGAGCGTTTGACGAACGACCGCTATCAGGACGTGGATCCCTCTGTGAGTCCCGACGGCAAGCGCGTGGTGTTCTCCTCCGACCGGACCTCCTTCGGGGTGGCCGGCGCCAAGAACCTCTTCACGCTCGACCTCGCGAGCGGCACCATCGCCTATCTGACCTATGGTGACTGGAAGGACACCGGGCCCCGGTGGGACTGGAGCACGGGCCGCATCTGGTTCGCGAGTGACCGGGACGGGGCTTCGCAGGTGTACCGCATCGATTCCACGGGGGCGGGGCGCCGGGTGACGGATGCCCTGGGCGGCGCATTCGATCCGCAGTATGTCCCGGCCGAGTCGACCATCGTGTTCAGCGGATTCTCCGATCTGTCGTTCGGGATCTACCGGACCCGGGTGGCGGGGGATACCACCGGGACCGCCGTGAGTCTCGCCGCCGATCGGCAGGCCCCCGATTGGGTCTGGCCCGAGCTGGCGGCGCCGGCCACCATCGCGGAGAGTCCGCAACCGTACCGGCGGCGTTTCACTCTCGACTTCGCCGCGGGGGACGCCATCGTGGTGCCGGGCCTCGGTGCCGCGCAGGGCGCCGACTTTCTCTTCTCCGATCTCCTCGAGGATCATCTCTTGCTCCTCGAGCTTTCGTCCTTCCAGGGCAACGG
>Ga0070709_10000954_pt1 | contig 16044 bp, 12 predicted proteins | sample LARL51metaG_FD_65449 | JGI IMG/M metagenome (GOLD analysis project Ga0070709, IMG submission 65449) | Corn, switchgrass and miscanthus rhizosphere microbial communities from Kellogg Biological Station, Michigan, USA - LAR L5-1 metaG | ecosystem: Host-associated > Plants > Roots > Rhizosphere ...
AAAGCGTTCTCACCGCCATAGAGCCGGTGCAGCGGGTGCTGCGCGAGAAAGCGATCGAGATCTTCTTGTTTCGAGATGACATGCTCGCGCAGGCCGAAGAAGACGCCACCCGGCCGCAGCACGCGGAACATCTCGCGGCACGCCGCTTCCAGGTCGCTGGTATGATGCAGCACGGCGCGGGCGAACACCACGTCGAAGGCAGCGTCCGCAAACGGCAGCCGCTCGGAAAACTCCTCGACCACCTCGATCGGAAACTGTTCTTCGCGCGCCAAAGCGCGGATCGCCGCGGCGCCCACGATCGGGCTCGGATCCGGCTCGATCGCGGTTACTTGAAAACCCTGTCGCGCCAGCGCGTAGCTCGCGATGCCGCGGCCGGCGCCCACATCGAGCGCCGTTCCGCCGCGTCCCTCGAGAAATCGCGCAACCTCCTGCCATTCGCTGCAGGCCGCATAGCGCTTCGCGGCTGAGATGAGCGGGTCATCGTAGAACGCGTCGAGCACGAGCTGACGCTGGTCCGGCTGCTGACGCAGCCAGGCCACCGCGCCTTCCCAGGTCAGATGCTGCTGCGTGTCCGTCATCTCTGACGATTCTTCGCGCACGGCTGGTTCGAACGCATTGCTCACCTCTGTTGCTCGTCAGGCGCAAGCTTGCGGATGATCTGCGCCGGATTTCCGGCCACGAGGCTATAGGGCGGAACGTCCTTGGTGACCACCGCGCAGGCCGCAACCACGGCCCCCTCGCCGATGGTAACGCCCTTGAGGACGGTCACATTGAATCCGATCCAGACCTTGCTGGCAATGACGACGGGCGCGTGCGGGACATTGCTCCAGTCCTTGCGGCCCTGCGCCCACTCCCGCACATCGTTGCGTCGCAACGCCCAGTTCAGATTGTGCGAGTCATGGTCGACGATGGTCACGCCCCACGACACCAGCACGTCATCGCCGATCGAGATGTTTCGGTAGCAGATGAGATTAGCGAGACCGACGAAGCTGCGGTCCCCGATCTCGATCGCCCCGCCGCGATCCTCGAACGTGATGTTCGCATGGACGATGGACTCACCGCCAATCGTCAGCCGATTGCCCGATGCGCGGCGTACGCGGCGCCAGCTGAACGAGGTGCCGCGGCCGATCGACACCGCACCCGACGTCCAGCTTCTCCAGCCGAGAAGCATGTCCACGGCGCGGATCGGAAGAGACTTCATCATGGCAGCCAATTAGCAGCTAGACCTGCGCGACGATAGCGAGGAAATCCTGCCATTGCCGGGATTTACCATATCGCGCGACGAGCTCGGCCCGCCCCCGTGCCGCGATCTCAGCATGACGCGGCCAGTCGCCGAGGCAGCGGGACACCACACTGGCCGCGTCGGCCGACGAGGCGTAGGTCTCGATCGTGACACCATTCTGCATCCCCTCGGGATAATTGCCGTCGTCGGAGACCAGCAGCGCGCCGCACCCCATCGCCTCGAAGCAGCGCATGTTGCCGCGGTCGCGGCCGGCGATGTCGATGGCGCCGTTGAGCACCACCTTGGACTGGCCGATGAGCTCGTAGAGCTTTCGTCCGAACACCGCCGACCTCGCAATCTCCGCGATCACGGGCGGGCGCCGGTGCTTGCCGAGCGGCAGCAGGCGGCCGAGCGGCGATTCGGCAAGGCGCGTTAGGCGCGAGGCGTCGAGGTGAAACGCGACATTGTGGGTCCGCGCCAGCGTTGCGACGCTTTCCAGCGTCTTCGCACGCTCGCGATGATGCCTAGAATAGCCGCCGACGAACAGCACGTCGATCGGCCGCTCGCCGGTCCCGTACACCGCCATGACCGGGTCATACGCGGGATAGAGCAGTTCGGCGCGACAGCCCTGTTTGCGCCAGAAATCCGCGATCGTAGGGAAGTTTCCGAGCACCGCGCCATAGGCGGTGAGATCCGCCGTGCGGGAGGGCACCGCGCGCCAGCACAGGGCGGTGCGCACCGAGCCGGGCAGTCTGCGCACGAAACTGCTCGGGTAGCGGATCGGATCAGAATTGTAGAACACCTCGGTTCGCTGCTGCTCGATCTGCGCCAGCAGAATGTCCTCCAGCGTCGCCTTGACCGGCAGGCCGTGCTCGCGCGCCCAGAGCCGCTGCAGAATCTCGTCGTCCGCATTGGTGAAGAACGCCTCCGGCGCGCCCTCCAGCACCGGCTCGAGCACATGCAGCGCGCCGAACCGGTCCTCCATGAAAATGGAAAGGCGCGCCGCAAAGCTCGTCGCGTCGCGCGCCAGCCGGTTCAGGTAAGCGAGATAGGATGGATAAAGTCCACTGTTCTGAAACAGGCGCATCGCCTATCCAAACCTTCCCAAGAACCATTTCATGTGGACGTAGGGCCAGATGCGCCCGACCGCGTCCCAGTCCCACGCTTTCGCAGCGGTGAGGCCCGCGACGGTTGCTCGCAGCGCCGCTTCATCGACGATCTCGGCAAACGCCGGCACCTTCCTGTCCAGCAGCTCCGTCGTCCAGCCGGCGAGCGGCCCGTTCAGCCATTCGGGCATCGGCGAATTGAAGCCGACCTTGCGGCGGCCCATGCGGATTTTTTCCGGCATTTCGCCCGCCATCGCCCGCCGCGCAATCATCTTGGTGTAGCCTTCAGACGATTTGCTCTCCGCAGGCAGGGCCATCGTGTAGGTGACGAGCCGCCAGTCCATGAACGGCATGCGCACCTCGATGCCATGCGCCATCGAGATGCGGTCGAAGTTGCGCAGGATGGTCGGCAGCACGGTGGCGTGAAACATGCGATAGAGGCGGCGGTTCAGGGGGCCCCATTCAAGCGGCAGCACGTCGTCTTCGCCAACGAGCTCGAGCGGGCGCGGCAGATCACCGAGGCCGCCGCGCAGGAACAGACGGCCCCGCGCGCGCAGCACGGCGGCGCGGACGACATCCACGCTCCGGGCCGCCAGGCGCGAATGCGACGTGATCGCCGCCACCATGTTCCGGAGCACGAAGCCCGCGGTCTCGCCGCCCTGCAGATAGGCGCCCATCAATTCGTCCGCGCCGTGACCGTCGAGCGAGACCGGGATGCGGTGCCGCCGCAGTTCGCGGTAGATCAGCCAGGCGGCGCTCGGCAGGCCGATATAGACGTCGTCATTGTCGTCTAGGATGCGCTCGATATCGGCGAGCGCGTCGCTCTGGCCGATCGGCAGGATGGTCGGCGCGACGCCGGCCCAGGCCGCGGCCTCCTCGGCCATCGGACGCTCGTCGTTGGAGGCGCCGGGGAAGCTCGCGACGAAGGCGTGGCGCCAGGACGCGGAATCGCGCGGACCGAGGCCTGCGCGCTCATGGCCCGCCATCGCGCACACGACGGCGGAGGAATCGAACCCGCCGGACAGGCAGGTTCCGATCGGCACGTCGCTGCGCATCCGCAAAGCCACGGCATCCGAGAACAGCGCGCGGAACTGGTCGACCCGCTCCGCCTCGGTGCGCGGCACCTCGGGCAGATGCTCCGTCGTCTGCCACCAGCGCCGCAGCGTGATGCGCCCCTGGCGCAGCCACAGGCAATGGCCGGCCTGCAGGCGATGGACCTGCCGGCACAGCGTCCGCGCGCTGCCCTCGATGCCGAAGGGATCGAGCAGCAGCCTGCGCGCAACCTCGAGATCGAGGCTTTCATCGAACAGTCCGGCGCGGACCAGCGCGCGCTGCTCCGAGGCGAAGACGAACCGCGCCGGCGTCGCTGCGTAGAGCAGCGGCTTGATGCCGAAGCGGTCCCGCGCCATGAACAGCTCGCCGCTTGCGGTGTCGTAGATCGCGAGCGCCCACATGCCGTTGAAGCGAAGCAGCATGTTCTCGCGCCATTCGCGCCAGGCTGCGAGGATGACTTCGCTGTCGGACTGGGTGCGAAACACCGCGCCCTTCGCCTCCAGCTCCTGCCGCAGTTCGAGGAAATTGTAGATCTCGCCATTATAGACCATCGCATGGCGGCCATCGGCCGACAGCATCGGCTGATCGGCCTGAGCGGTGGGGTCGATGATCGCAAGGCGCCGATGGCCGAGCGCCACGCTGCGATCGGCGCTGAACCAGAAACCGTCACCGTCCGGACCGCGATGCGCGAGCAGATCGGTGACGCCGGCGATCTCCTCGCGCGCCACCGCGCCGCCTCTGAGATTGACGATGCCTGCGATTCCGCACACGGCCGTTTTGCTCCTGATGTGGCGGATCTGAGCTCAGAACCGGGACACTCGCGTGGAAAGACGACGCCAGACCGATTGCAGGTCGCGGGCGCAGGTCTTTCCATACGGCCCCAGGAGCGAGCCGGCAACCGCCGCGGCTAAGATCACGAGCGCCGCAGCGCCATAGAGCGCTCCGACCACCCACCAGTGCAGAACGGATTCGGGAACCAACGCGCTCACGAGCTGCCGCAGCAGCAGCGCTACGACGATGCCGGTCAGCAAGGGCTGCAGCACGAAGTGGAAGACGCGCCCCCACACCCCCGGCTGATCGAAGCTCCTGGCCAGCAGCGCGAACACGGTGATGATCTGCGCGAGCATGCCGACGCAGGCGCTCCAGCCCGCCGCCCGCCAGCCGAAGGCGGGCAGCACCAGCACGCTGGTGAGAAGCGTGAATGCGGCGGTGACGAAAGCGATGATCGCGTTGGAGCGCGACCGTCCCTCCGCCAGGAGGTAGAAGACGAAGGCATTGGCGCCGCAGCCGAGAATGCCCGCGACCGACAGCGTCACCAGCGTCAGCTCCGCCTCCGTAGCAACACGCGGGCCCGTCCACAGATAAAGCACCGGGGCGGCCACCGGCACGAGCGCGCCGAGTGCGCTCGCAGCCAGCAGATTGAGCATCCAGGAGGAGCGCAGCAGCAGGTCGATCCGGTGCTCCCTCGCTTCATTCTGCAGCATGCTGAAGAACGGAAACAGGATCTCGCCGACCTTCAATACGCCGATATAGACCGCCTCCTCCAGCCGCTGCGCAACGACATAGAAGCCGACGAATTCCGGCGGCAGCAGCGCGCCGAGCAGATAGCGGTCGGCTTGGGTAGCGATCATCCCGCCGCCCTGCGCCACCAGCTGCCACGATCCGAACCGGACGAGCTGGCGCGCCTCACCGCGGTGCAAGGCGGGCGCGCCGAGCCAGCCATCCGGGAGGCGCCGCGCGACGGCCCAGGTGGCGGCCAGCGCTGCCCCGGTACCGAGCGCCTGGCAGGCGAGGTAGGTGGAGGCCTGCGGCAGCAGCGGAACCAGAATGAACGTCGCCGTCGTCGCCGCCACGGTCCCGCCGACATTGAGCGCGGCAATGCTTCCGTAATCCTGCCGCGCGGTGAGCAGCGCCATCACCACGGCCGAACAGCATTGACAGAACCAGCCGAACGCACCGAACGCGAAGGCAAGGCCGAGATCACCCTCGTGCAGATTGAAGGCGGCGCGCGCCAACCGCGGGCCGCCGACGCCGAGAGCTATGGCGATCGTCCCGCCGATGCCGAGCGCTAGGAACAGCGCGGAGGCGAAGAAGCGGCGTGCCTCGCCTTGCTGATCCGGCGCAAGCCTAAGCGCGAATTCGCGCGCGGCCGATAATCCCAGCGGAGTCGAGAAGATCGTCGCCGGCGCAATGCAGGCGGTGACGAGCCCGGCGACGCCGAACGCCGCAAGCCCGAGCCGATGGATGACGAAGGGGATGACGAGAATGTTGAGCGCCGCCGCGACGGCGAACGCACCGGCATTGAAGGCGGAGTTGGTGACGAGACGCGCGCTGGTCCTCGCTTCTGCCATGCCGATCGTCGCGCTCCGGATGACGGGGATCAGCGAAACGCCCCGGGTTGTCCGGTCACCATCGTTGAACCTGCGCCGTCCCGCAACATCGGCCGCTCTAATCCCGCAATTCCATGCGCTGCAGCCGCTCGCCCGGAACATATTTCAGAATGTCCTTGGGGCCGGGATGCCGCGTCACATTCTCCCCGTTCAGAACGTAGGCGTCGCCGGTATGCTGGCAGCGCCATTCGCTATGGCCCGCGAGCGGCAGCTCCATCTTTTCGCCGAACGCGCTGACCCAGCCGACCTGCCGTGCTGGCGAGCCGACCATCATGGACCAGTCCTTCGAACTCTTAGTCAGCGTCGAACCGGCGGCCAGGAACGTTCCGACCCCGCAGGTGACGTCGGGCACGACGGTCGAGTTCGCCCCCAGCGTCGTTCCGGTCTTCACCAGCGTCTTCTTGAACACGGCGTGTCGGTTGATGGCGGCGCGCGGAAACGAGATATGGGTGAAAACCATATAGGGCGCGCAGAAGACGAAATCCTCGAGCTCGACGTGAGAGTAGATCGAGACGGAGTTGCCGAGGCGGCAGGCATTGCCGACGATCGCGTTCCACTCGACATAGGTGTTCTGGCCGAGGCTGCAGTTCTCTCCGATCACGGCGCCGGGGGCAACGTGGGAGAAGAACCAGACCTTGGTGTACTTGCCGACCTTCGCGCCGTCTTCGACCACCGCCGTTGGATGAATGAACGGCGCGGACGGATCTTGTTCAGTGGTCAACTCGTCGTCCCCTTGCACGATGCTCGATGCCGGCCGTTACGTGAACGGCCAGGACGGCCGTTCTATAGAGATGCCGTCACAAATCAAGGCGGACGGGCGTTTTTGACTTGCCAGCCGGCCGGCTCCGGAAATACCTGTCATTCGCCATGCTCTATTGAACCCGCCGTCGATTTCGCAGATCAAGACACTGTCTTGATTGCCCCGTCGGAGCCCTCTGATGTCGATTCCACGCGCCTCGCAAGCCCTGTCCCGCTTCACCGTGCTCGACCTGACCCGCGTGCGCGCCGGCCCGACCTGCGTGCGGCAACTGGCGGATTGGGGCGCCAATGTCATCAAGATCGACGCGCTGCTGGAGGACGGCGGCGAGACCATGGGCGGCCCGCGTCGCGGCTTTGACTTTCAGAATTTGCACCGCAACAAGCGGGCGATGACGCTGAACCTGAAAGACCCCAAGGGCCGCGAGGTCTTCATGCGGCTGGTCGAGAAGGCCGACGTCGTCGTCGAAAACTACCGGCCCGACGTCAAGACCAAACTCGGCGTCGACTATGAGAGCGTGCGCAAGGTCAATCCGCGCATCGTCTATGGCAGTATTTCCGGCTTTGGCCAGGACGGCCCGTACCAGAAGCGCCCCGGCTTCGACCAGATCGCGCAAGGCATGGGCGGGCTGATGTCGATCACCGGCGCGCCCGGTGAGGGCCCGATGCGGGTCGGCATTCCCGTCGCCGACCTCACCGCCGGGATGTTCTGTGCCATGGGCATCCTGACGGCGCTGCTCGAGCGCGAGGTGTCGGGCGAGGGCCAGTGGGTGCAGACCTCGCTGTTGCAGGCCCAGATCTTCATGCTGGATTTCCAGGCGGCACGCTGGCTGATGGACAAGGAGGTCGCCAGGCAGGCCGGCAACGACCATCCGACCTCGATCCCGACCGGCGTGTTCAAGACGTCCGACGGTTACATCAATATCGCGACGACCGGCGGGCGCATCTGGGAGCGCTTTGCGCAGACCGTCGGCGCGCCGGAGTTCTTGACCAACCCCGATTATGTCAGCGCGCCGGACCGCTCGAAAAACCGCAAGGCGCTGAACGCCGCGATCAACGCCCTCACTGAAAAGAAATCGACCGAGGCCTGGGTCAATGAGTTCAACGCGGCCGGCGTGCCCTGCGGGCCGATCTATTCGATCGACCAGGTCTTTGCCGACGAACAGGTCCGGCATCTGAAAATGGCGCAGGACGTGCCGAACGATGAGAACCGGCACATCCAGCTCGTCAGCCAGCCGGTCACGCTGTCGCGGACCCCAAGCAAGATGGTGGCACCGCCGCCCGATTTCGGCGAGCAGACCGACGAGGTGCTGGCCGAATTCGGATTTGGCGCAGAGGAGATCGCGGAGCTGCGCCGGCGCAAGGTGGTGTGACCGGCATCGCGCGTCCGACACTTCGGAATACCGCCAAGTCCCGTCAGCGGATGCGGGACACGGGCCGCACCAGGATAATATTGAATCTCTCCAAAATCGACCCGGACCGACATTCGTCAACGAGTTCGCCGCAAAGTGATGCGCACGATGTTCGAAAGGAGACCGCACGGAAACTTTGCGGAGGCCAATCCGTTATTGAAACGCCCGGCGCGCGGCCGCGTCATTGCCACGGACTCTCGCGCCATGACCACGGACTATCGCGCCATGCTGTTGCCCAAAAGTCACCGCGCGGCAACTTCAGTGTTGGCCAGATTGAGTCGATTTCGAGAAACCGGTATTGTCATCCAGTCAACGAAACGGATTGCAGGCAGGAACGGCGCGATGAACGCAGAGGAATTGAAGGAGTTTTTGGCGGCCATGGAACTCGTGCGGCAGGCCAATACGGCATTTGCCGAAGTCATGGGCGACCTCCTCGACCAAAACGATGATCTCGATCATGTCGTATTTTCCGATCTCCGCCAATCGGTGACCCTCCACTAGTTGCTTGATACCGTCCGCCTCCGGCGCGGACTTTTGCGAAGCGGGCTTTTGCGAAGCGGGCTTTTGCGAACAAGGCAGCTCACGTGGCGCCTTCGCACCATCCGAAATCCGATCGCTCGCGATCGGAAGCGATCTTCCCGAACTGACCTGGTGCCTCCTCCCTTCCTCGCGCACTTCGGCTGGCAGAGCCTCAGGGCCAGCGGCCTCGTCTTTCGAACAACGCTCTGATCGGATTCATTGCCCTCAGCCTGCGTTTTCCGAAAATCGAAACACTTCCGAAGAACGAGTGGGCTCGCGCTCCCGTGCGACGGAGACAGTCCGTCGTAACGGACAGCCATCGTTCTCATTCCGAGAATTGCGCCGGCCTGCTGCTTTCATTCCGGTTGAATTTTCTCACGATGCGCCTGTCTACCGCGGACATCCTCCGACATCGCTCGGCTGCTTCCCCCTCACCGTCATGACCGCGGCAGGGTCGCGCCAGCCTTCGTCCCCCAGGCTGGCCCGACTATTGCTTAGACCAGAGTGCGATCCTCAAGCGCGTATACGAGGGAACAGATCGGATATAGGCTCTGAGCGTGTGGCGCTCTGAACCTGGAGGAGAAACCCATGAAAGCGTTACGGTTCACACGGCGTGCTTTGAATGCAGGCGCGGTTGCGGTTGCTGCGATCGCTGCGGTCGGCGGGTGCGCCGCAGCATTGGCTGATCAAAAGGTAGTCAAGATCGGCATCACGTTGCCGTTCACCGGTGCCGACGCCGAGGATGCCAACCTGATCAAGAACGGCGCCATGATCGCGATTGACGAGGCCAACGCGGCCGGAGGCGTCGCCGGTTACAAGATCGTCCCGGTCGTCTATGACGACGGCACGGCGACCGCGGGCCAGTACGATCCGGCCCAGTCCGCCACCAATGCCAAGAAGCTGATCTCCGATCCCCTGGTCGTCGCCAATGTCGGACCGCAGATGAGCGGCAGCGGCAAGGCGATCTCGCCGATCCTCAGCGAAGCGGACATGGCCACGATCACGCCGTCCTCTACCAATCCCGACATTACCGACCCGAAAATGGCCGGCCAGTTCCGGCCCAAAGGCAAGGCGGTCTATTTCCGGACTGTGACGACGGACGCCTATCAAGGTCCGAACATGGCCAACTATTTCAAGGCCAAGCTCAACGTGAAGACGGTCTATATCCTCGACGATTCAGGCGCCTATGGCGTCGGCCTCGCAAACGCCTTCGAAAATCAGGCAAAGAAGATCGGCATCGAGGTGCTCGGCCACGACCAGCTCGACCCCAAGGAGGCCGACTACACGACCGCGCTCACCAAGATCAAGGCACTGCATCCGGACGCCCTCTATTATGGCGGCGTGGCCCAAGCCGGCGTCAAGCTCGCCAAGCAGGCGGCCGAAACCATTCCGACCATGATCAAGGGCGGCGGCGACGGCGTGCAAGGCGGCAGCTTCCTCAAGGGTGGTGGCTTCCCGGCGATCGAAGGCTGGTACGCGACCAATGCCGGCCCGCATCTGACCGAAAGCTCGGCTGCGGCCGATTTCGTCAAGACGTTCCAGGAGAAATATCACATGACTCCGGACGACTATTCGATCACCGCCTATGACGGGACGAAGGTCATTCTGGCGGCCATTGCCGAAGTCGCGAAGAGCGGCAAGGAGATGAACCGCTCCAATGTCCGCGACGCGATCCAGAACTCGAAGGTCGAGACGCTGCAGGGCACGGTGTCGTTCGACCAGAACGGCGACATCCTTGACCACACGGTCAGCGTCTTCCAGTATCATCACGACGACAAATACCCTGCGGACGACATCATGCACCAGCTGAAATATCTCGAAGCCGCGCCGCAGTCATAACTTCCAGCTCGTGATGCCGGATCGAGGGGACTGGCGATGAGTCAGTGGGATGTCCTGCTGCAGCAGGTGATCAATGGTGTCAGCCTCGGCGCGATGTATGCGCTGCTCGCGCTGGGCTTCACCATGGTCTACGGCATCATCGAGCTGATCAATTTTGCGCATTTCAACGTCTTCATGGTGGGCTCTTTCCTCGCCATGTGGACGCTGGAGGCGATGGGCTTTGCCGGCCAGTCGCACGTCCTTTACGGACTGCCGCTGGCCGGCGTCCTCGTGGCGGCCTTTGCCATCACGATGCTCGGATCGGGCGTGCTCGGCGTCGCCATCGAACGGCTCGCCTTGCGGCCGCTGCGCGGCGTGTCCGGCACCGCGCCGATGATCACCACCATCGGCATGTCGTACATCCTCTACAACATCATTCTGCTCGGCGCCGGTGCCGACTCGAAGAACTACACCAACCCGGTGCCCAACACCACCTGGGTGTTCGGCGGCGTCACGCTGCGCCTGCGCGAGGTACTGCTCTGGACCATCTCTCTGCTGCTGATGCTGGCGCTCAACTACTTCGTCCGCCGCACCAAGATGGGCAAGGCGATGCAGGCGATGGCGCAGGATCAGGAGGCGGCGCGCATGGTCGGCATCGACGTCGACCGCGTCGTCATCCTCACCTTTTTCCTCGGCTCCGCGCTCGCCGGCGCGGCCGGGCTGATTTTTGGGCTCTACTACAATTACACGAGCTACCTGATCGGCTACACCGCAGGCCTCAGGGCCTTCACGGCCGCGGTGCTCGGCGGAATCGGCAACATCCCCGGCGCCATGCTCGGCGGCGTGTTGATCGGGCTGATCGAATCGCTGGGCGGCCAGTACATCGCCGTGCGATGGACGGACGTCATCATCTTTTCGCTGCTGGTGCTGGTGCTGGTCTTCCGGCCGTCCGGGCTGCTCGGCCGCGCAGCCCCGACGAAATCGTAAAGCGAGGGCGGCGTGTCAGACCAGGTCAAATCGGTACAAGACGTCGCCTCCCCGCCCATCGGACGCTCGGCAAGCTGGATCCCGGCGATCCGCGATCGTGCAACGAGCGAACGGTTCCGGCCCTATCTGCTCGTCCTCATCCTGATGGCGGCGCTCGCCTTCCCCTATCTCGATCGTAATGAGGGCGATATCGACGCGGCGGCGAATGCGCTGGCCTTTGCCATGCTGGCGCTCGGGCTCAACATCGTCGTCGGCTTTGCCGGCCTGCTCGATCTCGGCTATGCCGCATTCTTCGCCATCGGCGCCTACACCTATGGCGCGCTCGCGTCCTATCAGATTCAGCCGCCCTGGAGCAGCTTTTGGGAGCCCTTCCAGTGGCTCGGCCTGGTCCAGCATCTCGACGCCGGCGGCGGCGCCGGCACCGTCCATTTCGACGTCTCGTTCTGGCTGATGCTGCCGATTGCGGCCCTGGTCGCCGCTTTTTTCGGCGTGCTGTTCGGCGCGCCGACGCTCCGCCTCAAGGGCGACTATCTCGCCATCGTGACGCTCGGCTTCGGCGAGATCGTGCCGATCATGGCGCGCAACACGCCCTCCATCACCAATGGCGCGCAAGGCCTCAGCGGCGTCGCGACGCCAAAACTGTTCGGCTACAGTTTTGGCGTGATGTCGACGCCTTATTATTATCTCGGGCTCGTGCTGATCGTGCTCATGATCTTCGTCAGCGCGCGGCTGAAGCATTCGCGCATCGGCCGCGCCTGGCTCGCCATCCGCGAGGACGAGATCGCGGCCGAGGCCATGGGGGTCAGCCGCACCAAGCTCAAGCTGCTCGCCTTTGCCATCGGCGCGGGTTTTGCCGGCGTGACGGGCACCTTCTATGTGGCCAAGCTGCAGACGGCCTCGCCGGAGATGTTCATGTTTCCGGTCTCGGTGATGATTCTGGTCATGATCGTGCTGGGCGGCATGGGCAGCGTCGCCGGCGTGGTGGTCGGCGCGCTGATCCTGCAGCTGCTGCAATCCTGGTTCCTGCAGGACCTGACGCAGTGGATTCACGCACTTGGCGAATTCACCGGCATCGCCTTTCTGGAGAAGGTCGATCTGGTGCAGTCGATCGAACTGATTTTTGGCATCATTCTCGTCGTGATGATGCTCTATCGCCGCCAGGGGCTCATTCCCGAACGCGCCGCGGTGACGGCGCTGAGCTATGAGCAGCAGAGCGCAATGCCGTCGCGACGTTCGGTCGGCGCGAGACTTGCTCCGCTGCACCGGCAAACGATCGATCCGGGCAGGCCGCTGCTCGAGATCAAAGATCTTGCAAAGGCGTTCGGCGGCATCAAGGCCGTGAACGGCGTCGATCTCAAGGTCATGCCGGGCTCGATCGTCGGCATCATCGGACCGAACGGCTCCGGCAAGACCACGTTCTTCAACCTGATCACCGGGCTCATCGAACCGACCGGTGGTCAGGTCGTGCTGTCAGGCGAGGACATCACGGGATTGAAGCCGCATGTGATCGTCGAGAAGGGGATTGCGCGTACCTTCCAGAACCTGCGCCTGTTCGCCAACATGACGCTGCTCGAGAACGCGCTCGTCGGCGCCCATGCGCGCACCTCGACCGGCGCCGTCGGCGCCGTGCTGCGGCTGCCGCGCGTGAAGCGCGAAGAGGCGGCGGCAAACGCCCGAGCGCTCGACATCTTGAGCATTTTCGGCAACCGGTTGATGCCGCGCCTGCAGCATCTCGCCTTCTCCCTGTCCTACGCCAACCGCCGGCGCCTGGAGATCGCGCGAGCACTGGTGTCCGAGCCGGTGTTGTTGCTGCTCGACGAGCCGACCGCCGGCATGAATCCGACGGAGACGCTGGAACTGACCGACCAGATCCGGCAGCTGCGCGAACGCGGCGTCACGATCCTGCTGATCGAGCACAAGCTCAACGTCGTCAACGAAATCGCGGACAAGGTGATCGTGCTCGATCAGGGCGAGAAGATTGCCGAGGGCACGCCCAAACAGGTTCATTCCAACAAGGACGTGCTGCGTGCCTATCTTGGACGAACAACAGACGCCGTCGCCGCGGCCGCTGCCGCTTCTTGAGTTCAAGGACGTCAACACCTATTACGGCGAGCTTCACGTTCTGAAAAACGTCGACTACCGCGTCGGCAATGGCGAGATCGTGTGCCTGCTCGGCGGCAATGCCTCCGGAAAATCCACCACCATGAAGACGATCCTCGGCATCGTGACGCCGAAGAGCGGCGCGGTCAGCTATGCGGGCGCGCGCATCAACGAACTGCCCACCGCCGAACGGGTCAAGCGGGGCATTGCGCCGGTGCCGGAGGCGCGCCGCCTGTTTCCGCGCATGACGGTGCTCGAAAATCTGGAGATGGGCGCCTTCACGCGCGACGATACCGCCGAGATCGAGGCCGACAAGGAGCGTGTGTTCGGCCTGTTCCCGCGCATCAAGGAGCGCCTCAAGCAGCAGGCGGGCACGCTGTCGGGGGGTGAGCAGCAGATGGTCGCCATCGGCAGAGCGCTGATGGCGCGCCCAAAACTGCTGTGCATGGACGAACCGTCGATGGGCCTGTCGCCCGCATTCGTCGACCAGGTGTTCGAGATCATCCAGACGATCAATCGGCAGGGCACCAGCATCTTCATGGTCGAGCAGAATGCCAACATGGCCCTGTCGATCGCGAGCTACGGCTACGTCCTGCAGACCGGCGAGGTGGTGCTGCAGGGCTCGGCCAAAAGCCTGCGCGACAACGAGATGGTGCAGCAGGCCTATCTCGGCGAGATGAAGTCGTAGTCAGCGCATGGCGCCGCTGCCGGCATCTTGGCATGCGAAGCGATTGATCGCGGACGACGGGCAAGCATCCATCAAAAAAGCCCGGCTGAAAAAAAGCCCGGCGCAAGCATCGCCGGGCTATTTCGGGGAGGAAGACCAAAACTAGAATTTTGCGACCGGAGGGGCCGCCGAATGATTTGCTTCGCGCCGACGCCAATGAGGTCGTCGGCAAGAACTTTCTCGAAACCAGTCCGATGCGGCGGAACTCCCCAGATGCGTGAAACTCTTCGAGATCAAAACGTCGATCATAATTAAGCAGATCACCGGCCCGTTGTCTGTCGCTGCCGCGCCACAGCCACAACGAATCCACGAAAGCGCCGTTTTTGCAACAGGCCGACGGTATCGCGCAGCCTGCTCCTCCAAGGGTTACCGATCGCGCAAGACACCGCGATGATCACACGGAATGTTTTCGCCGATCGATCGGGATTTCTTTCTCTGTTCGACCGGGATTTCTTGGAAGCCTTGTCGATCACGGATAGTCGCCTCGCATGTCGCGACAGACGCTTCTTGGAAGGCTTCCAGATCACCTGAAAAATCGCTTCGCACACGCGTCCTCATGAATCGGAAGGACCGCGACATCCAAGCGCCAGCGGGGAGGGACGGCTTTCCTCGCTCGGAAGAAAGTTAGTCTCGATCAAAGCAGCTTCGCCGACGCATGTGCGGCGTATCGCTGAGATACGCCGATCACACGCGCGCGCGATCGAACGCTACAGTTCGTTTCGCGACACCCACTCTCGGCCTCGCGCCCCATGCGGCGGCCGAGGTTTTGGGCTTCCGCCTGCCGGCCTATGCCGAGCAGAGTCTTGCCGGCGGTGGGCTGTTCGCGCTCAACTATGCGAGGTCGACCACGACCGATACCCGCAGCGAACTTGGCCTCCGCGGCGACCGACCGTTTGCCGTGCCGGACGGCGAGCTCACGCTGCGCAGCCGCCTCGCCTGGGCGCACGACTACGGTCCCGATCGCGCGGTCACCGCGATCTTCCAGGCCCTGCCCGGCGCGAGTTTCGTAGTGAACGGGGCGCGGCCGGATCCCGACTCGGCGCTGGTCTCGGCGGGCGCCGAGATGAAATGGCTGAACGGCCTGTCGCTGTCCGGGACTTTTGAGGGCGAGTTCTCCGGCAATGTCACGAGCTATGCCGGCAAGGCCGTGCTCAAATACGCCTGGTGAGGAGACCCGCGAGCGTTACCTCACAAGCCCCGCGCGGGGCGCGAGCTTACCCTTGATGCCGGCGAAAGCCGCATCGATCAGCGGCCAGAACAGCAGCAGGAACGCCAGCGTCGTGATCGAGCCGACCAGGGAGTTCGACCAGAACACCCTGACGTCGCCGCCCGAGCCGATCATCGACAAGCGGAAGGCATCTTCGGCGCGGCTGCCCAGCACCAGCGCGAGCGTGAATGGCGCGAGCGGGATGCTGATCTTCTTGAAGACGTAGCCGAGCACGCCGAACAGCAGCATCAGCCAGATGTCGAACATCGCGTTCTGGATCGCATAGGCGCCGATCGCGCAGGACACCACGATCATCGGCGCCACGGCGGCGAACGGAACGCGCAGGATCGAGGCGAACACCGGCACGGTCGTCAGCACCAGCACCAGGCCGACGATGTTGCCGAGATACATCGAGGCGATCAGGCCCCAGACGAAATCCTTGTGCTCGACGAACAGCAGCGGACCCGGATTGAGGCCCCACACCATCAGGCCGCCGAGCAGGATCGCGGCGGTGCCGGAGCCCGGGATGCCGAGCGCCAGCATCGGCAGCAGCGCCGCGGTGCCGGCGGCGTGCGCCGCGGTCTCGGGCGCGAACACGCCCTCGATGCGGCCCTTGCCGAACGAGTCCTTGTCCTTGTCGAGCCGCTTGGCGAGATTGTAGCCCATGAACGACGCCGCGATGGCGCCGCCCGGCGTGATGCCGAGCCAGCAGCCGATGATCGCCGAGCGCAGCAGCGTCCACCAGTA
>Ga0070709_10000956_pt1 | contig 16041 bp, 13 predicted proteins | sample LARL51metaG_FD_65449 | JGI IMG/M metagenome (GOLD analysis project Ga0070709, IMG submission 65449) | Corn, switchgrass and miscanthus rhizosphere microbial communities from Kellogg Biological Station, Michigan, USA - LAR L5-1 metaG | ecosystem: Host-associated > Plants > Roots > Rhizosphere ...
GGGTTGTGACCACCGACCCAGGCGATCGTTCGCGAGCATCCACCGGTGAGGGGCGGACAGTTCCCCAGCGCGGCGCTCTCCACGCCGGGCAATCCGCGGAGCCGCGTGAGGAGAGTCTGATAAAATGTCGCCAGCGAGTCGCCATGGTCGCCGCTCACGGTCGTGCTGATGCGCAGCGTGAGGACGCGTTCGGGCTGGAAACCAAGGTCCACCGCCATCAGCTTCGCGAGGCTGTGCACCATCACTCCCGATCCGGCGAGCAACACCAGCGCCAGCGCCAGCTCGAGTACGACGAGCGCGTTACGCGTCGTCAGGCGCCGGAGCATGCCGGCGCGGAGCCTCTGGTCGGCCGTTCCATCCTTGAGCGCCGCCGTGAGCGAGGGGCGCGTTGCCTGCATTGCCGGCACGAGGCCGAACAGGATCGCCGTGACGACCGTCGCCGCGCCGGCGAAGAGCAGCGCGCGCCAGTCGAGGTGGATCGTCGCGAAGTCCACCACGCCGAGGCCGCTGTTATGAGTGCCGAGCGAGCGCTCCGGGTCGAGTGTGGAGAGCGCGCGGGCGCCCCACCACGCCACCGTCAATCCCGCAAGTCCGCCAAGGACGGCGAGCAGCAGCGTTTCGGTGAGCAGCTGCCTGACGAGGCGGCGCCGCGCGGCGCCGATGGCGAGCCTGACGGCGATCTCACGCTGGCGCGCCGACGAACGGACGAGGAACAGATTCGCGAGGTTCGTGCACGCGATGAGCAGGACGAAGGCGACGGCGCCGAGCAGCACGAGCAGCGAGCGGCGGATAATTGGATCGACGCGAGCGCGGTCGAGCGGCTTGGCCGTCGCCCCCCAACCCGACACCTCCCCGTGGGAGAGAAACGCCTCGTTGGCGCGCTTACCGAGCGTCACGACATCACCGCGAGCGCGTGCAGCGGTCACGCCAGGAGCGAGACGTGCCACCATGGTGAATTCGTGATCCCATGCCTCGTTCGCATCGAACATGTATGGGCGTCGCGCGCCAATGGTAAACCAGAAGTCGGCGTGGCCTGTGAGCCCGGCGAAACGCGGCGGCATGACGCCGATCACCGTGTACGGCGCGCCGCCGATGTCGAGCGTTTTTCCAAGGACGTTCGGATCGGCGTTGAGCCTTGCCTGCCAGAAGCGGTCGCTCACGAGGACGACGCGCTTTCCATTCGGTCTGTTTTCCTCGGCGAGGAAGTTGCGACCCTGCGCCGGCTGTACGCCTAACGTAGGGAGATAATGTTCGTCGACGACCTCCCCTTGCTCGCGCGTCGCGACTTCCTGCTGCAGCGTGATATTGTCGTTGGCAGAGAGAGTGAGATCGGAGAACACCCGCTGCGCGCCGCGAAATACCTGCGCCTTGAGATACGACCAGGGCGCGTCGTCGCGTGGGGCGTCCCCGTGAGATGCCGGGATCGTGACGCTGACGAGCATCAGCTTATCGGGCTCCCGATACGGAAGGGGACGCAGCAGCATCGCGTCCACGGCGCTGAAAATTGCCGTATTCGCGCCGATGCCTAACGCGAGCGTCAGGATGGCGACGACGGTGAAGCCCGGCGTGCGGCGGAGTGTGCGGATAGCAAAGCGAAGGTCCTGCGACACCGTATCGAAGAATCCGAGGCCGGACATGGTGCGGCTCTCCTCCTTATGGTACGTCGTATTGCCGAAGCGGCGACGCGCTCGAACGCGGGCTTCGCCGGTGGTGAGCAATCCGCGCGCGGCGTGGTGCTGCTGCATCGCCTCGATCGATTGATGGAAGCGAAACTCCTCGTCCATCTCACGATCGTACGAGTTGGGGTTGGTGAGCACCCGCCATCGGTAGCGCAGCGCGTCGAAGAAGGACATCTCGCTACGCGCGCTGGAGGACACGCTGGATGGCGGCCAGCACGCGGTCGAAGCTCGTGATCTCGGCGCCCAGCTGCCGCCTACCCGCGGCCGTGATCGTGTAATACCGCGCGCGCCGGCCCGTTGGCGACGGACCCCACTTGGAGGTGACCCACCCTCGCTTCTGGAGTCGCTCGAGTGCCGGATAGAGCGAGCCCTGCTCTACCGCAAGCACGTCGCCCGACAGCCGCTCGATGTGCTGCGCGATCGCGTAGCCGTGCAGCGGCTGCAAGGTCAGTGTTTGCAGAATGAGCATGTCGAGGGTGCCCTTGAGCAGCTCCTCGCGTTCCTCGTGCGACACGGCGGCCTCCTGCGTCCATACCAAGGACTTCTACCCATCGATACGCAGGGATTCTACATATGGTTTCAACCGCCGGCGAGCGAAGCTCAGGCTCCCGGGAACCAGACCATCCCGAGGTGCACTCGGCCACTCATCGCGTACCAGTTCACACCGGCAGCTCGGTCATTATTCACTTTATAGACTTCAAAATTACCGACCGTCCAGGTTGCGCTGCCCGAGATGGCGAACGCCGGATTGAAGTGGATGTTCACACCAGCGCCGAAGCCCACGCCACCGCTGCGCGACAGCGTGGTCGAGGTACCTGGATAGGCGGGGAAATGCTGAATCATCCTTCGTCCCGAGAAGCCGAACTGCGCGAAAGGCACAACGTTCGCACCGGCCCGGAAGTGGATGCGCGCGCCGACGTCCAGATGCTCGAGAGAATATGTGCCACCGCCGGTCTGTTCGATCGCCGCGTCACTCAACTCGGAATAGAGCGACCAGCGAGGAGTGAAGCCGTAGCCGAGCAGCAGTCCCCCGCCGCCGCCGAGCTCTCGCGTCCAGATTCCGCCCTGGGCGACGTGCGTGTTGACACCATCGGCTTCCATGTCCAGGCCGACGAAAAGGCCCGACGAGCGAGGTCTTGCCTGGGCCTGCTGCGCCGAGGAGGATGGCGCGAATGTGCAGACGGTGATGAGCATAGCCGCAACGATATACCAGTTACGCTTCATTCTTGGCAGCTCCGGCCGAGGTCAACGTTGGGGCAAATCCGCTCCGGAGCACCGACGATCGCGGATGAATAGTTGTAACCGGCACCTGGTCTCCCGATTGGCTTATATAAAGTTGTCATCTTACTGGCAGCGGCGGATGTCGACCTCCCGGCACAAGCGCACACTTGCATCGATCCGGCGAACTTCGACACGACAGCCGCGGCATGCGCTGTGGCGCTCGGTCGCGCCCCCCGAGGACCCGCGCACGAATGTGAAGACGGATCCGCAAGCGCCGTGGATGTGGCGCGTGAATGGTCCGCTGTCGAACATGCCGGAGTTCGACGCGGCGTGGGGATGCAAGCCGGGTGATCCGATGGTTCAGCCAGCGGATAAGCGCGCGGCAATCTGGTAGGTTCGGCAACGAGGCAGCGATCACTACACCAGACGGCCGCGCGCCCGCTTCAATTAATCGTCGCGATCTGCGCGCCCCACGAACACGATGCGATAGATGCGGCCGCCCTTGTCATCCGACACGTAGAGCGATCCGTCGGGACCCACGGCAACGCCCACCGGCCGGTGCTTTGCCGTAGCGGGCAGCGGGCCTGCCGAACCCGCGAAGCCGTTTGCGAAAGTCTCGGCGGGACCTGACGGGCTGCCGTTCCGTCCAAAGGGAATGAACTGGATCTGGTATCCCTCGTTAGGCTGCGGCGCGCGATTGAAGCCGCCGTGGAAGGCGATGAAGGCTCCTCCGCGATACCGCCTCGGGAACTGCTCCCCGGCATAGAACACCATGCCATCCGGCGACCAGTGCGCGCCGAACGTCGCGAGCGGCTGATTATAACTCGAGCAATCGATCCCTTGGGCACCGCGCACCCGGTGGCCATCGCCGCCATACTCAGGCGCCAGCACTTTCTTGTGCTCCGAGATCGCATCGAAATAGCAGTACGGCCAGCCATTATTGCTACCGCGCGTCACGCGCGCCATCTCCTCGGCGGGCATGTTTGCGCCCTGATCCTGGGTGTAGAACTGCGGCCAATTCTCGAACAGCATGTCACGGCCCTGCTGCACGGTGTACAGCTCCCGATTGGACGGATTGATCCCCAGGGCGACCAGATTGCGGTAACCGGTGGCGTAGTGCGTACCCGAGGTCTCGACTTGATTCGACGCTCGTGCGTCGAAGGTCCAGACACCCGCCCGTATGGGCAATTCCGGACATGGGAAGACACCAGGCGATTCGAGCTGCCGGTTCGCGATCTGACAGGAGTTCGAAGCCGAGCCGATGTTCACGAACAGCTGCCGGTGATCCTTCACGACGATGGTCTTGCTGATGTGATCTCCAGTATTCGGCAGACCGGAGACGACGACCTCAGGATCTCCCACAGGCGTTAGGTTGCCAGCCGGCAATCGGAAACGCAGCACGCGATCGTTGGCGCCGAAGAAGAGTCGCCCCTCATCCCAGGCGATACCGCTTCCGCCGAGCGCCGGACTGAATTGCGATTGGACATCGGCGTGGCCGTCACCGTCGCGGTCGCGCAGCCCGATGATGCCGAACGATGGATTCTCATTGTTCGGGCTGTTGATCGCCACAAACAGGTCACCGTTAGGCGTTATCGCCATATGCCGTGCCTGGGCAGGCCGGCCGTCTTCGACGAGATCGGCGACGACGAGCGCGCAGAATCCGGGCGGCAACGTGATTGCCGCATTGTCCGGATCGCAACGGACTTTCCCGCGGCGATCCCCCTGTTGCGGGGCATCGCGGTCCGCGGTCAAGGCTGGTCCGCTCGTGGGCGCCGTTGTGCGCTCCTGGCACGCGCCAGTCAGTATCAGGAGAGCGAGGGTGACGCGAATTGGCTGCATGCGTGAATGCATGGATCCTCCCGGCAAGCTCGTGAGCCGCGGCCGACGCGTCGGCGAACATGACTCCCCGCGGCCCTTCCGCGGCGGAGCATGGCACGGCGGCACAAAGAATCCTCTCTTTCGCGGATTGATTCGCGGCTCACCTCGGCTGGCTCACGCTGTTGCAAACTCTGGCGCATACCGGATCGCTCGACGACTCTCGTTATGCGCGTGTCACCTATCGTCCATGGACTTGTTATCAGTTCACTAATACAGCCACCACTCTCCGATGCGTCGGGGGTCGAGATAAATCACTCGTGCGCCGGTAAAGTTCCAATCAAGCAGGAATGAGCATCGCACAATCGGAAGACGCGAAAACATAGGGCGCGGCGCATGCGATTTGCCCGAGCACACGACGCTCGCGGTTTCGCGCGAGTGATCGGGTATCGAGACTTCTCAACAGCATTCGCAGGAGATCACCATGCGTCTTTCCTTCCCTCGGATCATGATCGCGCTCGCGGCGGGCGTCCTGGCCGGCTGCGGATCGGACTCCACGAGTCCGATCGCCGACGCACGCGTGAGTGTTCAGGATCAATGCGATCCCGCCACCTTCAACGCCGCGCTCGGGAGCGGCGCGTGCGCAAAGCAGGGCAGCATGACCTTCGCTGCGTTCAACAATGAGCTCAACGCGAGTCACCAGGTTGCGGCGTGGCGGTTCGTGCCAAATGCGTTCACGATCAAGCTCGGGCAGTCGATAACCGCAATGAACGACGGCGGCGAGAAGCACACCTTCACCGAGGTCAAGGCCTTCGGCGGCGGCATTGTCTCATCACTGAACACCGCGTCGGGAAATACGCAGGAAGCGCCCGAATGCGCGGCGATCAGCAGCAGTGACATGATCGCGTCGGGATCGACGTTCCGGACCAATGCGGCCACCGATGTCGGCACCGAGCTGTATCAGTGCTGCATCCACCCATGGATGCGTGCCACGGTAACGGTCACTCAATGACGGTTGGCGAGGGGCGCTCCCTTACATCCCAAACTGACGCAGGTGATGATCCATGTGACGGTACGCCCAGCGGCTCCATTCCCTTTGAGTGAGGGATCCGAACAGGTAGTGCGCCGGGAGCCGCCCCTCGCCGACAACAACGAGAAATCGCTGGATTGCTCGCTCGAGCGACGCGACGTCATCCGAGAAGCGCGAGCTTGGTGGCGTGCCGCCGATGAGCTGATCCGCTTCGGGCCGCGTCTTCATGCCACGAGGCCACGGCAGCGGAGTGTACAATGCCACCCATTTGACCAGTGTCTTTCCGACGAGCGTCGGTGCACCAACCTTGCTCTGCACCGGCCGCTCGCCGAGCAGATTACGCAAAGCGTCGGTCAGATGACACACCATCTGCGGTGCCGTCATCCGTCCCCATCGAGCGACGGTATTCGGTTGCAGATGGCGCAAGCGGTGGAGGATCTGTTCCCGGTCACGCGCCCGGCTAAGCGTCTTCATGGACGCCAGTAGCCGCAAGACTCGTTCGCGCGCGGACCGAACGATGCCTCAGGTCCTTCATGGCGTCAGGCGATGGACAGCCTTCACAACAAACGCGCCATTGAGTGAACGCGAAAGAGCACCGCGCGTCGGGAATCGATATGGCGCCGCGGGATCGGTCGTGTAGCCGGAGTTCCACACCAGATAGACATCGTCGCCGATCTGCGGGATCCAGTGGAAGCGAAGGTTAAAATCGACGCGGCGGTTCTCGTTATTGAATTGTACGAAGGTGAGAAACACCGTTCGGGTGTTGACGGCGTACTCCATTCGGCCCGCGAGGGCGGTCGCGACGAAGCTTCCACTCGAGAGCCTTGCTTCCGTCCGCGATGCATCGACACCGAGGATGACGTGTCCTCCTCCGCGCCAGGTGCCGCTCAACGACGCGTCGACGCTGCTGCCATCATAAAAGCCGCCGAAGCCGAGGGTGCTGCCGAGGCTGAACGGCCTGCCCATGGATGTCCGATACTGCGCCTGACCACGCGTCCACCAGTACCGGCCCGCGCCGACGCTGATCGTCCTGAAGATGTCGAACGACTCCGTCGGTGCATCCATCGACCGCACGACGCTCGCCGAGAACTGGTCGCCGGATTGCAGTGTGACACCCAGCACCTGCCAGGTCAGATTCGCTGTCTGCCAGCTGCGACTGTCGACGAGCGTGCTCGGCGAACTCGATACATTCGCGATGATGTCCCAGCTCGGAATCGGCGCCTCGAAGTCAAGCTGGCGAATGCCTAACGCGCCGGGACGCGGCATGTAGTCGATGTGCCCCGTCGTTTCCCAGATGCCCGTGCGGCGCACGAATCCGAGCGGCGGCGCGTAGCCGGAATCGATGCGATAGAGCGAGACGAAGTTGTCGAAGAGATCGTTGGGGAAGTCGGTGCCGTAGCGCCACGCCAGCGGAGTTCCTGAAACGCCAGGCGTCTGCGTACCGGCAATCCAGAATGACGGCTCGATATTGTAACCGCGAACCAGAAGCGGCAGATCGACATCCAGTCCGCCCGCCCGCTGATTGCCGCCTACGTTTGGACCCGCGCGGTCTACCCACATCACGCCCACATACGAGCGGGCGAAGATATCGTGCTTCACACGAACGACCGCGTCGTTGGCCTGATCCAGTCCGCCCGTCCGCGCGTCGATCATGCCAAGGGTCCACGGCCCTTCCCTGCCGGTCACGCGTACACCGCCGAGTATGGGATATGGTGTGCCGAGCGTATCGAGGCCGATACGCCGCGAGTAAAAGAGCTGCGCTCGTCCTTCGGTGCCGAACGCGAAGATCCCGCTCGACTCCAGAAAGAACTCACGCTTTTCCGGAAAGAACAATGGAAAGCGCGTGAGGTTTATCACTTGCGAATCAGCCTCGACTTGCGCGAAATCAGTGTTGATGGTGAGGTCGGCCGTCAGCGTCGGTGTGAGCGCCATTTTCGCGTCCAGCCCGCCCTTTGCGCCGACAAACCCGTCACTGAGGCGCGTGCCGATCGCATCGTGTTCCGGCGACACAGCGCGGCCGAGCACGTATGGCATGAGGGCGATGTTGCGGCCCCTTTCCAACACACCAAGACCGACGAGATCCCCCTCCGCGAGCAGATGATAGATACCCTGCGTTCGTCCCCACCCACGCCAGAGCGACTCCTCGTTCTTCCGCCGAATGAAGCGGCGGACGTTGAACCCGAATGCGGCGCCTGCGCCGGACTCGAACCGCAGCGTTCGAAATGGAATGCGAAACTCGGCGGTCCAGCCCGTCGAGTCCCGCCTGACGGCCACGTCCCAGATCCCGTTCCAGTCGGAGTTCAATACATCTACGCCGCTGAACTGCGCGTCCCACATCGCACCGTTCGGGTTGGTCTGAAAGAGGAAAGCCGACCGACGGTCGTGAAAGCTGTCGATGAGCAGCGTGATGTTGTCGTCCGAGCTCAGATCGGCGTCGCGCCGGAGCTGAGCGGCACGAATGGCGCCCGGCTCGCGATCGTACGCGTGCACGGCGACATAGAGCGCCTCGCCGTCGCGCACGACCTTGACCACCGTGCGCTCACTCGATGCCGCACCCTCGAGCGGCTCACGCTGCCGGAAATCGGTGATCGAGTCCGCGGCCGACCAGAACGGTGCCGTCATCGATGCATCGAATCGCGGATTGCGGCTGACGCGGCCGACACTCACGGTGCTCGACGATGCCTGCATGACGCGAGAGCTGGTATCGGCCTGGCCCAGAAGTTCACCGGGGACACAGAGCGCGAGCGCGAACGTCCCGGCGACGCCTAACGGCCAGCGTGAGCTATGCGCGAAAGGAGCGGGTAGCGCGCTCACTGTAGCTCATGGCCTCAGAATCCGAAGCACGGGATGCCCATCGACGTTCTCGAGCGGGAGATACACGCGATGCGTCCGTGGATCGACGGACACCGTATGCGCATGCGGCGCTCTGATCTCGCCAGCGGGATGGAGTATCGCGCCGTCCGCGACGAACGAGCTGAGGACGCCGGACTCCGCCGCCACGTACAATCGCCGCCAGGTGGGGTCCCACGCCAGCACGTCCGGATCGTCTCCGACGGTGTGCGCCGAGAGCACCTTCATCGTCCGCAGGTCCACCACGAGCAACTCGCCATTCCCCTCGCAGGAGATGAACGCGAGTCGTCCCGCCTCGTCGAGCGTGAAGCCGTGCGGGTGGTCGGAACCGGGGAGATCGTAGCGCGCGACGATCTTCTCGCTCGCCGGATCGATCGCGACCAGTTGGTTGCGCGTCTGCACGGCGACGAGAATGCAGTGCGACACGGAGTCGTAATGGGTGTTCCCTGCCTCGCCGCCGAGTTCGATGGTCGCGAGCTTCCGATTGGTCCGTGCGTCGATGACGACGTCGGTGCCGCCCGATTCGTCGGAGACGAAGATCTTCTGCTCCACTGGCGCGTACGCGATGCCGTCGGGAAAGCGAATGTCGCCGACGCGCGCCACGATCTTGAGTGTTTGCTCATCGATGGCCGCCACCTCGTGATTGCCCGCTACCGATGCATAGATCTCATGACGCGCGGGAACCGCCCAGATCCCTGTCACCCGCGGCGTTCCAGCCACTTCGGCAACCACCCGCGACGAATCGATGTCGAACACCACCACTCGGCCGGCGTTCATGTGGCTGAGATAGAGGCGGCCTCTCGTCGGATCGATGCTCTGGTAATCGAAGCGATTCGCGGGGCCCGGCAGAGGAATGTCTCGCACCAGACGAAGCGGCCCGCGCACGGCACCCGAAGACGGGGTGATGTTGGCTGACCAGCCGGCGGGTGTGAGCGAGGACCTACTCGCCACGCAGCTCGCCGACTGCGCCTCGAGTTGCGCCGCCGACGCAACGAGCAGCAACATGGGCAAGGTTGTCACAGATGAATCTTACCGCGCCGGCTGGCAGCCCACTAGCCAAACGCAGTGACGGAGCGAGCGGCGATCAACCTTGTATCCCAACTGAATCATCGGTAGCATCCGCGGGGTGAATCGTCGCGCACGAGCACGGGCTTTCTTTGGTCTGACGCCAGAGATCATCGCGGTCTCGACGGCGATGCTGCTCATGAACCTCGGCGAAAATCTCTGGCGACGGTTCCTCCCGAAATTCCTGCAGAGCCTCGGCGCGCCTATTACTGCAATCGGCCTATTTGGAACCGCCGAAGACTTCCTCGATGGCGTCTATCAGTATCCCGGCGGCTGGATCGCCGACCGGTATGGCCGCCGCGCGGCGTTGCTGCTCTTCGTGTCGCTGACGATGATTGGCTACGGCCTCTTTGCCGTTCTGCGGAATTGGCTGTTGGCGTTTCTCGCGCTCGGGTTCATCATGGCGTGGGACGCGATGGCCAGCCCGACGCTGTTCGCTGTCGTCGGTGATGCCCTGCCGAGCGAGAAGCGGACGATGGGATTCACCGTGCAGGCGATTCTGCGACGCGTCCCGATCGTCATCGCACCGACGCTCGGCGGCTTCGCCATCGCCGCCCTCGGCTTGCGCGGAGGCGTGCGAATCGGGCTCCTCCTCTCGATACTGTTGGCGCTCGCCACACTGCTTGTCGCATCCCGCGTTCGCATTCCGGTGCTTGGCGATGAAAAGATCATCAACATGCGGCACGTCTGGCAGTCGTTCCCCGATGCGCTCCGCTGGCTGTTGGCTTCCGATATCTTCATCCGCACGTGTGAAGCCATGGTGGACGTGTTCCTCGTCATCTATGCCATCAATGTTGTGGGTATCAGCGCGCCGGAATTTGGTATCCTCCTCGCGGTGCAGGCAGCAAGCGCGATGCTCGTCTATGTCCCGGCGGCCCGCATCGCCGAGTACACGGGCAAGAAGCCATTCGTGATCGCGACCTTCTGCTGCTTTGCGCTCCTGCCGCTCGCTATCGTCTGGGCGGCCAACTTTGCGTGGCTCGTCGTCGCCTTCGTTGTCGGTGGCTTGCGCGAAGTGGGGGAGCCGGCACGCAAAGCGTTGATCATCGATCTCGCCGCTCCGTCGCTTCGCGCGCGCGTCGTTGGCCTGTATTATCTCGTTCGCAGCCTCGCCATTGCGCCGGCGGCATTCGTGGGCGGGCTGTTGTGGCGGACTTCACCGCAGCTGCCCTTCTACGTCGCTGCCGCGATCGGTGCCATCGGCGTCGTGGTGTTCACGCGTACGGTACACGAGCACGCTCCATAGCATGGTCATGAAGGCCGACGACCTAACGAGAACGCACTCTGGTCCGTCTGCGCGCTCAACAATCGTCTCGCCATCGCGCAGATGCGCGAAGTGAGTAGGCCGCAGTTCTCCCTCAAATCATCGGCCTGCGTCCGGCCGCGTTTTCCTTTCTTATAGCTCTGATCTGCTCCTGGCGATCGCTGTCCAGGGCCATAGGCCAGGTCAGCGTGCCAGCATGATTGGTTGCATAGCGTCCGCAGTCGGGGCAATCGTATTCGTAGCGATCCCGATCGGAATCGGGCCGTCGACGCTCCGCGGTGGCGGCGCAAAGAATACACGGATGCTGGCTCATTTCGCCTCCCAAAGCACGCGCGTGTAATCCACGATTGCGACGATCGATGCGAGCGCAACCACGGCGATGAGTGGACTCAGCGGCCGCACGCCGATTGCTACGGCGAGCAGCGTCACTAGCTGAAACACCGTCACGACTTTTCCCGGAAAGCGAGCCTTGAACTCCAGGGCTCGAAGTGAAGGTACAGCACGAGCGATGACAAACGCGAGCGCGGTCGCGATGTCTCGGGGAAGTAACAGGAGCATCTCACCCACAGACAGCTCGCCGTTCAGCACATACATGACGATCGCGACCAGCACGAACAGCCGGTCCGCGATCGGGTCCACCAGCGCCCCCCATCGTGTCGTGGAGTGGGTCCGGCGCGCGAGCCATCCGTCGAGGAAGTCCGTCGCGCCGGCGAGGCAGATCAGAACGATGCGAGCGCCATGGCCCGCTGGAACGAACAGGACCGCCAGCGCGAGTCGGGATAGAGAGAGAACATTGGGAAGGCTCCGCATTGCTCAGTGTCTCGAGCAGATCGTCACGGCATTCCCGCATTTGGGTGCTTCATCATCGTGCGAGCGACTTCACGATCACACTTCGCCGAATCCGACTGTCCCGAGATAGAGAAAGTAGCGGAGGAAGGCCGTATCCCCGCCGAACGCTCCGCGGTCATTTGAGGATTTCCGCCGAGGCGAGCGCATAGAGATCGTCGAAAACCGCGGCGCCACGCTCGAGTCGTGATGGATCGTCGGAATGCGCCGCGGCGATGCCGGCGAGGACCCGCTCGATTCCTTTCGCATCACGTCGATCGAACTTGTCGTCGCGTAGATCGATCTCGTGCACGACCTCAGCGATCTCCAACAGCGCGGGATCGTCGAGAGCGAAGCGGCGAAGCAGCGTTTCGAAGGTGCAGCGATCGCTCTCGTGCGTGAACTCCGCCTCGAACATGTCGAACCGCAGCTCACCTTTCTGCGGCCGGTAGCCCTTCGGGGCGACGAACTTGAAGCGCGCCTGCGGATCGATGAAGCGCCGAATGAGCCACGCGCTCGCGATCCGATCGACGAAGATTCCCTCGCGCGTTACCCATACGCGATTTTGCACATCCGCGCGCGGATTCACCGCCGGCTGTTCGACGATGGGTTTTGGCGTGGCATCGAGTCGTTCCGCGATGCTCTGCACGAGCGAGCTCGCCGCGCTCGACGCACCGCTACCAAAAAAGTCGATGCGCTCGATGGCCTCGATGCGCTCGCGCAATCGCTTGACATCCGACTCGATCCGCGCTCGGCGTTCGTCGCTCGCCGGCTTTCCCGACGGAGTCTTACGCAGCAAGACGCGAGCCCTTTGCGCGACCTCTTCGTAGTCACGAGCGCGAGCCTCACGCAGCAGCCCCTCGAGTTCTCCATCAGTGAGCCCATCGACAAACGCCGCCTCGCATATGGAAGCCTCACCGCCGCCATCCACGATCTCCGTTCGTATCCACTGAAAATCCTCGAGCGACTGAGGCCGCGCGGGCAAAACATACACGGAGTTCTTGATCGGAACGGCGCCCACCCGCTGCAACCGCCGGCCGATTTTGACCCGCAGATAGTCCGGCTTGGGCGGAATCTGATGAATGAGCAGCAGCCAGCTGTTCGCGCCCGGAGCACTCATATACGAATCGAACCGCTCAGCTCCACCCGAGCGCCGGCGTTACACTCCATCGCGCGGTCGTACGCCATCACCGCCGCCGCGACATCCTCGACCGCCGTTCCGGTGCTGTCGAAGATGACAATTTCATCAATTGACCGACGCACGTCCTTCCGCCTGGAAACGACATCCGCGAGATCGGCGCGAACGTCCTGTCGCCTCATGAGCCTCGCATCGATTGCGTGGTGCAGGTCGCCGATGGCCGCACACTGCTCGATGACATCGGCGACGACCGCGCTCGCCGCCAGTAGCTTCGGCTCGATCTCCTGCTTGTCGGGATTGTCGGCGCCGACTGCCGCGACGAACGCACCGGGGACGACGTGCTCCCGTCCGAGGAACCAGCGCTGCGACGGGGTGCACGTGATCCAGGCGGACGTGTCGGCAGCGACGTTCAGTATATCGTCAACGGCGATGACATCCCTGTGAAGCGAAGCCGACATTCGCGTGGCGAACTGTCGAGCGCGGTCGGTGTCGATGTCGTACACCCAAACGCGATCCAGCGTCCGCACGCAAGCCAGCGCCTCCAGTTGGTGCCGACCCTGCTCACCGCAGCCGCAGAGCGTCACGCTCGCCACGGCCGGCGCGAGATACTTTGCCGCCACCGCCGTCGCAGCGGCGGTGCGCAGACTTGTGATTACCACTGAATCCATGAGGGCAAGTAGGCGCCCGTTCGTGGCATCGGACAAGGCGATGACACCCTGGATCGTCGGCAGGCCGTGTTGACGAGGATTGCCCGGAAAGTTGGCGTTGATCTTCGCGGCGTAGATGTCGCGAGCTCCGGCACCTCCCCGAAGTCCCGCTGCCTTCACGTGAAAGCCGCCGCCGTCGACATGGGTGCCGAGCACGCCAGGTGCAATCGTTTCGCCGCGCGCATGCCGTGCGAAGGCCTCTTCGACGGCGGTAATGCAATCCTCCATCGAGAGGAGGCGCGCGATGTCGCGCGCGCCGAGGATCAACGTCGTGGCCGGCATCGCCACTATCGTAGTATCACAACTGAATCATCGCAATACGCAGGCGTCTTGTATCGCAGTTGAATCCCCTGTAGGATCACTGATAGCCCGGGTCAAACATCAAAGCTGGAGGCATCGATGCGCTGTCGGCCGTCAACCTCGCTCCTCTGCTCCACACTCGTCGTGGCCGGGCTATCCCTCAGCGTGTCCGCACCGCCCGCATCGGCACAGAGCTGGACGGCCGTCGAGCAGACGCTCGGCCGCAAGGGCGCGCCGAATCCAGGCGGGGTGATGAAGTTCGGCTTTCCCCGAAGCGACCTGCAGGTGACGGTCGGCGACGTCCAGATCAAGCCGGCGCTCGCGTTAGGCGGCTGGGTCGCGTTCAAGCCCCTGGCCGGCGGCAAGGCGCTCGCACTCGGCGACCTGGTGCTTACGCCCGACGAGGTCGGACCGGTGATGCAGCGGCTACAGCAGGCTGGAATCTCACAGACGGCCGTCCACAACCATCTCCTCGGCGAGGCCCCGCGGGTGATGTACATGCACATCATGGGCGAAGGTGATCCGGTGAAGCTGGCCGAGGCGCTGCACGCGGCCCTCGGAGAAACAAAGACGCCGATGACTGTCGCTCCGCCCGCGGCGCCTAACGCGGCGATCGATCTCGATACGGCCGCCGTCGTGCACGCACTGGGCTATGCCGGTAAAGTGAATGGCGGCGTCTACCAGGTGGCGGTGCCGCGCGCCGAGCGCGTCGTGGACATGGGGAACGAGATCCTACCCTCGATGGGGGTCGCGACGTCAATCAACTTCCAGCCTACGGGCGGCGGCAGGGCAGCAATCACTGGTGACTTCGTCCTCCTCGGCAGCGAGGTGAATTCAGTGATGCGTACGCTGCGCGAGAATGGAATTCAGGTGACGGCCGTACACAGCCACATGCTGCAGGAGTCACCGCGCCTTTACTTCATGCATTTCTGGGCGAACGACGATGCGACGAAGCTCGCGACGGGCTTGCATGCGGCACTCGGGCACACGAACTCGAAGCGAAGCTGACGTCAGAATCACTCCTAGAGTGATTTCAAGTAGGTGACCAGGTCCGCTCTCTGCTGCGCCGTCAGCGTGAGACCAAGAACGCTGACGTAATGGCTGACGACATCATCGAGCGTTGCTGCACCCCCATCATGGAAGTACGGCCCCGGCAGCTGCGGCGGATGATACAGACCGCGCAATGGCGTCGTGCGGTACAGCTTCGTGGCGCTGCGCTGAGCGTACGCCGCACTCTGACCCACTTCGCTCGGCGTGTGAAGCTTGCCGCTGTTGACATCCGTCAACTGGTCCCCGACATGGCAGCTGGCGCATTTGCCGTCGCCGGTGAAGACCGCCCTGCCCCGAGTCACGGCGGCCGCGTCGAGTCCCGACGCCGAGGGCGGCGTCGTTAGGCTGAACTGATACTCCCGCAGCGCCGCCAGCTTCGCCGTCGTGACGTTCTCCGGCGGGTTGTTGACGTTGACGGAGATGCGCGGGTCAGCGAAGGAACCGTGGCCGTGCATCTGCGTCACGGCGACGTACTTGTTCCAGTACGAAATTGTATCATCGCCGGTATAGATCTCCTTCGCGACGTGACGAAGGCCGAACGCGGGTGGGATCACCACCGGCATGTTCTGTCCGTCGAAGTTGAAGCGCGGATCGTACCTGCCCGGTCCCCACGAGTTGTACACGGCTTTGGCCGACGCCGGGAGTACCGGTGACAGTGCGACGATAGCGCCGACGTTGAGGTCATGATTGGGCCAGCCGTCCAGACGATGGCCGATGCCGGGAGCGAATGAGTTGTCGACCGTCGAATGACAGAGCGCGCACGTGATGCCGACGCTCGTCAGGTTGTTGTTCGCGTCGACCTTGCCGATGACGCCCACCACCGCGCCGAGCTTGAGGAGGGTGACGGTCGTCGCCGGATCGTCGAGGTTGACCTGACCGGCCTGGAGCGCTGTTTTCACCGACGCCGGTAGAGTATCGACGTCGACTTTGAGTCCCACGGAGAGCGCCGTCTTCGGGCTCACGCCACCTTGGATCACCTGATTGAGTTGCAGCGTGTCCGTCCAGAAGGTCTCGTCACCGTATGTGTCGAGGCGAAATACGGTCTGACCTTGGGCGACCAATACGGGATCTAGCGGACCGTTGTTGATACCGGTGAC
>Ga0070709_10000960_pt1 | contig 16007 bp, 13 predicted proteins | sample LARL51metaG_FD_65449 | JGI IMG/M metagenome (GOLD analysis project Ga0070709, IMG submission 65449) | Corn, switchgrass and miscanthus rhizosphere microbial communities from Kellogg Biological Station, Michigan, USA - LAR L5-1 metaG | ecosystem: Host-associated > Plants > Roots > Rhizosphere ...
ATCGGGTCGAGCACCCAGACATAATCGGCGTCCTCGCGCTCGTTGCCGAACTCCTCGCCGACGATGCCGTGCTGGGGGAAGTTGGCCTTGATGAGCCGCCGCATCACCGCCTCGGCGGCGCGGTCGGCCTCGGTCACCGGATCGTAATTGTGATTCTTGCTCTTGTCCTCGATCGAGAGCGAGGTGCGGAAGAACGGCAGGATGGTCTCGCCGGAGACCGTCGCGAGGCGGTTGATGAAGGCGGAGAAGTCGACGACCGTCACGACGGGATCCTCAAACCTAATTGGAATCGGAAAAAGACGAACCGGCTCCTGCGCGCCCACTTCCAAGATCCGCGGCTCATCGACGATGTTGCCGCTTGCGACTCGGGGACGTCAGATCGGCGGCACTAGTGCCGTGGATCGAACGCCGCCACAAGCGCGAACTGAACGCCAAACCGAAAGCGATGTGCGCGGCCGCCTGTCCCGTTCCGGGACTTTTGGGCAGCCGGCCCGATCCTCCTGCTGGCATTCTGAATGCCGACTCATCGCGCCCGTCAGAGCCATTTTTCGGGCGCCCTGCGCGGTCACGAAATTGCGAGCTCACGTTCACCTCCGACTGATGCCAACTGGCAACACCTCGGGGCACCTGTTAAGTCAATGAGGCAGTTCACAAAATTAACGATTTTAATCATCGAAGTTGCGGCCCGGCTCTGCACAATTTGCATGGGAAAAAAGCGAAAAGGACTTGCCTTTTGTGCAGCGCGGCCGCATGTTGTTGCGGTGCGGTAGCGCCTCGCGCTATCGCTGCCCTCCTTGGGCGTTTCCTCCCTAGACTTGGGCCGCTTGCCATCGCAAGCGGCCCTTTTTTCTTTTCACATCTCTTTTTGTTTGGCTCGGCCGCCCGCCTGCTGATGGCATACATGGCATCGCGTGGCGACTTTCGATTTGCTTGCGGATCGAACCGCCCGAGAAACTGTAAGCGCGCGATCGCGACTGAACTTTGAGGCGCGCATCGCCATCATGCTGTGGTTAATGAATTCAGGTGGCGGCGCATGAACTCGACGCAAGCGCGACGCGTTCGCACGACGGCAAAGCGCTTCCGCGGCATCCGGCTCGCGGCGACCTTCGGGGCGCGCCCGCTCTATTCGGCAGCCGCCTGGAACGGACCGAGTTCGCCGAGCGGGACGGTGGCGAGCACGTCGGCGAGCTGCGCGAAATCGGCCGCCACCTGCGCAAAGTTCGGTCCGCGCTCGCGCCGCCGCTCATCCATGTAGATCGCCCGGTTGAGCTCGAGCTGGATGGTGTGCAGGCCGCTTGCGGGGTTGCCGTAATGCTCGGTGATGAAGCCGCCGGCATAGGGCTTGTTGCGCCCGACCGAGTAGCCGAGCCCGCTCAGGGTGGCCTCGACCATGTCGGGGAGAATGGCCGCGCAGCTCGTGCCGTAGCGGTCGCCGATGACGAGATCGGGCCGCACCGGCTCGTCGCGTGACACCCCGACCGACGGCATCGAATGGCAGTCCACGACGACGGCGGCGCCAAAAGCCTGGTGGACCCTGTTGATGAGCCGACGCAAGGCGCGGTGATACGGCTTGTAGAGCCCCTCGATCCGCCGCAGCGCATCCTCGACCAGGAGGCGGTCGCGATAGATCTCCTGCCCGTCGCCGACCACGCGGGGAATCGTGCCGAGGCCGCCCGCCACCCGCATCGACCTGGTATTGGCAAAGCTCGGCAGCCGGCCCGCGAACATCCGCGGATCGAGCTCATACGGCTCGCGGTTGACGTCCACATAGGAGCGGGGAAAGTGGACCCGGATCACCGCAAAACCCCGGCCGCTCAAAGCCGCGATCAACTCGTCCATGAAGGAATCTTCGGACCGGCGCAGCGTTGCGAGGTCGATGCGCGACGCCCGCAAAAACTCCTCCGGATAGACCGAGCCGGAATGCGGGGAATTGAAGATGATCGGCGCGCGCCATTCGCTTGGCTCGACAATGTCGAACGGAGGCGACTCTGCGCCGTCAAACCGGGTCATCTCTGGGCGTCGTCCCTTGATTTCGCTGCCGAAAAGGCCGATTCTGCCGGAAAGGCGCGGCTTTTGTGAAGATGCATTGTCGGTAATCGCAACTCGTCTGCCAAGTAAAAAACGCCGCGGAGCATTGGAAGGTCTCCGAAAAGTGTAAGGCGGGGCAGTGGCGCCGGTCCGAGCCAGGCGAGGCCGATGGGCGTTGAATGGGCTGTGGGCAGCCGGGGCCACATTGCTTTCGGCCGCAATCCCGTCCACAAAATGCCTTGGGAACGGCCCAAGGCTCGCGGGAGACTTTCACCCGATATTTACCGCCTGTCAGGCTTAGTGAAACCTTCCCGCCGCCCCTTCAGGATTCGACGCTCTTGACCTCCATGCACAAGATTCTCCTCGCCGAAGACGACAACGACATGCGCCGCTTTCTGGTCAAGGCGCTTGAAAATGCCGGCTTTCAGGTCTCACCCCATGACAACGGCATGTCAGCCTATCAGCGGTTGCGCGAGGAACCGTTCGAGATGCTCCTGACCGACATCGTGATGCCGGAGATGGACGGCATCGAGCTCGCCCGCCGCGCCTCCGAGCTCGATCCGGACATCAAGATCATGTTCATCACCGGCTTTGCCGCGGTGGCGCTGAACTCGGATTCGGAGGCACCCCGCAACGCCAAGGTGCTGTCGAAGCCGGTGCACCTGCGCGAGCTGGTCAGCGAAGTCAGCAAGATGCTGGCGGCCTGAGCGGTCACCGGCAGCTTGCCGTCGCTTTAGACGTTGATTGTGCGTGGTCTTTCCGGAAAACGCGCTTGCGCACTTTATCCGGATCATGCGCTTGCCTGCCGGCCGGGGAGCCGATATACGGACCCCCATTCCCGATTTGGACTTTTAGGGCACGTAGCTCAGCGGGAGAGCACTACCTTGACATGGTAGGGGTCACAGGTTCGATCCCTGTCGTGCCCACCACTAACTCTCTGTTTTCTCAGCATTTCTGGAATCGCCCGCGCCCCGATCGCCTGCAAATCCTTCTTCGTCAACAGCACGTCAACAGCAAATAGTGGCCTGGCGCAGTGCTGCTGGATGAGTGCGATGGCACAATCGGTGGCCAGCGCGACGTCCGCGAGCATTTCCGGATCGTCTGACTCGTAGTTCGCCGTTGTACGCGAGCCGTCGCGCACGACGTGACCCATCCACAATGAGCGATGCTCGCGCGGCACATTCCGGAACAGCTTCTTTATTTGGTCGGCCATGAAATGGCGCAAGCTGTACTGCGAGAAGCCCATCAGTCCGAGCTCTTTGCCGGTACGTCGAAAGGCACGCTTCACGGTTGCGACACGCTTGCTCAGGTCGGCTGAGTGCAGTCAACTCGAACCCTCGTCATGAAAGTATCCTCATGGAGTCCGATTTGAGGGCGGGCGTGGAGTGGTGAAAGCGCCCCTTGCACCTTGACTTTGCGTCTACAGAAGCTGCGCGCTAACTCGCCATGCTTTTCCAGGCGAGGCGACTGGGAGCATTCCCTGCGAACGATTTCGGTGTGTCCCGGAATTACTGATAGCTGGCGTCGAGTTTGCCATCCAAAACCTTGCTCGCCGCTCATCGGTTCGTTATTTTTCTTGCAGGCTGTTGACCTTGCACGCACCTTAATAAGTCAACGTAGCTGAACGACGCTCCGCCGACATCAGTCACATTGGTAGTACATATAGCCCGGTCGGAGGGAGCAAACTGCGGCCAGTGCGCTTGAAGCTGATCGCGAGCTGCTCTTTCATCATGGATGCAACCTTTCGACGTTTCATCCAATCCTGCGCTGAGGCCGGACGTATTCGTGCCGTCAGCTCGGCAGCCCCACGCAATATCAAACTCTGGAACGCCGTCTGCAACAGTGATGAACAACTGCGACGCCAGCACGATGGTTGAGAATAAGATCAACATCCTGTCCTCCCAAGAGGTTACGCCGGTTCAGATGAAAGCCGACAGTGCGTCCACTAGATGGACCCTTAGAACTGACCAGGTTGAGCAGGTGGACCGGACCAATCGGATCTCAGGTTATTCGGATTATTTCGATCGAACAGATCCTGCCTCAAGACGAAGCCGACCCTGCCGCCATCGACCGAGGGCGGCGAGATTCCTCGAAGATCGTAGACAGGCGCCACCTTGCGATGAGACTTTGCGAACGCTGTCGTAGCGAACGCGATTTCCAGAAAGCAAAGAGCTATGGGCGCCACGCGTGTCACTGCCATCGGATCGAACTCCTCAGCCCGATAAGGCGCTTAGGTGCGATCGGCAGGCTTCGCACCTTCGAATAAGTTACTTCGTATTTTGCTCCTTGCTGGCGCCCCGCAATGAAGCCGCAGCAATCGATCCTCTGCAGCGCCATTGCGCCAAACCAAGTCAAGCGGAAGGGCTGCACCCCTGACCGGCCCAAGTTACATCGAACAGCGCGAATACCTTATGCTGAGCTCGTCGGGCATTCCCGGGAAAATGCGCGCGATCGTGTCGTTGTCGATGACCGTTGCGCTGAACTGAACGTTCGATGCCATGATGTCGCTCGCGCATGCGGCGAGGAAATGGATGACATTGCCGTCTTCCCTTCGCGCTTTGATGGTGCAGGTCTGCATTTGCCCGCGGACTTTGTTTCCTTCCATGATGAAGCCGCCGCCGAACTCGTTGGAACCCGGCTGGAAGGATATGCTGCCGCCCTTATTGGCAAAGACCTTGCCGCAAACAGTAGCGTCCGTGGCCCATGGGCCCTCCAGATTGATGGCCCTTGCGGGATCGGCCATTGCCAAACAGGTCATCGTAGTTGCAGCAAAAAACAGTAATTTACTTCTCATCATTCTTCCCTTTCAAGCTAACGCGTCCACTCGCCATCATGGATGGCGGAGACGGGTAATCCCGAGCGGAGCGAAATGCGCCGCATCCTGATAGCTAGCGACAGACATATGCGCCGTTGACCAGCACGCGGACGCAGCCCGCTGCCGCTCCTCCAACTGCGGCTCCGCCGACGACCGCTCGCCGTGTCGTCCGGCGTGCAACACCTGCAGCGCTCACCGGAGTTAAGGGCCGCCCCACGCGTGCTTGCGCGTTGGCGACGAACAAGGAGAGACCCTCGCGCTGCGACCAATCGATCGAGCCGGAAACTCCGCAGGCGACAACGGCCGCGGCCAAGAGCATCTGCTTCAAGCTGGCTTGCTTCATAATGATCTCCCTTTCTGGACAACCGTGATCCAACCAGTCGGTTAGCAGTGGTCTAAAGGGACTCGGTGCGAGGAGTCCCTCCCGCCATGTCGTCATCGGATCGTAATCACTTCATGCAGTCCCGCACGAAGGCGATTCGTTCGACGGGACCAAGCTTCTTTGCGTCAGCCTGCTTCCGGCATGCTTCTCTCTCCTCGTAGCGCATCTCGATCTTCTGGACCAAGGTGAGATCCTCACCCACTGGTCCATCACTCGCTGCCTGCATCGCCCCCTCGAGTTTCTTGATGTCGGCGGGCGAGAGCTGCGGGCGATCGATCTTGATCGTCAGCTTGTTGAACTTCGCGTTCAGCGGGAAGGGCGGCAGATAGTCGTTGTCGTTCACACCAGTGATCGTGTCTGAGCCGATATCGAAACTCTCGTCCCATTGCAGGATCATAGGGATCGTTTTCGCCATGCCTTTCGTGTCGACCACCTTGCCGTCCACCTTGAGCGCACCGGTGCCGCCCTTGCCGACGCCGGAGAAGCTGTTGTACGCCATCGTGCCGAGGCCGAGGCCGTCATACTTGAAGTCGAACTCGACTGTGTGCCGGCCCGGCGACAACGCGTCGGGGGCTTCCCACTTGATCCGCTCGAGATCGAGCAGGTTCCACAGGAACACCGGCTTGCCCTTGAGCAGGTAGAAACCCCAACCCGCGAAACGCCCGCCGGAAGTGGCGATCATGCCCTCGCCGCCGCCTTCCGGCACGGTGATGTCCGCCGTAAGGCTGTAGGAGGTGTCGAGGAGGTACGGCGCATCGCCCTGCGGAATGCCGGTCATCGGCCGCGTATAGACCAGTTCGCTCAGGCCGGCGGTGAGGCTCGGACGCTGTGCCGCGACTCTGGCCGCCACCGATGCGTCCATGGGGAAGACCTGATACTTCTTCGCTTCCTCGACGAACATCTTCCGCATCTCCGCGACCTTGTCCGGATGCTGCGTGGCGATATCCTCGGACTGATTGAAGTTCTTGGTCAGATCGTAGAGCTGAAACTCCTGGTTGTTCAGCGGGTCCGGGTTGGCCGGGCCGAAGGCCTCCCAGGGCGCCCGGTTGACCTTGGTGCTCAATAGCCAGCCGTCGTCATACAATGCCCACTGGCCCATCATCTCGAAGTACTGTGTCTTGTGCTTGCTCCCCGCCTTGGCGTTCGTCGCGTCGAAAGTGTAGGCGAAGCTCGTGCCCTCGATGGGCTTTTGCTTGATGCCGTCCACGGTTTCGGGCGCGGAAATACCGGCTGCTTCGAGCAGCGTGGGCACGACGTCGATGTCGTGCGTGAACTGCTCGCGCAGGGCTCCCTTGTCCTTGATGCGGGCCGGCCACTGAATCACCATGGATTGGTTGATGCCGCCGAGCCGCGAGGCGTTCTGCTTGAACCAGTCGAACGGCGTGTCAAACGCCCACGACCAGCCGGCCGACATGTGGTTGTACGCAAATTCGGTGCCCCAGGCATCGAAGAACTTCATCTGCACGTCCACGGGCGGGCGGACGCCGTTGAAGAACGCGACCTCGCTATACGTGCCGTCCGGCCCACCCTCGGCGCTCGTGCCGTTGTCGCCGTTCTGATAGATGATGAGCGTGTTGTCGAGCTTGCCCATGTCCTCGAACGCCTGAATCACACGGCCGATCTCATTGTCGTTGTAAGCCACGTAGGCTGCGAACACCTCGACCTGCCGGATGTAGAGCTTCTGCGCATCGGGGGTGAGCTTGTCCCACGGCGTGAGGATGTTGCTGGGCCAGGGTGCCAACTGTTCGTCTTGCGGAATCACGCCGAGCCTCTTCTGATTGGCGAAGATGCGCTCGCGCAATTTTTCGTAGCCGTCGTCGAAGAGATGCATGGCGTGAATCTTGTCCACCCACTCCTTTGTCGGATGATGCGGCGCGTGCGAGGCGCCGGGCACGTAATACATAAAGATCGGCTGTTCGGGGTCGGTCTGGTGAATCCGCGTCATCCAGTCAATGGCGTCGTCGGCCATCGCGGTGACCAGGTTCCAGGATGGCTCCTTGCCGGTGACTGGCCAGATCGCCGCCTTCGGATCCGAGCGGTCCATCTTCAAGGTGCCCTCGTGACCAATCCACGGGTAGATCTGCGTCGTGTTGCGGAAGAGGTTCGGCCCCCACTGGTTGGCATCGCCGCCGACGAAACCGTAGAAATAGTCGAAGCCCATGCCGGTCGGCCATTGCGTAAACGGCCCGACCTGGCTGGCCTGGTAGGTCGGCGTGTTATGATCCTTGCCGAACCAACTCGTCGCGTAGCCGTTGTCGCGCAGGATGCGGCCGACCGTCGCGCTGTCTGCGCCGATGATGCTGTTATAGCCGGGAAATCCGGTGGCCTGTTCCGCGATCACGCCAAAGCCGACCGAGTGATGGTTGCGGCCGGTGATGAGCGCGGCGCGCGTCGGCGAGCACAGCGCGGTGGAGAATATCCGATTATACCGCAATCCGTTTTGAGCGACGCGGTCCATGGTCGGCGTTGGAATCACGCCGCCGAATGTGCTGGGCACGGCAAAGCCGGCGTCGTCGGTCATGATGAGGAGCACGTTCGGCGCACCCTTCGGCGGCACCACACGCGGCGGCCACCAGGGTTTGGACTGAAGCGCATCCTCCTTGATTACGCCGCCGAACTTCGGCTCGGGCGGCGGAAGCTGTTTGCCGGTGGTTGTGGTCGTGGCGCTTGGCGATCCCAGCTCGCCGTTGACCTGCTGAGCCAGTGCGAAAGAAGCTGCCGTGTGACCGATCAATAGTGACACAGAAAGAACGATCCAACTTCTTTTCATGTGTGCCTCCGAAGGCAACGATGCATCGATCCGTAGGTACTAAGCGAAGAGCGTTAGCGGCTCTCCGCTTGCTTCGTTCTACTGCTTCTGCGACGTCCCGACGGTGCTAACAGGCGTGCCACTCGCAGCGCTCTGGTCCGCTGGGGGTTCAAGTTTGAAGGTCAGCTTGTCGATCGTGCCGGTGAACTTGAAGGGAACGTCGTAGCGATATTCCACCAGGGCGACCCCCGTGCGGGTGTCCAGGCCGACGTCGAAGGTTTCGTCCTCGGGGAAGGTGATGGGAATCGTGTGCTCGATCGAGTTCCTAGCTACCTCTTTTCCGTCCACGGACAGGACGCCCGTTCCCCCTTTGCCCAAGCCCGGACCGTCGGATTTGAAGTCGAAGACGACGGTGTGCTTGCTCGCACTCAACTCCGGCCCTTCCCACGTCGTGCGCTTGAGGTCGAGAAGGTTGTAGAGAAACACCACCTTGCCGCGGCCGACGCCAAAGTCGCCCTTGCTCAGGAACAGGCCATAGCCGCCGAAGCGTCCGCCTTCGGTCACGATCATGCCTTCCGCACCGCCCTCGGGAATCGTGACTTCGGCAGTGATCGTGTATGACTTGCCGAGGATGTTGGGAGCCGCGCTGTCCGGCACGCCGGACAGTTCGCCCGAATAGGTGAAGAGCGTCCGTCCCGCCGCCAGACTCGGGCGCGGTGTATTCCAGCGCGCGAGCGAGGAGTTGTCGAGCGGTAGCACGTTGTATCTGGCAGCCTCCGTATAGAACAGAGCCTGCATTTCCTTGACCTTGTCCGGCATCGTGCCGGCAAGATCATTAAACTCGGTGGGGTCGTCCTTGACGTTATAAAGCTCCCACTTGTACCCGGTGATCACATCCGGCGGCGCGGCGGAGCTGAGCTCCCAGGGGAGTGTTGCCGGGGTCGTGGCGGCCAACCAACCGTCGTGATAGATGGCGCGGTTGCCGAGCATCTCGAAATATTGCGTCGTGTGCTGAGTGGGCGCGTTGGCATTCGCCCTATCCCACGTATACGCCATGCTGACCCCCTCGATGGGGATCTGCTTAATGCCGTTGATCGTGTCGGGTTGCGGAATGCCGCTTGCTTCGAGGATAGTCGGCACGACATCGATGACGTGAGTGAACTGTCGGCGGATGCCACCCACATCATTGATGTGGCCGGGCCAGGAAATCGCCATGCCCTGGGCCGTTCCACCGAAGTGCGACGCCACCTGCTTCACCCACTTGAACGGGGTGTCCATCGCCCACGCCCACGGTGCCGCATAGTGCGGGAACGTCCGTTCCGATCCCCAGAACGGATACCAGAGAAGCTGGTCCTTCACCGGCACTTCAATGCCGTTGAAGGTGGTGAACTCGTTGGGCGTGCCGTTGATCATGCCTTCGGCGCTCGCGCCGTTGTCGCCGCCGATGTAGATGATCATGGTGTTGTCGAGCTCGCCGAGGTCTTCGACGGCTTGGATGACCCGGCCGATCTCATGATCTGCATAGGCGAGATAGGCGCCGTAGACATCAGCTTGCTTGATGAAGAGCTTCTTCTCCTCGATGCTGAGCGAAGCCCACTCCGGCAAGTCTTTCGGCCACGGCGTCAGCTTGGCGTTTTCGGGCATGATGCCCAATCGCTTCTGGTTGGCGAAGATGGTCTCGCGCACCCTGTTCCAGCCGTCGTCGAACAAGTGCATGTCGCTGACTTTCGTGATCCATTCCGGCGTCGGATGATGAGGCGCATGGGTCGCCCCCGGGACGTAATAAATGAAGAATGGTTTGTCCGGGGCGATCTCCTTGAGCTGTTTCATGTGCTGGATCGCGTCGTCGGCCATCGCCGTCTCCAGATTCCACCTGGGATTGCCCTGGAACGGATAGATCGCTGTCGTATTTCGGAACAGGTTGGGTTGCCACTGGCTGGCGTCGCCGCCGACAAAGCCGTAGAAATAATCGAAGCCCATGCCGTTTGGCCATTGTTCAAACGGGCCGGCCTGGCTCGACTGATAGGAAGGCGTGTTGTGGTCCTTGCCGAACCACGAGGTTGCGTAGCCGTTCGCCTTCAGAATGGTGCCGATCGTGCCTTTCTCAATCGGGATGATTGAGTCGTAACCCGGGTATCCTGTGGCGATCTCACCGACCACCCCATAGCCAACCGAGTGATGATTGCGTCCCGTGATCAGCGCCGCGCGCGTCGGTGAACACAGCGAGGTGGAGTGGAAATTGGTGTAACGCAGGCCGGCCTTCGCGATGCGATCCATGGCAGGCGTGGGAATGACGCCGCCGAAGGTGCTTGGCGCACCGAATCCCTGGTCGTCCGTCATGATAAGCAGCACGTTGGGCGCGCCCTTGGGCGGCACGACGCGCGGAGCCCACCAGGCCTTCGACTCGGTGGCTTTCTCCTTGATCACGCCCCCGAAGTTTGGATCAGGCGGCGGTAGCTGCTTTCCATCGATTGTCGTCGTGGCGCCCGGCGAACCCAGCACGCCGTTGACCTGTTGAGCCTGGACGGAAAAAGCCGCCGTGGTGCCGATGAATACGGAAACCGAAAGGGCAATCCAACTCTTCTGCATGTCAGCCTCCGAAACTGCGATTAGATTTGTCGCAAATCGGCCCGCGTCTCGCGCGCCGAAAACCTTCAGCAAGGCGCATGGGGTAGTCACCGCAGGCTCGCCGACCGTATGCCCTGGCGGCAGGCGCTTCGCGTCGCGTTTCCTAGCATCGGAATTGCACGATTGAGCTTCGTGACAGAGCCGCAACGGGTCGCTCGAAAGCACCAAACGTCGAATGTCAATTTTGTCGATAGATCGAGACCGAGACGTTGATTCGCCCCTGCCCTCAGAAAGGGAACGTTCGGCTACGCTATCAAGCAGCGGAATTTCACAACATCAAGATTCTGCAAATCATCAGATGCGCTGCATATTTTGATTAGCAGTGCGCTGGTAGAATCCGCGAGGCTCTATGACGGAACGCTCGAGCCCATGACCATGCCATGGCGCCTCCTGAATGTGTCCGACGGCAATTCGCCAAACAAGCTCTCGTAATCCTTGGCAAATTGGCCTAGGTGCCAGAATCCCCAGGTGTTGGCGACATCGCTGACCTTCATCGGTCCATCGCGGCACAGTTCATTTCGCGCCCCGTTCAATCGGCGTACTTTTATGTAATGCGCTGGCGGCATTCCGAAGCGCTCTGTAAACGCATAGTGCAGTGTGCGCTCGCTCGCTTTGGCGATCCGGCAAAGATCGCCAACGGTGAGGACATCCTCGGGCCTATCCATGATTGCGGTAAGTGCAGCGTTCAGCACACGAGCGCGCTCGCTACTGGGGACTGGCGCTAGTGCGAGCAAATGATTGAACATGACATGCAGCAGCGCGCGCAGCAGATCTTCTTGCTTATCGCGCGCCCACGCTGCTGAGCGCTCGTCGAATGGCCTTCGAACCGCTTCGTGAAAGAGCTTGCTGAACGCGGCTCGAAGTGCCCTTGCCTGATCGTGCCCGATGCCAACCAGCACGTTCGTTGGCGTGCCGGAAGGAAGCGTGCATCCCAGGCGTTCCGCTGTCTCTTCGACGAGTCTTGTCGGAAATGACGCAGTCGCAGCACGATAGTCCGGTTGAGAGACGATATCGATTTCTGTTCCGGGCTTGCCCATTATGAGTTCATGAAAGCCGAACGGCTGTCCCCGCCAAAGGCATCGCGCGGAAGAGGTCCGCACCGCAAACGTGGTTGTTCCGGCCGGCGGCTCTCCGGTTTGGACCACGGCTCGGGCGAAATGGGCGGTCGTTAAAAGGACCCCGTTAAGCTGGGTTTGAATGAGCTCCGCTACAAACGGTCCGCGATCGAGTTGAAGAAGGCCGAAGTTGTAACCGCGAACGGCGCCCAGGAACTCGTCGATATCCATCGCCCGGACCAACGAAACAGCCTGGGATAGGCCGCGCGCATCTTTTGCAGAATCCTGATGTGCTCGATCCAAAAATAGTGCCATGAATACCGGCAACGGTTAGATCTTGTCGCTTTGGTCTAGATCGAAGCTGAGACAGCAGGTGTCTGTTGCTGTTGATTTGGATCAACGCTGCAGGACCTTCGGGCAAAGAGGCAGAGGACGATTGCAAGATCGCCCAGTAGGTTAGCGTCCTTTGGTATTCGAGCGCACCGAAAGGTGACTCATGAGCCCCAGTACGCGAGACAACGAGTTGAACGGACTTTACCGCGAGCGAGACGCCAAATTTGACGAAATCGTTTCGTGCTTACAACGAGAGCTGCATCCCGACAGCGCTGGCTTGACCAATATGGATTGGGAGCAACTTGCCGAATATGCGGAAGAACTTACTGACAATTGGGCGACCGCCGAAGCCGACAATAGACTGTCCACCGCGACCACAGAGCTACAGCGGTTACTGAGTGAGCATCAGGAGTACTGTAGACGAATAATCGATGTTCTCGATACACCCGATGTCTAGTCGTGAACTGTCGCCTCGGCGGTGAAGCGATGTACATCGCCATTTTCGATCCCGAAGATAGCACATGGCAAATGAAATGCGTTGATCTGGCGGCGACCGTCTGAAAGGAGTTTGTAGCTCCGAACCGCACCGTGAATAACCTGATAGATATATTCCGCGGGCTCGGCTTCTCCAAAAAATTCGGTGCCAGGCCGATGTTTGAATTCACTGCAGAAGACGCGCTCGCCGACCAACGCATCCAGCTCCCTCGAACTAGGCCGTTCCCGGGCATCCTTGTGCATCCCAACAGGCATAAGTATCCACTCCCCGTGCCGCATGTTCAAATCCGGGAAGCCCGGCTCAAGATTGCGAGGATGTCAACCAGGCACAAACCTATCGCGATGGTCTGTTCAAAATCGCTCACCTTGAAACGATTGTCAGTTCCTGGTCAAACGCGACCGGGTCGGGGCGAGAGCAGGAGCGGACTACGCAACCTTGCGGTTCACTCTCGCGTCTGCAAAGCACCGCCCGAGGACATCAATTGGCGGTTTACAATCGGTTCTGAATTTTGGCACCCGTACAGGCGTTTTGTCATTGACCTGAGGCTTTGCTTGCCAAATTGACAACCGGTCGCTCTTTGCCGAGCGATTGACGATCTGCTGAGAAATTATTGCAGTCGTACCGGTAACGGACTGGAAACCGTTCGCTGTGCCCGGCCAAGGAATGACCTCGTGCACCGCCATTGAGCTGGTAATGCCCACGAGATAGGTAAGCGAATGCAACATGAGTGTCTTGATAAGCATGAGGCTACTCACTTCAGAAAAGATGGCGCGTCAAAGAGACCTTGCCGGACTTCGCGTTTGTGCCAAATATACCGGGCATGTGCGTGATAAAGCCGATCTGGATCAATGTCCGGTTTGACGCCCTCAAAGACAACCTCGTGGAGCACTGGTGGATGTCGCCTGTGATCCCGTGTGGCAGGCTGCGGCCCATCGAGATTAATAGATCAGGCAAGGTGATGTCTTCATCGGTTCGGTAATCTGCTTCGCAAGACCGATATCCGACGACCCAGCTTCAACGGTTTGGGCGCTTGTTTTGCTCAGCTGACCCGTCATGCGCGCATCAAAGGCGTCGAGCCGCAAAGCGAAGGTCGCCAACTCAAGCGTGAGGACATCAAATGGTATTCATGATGACCGTGTCCCATGGAAACGCGAGATGATGGAGAGCGTGTCAGGAGTTTCGAACACTCTCTTCTTCCAGAAGTGCTGCGATTCTCAACTTATTCGGGTCGCGTTCACCCTTCGCCGCCGCTGCGAGAATACGCGAAGCCAACTTTGCCTTCATGGCGGATGTTCGCTCGGCCTTAGGCAGGATGATTGCCGCCTCGTCTAGCGCAGACCTCATCAGCTTGATTTCGTCAGGTTGAAATGCCGTTCCTATCGTCGCCGCGCTCGTCTCCTCTTCTACGTCACAGCACTCGGGATGCTTAGCCACGTCACTTGCCGTCATTTCTCCGTGTCCTCTTCTTGCGGCAAAATAGTTCTGCAACCAATCGCGCGTAGAGCACGCGTGCTGCCGCGTTGTCATCTCGACGAGATTGAAGCGCGCCGCGCGGAAATTTTGAAGCAATTCCCAAGACCGAACTCTGCAAACTTCGCTCAGAGTCAACCTCATCACTAACTCATTACCTCTCGCAAAATATGAGCAATAAGGAACTTGATCGAGCTGCGACGCATGGTCGCTGACTAGAGTTTCGGCGGTTGACTTTGGACCAGTCCGGAGACTTAACTCTCGATTAGTTATCCTCGGGGGCGATACGAAGTGTATGAAAGAGACCCGATCTTTCGATGAGCTTAGACCAATCCGTGCGCTTGTTAGGCCGCGCTCCCGTCATCCGTACCGACGATCCGGAAGCAATGGAGCACGCGCTGCTTACAGTTTACGGGGCAACCGGGTTCGCCGTATCCAACACCGATCACTTTGAAGGGGTGGGCAACTACCTCCAGCTTGCGAGGATCGGCCTTGGCTTTTGTGCATATGGTGGCGCAAAGTCGGTCGTCGAATTTCCGGAGAGCGACTTCGCGCGGCTGCAAATTGGCCTCAAAGGCAGCGCCGCGACCATTCTAAACGGCACGGCGATCGCGATAACCGAGCGGCAGTCCTGCATAGTTCCGCCGGGGCAATCCATTAGCATTGTGTTCGAACCGGGCTATGAACAGCTCATACTTCGAATAAATACAGTGGCCTTGGAAAAGACATTGACGACACTCCTGGGCGCAAAGCCAGTCGGCGTCCTCGAGTTTGATCCCATTGCGGCGGCGTTGCAGCCGAAGGCTCTGGTCTTGCGCGATCTGGCGATGTTCCTGGCTAACCAGCTAAGTTCGACAGCTGCAGAGCTGCCAGGCGCCGTACTTGTCGAACTGGAGCAGGCTCTCATTGTTTCCTTCCTGTCAGCTCACCGGCATAACTTCAGCGAACTTTTGGAGGGAACCGGAAAGGAAGTCGCGCCGCGGATCGTTCGGCTGGCCGAAGAGTATATTGAGGCGTCTTGGGACCGCGCCATCACGATCGAGGAGCTGGCATCGCAAACCAACGCTAGCATCCGCGCACTTTATGCCGCGTTTAGGAAAAGCCGCGGATACTCTCCGATGACATTTGCGAAAACGGTGCGGTTGCGACGGGCAAGACAAATGCTACTGGAGCCGAATCAGCGCACCTCCGTCTCTGTAGTCGCCTTCAAGTGCGGCTTCGGAAATCTCGGACACTTCGCAAGAGACTTTCGTGAAATGTTCGGTGAGCTTCCATCCGAAACTCTTTGGCGCACACGGCGAGTCGCCTAGCGCGCCTTACAGAAGCGCCGGCAAGCGCTATCGCCAAGAGTGCCAGGGCGACAAGTCGGGCCGGCCGTGCCATGTCTGCTCTCGGCGATAGCGACGTGGACGTCGGAGATGGGCCGTTGGTGCGATGAGGCGACCATGGCAAGCTAGGGAAAAAAGCGAATTTCGCAGTACGTTCAGTTAGCCGGTTGCGCCTCTGGAAGCTTCCAGTGACCGTTCAGGAGTGAGGGCCGCGGCCGGTAGAGCGCATGATGTGGAGTTCTCAGCCTTGAGATCGCCGCCGAAGTGAATCATGATCTGCCCATTCTTGTTCGTTGTGCGTCGTGGCGCCGTTGACGGAGATTGCAACTCCGGGAACCTCTTCGAGCCCCTTCGCCTTGTAGACCGTGATCGACCAGAAGCTGTCGACCGGCACATCCTTCACAGTCAACGTGTAGGTCTTCTGGCCATTGTCCTCATCCGGGCGACCGCTCATGTACAAATGGCATGAGGCCAAGCGGCGTCATGAAGGCTCTTCTTGGGCTGCGTTTGGTCACAGTCAGGGAGCGTCAGCCCTCCTTGGGTGGTCTGCGTCGCCTTCACCGCGTCCTGCAGTCTTTCCGGTTTTCAGATCAGAACGGTCGTTCGGGTTTATGAAGGTACGGATGGCGACTGCTGAGGACCGCGTGCCGACGTTGTCGCGAGTAAGCGTGACGTTGTTGGCCCTGTAGGAGACGAGCTTGATGTAACGGTCCTCGTTGAGGA
>Ga0070709_10000964_pt1 | contig 15972 bp, 16 predicted proteins | sample LARL51metaG_FD_65449 | JGI IMG/M metagenome (GOLD analysis project Ga0070709, IMG submission 65449) | Corn, switchgrass and miscanthus rhizosphere microbial communities from Kellogg Biological Station, Michigan, USA - LAR L5-1 metaG | ecosystem: Host-associated > Plants > Roots > Rhizosphere ...
CGACGCGCGGATCGCGCTCGGGGCGCGTGGCCTGGCAGTTCGTCCAGGAGCTCGCCGGACGGCTCGGCGTGCGGCTGAGCGGCAAATAGCATTAGGTCTGCTGCGCTACTCAATCCTCACGGTGAGGAGCGGCGCACCTTGCGCGGCGTCTCGAACCATGAGGCCGAGCTGCAGCAGCGGGGCTTCATTCTTCGAGGTGCGCGCCAGGGCGCGCTCCTCAGAATGAGGGGACAGAGCGGCCTTCGAGGCAGCAGGATCAAGCGCCGTTGAGGAATTGAAGCGGATCGACCGGCGAAGATCCCTTGCGGATCTCGAAATGAAGCTGCGGCGACCCCACCTCCCCGGTCTGACCCGATTTGGCGATGATCTGGCCGCGCTTGATGGAGTCGCCGCGTTTCACCAACAGCTCACTCGCATGGGCATAAGCGGTGACGTAGCCGTTGGAATGCCGCACCAGAACCAGATTGCCGTAACCCTTGAGCTCGTTTCCTGCGTAGGCGACCACGCCGTCCTCGGCCGCCTTCACGGGCGTGCCCTCGGGGACTGCGAGATTGATGCCATCATTGGACTTGCCATTGGTCTTGGCGCCGTAGCTCGTGATCACCTTGCCGCGCACCGGCCAGCGGAACGTCGGCAGCGCGCCGGTCGCCTCGCTCGCCTTGACCGGCGCCTCGGCGGCTTCCTTCTCCTCGGCCGTGGGCGCGGCCTGGGCCAGCCTTGCGCTCTGCTGCGGACCTGCTGCCGCGACCTTCGCGGTCGCCACCGGCTGGACCGGCGCCGCGGCAGCGGGCTGGGCTACCTGGGCGGCCTTGCCGGGAATGGCAAGTTTGGCACCCAGCTTCAGGGGCGCCGCTGCATCGATGTTGTTGGCCTTTGCGAGCTCCGCAACCGACACATGGTGCTGATGCGCGATGCCGAGCAGCGTTTCGCCATGATTGACGAAGTGGACGCTCGGCGCAGCAGGCGCGGCCGCGACAGGCTTCGGCGCTGCGGGCACAGCCGGCGCGGCTGCGACGGCAGGTGTCACCGTGGGACGCGGGATCACCAGTTGCTGACCGGGCGAGAGGGCGCGCGGCCCCTTGTAGCCGTTGGCGGCGAGAATCGCGGAAGGCGTGACGTTATAACGGCGCGCGATGATATCGAGCGTGTCGCTGGTGCCGACGATGATCGTGGCGCCGTTGGGCGTGGCGACCGCAGGATGCGCCGCGGCGACTTGAGGATGGACTGCGGCGATCGAGCGCGGCGGGGTCACGGACGCGGTGGTCTCGAGTTTTGGCTGCGCCGGCGGCGCATAATTCGGCTGTGGCGAGGGCGCATAGGAGGCGAGCCCGCGCCCTCCTCCGGACACGCCGACATCCGCGGGCGGAACGGACTGCGGCGCAGAGATCGCCGGATAGGACGCTTGCGGACGGGCATATTGCGGCGCCTGGCGCGCCGGCTCGGCCGCGGGCGCTGGCTGAACCGCGCCCGTGGCATCACCCTGATAGCCGAACGGATTGGATAATGGATTTTGGGACAAGCGCGACGACATGTCCGCGCTGCAGCCGGCAAAACCAAATGAAATCAGCGCCAGAGCCGCCATTTGCGGCACACGGCGCGAGTAAAGCAACGCGGAAATCGGCAACATGGTTACTCACTCGGACGCAACAAGCACACGATTTGAGTAAACACATCGCGAGTAAATAACGGCTTAACCCTACGACTAAGATGTTGGGAGACCTGCTAATCCAGACGCTTAGAGTTCGCGCGCAATGCCCGGTAATGCCGGAACAAATCGCACATCGACGAGCTGTTTTTTTTCGAAATCATTTGCTGTCCTGACGACTCGGACAAGCGTCTGGACGCCATGCTGCGGGCCGACCGGCGCGATCAGGATACCGCCCACCGCAAGCCGCTCCCGCAACTTGTCGGGGATCTGCTCCATCGCCGCGGTCACGATGATGCGGTCGAATTCGCCCGCGTCGGCCGGAACGTCAAAACCGTCTCCGAGCAGCACTTCGACATTATGATAGCCGAGCCGCTGCAGCCGGTCCCGGGCGCTGTCCGCGAGTGTGCGAAACCGTTCGATCGTCACGACATGAGCAGCAAGGCGCGACAGGATCGCGGCCTGATAGCCGGACCCGGTCCCGATCTCGAGCACCCGGTGGCGCTTCTGCAGCTGCAGCTGCTCCGTCATGTAGGCGACCACGAAGGGCTGGCTGATCGTCTGTCCGCAGGCAATCCCGAGCGCGCTGTCGCGGTAGGCGTCGGCGCGATCGGCTTCGGTGACGAAGGCCTCGCGCGGCACCTCCTCCATCGCCCGCAGCACCGCCTGGTCGCTGATCCCGCGTCGTCGCAGTGTCAGCTGGAACATCATTTTCTCGGGAGGGCCATCTCTCGCAGGCATCTTCTGTCTCGTTCGCGGCTCGCAACTGCAGCCGGCTGGCACATCCTGGCGTTGAAATGTCGCGCCATCCATGGACTGGCCGACACAATGGCGGCACAATGGCGCCTAGCGCGCCATATGGCTATGTTGACATGGTTCCCAATGTCGAATTAGCGGAACTAGTTGGGGATGGGCAAGGACTGGCAGGATGAGTGCAATGCGGCCGGCGCGCGGGTCGGTGTTCCTGGTCGAAGACGAGGTCATGATCAGGATGATGGTCGCCGACATGCTGGAGGAACTCGGATTTGCCGTGGCGGCAGAAGCCGGCGACATCGATGAAGCGATCCGCCTTGCGGAAACCGCCGACTTCGATCTCGCGATCCTCGACGTCAACGTCAACGGCAAGATCATTTCACCGGTCGCGGAAGTGATCGAGATGCGCAAGCGCCCCTTCATCTTCGCAACCGGCTATGGCCTGTCGGGGCTGCCGGAACAGTTTCGCAACCGCCCGTCCCTGCAGAAGCCGTTCCAGCTGGACACGCTGGGACGAACGATCGACGTCGCCTTGCGGAGCACGCCGGCCTGATCCATCGGCCGACGCAGCGGATCACTTCAGCAGATCGGTCAATTCAGCGGAAAAGAGTTCGTCGGTGCGATCGAGCTTGAGCGGCGTGACCGAGACATAATGGGCCGCCAGCGCCGCCAGATCGGTCCCCTCCGCGGGGGTGTCCTGCATGGCGGCGCGCTCGAAACCGATCCAGAAATAGGGATTGCCGCGCCCGTCACGCCGCTGGTCGACCTTCAGAAAACCGAGATTGCGCTTGCCCTGCCGCGTCACCCGAACGCCCACGACATCGTCCGGCGCGCAGGCGGGAAAGTTGATGTTGATGACCGTGTTTTTTGGCACGCCGGCCTGGATGATCTTGTGCAAAATCTCAGGACCGAATTTGAGCCCGGTATCCCACAAGGGCCGTTCGCGCGTCTCCATGCTGAACTCCTGCGACAGCGCAAAGGATGGGATACCGAGAATGGTGCCCTCCAGCGCCCCCGCGATGGTGCCGGAATAGACCACGTCCTCGGCCACGTTGCGGCCCTTGTTGACGCCCGAGAGCACGATGTCAGGACGCTTGTCGCCGAGGATATGGCGCGCGCCCATGATGATGCAGTCGGTCGGCGTGCCCCGCACCGCAAAATGCCGCGGCCCGACTTCGCGCAGCCGCAGCGGATCGTTCAGTGACAGCGAATGCGAGACCCCGGACTGGTCGAGCTCGGGCGCGACGATCCAGACATCATCGGACAGTTCGCGCGCGATCTGCTCGACGATCTTGAGGCCGGGCGCGTGAATACCATCGTCGTTGGTGCAGAGAATTCGCATTCCGCCAAAAGCCCTTGTTCGCCCGCCGATTCCCATGTGTCTCGGGCGCCGTCTTATCCGCTGACGGCCGATCAGGCAAACCAGCAAGGGAACTCAAAGAGCGGGGCGCGGCTGCACCGGGTTGTGCGGGTCAGGCGGTCTCGAAGCCGATGAGGCGCGAGAGTGAACTGCTTTTTCCGGTCACGCCTATTGTCGGATGCGCCATTGCGGCGAAAATTTTGCGAGCTGCCCTTCGGCGCTGAGCTTCAGAACCTGTGGCGAAGGCCTTGCCGGCTGGGAGAGGATGGACTCGCTGAGGCGCAACGTCGCTTCAACCGGTGACAGAATTTTGCGCGGTGGCTCCGGATAGCGTTTGCGGGCGGCGGTGAGGGCCTTGTCGAGATCGTCAGCCTTCAGCCACGGCTGCGCCCGGAGCCGGTCCAGCGCGCCGTCCTCCCACAGTCTTGCACCCTCGATATCGAAGGCGCCCTTCAGCCGCTGGTCGATCGCCTGCAGCCCAAAACCGGTCACGGCCAAGTGTCGGCCGAGCCAATAGATATCCCGATGCAGCGCCATGGAGTTGCGCTTTCGAAAAGGTCATTGGTCACGGAAATCAATGGAAATAATACCGTGACGCCACATTTCCGCAAGCGCCCGCCCCAGCTTCGCCGCACTTTTGCCGCGAACTATGGCTCCCGCGCAACGGCCTTGAGGCCCCCCATATAGGGCTGCAGCACGTCCGGCACGGCAATCGAGCCGTCCTCCTGCTGATAAGTCTCCATGATGGCGATCAGCGCGCGGCCGACCGCGGTTCCCGAACCGTTCAGGGTGTGAACGAAACGCGGCTTGCCGTCGCTGGCGCGATAGCGGGCGTCCATGCGCCTCGCCTGGAAATCGCCGCACACCGAGCAGCTCGAGATCTCCCGGAATGCGCCGCCATCGCCCTGCCCGGGCATCCAGACCTCGATGTCGTAGGTCTTCTGCGATGAAAAACCCATGTCGCCGCTGCACAGCGTCATCACCCGGTAGTGCAGGTCGAGCTGCCGCAGCACCTCCTCGGCACAGGCCAGCATCCGCTCGTGCTCGTCCTTGCTGGTCTCCGGCGTGGTGATCGACACCAGCTCGACCTTGGTGAACTGATGCTGGCGGATCATGCCGCGGGTGTCGCGCCCGGCCGCGCCGGCTTCGGCGCGGAAGCAGGGCGTGAGCGCGGTGAGCCGCATCGGGAGCTGCTTTTCGTCGAGGATCTGTTCACGCACGAGATTGGTCAGAGACACCTCGGCGGTCGGGATCAGACCGAGCCGCTCCGTTTTCAGGCTTTCACCTGGCGCAGCGAGCAACTCGCCCTTGATGGCCCAGAACTGATCGTCCTCGAATTTCGGGAGTTGGCCGGTGCCGAACATGACCTCGTTGCGCACCAGGAGCGGTGGATTGATTTCGGTATAGCCATGCTCATTGGTGTGCAGATCGAGCATGAACTGCCCAATCGCACGCTCCAGCCGCGCCAGCCCCTTCCTCAGGACGACGAAGCGCGCACCCGACAGTTTTGCGGCACTCTCGAAGTCCATATAGCCGAGGGCGCCGCCGAGGTCGTCGTGCGGTTTGGGCGTGAAAGCGTAGCTTCGTGGCGCGCCGAACACGTGGCGCTGCACGTTGCCACGCTCGTCGGCCCCGTCGGGCACCTCGCCCAGCGGAAGGTTGGGAATCGCTGCGAGCTCTTTCGCGAGCTCTTCATCAGCCAGCTTGGCCGCCGCCTCGAGCTGCGGCAGCGAAGTCTTGAGCTTTGCGACCTCCTCCATCAGCGCGGCGGCCCGGGCCTCGTCCTTGGCCTTCTTGGCCTCGCCGATTTCCTTCGAGGCGGCGTTGCGCCGGGCCTGGGACTGCTCGGAGGCGAGGATCGCCGCGCGGCGCTTTTCGTCGATCGCCAGCAGCGATGGCGACAACGGGGCCAGCCCGCGGCGCTTCAGCGCCGCATCAAACGCTTGCGGATTGTCACGGATCGCTTTGATGTCGTGCATGGCGAAAAGTCCTGAATGGCGTCGGGCAACGGCGCGCTCCCACTACCACGGCTGTCATCACCCGCGAAAGCGGGTGATCCAGCATTCCAGAGACGGCAGTGATAGAGCCGAGAGGCTACAGCGTACTGGACCCCGCATTCCGCGGGGTATGACCACTTGAGGGAGATGTGACGTCCAGCAACGGAGAAAGGCGCCCTACTCGGCCGGGTTGGCCGCCGGCGGGGCGCCGGACGTAGAGGCCTTCGCAGCGGCGGCCTTCTTCTCCACCACCCGCACCGCGATGATGGAGCCTTCGTAGAGTGCGAGCAGCGGCAGCGCCAGCGAGGCCTGGCTGAGGACGTCCGGCGGCGTCAGGACGGCGGCGATGATGAAGGCGACCACGATGAAATAGCGGCGCTTGCTGCGCAGCATCTCCGAGGTGACGATCCCGATCCGTCCAAGCAGCGTCAAGATCACCGGAAGCTGGAAAGCAATGCCGAAGGCGAAGATCAGCGACATCATCAGCGACAGATATTCGCCAACTTTTGGCAACAGTTCGATCTGCGCGCTATCCGGACCGCCCAGCTGCTGCATGCCGAGCGAAAAGCGGATCAGCATCGGGAAGACGACGAAATAGACCAGCATCGCGCCCAGCACGAAGAACACCGGCGTCGCGATCAGATAAGGCCGGAAGGCGTTGCGCTCATGCCGATAAAGGCCGGGGGCGACGAACTTGTAGACCTGCATCGCAACGAGCGGAAACGAGATGAAGCCCGCGCCGAACAGCGCAAGCTTCAACTGCGTGATGAAATATTCCAGCAGCGCGGTGTAGATGAATTTCGAATTTTCCGGCCCCGCGACCCAGACGAACGGCCAGACCAGGAAGTTATAGATCGTCTTGGCGAAGAAGAAGCACACAATGAACGCGACGCCAAAACCGAGCAGCGACTTGATCAGCCGCGAGCGCAGTTCGATCAGGTGATCGAGCAGCGGCGCCTTGCTGGCCTCGATGTCTTCGGCGCTCATGACGCTTTGGCGTCCTTTAATTCGTTGGTATGCTGTTCGTCAGCCTGCGCTGCAGGCGCGGCCGGGGCTTCGGCTTCCGCCGCAACCGCAGTTGTGTCCACGACGGCAGGCGTCTCGGCAGCAGTCACCTCCGCCGCAGCAACCGGAGCCTGCTCGGCCTCAGGCTTGATCTCGGCGGGCTTGTCCAGCGGCTCGATCCGCAACGAATTGCTGACGTCCTGCTGCAGCGAGGAGATGACGCCGGCCGGCGAGAAACTTGAGGCGGCTTCCCTGACCTCGTCAAAGCTCTTCTTCAGGTCGGCCATTTCGGCCTCGCGCATCGCTTCCTGAAACTGGCTCTGAAACTCGGCGGCCATCTTGCGCGCCTTGCCCATCCATTGCCCGACCATGCGCAGAACGCCGGGCAGCTCTTTCGGGCCGATGGCGATCAGCGCAACAACTGCGATGAGGACGAATTCACTCCACCCGATGTCGAACATGAAAATTTCCGCTCACGCGAGGCCATGCCCTGATCAGGACCAAGGCGCCCGCGTCTGCCACAAATCGAAGCGCTCAGACGGCCTTGCTGCCCACGTCGGAGCGGGCCGTCGGCGCCGAGCCGCCATGATCGATCGACTTGACCGGCTCGGTTTTTTCCGCGGGCTTGTCGTCGTCCTGCATGCCCTTCTTGAACGCCTTGATGCCCTGCGCGACGTCGCCCATGAGGTCGGAAATCTTGCCGCGGCCGAACAACAGCAGGACCACTGCGATCACGACGATCCAGTGCCAAATGCTCAGCGAACCCATCCTGCAACCCTCCAAACACAGCCGGTTTCCGGCCAGACGTTAGCCGGAACGTAGGCGCCACGGCGGTCAAAAACAAGGACCGAAGCGAGGTCAAATCGCTGTGGACGGCTGGACTTATGGCTACCGTTAACCTCGGACGGGGATGGGGCTATTCGTCGCCCCCGCCCTCCGATTGCGGCTGCGGCTCCGATTGCGGCTCGGGATCGGCGACGGGCGCAAGCGCAAGGTCCAGATCGCCCGGCTCCAGCGGATCCTCGTCTTCCCTGAGCGTCGGATCATCGGAGGGATTGGGAACGGTGAACCCGGTCGGCAGGCGGGTGTCCAGCAGGCCCGTCCCCTTGAGTTCCTCGAGACCCGGCAGGTCGCCGAGCGCCTCCAGGCTGAATTGAGAGAGGAAGTGTTCCGTGGTTCCGAACGTCAACGGACGGCCCGGCGTCTTGCGACGGCCACGCGGCCTGATCCATCCGGTCTCCAGCAGAACGTCGAGCGTTCCCTTGGAGGTCACCACGCCGCGAATTTCCTCGATCTCCGCGCGCGTCACCGGCTGGTGATAGGCGATGATCGCCAAGACCTCGATGGCCGCCCGCGACAGTTTGCGGGTCTCCGTGCTTTCGCGCGTCATCAGCCACGACAGGTCACCTGCGGTGCGGAACGTCCACTTGTTGGCGATCCTGACCAGATTGACGCCGCGCGGGGCGTATTCCGCCTGCAGCTGCGCGAGCGCGATCTTGATGTCGACGCCATCAGGCATGCGCTTGGCCAGCGTCGCCTGATCGAGCGGCTCGGCGGAGGCGAACAGCAATGCTTCCAAGAGCCGCAGCTCCTCCGGCCGCCCTTGCGGGTCCATGGAAGGCTCCTCGACGTCTTCGACGCGCATTTCCGCCAGGCTTGCCATGGCACGCTCTCCTTCTTTAACGCGTTACTCGGCCGTCAGGTCCGGCGCCGTGGCGGCGCCGGGTGGCGGGGACATACGCTTGCGAAAATACAGCGGCGCGAACGCCTCTTTCTGGTTCAGTTCCATGTCGCCTTCGCGCACCAGTTCGAGAGCCGCGGCAAAACTGGAGGCGAAGACTGTCGCCCGCTGCGTCGGATCGACGACATAGTTCAGGAGGTATTCGTCGAGACAGCTCCACTCGTCGGTCACTCCGACGAGGCGCTCGAGCGTTGCGCGTGCTTCCGCCAGCGACCACACCGTGCGCTTGGCAAGATGCACGCTCGCGAGCACGCCTTGCTGGCGCTGCACGGCATAGGCGCTGAGCAGGTCGAACAACGTCGCTGTAAATTTCTGATGGCGGACCTCCGCGATCGTCTCGGGGGCGCCGCGTGCAAAGATGTCGCGCTGTAATTGCGGACGGTTCATCAACCGGTTGGCGGCCTCGCGGATCGCTTCCAGCCGGCGCAGCCGATTGGCGAGCGCGGTGGCCATTTCCTCCGCGCTCGGCCCGTCGGGCTGCGGCGGCTCGGGCAGCAGCAGCCGCGATTTCAGGTAGGCGAGCCACGCCGCCATGACGAGGTAGTCGGCGGCGAGCTCGAGCCGGATGCGCCGCGCCGCCTCGATGAACTGGAGATACTGATCGGCGAGCGCGAGGATGGAGATTTTTGCGAGATCGACCTTCTGCTGGCGCGCGAGCGCGAGCAGCAGGTCGAGCGGGCCTTCATAGCCCTCGACATCGACGACCAGCGCCGGCTCGCCTTCGGCGAGCTCGGCCGGCCGGCCGGTCTCGAATGACAGGATTTCCGCGGTCATGCGCCTGCCGCTCCCAATCGCGCGACCAGCGCGTCAAGCTCCGCCTTGGCCGCGGCGCGATCGAACGGGCGCGGCGCCTTGCGTGCCGCCAGCGCGGCGCGGGCGCGCACCAGCGCCTGGCCTGCAAGCTCCGGCGTCTGGCTTGCCACGTCCTGCATCTCCTCGAGCTTGCCGTTGCAGTAGAGGACGACGTCACAGCCCGCGGCAAAGATCGCCCGCGTCCGCTCGGCGATCGATCCCGCGAGCGCATTCATGGAAACGTCATCACTCATCAACAAACCCTGGAACCCGATGAAGCCGCGAATCACTTCATCAATCATTTTCGCAGAAGTCGTTGCCGGATGGACAGGGTCGATGGCGCTAAACACAACATGTGCGGTCATGGCCATCGGCAGGTCGGCCAGCGGCCGAAATGCGGCAAAATCGACCGTTTCGAGCTCATTCCGCGGCGCGTCGACGACCGGGAGACTTTCATGCGAATCGAGGGTAGCCCGGCCATGCCCCGGAATGTGTTTCAAGATCGGTAGGATGCCACCCTCCTGCAGCCCCTCCGTTACCGCCCGCGCGATCGCAGCAACGGTGGCGGCATCGGTTCCATAGGCGCGGTCGCCGATTACATCGTCGGCACCGGGAACCGGGACATCGGCCAGCGGCAGGCAGTCGACGCTGACCCCGATCTGGCCGAGATCGTCGGCAATCAGCCGCGCACTCAGCTTTGCTGCGGCCAAACCGAGCGCCGGATCAAGCGCGTGGAGCTGCCCGAACGTGGCGCCCGACGGATAAAGCGGCCAATGCGGCGGACGCAGCCGCTGCACCCGTCCGCCCTCCTGGTCGATCAGGACCGGGGCGTCGGGCTCTCCGACGGCGTCGCGCAATTGTGCAACAAGCGACGTAACCTGCGCGGGGTCCTCGACGTTCCGCCGGAACAGGATGAAACCCCACGGCCGGGTCGCGGCAATGAAGTCGCGCTCGGCCGGCTCAAGTCGTGGGCCGGAAATCCCGGTGATGAATGCCCGTGTGCTCATCGGGGCCGAATAGCCCCGGAGCGATCACAGGGTCAAGCAAGCCGCCGCTATTTCCTTGGGACGAAGCACTGTCCGCCGGCGGCTGTCAGGCCCTTGCAGAACTGGTTTGCCGCCTCCGAGGTATCGAACGGCCCGACCATGGCGCGGTACATGACGCCCTTGCCGGGCACATCGACCTTCTTGATGACCGGCGCAGAATAGGACCCCATGGCATCGGCATATTTGGCCTTCAAGGCGCGGAAGGAGGCCTGTGCGTCGGCCTCGCTTTTCTGCGACGAGACCGAGACCAGGTAGCCCGACTCGGCCATTCCCGGCGCGGCGTCCGCATCCTGGGTCGCCTGGGTCGGCGCGACCGCGGCCATCTTCTTCTCGGCGGCCGGAGCCGGCGCCTGCGGCGCGATCGCCATCGGCGCATTGGCACTGGCATTCGCCGAAGCCGGCGGGTTGCGCCCCTTCATCGCCTTCGGCGGTGCGGCCGTCGTTGCCGCTGCTGCCGCCGCGCCAGTTGCGCCGTTATCGGCCTGGTCACCACGCACCGACAGCGTCTTGATGCGGCGCGGTTCGCCGGCCGGCATCGTCCCGCTGCTCGTCGGCCCGTTGCTCATGGGCGCACCATTATCGGGCGGGGCAACCGGCGGCATCTGCATCGCGTCCGCGGCCGCCGCGCTCGACGCCGGCGCACCACTCTGGTTCGTCGGCGGGAAAACGACGCGCGGACTGACCGAGCGCGTATTGACGTCGACCGGCGCCTCCTCGCGCGACACCATCTTCTCGCCCTGGTCACCCAAGCGGTCGGGCAGCTTGGTGATGCCGTCCGCGGGAACCGGCGTCAGGATCTTGGTCGGGCTGTTGTCGGCACGAATGATCGGCGGATCGCCGCTGCGCGCCGTCCCCATGTAGCTCCGGTAGGCAAAGGCCGCGCCGGTGCCGATCACGCCCAGCGCAAGGAACACGGCGACCTTGGCGAGACCATTGCCACGCCGCGGCGCCTCTTCCTCTTCGCCATCGTCATATTCTTCGTCCTGGAAGGCGTAAGGGTCGTCCGGATAGGGCTGCTGGCGCTGAAACGCCGGCCCGCCGGCATCGAGCTGGCCGAACAGCGCATCGTCATAGCGCGCAGGCTCCTGCCCCTGGTCATCAAAGCCCGGTTCGTCGCGGTACTGCGGCTGGGGCGGAGCGGGTTCGGCACCATAACGCTGCATCGGGTGGGCGACCTCTCCCTGTTGTTCAAAATTCGGCTCGACCACCGGCGGCAGGCGCGGCCCCTCGGGCCGGCCGGGACGCGATTGCATCCAGGGCGGTGGGCCGCCGGCAGCCAGCGGATCGTCGACGGGACTTGGTGCCGGAGGCATCGGAGCCCGGAATGGATCGGGCGCAGCACGCTGGGGCTGGGGCTGCGGCTGCACTCTCGCATTGGCGCGGCCCATGCCGCCAGCGACGGCGGGACCACCCCCGCCGCCAAACGGATCGTTCTGGCCGATCAGACGGGCCAGCTCAGCCAACGGATCGGCGTCACCACCGCGCATCTGACCGCGCCCGCGTGGATCGAGACGATCTAAATCGTCAGAGCCCGGCCTATCTTGAAAGCGATCTGCCATCGTGATGATGTATCCCCGTTCGGGCTAGCCGCCAACTGTATACAAAGCGGTCCAGCCCTGCCGGATGCCCGCATCGGTCGCAAATCTAGACCCCAAAAGCCCCCATAGCCTACCGCATCTCGACGGGGGCGTGCACGCCCAATATCGCCAGACCCGAAGCCAGGACGGAAACGACGGCCTGTACCATCGCCAGCCGCGCCCTGGTAAGGTTTGCATCATGATCGCTAATGAAGCGTAAATGGGGCAATTCGGTGCCGCCCTTGGTCCAAAGCGCGTGGAACTCGCTAGCTAAATCATAGAGATAAAAGGCGATCCGATGCGGCTCATGGGTTGCAGCCGCTGCCTCGATCATCCTCGGGTAGAGCGCTAGCCGACGCAGGAGGTCGAGCTCCTCGGGCGCGCTGAGTCGCTCCAGCGGGGCCTCGGACAGATACGCCCGTCGCGCGCCATCCTCATTCGGGAGATCAGGCACGACCTCGCGCCCTCTGCGGAAGATCGAATGCCCGCGCGCATGTCCGTACTGGACATAGAACACCGGGTTGTCCCGTGACTGTTCGATCACCTTGGCGAGATCGAAATCCAGCACTGCATCGTTTTTGCGGTACAGCATCATGAAGCGCACGGCGTCGCGGCCGACCTCGTCGACCACCTCGCGCAGCGTCACGAAATCGCCCGAGCGCTTCGACATTTTCACGGGCTCGCCATTGCGGAGCAGCCTGACGAGCTGAACGATCTTGACGTCGAGCTCGGCCTTGCCGGCGGTCACCGCCTTCACCGCCGCCTGCATGCGCTTCACATAGCCGCCATGATCGGCGCCGAACACGTCGATCAAATCGGCAAAGCCGCGATCGAACTTGTTCTTGTGGTTGGCGATATCCGACGCGAAATAGGTGTAGGAGCCGTCCGACTTGATCAGCGGACGGTCGACGTCGTCGCCATAGTCGGTGGCGCGAAACAGGCTCTGCTCGCGGTCTTCATAATCCTCGACCGGCTTGCCTTTCGGCGGCGGCAGGCGGCCCTGATAAATGTCGCCCTTCTCGCGCAGGAAATCGATGGTCTCGGCGACCTTGTTGTTGCCGTCCTCGATCAGCGAGCGCTCCGAGAAGAACACGTCGTGATGGATGTTGAGCGCGGCGAGATCGCTCTTGATCTCGTCCATCATCATCGCGATCGCCTTGGCGCGCACGATCGGCAGCCACTGCGCCTCGCTCATCGTGCGCAGCCGGCCGCCGTATTCGCTCGCAAGCGCCGCGCCGACCGGCTTCAGATAGTCGCCGGGATAGAGCCCCTCCGGGATCGCGCCGATCGCCTCGCCGAGCGCCTCGCGATAGCGCAGGTAGGCCGAGCGCGCGAGCACGTCGACCTGGGCGCCGGCATCGTTGATGTAGTATTCGCGGGTGACGTCGCGGCCCGCGACCTGCAACAGGCTGCACAGCGCATCGCCGAACACGGCGCCGCGGCAATGCCCGACATGCATCGGCCCGGTTGGATTGGCCGAGACATATTCGACATTCACCCTCGCCGCGCCGGGCGCGGTCGCGCGGCCGTAGGAAGCGCCTTCACGCAGGATCGTCCGCAGCGCGTCCACCCAGGCGGCAGGCTTCAAGGTCAGGTTGATGAAGCCGGGGCCGGCGATGTCGACCTTGGCGACCAGGTCCTCGCTCCGCAGCCGCTCGGCGATCTGCTCGGCGAGATCGCGCGGCTTCGACCTGGCGTCCTTGGCGAGCACCATGGCCGCGTTGGTCGCCATGTCGCCGTGGCTGGAATCCCTCGGCGGCTCGACCACGACGCGCGACAGGTCGGTTCCCTCGGACCATCCGCCATCGGCAGCGAGACCGGCGCAGATCGCATGCACGCGCGCCTGCACGTCGGCGAACAAATGGAGCGGAGAGACTGGATTGAGCATGGCCGCGCCTAACGCAAATCCGGGGTGGAGTCAAAGAGCCTTTGGTGCTCGGTCAGCGCGAAACGGTCGGTCATCCCGGCGATGAAATTGCCGATCAGACGGGCATCCACCGCCTCGCCGGCGCCGCCGCCCGGGCCGTGCAGCAGCCATTCGGCAGGCAACTCGCCGGGATCGCGTTGATAGCGCTGGAACAGGTTGCTCACGATCGCTTCGGCATCGCGCATGATGCGCATCACCCAGTCATGCCTGTACATCCGCGTCTTCAAAAAGGCCTTGATGGCCGCCTCCTCCGCCACGACGCGGTCCGGGAACGCAGCGAGCTGCGCGCCATGCTTGCGCACGGCCTCGACGGAGGCGGGCCGCGCGGCTTCGAGCCGGCTGCGCGTTTCACAAAACACCGCTCCGATCAGATAAGAGATCAGCTCGCGCACGAGCTCTGCGGCGCGCCTGTCGTCATCGAGATGCGGATAGCGGCCGTCGATGTCGGCGATCATGTGAGCCGTCAGCGGCATCTCTTTCAAATCGTCAAGGCGGAACAGGCCGGCCCGCAACCCGTCGTCGATATCGTGCGCATCGTAGGCGATGTCGTCCGCGATCGCCGCGACCTGGGCCTCGAGCGAGGCAAAGCTCCAGAGCTCCAGATCGTAGGCGCGATCGAATTCCGCAATGCCCACCGGGATAGCACGGAGCAGCGGGCCGTTGTGCTTGACGATCCCCTCGAGCGCCTCCCAGGTCAGATTGAGACCGTCGAAGGCGGGATAGCGACGCTCCAGCGCGGTCACCACGCGCAGCGACTGGGCGTTGTGATCGAAACCGCCGGCCTCCTTCAGGCAGGCATCCAGCGCGCGCTCCCCGGCGTGGCCGAACGGAGGATGACCGAGGTCATGCGCCAGCGCCAGGGTCTCGGTGAGGTCCTCGTCGAGCCCAAGCTGGCGGGCCAACGCGCGGGCGATCTGCGCCACCTCCAGCGAATGAGTCAGCCGCGTGCGGTAGTGATCGCCCTCGTGGAACACGAACACCTGGGTCTTGTGCTTGAGGCGGCGGAACGCGGCCGAGTGGATCACCCGGTCGCAATCCCTCCGGAACGGGCTGCGGGTCTTGGCCGGCGGCTCGGCATGGAGGCGGCCGCGGGTTTGATCACCATCGCAGGCATAGGGGGCGCGGGGGGCAGCCATTCCGACCGACACGGTGGTTTGATCCCTTAAAAGTTTGATTCTCCGGGCATCCGCACTTAACTATTGCCGAGGCAGGATACCAAGTGAATTGGCCAAGTGAATTGACCAAGTCATTTGACTATGACGCCTGCTGACCATGACGCCTGCCCTCTCAAGGAGACGATTTGCCATGACCGCCGTCACCATCAGCGAGCGCGCCGCCCGCCGAATCGGCGAAATCCTCAAAGGCGAAGGCAATGGCGCCATGCTGCGCATTTCCGTCGAAGGCGGCGGCTGCTCCGGCTTCCAGTACAAGTTCGACATCGAGCGCGCACAGGCCGAGGACGACATGGTGATCGCGCGCGACACCGCGGTCGTGCTGGTCGATCCGGCATCCGCACCGTTCCTGGCTGGCTCCGAAGTCGACTTCGTCGACGACCTGATCGGCGCCTCGTTTCGCGTCATCAATCCGAACGCCACCGCCTCCTGCGGCTGCGGCACCAGCTTTTCGATCTGATCGTTTCGGAGCCTCGGTCGCGCCGGCCCGCTCCGTCATTGCGGGGCGCCTTAGCGCCGAAGCAATCCAGACTGCCACCGGCCGGACTCTGGATTGCTTCGCCTCGCTCGCAATGACGTCGCTGATAGAGCACAGCTTGACTTCCCCGCGGCGTGATCGCGCCCGAGTTGTGCATTGGTCCCGCCCTCTGGAGTCAAAGGGCGCAGGGAAGGCCGGGTATCGACTGATACCCATGGCCCCCGTGCAACAAAAAGCACGGGGAAGGAACCACAGGTTCAGCCGAGATATCCCGGCCTTCCCTGCGCGATGGTCTACGCCTTATACGTGCTCTCCCCAGGAACCGGGCTTTTTTGCTCCTGTCGCGAGCAGATCGTTCTGCTCACTTGACCTCAGCGTCGGGAGGCCAGGACCACACGATTTCGTCGTCCGCATCAACGCCGTTCGTCCGCGCGAAACAATCGCGCGCGTCGCCAACGCGTCCATCGCATCCCGCCTCG
>Ga0070709_10000965_pt1 | contig 15960 bp, 12 predicted proteins | sample LARL51metaG_FD_65449 | JGI IMG/M metagenome (GOLD analysis project Ga0070709, IMG submission 65449) | Corn, switchgrass and miscanthus rhizosphere microbial communities from Kellogg Biological Station, Michigan, USA - LAR L5-1 metaG | ecosystem: Host-associated > Plants > Roots > Rhizosphere ...
CGCCCGTTCCAGCACCGCCTTGGTCACCTGGGACAGCAGCCCATCGGGGCCGAGCAGCTCCGCACCCTCGGCCTGAGCCCGGCCCAGCAGCTGATCAGCCAGTTCCTCATCGACCAGCGGGCGGCGGACCGGCTTCCTGTCATCATGTTTGCGGCCCATCTTCGCAGCGTCTGACATCGCGTGTCCTTCCGCGAGCCGCCCTCCAGCGGCTCATCGTCAGGCCACGTCACTTACACAGCCGATAGGACACGCCCCCACCACACAAAACTCGAGGTCAGCGTAATGTGAAGTGATCTGAGGGCTCGGCTGCTGCGGGGGGACTGCCTGCCAATTCGGGCCGCCATGTGAGGGCGGCTTCCAGTGGCTGTTTGACCAGGTGAAGGGTGGTATCGGCGTAGTCAGCCCTGGGAGTTGCGCGGGAGTTCACTGGTGTCGGCGCGGTTGAGCAGTGGTTGAACTTGGCCGCTCTGGAGGGCGTGGCCTGGGCATCCAGATGATGAGCGCTGACTCTAGCTGGCAAAATGCTGCGGCCATGTCGGCCGCGGGAGCGAAGTTCAAGACCGTCGGCTGTCGGCGACCGGCGGATGACACCGAAACAGCGGACTCGCTGGCGGCTGATCTTCCGGCGGCTAGCTGCGGACGCCGCGGTCTACAGTCCTGACACTCTGGGCATCAGCCTTCCTCCATTTCCGCCAGCCGCTGCAGCGCCCGCGGCGCCCCCGGCCGAAACCACGCGGGTCACGCTGGGCCTTCGGCCCGACCGCCGCCAACACGAACACCTCCCCGACCTGCCGGTACAGAGCCCTGGTACAGGCTCCGTTCCGCCCCGCGGCCGAAGCTCATGCAGCCTGTCTGCGTTACGCACGGCGCTCGTATGCGGGTAGCCGGGCCGCGGCCCGCAGGCGGCGAAGCTTGCCGTCGGCGTTGATCAAGCGCGCCCGCTCCGCCTTGGGCAGGGCCCGCCCGCTCCTCTCAGCCTCGGGCAGCTAGGCCACAACCCACATCAGCCAACCCTCGGTATAACACCGCTTGTCAGGAGGACTGCAATGTGCCGAGCGGTAACCGGGCCTCGCCTTCAGCGGCGGGCGCGCTGGCCGCCCGCATAGCGCTGGCCCGGATGAGTTCCGACAGCGTGATACCGCGTGACCGTGCCGTCTCGGCGAGGACGTCGCGCTCCTGCGGCAGGAGGCGGACAGCCACCAGGGCGGTGCGCTGACGGGATTCCGAGCGCGGCCGCGGCGGTGCCTGAACGCGAGTCTCTGCATCGCTTTCGGCGGCTTGGCGTTCTGACGCGGGCGGACTGCTCATGGAGCGCATCCGATCACGCATGCGTGGTGGACGGTATAACCGCGCCGGCGTGTCGCGGCGGTTATACCGCCTTGGCGTGCGACGATCGAAGCAGCACGCTGGATTGGCAGCCGCTGCGTGCTCGCTGATCAGGTTCGATGCCGCAGGTTCGGAACTTATGGCTGTGGTGCTTGGCAGATCCATCGTTCCGTCAGCCAGTACCTCACCAAGCTCGGGCAAAGCACAACGCGGGTCGGCACCTGCTCCCAGGCTGATTCCGCCGTGCGCCACAGAATGTCAGACCTGCACGTCAAACTTCGATTTGACGCTCACTGGTTAAGGAGAACTGATGGCCCATGTCGGGTCTTGAGCCGGGCCGTGGACAGCTCGGCGATGAGCAGCGAATCGCGTACGTTCTGCCGGCCGCGTACAGCAGGATGTAGCGGTGGCTAGCGAAATCGCCCAAGCGGCGCATGACCGGGGCGAGCCACAACCATTCACGCACCTGAGCGTCCCGAACGCCGACCTTTACCGGAGCCTGCTGCTCACCTTTGCGCGGGCAAAGGAGCGCTTCATCGTGCATCTGCGGCCAGAGGACCTGGCGGCCGAGCTCCGGACCGACGCCGACGAGCAGCTGACCCTGGCTTTGGAGCGGCTCGTGGTGTGGGGGAACCTGCGCGCGGACGTCGACACCAGCCGCGTTACCACGGTGGAGGACTTCCATCGCAAGCGTTGCCTGTATCAGCTCACCGCCGCTGGGCAAGCCGCCGAACAGGCGATCGCGTTCTACGAGGAAGCCATCGGCCGCCGCGGCCAGCTCCAGTCCGTCGCCCTCGCCGACATCGCCGAGCGGCTTCATTCGCTCAAGGTCATCGCCTCACAGCCAGACCCTGACCTGGCCAAGACGCATCTGCTGCTGCTGTCCCTAGCCGAAAGGTTTACGTCGCTGGCGGACAACGCGCAGGCGTTCATGTCAGCGTTGCGGCGCGCGATCGACTTCTCCGACGGGGACGTTGATGGCTTCCTCGCCTACAAGGAACGGCTGATCGACTACATCAACAAGTTCATCGCCGACCTGGCGAACTCGGGCGGCCAGATCGCCGTGCTCTTGGGCGAGCTTGAAGCCGCCGGCCACGAACGGCTCCTTGCGCTCGCGGCGCGCCGGGAGGCAGCCGACGCAGTCCCGGAGGGCGCGGACGCTGCTGGCTCCCGCGAGCGGGCGGAGAAAGAGGCGCTTGACGCGTGGCGGAACCGGTGGCGGGGGCTGCACGACTGGTTCATATCCCGTGACGCCGGCCATCCGTCTCAGGCGCGGCTGCTGCGGCAGGCCGCGGTGACCGCGATCAAGCAGCTCATCGACGCGGTGGGCATGCTCAACGACCGGCGCTCGGGGCGGTCGGATCGCTCGGCAGACTTCCGCGTGCTCGCCCAGTGGTTCGCCGCGGCGCCGGACGACGAGGCCGCCCACCGCCTGTGGCGGACGGCGTTCGGTCTGTGTCCCGCGCGGCACCTGTCTCTTACCAGCGAGACCGCCGACGCCTGGCGTGACCTTCCACACGGAATGGCGTGGCGAGATGCACCGCCCATCCGCATCTCCCCGCAGCTTAGAAAGACTGGGAACTACGAGCGGCGCGGCAAGCCCAGCCAGGTACGGGACAGATCGGCGGACCGGGAACTCCTGCGCAGGCAGGCAGAGCGCGAGGCGGCCGAGACCGCCGCGGCGCGGCGGCGCCTCGGCACCGGGGGCCCGAGGCTGCTGTCCGCGCTCGACGTGCTGGACACCCGGGCCTTCCGGCTGTTCCTGGCTCTGCTCGGCGACGCGCTGGCAGCCCGCATGCCCGGTGACACCGAAGTGAAGACTGTGACGAGCGACGGCACGCTCGAGGTGCGGCTCTCGCTGGTCCCAGACGGCGGGACCGCCACCATCCGCACCGCCGACGGCCTGCTCACAGGCCCGGAGCATGTCATAGAGATCACGGACCTGACGGCGTCATGATCCCGGCCGAGGAACAGGCGCAGCGCAGGTCCGCGCTCCGGTCCCTGCTCGCCAAGCCGTTGCTGGTCGCCGACACCGACGGCGAGACGCTGGTCCTGGTCCGGCGGCACCTGGCCGAGCTACGTGCATGGCTCAGCCGCGAGACCGGATGGCGTCTCGTCGCGGACTCGGAGACAGCGCGGCTGTTCAAGACCGCCCCTGTGCTGTCCGACGCCTCGCATCCAGCGCGCGGGCACAACAAGGAGCCGTTCGGCCGGCGCCGGTACGTCACCTTGTGCCTGGCCCTGTCGGCACTCGCCCGCGCCGACGCGCAGACAACGCTCGGCAGCCTCGCCGACGACGTGCTGACCGCCGCCGCCGAACCGGCGCTGGCCGCAACTGGCTTCACGCTGACTCTGGACAGCCGGGTGGACCGGTCCGACCTGGTTGCGGTGGTCCGGCTGCTACTTGGCTGGGGGGTGCTGAGCCGGGTCGCAGGGGACGAGGAGGCCTACCTGTCGGCCGGGGCGGACGTGCTGTACGACGTGCGCAGGCCGGTGCTGAGCGTGCTGCTGTCCGGCACCCGCGGGCCGTCCACCGTCACCGCGGTACCGTTCGAGGACCGGCTCGCGGAGCTGACCGCCGAGCCCGTCGCTGAGACCGACGAACTTCGCAACCAGGCGCTACGCAGGCGGCTCACCCGGCGATTGCTGGAGGACCCGGTCGTCTACTACGACGAACTCGACGAGGACGAACGCGCCTACCTGCTGTCCCAGCGGCATGCGATCACCCGGCGGATAGCGGACGCCACCGGGCTTGTCCCCGAGATGCGCGTTGAGGGGATCGCGATGGTCGACCCGGAGGACGAGCTGACCGACGTGCGCATGCCCGAGCAGCGCACCGACGGGCACGTCACGCTGCTTGTCGCCGAGCACCTCGCCCGCCGGGACCAGGCCACGCTCGACGAACTGCACGCTTTCGTACGGCAGGCGGCTGCCGAGCACGCCACCTACTGGCGCAAGGGTGTGACCGAGCCGGGCGCGGAAACTGAGCTGCTCGCCACGGCGCTGGAGAAGCTGTCGGCGCTCCGCCTGGTCCAGGTCGACAGGTCCGTGGTCCGCCGCCGGCCGGCGATCGCGCGTTTCGCCCTGGATGAGCCGACCATCCGCGAGACGAGAAAGGCGACAGCCAATGCTGCCAGCGCCCTCTTCTGAGCGGTGGAAACCGCTGCGTGCCGGTCTTGTGGATTTGTTCCATTACGACGCCGAAGAGTTCTGGTTCCACGACGGCCGGCTACTTCTGCGCGGCAACAACGGAACCGGCAAGTCCAAGGTCCTCGCGCTGACGCTGCCGTTCCTGCTGGACGGGGAACTCGCACCGCACCGCGTGGAGCCGGACGGCGACCGGCAGAAGAAGATGGAGTGGAATCTGCTGCTCGGCGGCAAGCACCCCAATCCCGAACGCCTTGGTTACACGTGGCTCGAGTTCGGGCGCCGTGCTACCGACGGGACCTGCGAATTCCGCACCATCGGCTGTGGGCTGAAAGCTGTCGCGGGCCGTGGCATCGCGCGCCACTGGTTCTTCATCACAACACAGCGCATAGGCGAGGATCTGCATCTGCTGTCCGCCAACCGGGTTCCGCTCACCAGGGAGAAGCTGCGGGAGGAGATTGACTCCCGCGGGCTGTTGTACGACCGGGCCGCCGACTACCGGAGGGCGGTGGACGAAGCCCTGTTCGGATTGGGTGAGCGCCGCTACGAGGCGCTGATCAACCTGCTGATCCAGCTCCGGCAGCCGCAGCTTTCCAAGAAACCCGACGAGAGGCTGCTGTCCCGCGCGCTCACCGAAGCGCTGCCGCCACTCAGCCCGGGCTTGGTGACAACAGTGGCCGAGGCGTTCCGCGGGCTGGATGAGGAGCGCGACGCGTTGCGAGCCTTGGCGGAAGCCCGCCAGGCTGTGGCCGACTTTCTCCGCTATTACAGCAGGTACGTAATGGTCGCGGCCAAGCGCAAGGCCGCGGGGCCGCGGCAGGAGCAGAGCCGGTACGAGCAGCTCGGCCGGGATCTGATCGCGGCCGAGGAGGCATACGCGGCGGCGGACGCGGAACTGCAAGCGGCGCAAAGCGAGCTGGAAGAACTCGAGGGTGAGCGGACCAGGCTGGAGGCACGGCGCGAGGCCTTGCGGCAGGACCCCGCGATGCGCGACGCCGGGGAGCTGGACCGCCGCCGCAAGGATGCGAGACAGCAGGACGAGACGGCCCAGGAATGGGAGCAGACCAGGGACCGGCTGACTAGGGGAATGACCCGTCGCTCGGCGAAGGCCAGCGAGGCCGCACAGCACGCGTCGGCCGCGGAGAACGAACTGCACGCCGCACAAGACACCGCGGGCGTGGCGGCCGCGGCAGCGCGATGCGCACCCGGTCATCGTGAGGCAATCGAGGGCTGGCGTGAGGACTTGCCACGGGCCCGGAGCGCGGCGCAAGAGGTTGCCAACCGGCAGGCCAGGGCGATCGGGCAGCTGGAGCGCCTGCTCGCCGAGGTCGCCACTCGCAACTCTGCGCTCGAGGCGGCTCGCGCCGAGGTGGACCGGCTCACCGCGGAGATCCAGTCGGCCACCGACCGGGTCGCCGCGGCGGAGCAGGTTGCGGTCACGCAGGCCGTGGAACTGGCCGTCGCCTACCGTGCGTATCTGGCCAGGCTCAGAGAGCTGAGAGTTGATGATCCGGACGAGCTGATCGAGCTGGTCAAGGAATGGGCGGCGACCGGCGACGGGGAGAACCCGGCCCGGCGGGTGATCGACGATGCGGCCCGGTCCGCGGTGGACGCGCTTGGCCGTGGGGGCATGCAGCTGTCCGCCCGCCGGGACGCCTTCACAACGACCGCCGCCGAGCTGACAGCGGAGATTGAACGCCTGGAGGCCGGCGGCCACGACGCCCCGCCAGCGCCCCATACCAGGGATCCGCAGATCCGTGAGGCCCGCCCGGGAGCGCCGCTATGGAAAGTGACCGACTTCGCAGCTGACGTGCCCGAAGAACACCGAGCGGGCCTGGAAGCCGCTCTGGAGTCGGCAGGGATCCTCGACGCGTGGCTCACACCCGACGGTGACCTCATTGCGGGCGACGTCGTCCTGGTCAGCGGGCGCCACCCAGTCACCGGGCCGTCCTGCGACACGGTGCTGGTCGCGGCGGTCAACACCGGCGACCCACGAGCGGCCGCCCTGCCGGAGTCCGCCGTCCGCGCCGCGCTGTCCGCGATCGGCCTGGGTGAGGGCACCGGGACCACATGGGTGACCTCCGGTGGGCGCTGGGCGAACGGGGTGCTGGCCGGAGCCTGGCACAAGGACGCCGCAGGCTACATCGGGGAGGGCGCGCGGGAGACGGCACGCCGGGACCGGATCGCCCGGCTGAGCGTCGAGCTAGCCGAGGCAAACGCTGGGATCGCCGCGCTCGACGAGGCCCTCGGCAAGCTTGACGGCCGCAAAGACCAGCTGGCCGCCGAGCATCGCGCGGTACCCCCGGATGCGGGGGTGCGCGAGGCGCATACCAAGGCCGCCGAACAGCGCAGGCGCCGCCGGGAGCTTCGGGATTCGTACGGCGAGGCGGAACGGGTAAGCACCGCACGCCAGGCGGCGCTGGAGGCCGCACGGATCGCGGCGAACGAGTTCGCCGCCGATACCAGTCTGCCCGCCGATCCGGAGGAGCTGGCCGCCGCCAGGACGGGACTGGGGGACTACCGGGTGGCCCTGGCCGCGCTGTGGCCGGCTGCAGAAGCGTTCGAGACGTCGCGCCGGCATGTGGTCGAGGCCACCGAGGAGCTCGCCGAGACACAGGTACACCTCACCGAGGCCGCCGAGCGGGCAGCGGCAGCGCGGGAGACAGCGACCGCCGCTCAGGCTCTGTACGAGGCGCTGCTGGAAACCGCCGGCGCCGCGGTCGAGGAACTGAACCGGAAACTGGACGAACTCCACAGGGAGACCGGACGCCGCAACGCCGACGAGAAGGCAGCCCGCGAGCTTGAGCAGCAGGCGATCAGCGACCGCGGCAAGGCCGAGGGGACACGGGACACGCTGCGCGCCGAGATCGAGAAGGCGACCCGGATGCGCGACGCTGCAGTCGCGGACTTCCAGTCGTTCGCCGCGACCGGGGTGCTGCGGATCGCGCTGCCGGATCTGGAGATACCCGATGTCACGCAGCCGTGGGCCGCGACGCCCGCCGTGATCCTGGCCCGGGCAGTCAACGCGGCGCTTGAGGACACCGACGACGCGGATGCTCACTGGGACCGGATCCAGAAACGGGTCACTGAGGAACACAAGCTGCTCGCCGATGCCATGGCTCGGCACGGGCATTCGGCGGGCCTGACGCTGCATGACGGGATCATCGCGGTGGATGTGGTCTTCCAGGGCCGCGGCCATGACATCCCCCGGCTCGCCGAGACACTCCGCGAAGAAGCCGAGCAGCGGGCGCGGCTGCTGTCCGCCAGGGAACGGGAGATCCTCGAGAACCATTTGCTCAACGAGGTGGCTGGCACGCTGCACGAGCTGATCACGGCCGCCGAGACCGAAGTGCGTGGGATGAATGACGAGCTTAAGTCCCGGCCGACGTCGACTGGGATGAAGCTGCGGCTTGTCTGGCGGCAGGCGCGGGACGCCCCGGACGGGCTCGACCGGGTCCGGCACAAGCTCCGGCAGACGGTCGACGCCTGGTCCGCCGATGATCGTGCCACCGTCGGGTCGTTCCTTCAGCAGCGCATTGCCACCGAGCACGCCAGCAATCCCGCGGCCGGGTGGGCCGAGGCGCTGACCGCCGCATTGGACTATCGCAGGTGGCATGAGTTCGTGATCCAGCGGTACCAGGACGGCCAGTGGCGCCCGGCGACCGGCCCGGCCTCTGGTGGTGAGCGGGCCCTGGCCGCCTCCGTTCCGCTGTTCGCCGCCGCGTCGGCGCACTACAAGTCCGCCAGCAACCCGAGCGCGCCGAGGCTCATCGCGCTGGACGAAGCCTTCGCCGGAGTCGATGACGACTCCCGCGCGAAGTGCCTTGGGCTACTGGCCACGTTCGACATGGACGTGGTCATGACCAGCGAGCGGGAGTGGGGATGCTACCCGCAGGTCCCGGGGCTCGGAATCTGCCAGCTCGCGCGGCACGACGGCATCGACGCGGTCCTGGTCACACCGTGGCTCTGGGACGGGCGGGAACGCCGCCCGGCCGAACGGGCGGCTCTGTGACCGAGACTGACGCCAGGCTGCACCGGCTGCTAGGCGAGCCGCTCGCGTGGCTGGTGTGGCGGGCACGGGACCGGCTGGAGGCCGGACGTCCGCTGACCGGTACGGTTATCTTGCCCGTCGCCACCCAGGAACAGCGGCGCGCGGTTGAGCGGCTGACCGGGAGAGCATCCCGTTCCGGGGCGTCGCTGTCGGTGTCACTGACGGAGGTCGACCGCATCCTGCGAGACAGCGGCGTCGCACCAGGCGGGCTGGCCGAGGCGGTGACGCACCTGACCGGTCCGCTCCGGGATCGTAACCGCGAACGGGCAGAGCTTGTGGCTGCCTGGGACGCCGCGTTCGCGTCACTGGACGCCGCCGTGGATAGCCGTGACGACCTGGCGCAATGGCGGGCGTGGCTCGATGCGACCGGCGTGGTGCGCCGTCTCGTCCCCGACCCTGATCAGGCGCGGCTGCTCCTCGCCCAGGTCGCGGCGGTGCTCCGGCGGCTACCCTCACGCGGCATCCCCATCGGCCGGCTCGCCGCCGAATGCTGTGGCGAGGCTCACGCCTTGGACGACGGGCGCCCGGTCGGCACACTCGTGCTGTCGGCGGTACGTGCGCTGGCCGGCCTGCCGTTCGCGTCGGAGGGAAGTGCCGACTCCCGCCGCGCCGCGTGGGCCGCCGTCGGGGTTCACCTTGATGAGCTATCGTCGCTGGTACTCTGCCTCGGCCTGCCTGGCGACACGCGTACGGCCTTGGGTAGGACGCTGGCGTCGTGCCATGAGGTGGGACAGCCGACGGTGCTCACGCTCCGTCAGCTTCGCCGTCATGACGAGCCGCTACGCACCCCCCGGGTGCGGATATGTGAGAACCCGGTGGTGGTCGCGGCCGCCGCCGACGAACTGGGCGCACGGTGTCAGCCGCTGGTTTGCGTCGGTGGCCAGCCCTCAGCCGCCGGGTGGCGGCTGCTGGAACTGCTCGCGGGCGGCGGCGCGGAGTTCAGTTACCACGGCGACTTTGACTGGGGCGGCATCCGGATCGCCGGTGCGGTGCGTCACCGGGTGAACTGGCGGCCGTGGCGGTATGACCACGTGGCCTACGAAGCCGCGGTGTCGGCGGCGCATGCGCTCGCGCCGCTCGCTCGGCTCGTCGGCGACCCGGCCGCGACGCCATGGCAACCGGAACTCGCCGCCCTCATGCGGCACCGCAACCTCCGCATCGAGGAGGAACTCACCCTTGACGTCCTGCTCCAGGACCTCAGTCCTTAGGTGACTGTATCGGTACTAACCGGCCGCATGAATAATCTCAGATCGCCTCATGCCACTGGTATTGGCAAGCGCCGCGCAGGGGCGCAGCGGTCTCGGGGACGGATTGGTGTCCCGATCCTCGGGTGGGCTTGTCAGCGTGTTCAGCAGGCCGCGAGCCGAGCCTCTTTGAGCGTTTCGACAAAGCTGGCCTGACGGCTGCATCTCGGCCCTTAAAGCGCCGGCGCCTGCTGCTGACCGGCTGCAGGTTCAACCGACTTCATTATGCGGACAGGGGCCACCGCGCCCCTACGTCGTTGGCCAGTGAGGGCCGAGGTAGGGGTCGGGATGCTCTTGCGTCCACCGGTCAAGAACCTTGGCGAGCGCGACGGCCTGTCCGCCTCCCGCGGGCAGGTTCCTCTTCAGCACAAACACGAGCACGACGTCGCGTTCGGTGGCGAAGTCTGCGACATTCTCGGTCACGACCGCCCGGCCTTCGCCACGGGCGAGCGCAGCCACGTGCGTGTCTTCGGTTGCTCGAAGACCGACCTCGGCGACATGGACCGCGTCATGACCGTAGGTGTCGCGCAAGGGTACCGCGGTAGCTGTGGGAAACATCTCGTCGATCAGAAAGGCGCTCACGCCAGCAACGCCTCACGCTGCTCCGATGTATTGCGGCTTCGTTCTGCCATTGCCCGGTTGCGGTCGATCCGCGCCCGTATCTCGTCTGCATGATCGGCGGCGTAATCGAGAGCGATGCGGATGAGCCGTGGATGCAGATCCGATTCGGCACCTAGCAGGGTGATCCGCTGCTCCTCGCTGCCGTCAAGGTCCTGAAGGCGCGCGACGATTTCCCAGACGTCCGGGCCTGCGGCAAGTGCGGCACGCCGGTCGTGCGCTGGGCCGCGGAAGATGATTCCTGGGTAGTCGAGCTGGTCTATGCCCTCGACAATGAGCTGGCCGAGCAACGCGGTGGCGGTCATGCCCTCGCGCGCGGCCCGTGACGCCAGCCGGGCCTTGGTGGCGTCGCTAATGCGAAACGATGTGCTTGCAGCCACGAGAAACCTCCCTCGTCTCATCAGCTGATTGTACCGCAACGTAGCGCTAATGAGCTACACTCCGACACCACCCGCGCACCGCACGAAGGCGGTCAAGCACGCCTATCTCGACGAGGTCGCTGCCTTCGCCCAGCGCGGCCAGTCCCTCATCGTCTACCACCATGCCGATCGCAGCGCGACCGTCGATCAGCAGGCCCGCCGCAGGCTGACCGACCTGGCCCGCGGTGTACCCGTCCAGCCGGTCGCTGCCGTGCGTGCCGCCCGCGGCTCCAATCGGCTCTTCCTCATCGGCGCCGCTTCGGCGGCTCACTCCCGCTACCTGACCGGCAGACTTACCGCCCTCCAGCACGGTCCATGGGCCGGGGCACTCACCGTGTACTGGCCCGGCTGACATCCGATATGACGGGAAACAGCCCGTGATGCGGCATCCAACGGCATACAGAACACCCATCTCGGCGAGCCCTGTCCGCTGGCTGCAGCACAACCGATCTCCGCTCTTAACGGCGGATACTTGCGTGCCGACGTCGACCGGCTTGAACACTGAGCGTTACGCAACGATGAGGCTGGTCGTGGGAGATACTTGCCCCTGCCGGGTGATCGAGCTTTCATAGGCCCCGGCTTGATCTGCGGCGCTGCGCACGGGCACAAGACATTGGCCAGGGTACGGTGCAGGCATCCAATGGAAGCCGGAAGGCAGAGCGATGGCCCAGAAAGTAACCGTGACCCTGGAAGATGATCTGACCGGTGGCCCGGCGGAGCAGACGGTGCGGTTCGCCTTCGACGGCACCGACTACGAGATTGACCTGAACGCCAAGAACGCCGCCGCGTTCGGCAAGCAGCTCGCGCCCTATCTTGAGCACGCCCGTAAGGCCGGGCGGGCACAGCCGCGCCGGTCCGGGCGGCCCACCTCCGGCCGGCAGCGCTCGGGTGATATCCGGGCCTGGGCAAAGGAGCACGGCCTGGCGGTCAGTGAGCGCGGGCGCATCCCGGCCACCGTGGCAGAGCAGTATCACGCGGCCAACGGGCGCTGACACCAGCCGCTGTGGCGGCCCAGAACCTATTCGCCGCGCGCTGGCACGGCGCGGCAACGGCCGTGCGTCCAGCGGACTCTGGCTCAGGCCTGGGCGCTGGCATCCTCTCTGACTGCGTCGCCGGCACAAAGACATTGGAGCGCCCGGGTTTCGTGGAGTCCCCACCGAACCCGGGGCGGTTCAGTGAACTGCATGGCAGTTGCGGGTGCTGCCTGCAGGGAGCTTTCGTTACTGCGGGCGAGTCAAGGTGAGGCAGCTTGAGCTTATGTTGGCAGGGTCTGGCATGCTGCTCAGCATGGGCGTTGCGGTCCGACCCGATACGGGCGCCTGCATCCCGCGCACTAGCTGGTGCTGGCCTTCTCTGCTTCGGCCACCTGCCGTTGGACTGCTGCAACTTCCTGTTCCACCTGTGCGACCTCTTCCCTCGTGCGTGCGGCCTCCTCCGCGACCGCCTGTTCCGCGACCGCCTGCTCCGCCCTGGCTGGCTCTCCGTTGGCCACCAGGCCGTGCTGTCCCGGTCCGTCGGCTGTCAGGGCTGCGGCGGCAGCGCCGGTCACCCGGCCGGGGCCGGCTTGGGGTGCAGCTGGAGGGCTCGCGCTGTCGCCGCCGAACGCGCTGCTCAGCGTCTTCAGGGCCGTGGTCACCTCGCTCGGGATCACCCAGAACGTGTTGCCTTGGGCCTGTGCAAGCTGCGGCAGCGTCTGCAGGTACTGGTAGGCGAGCACTTTGGAGTCCGCGTCGTTGCGATGCACAGCCTGGAACACCGTGCCGATCGCCTGGGACTGGCCTTCGGCACGCAGGATCTGTCCCTGCTTGTCGCCCTCGGCACGCAGGATCTGGCTCTGCTTTTCGCCTTCCGCGGTGAGGATCTTCGACTGGCGCAGCCCCTCGGCAGTGAGGATGGCCGCGCGCTTCTCCCGTTCGGCCCGCATCTGCTTTTCCATCGCGTCAATGACGCTCTTGGGCGGGTCGATCGCCTTGATCTCCACCCGGGTGACCCGGAGCCCCCATTTGCCCGACGCGTCGTCAAGCACGCCGCGCAGCATCGTGTTGATCTTGTCGCGCGAGGTCAGGGTTTCCTCGAGGTCCATGTTCCCGATCACGCTGCGCAGCATGGTCGCGGTGATCTGCTCGATCGCCTGGATGTAGTTGACGATCTCGTAGTCGGCCGCCCGCGGGTCGGTGACCTGGAAGAACAGTACGGTGTCGATGTGCACGACCAGGTTGTCCTCGGTGATGACCGGCTGCCCCTTGAAGGCCACCACCTGCTCGCGGAGGTCGATGAGCGGCTTGACCCGGTCCACGAACGGGATAATGAAGTTCATCCCCGGCTCCAGGGTCTTGCGGTACCGGCCGAAGCGCTCGATGTTGCGCGCCCGCGCCTGCGGCACGATGCGCACGGTCTTAACCACAAAGGTGAACATCAGCAAGACAACAACGACAGCGGCGATGAGCGCGGCTATTTCTGCCATGGCTACTCCCTGGGATGAACAAGAGCGGTGGCGCCCTCGATTGCGAAGACGTCGACAGTGGAGCCCACGGGGATAACCTGGGCCTCATCGTAGGAGCGTGCCGACCAGACCTCGCCACCGATGCGCACGCGGCCAGCAAGCGGCGTGACCTCCTCGGTCACGGTGGCAGGCCGCCCGACCAGGGCGGATGTTCCGGTTCGCATCAGCGGAGGCTGCCGGATGTGGCGCACCGCCAGCGGCCGCACCACGGCGAGACCGGCCCCCGCCGCGACGACGAAGCCGGCGATCTGGAAGGGCAGTCCCAGGCCGACGCCACCGACGATGGCCGCCACCACCGCCGCGACGGCCAACAGCCCGAAAGCCAGCGTTGTCGTCATGAGCTCGGCGACACCCAGCAGCGCGGCCAGGACCAGCCAGGCAATCCACGACCCCATAGTCACTCCAGCGGGTGCGGCAGCGACGAGTCCACGTACCGAGCGGACGTCCGCGGCTCTGCCGCGTCCCTGTATCGACAGTAACTCCGCTGCAGCGCGCCGGAACCACCTCTGACGAGCCCAACTCACCTACTCACCACTGCTCCGCCAGGCCAGGCACAGTTGCGCGTAATCGGCGGCGCGGCGGTGCCATCGCGCGCGCCCACCGTGGTAGTTGCGGAGTTGTCATCGGGATCTCTCTTGTCGTTTATGTTTTTTGCGGCCACCGCGGTTGTGCCGGCTCGGTGGGGGGCACGGCGGGTACCGGTTGCTGGGCGCCAGCGAGGTCGGCGCGCCGGACCCGGATCACGGCGATGTTGATGGCCAGGGTGAGCAGCGCGATCCCGGCGGCAACCAGGAACGCGCGGGCGAACCCGGTGGCCAGGGCATGGTGATAGGCCGCCGCGAGCAGCGCCGCGCTTGGGTGCACCGGGTGCCCGGCCCGGGCGGCAACGGCGGCGGCGTGGGCGGCCTGGGCGTGGATGCTGTTGGCGACGACGGTCCAAGCGACGGTGCCGAGCACCGCCAGGCCGACGGAGCCGCCGACTTGCTGGCCGGTGTTGAGCACGCTGGAGGCCACCCCGGCGTCGGCTTCGGGGACGCGGTTCAGCGCGACCAGGGACAGCGTGACGAACAGCAGGGCGGTCCCGGCGCCGATGACCATGGTCGGGCCGAGCACCGCGCTGGTGTAGGTGTCGTGCTCGCTGATCCGCGACAGCCAGAACAGGCCGCCGGCGGCGGCCGCCGAGCCGGCCAGCAGCAGCGGGCGGGCGCCGATCCGGGACACGAGCTGAGCGACGGCCCCCGAGGCCACCAGGAGGGCTGCGGTGAACGGGAGGTAGGCGACGCCGGTCTTCAGTGCGGAGTATCCCCAGACGGCCTGCATGAACACGGTGAGGAAGAAGAACATGCCGAAGATGAAGATGCCCACCCCGCCGTAGCTCAGGTAGGCGCCGGTGCGGTTGCGGTCGCGCAGGAGCCGCACCGGCAGCAGGGCTTGCGGGCTGCGGGTCTCGATCACCGCGAACGCGGCGAGCAGCACCGCGGCGGCGGCGAGCGAGGCGACGACCTTGGCGTCACCCCAGTGGGAGACGCCGTTCGGGCTGGTGGCGGCGCTGACCAGGCCGTAGACCAGGGCGGCGACCCCGGCGGAGCCGGTGAGCGCGCCGGGCAGGTCGAACCGTCCGCGACGGCGCGGGGTCTCGGCCAGCACCCGCGGTGCGGCCAGCGCGACCGCGGCGCCGATCGGCACGTTGACGAACAGCACCCACCGCCACGAGGCGTAGGTGGTCAGCAGCCCCCCGCCGATCAGGCCGATCGCGCCGCCGGCGATGCTCATCGCGGCGTACACGCCCAGCGCCCGGGTGCGCGGCGGGCCCTCCGGGAAGGTGGTGGTGATCAGCGCCAGCGCGGCCGGGGCGACCAGCGCGCCGCCGGCGCCCTGGATGGCGCGGGCCGTGAGCAAAAAGGCCTGGGAGGTGGCGAACCCGCCGGCCAGGGAGGCGGCGGAGAACAGCAGCAATCCGGCGATGAACATCTTGCGGCGGCCGAGCCGGTCCCCGGCCCGGCCGCCCAGCAGCAGCAGCCCGCCGAAGGCCAGCGCGTAGGCGTTGACCACCCACTCCAGCCCGGAGCCGGAGAACCCTAGCGCCCGCTGGATGTGCGGCAGCGCGACGTTGACGATGGTGGCGTCCAGCACCACCATCAGCTGCGCGGTGGCGAGGACTAGCAGAGCCAGGCCCGGGCGCGGGCCGCCGTCGGCCACACCGCCCGGCGCGGCCACCCGGAGGGTCTTGGATCGTGTTTCGGACATGACGGTTTCTCCTAAGGTTGATCTGCTGTCCGGGGTGGCGCGGGCTGATCCCGGCCGGGCGCCTCAGATGGTGGGTGCCGGCTTGGCGAGTGCTGCGGCGAGCGGCTCCAGGGCGCGGTGGGCGATCTCGGGGTCGCCGTCGACGGTGCTGTGCCGGACGGCGTCGGTCACGGTCGTCTGGTCGGTCACGAGGCTGTAGAGGGTGTCGGCGGGCATGGTGACCACCGCGTCGCCATCGGGTGCCGGCCCGCGGCGGGCGGTGAGCTTGCCGGCGTCGGAGCCGAGGTAGAAGAACTCCGGTCCGACCCGGAGCTCGCACGTCTGCCCGGCGGGCAGTGCGGTCGGCCGGCCCGCGGCGGCCAGCAGGGCCCAGCCGGGCTGGCTCGCGTCGTCCTGGGATGGTTG
>Ga0070709_10000976_pt1 | contig 15863 bp, 14 predicted proteins | sample LARL51metaG_FD_65449 | JGI IMG/M metagenome (GOLD analysis project Ga0070709, IMG submission 65449) | Corn, switchgrass and miscanthus rhizosphere microbial communities from Kellogg Biological Station, Michigan, USA - LAR L5-1 metaG | ecosystem: Host-associated > Plants > Roots > Rhizosphere ...
GGCGAGCAGTACCTGGCCAGCACCGCGGTGGTGTCCACGATCCACGTCAAGCACCTGCGGGACATGGCGCCCGCGCAGGCCTGGCCGGAGGAGTTCCACTACGGGGTGGACACCTACGACGTGGGGGTGCCGGGGTTCGCCACCTACTACTGCACCACGGCCGCGCCCGAGTTCGCCTCCCCGCACGGACCACGGACGGCGGTCTCGGCCGGGATGGCGGGCTGGCCGGAGGACATGATCGACCTGGGTGCGGACCTGCGCGCGGGCCGGTACATCCCGGATCCACCGTGGGTGCTGGTCGCCACCCCGACCCTGGCCGACCCGGGCCGGGCGCCGGAAGGCTGCCACACCGTCAAGATCCTCAGCCCGCAGACCTACCGGCTGCCCGACGGCATGGGCGGCTGGGAGGACGTCAAGGAACAGCACGCGCGCCGGCTGCTCGACCGGTTGCGCAGGCACGCGCCCAACCTGACCGACGACACCATCCTGGCGCACCTGGTCAAGTCACCGGCGGACATCGAGCAGCTCAACCCGCACATGATCAACGGCGCGTTCCACGGCGGCAACCGCGGCCCGGCTTTCAGCGGGGCGCTGCGCCCGGCGCCCGGCTGGGCCAGCCACCGGATGCCCATCCCCGGTCTGTACCAGACCGGCGGCAGCACGCACCCGGGCGGATCCATCACCGGCGCCCCCGGGCGCAACGCGGCCACCGTCCTGCTCGCCGATCTCGGCCACGACCCGGCGGAGGTCATGTCCGGTTCCGGGATCACCTCCGCGGGAGCCCGGGCCCATGGCTGATGCGCAGGTCTCCTCCGCCATCGCCAACTGGGGGCCGCGGTTCACCGCGCAAGGCGTCGACCCCGGGGACTTCGCCCGGGTGACCGCGGGCATCGAGCGCTGGGAGGACTGGCTCGCCGCCTGGCGGGACAATGGCGACCTGCATGCCGGGCTGGCCCGCGAAGCGGCCGGCCGGGGCTGGCTGCGCACCGCCGGTGAGGCCTGGATCCGGGCCGCGGTGAGCTACCACTTCGGCAAGTTCGTCTGGATGCTCGACATGGACGCCCACGATGCGGTCGCCGCGCAGGCGGTGGCCGCGATGTACCGCGGGCTTGAGCTGCTCGACCCGGCCGCGGAGCGGATCGAGATCCCGTTCGGCGGCGCATCCCTGGTCGGCAACCTGCGCCGGCCGCCGGGCGCGGACCGCCCGCCGCTCGTGCTGCTGATCGCCGGGCTCGACTCCACCAAGGAGGAGTTCTTCGCGGTGGAGAACACCTTCCTCATCAGGGGCCTGGCGACCTTCTCGCTGGACGGGCCGGGACAGGGCGAGTCGGCCAGGGCGGTGAAGATACGCCCGGACTTCGAGGCTCCGGTCGCGGCCGTGCTCGACGTGCTGTGCGAGCGCACCGACCTGGACGGCGACCGGGTGGGCACGCTCGGGGTCAGCCTGGGCGGTTACTACGCGGCCCGGGCTGCGGCCTTCGAGCCACGGCTCAAGGCGGTCGTTGTCTGCGGCGGCTGCTACGACTACGGCGCTCTGATCAGGGAAAGGTCACCGCACAGCTTCGCGACGTTCAGCTATGGCTGCGGTGCAGCCACCAAGGAGGAGGCCTACCAGGTCGCGGAGCGGATGAGCCTGGCGGGCGTGGCGGAGCGGATCGCCCAGCCGATGGTCGTGGTATTCGGCAAGCGCGACCGGCTGGTCCCGTGGCAGCACGCGGAACGCGTGGCGGCCGAGGCGCCCGAGGCGCAGCTGTGGATGTTCGACGAGGGCAACCACGTGTGCATGAACCTGACCTACCGGTGGCGCCCGCAAGCTGCCGACTGGCTGGCCGACCAGCTGGGTACGTAGGGCAGCCGTCACCCCAGCCAGCAGGGCCAAGGCCCACGCGACGGAGTCGCGCGGGCCTCTAGGCCATCGGGGGGTTCCGGGCCATGGGGTCCGGGGGCTTGCCCCCGGGAGGACGGAGTGCTCCTCCGGGCCAGCACAGTGCCAAATCCGCGCGCAGCGCCTCCTGTTCGGCTGCGGTCAGCGAGAGCAGCGGCGGGCGCACCGGGCCGCCGGACATGCCGGTCAGCCCGGCCCATGCCTTGATCGAGGCGACGGCGTCGATCCGCCGCTCGTGGCCGGCAAGCCACTTGGCCGCCACCGACCGGACCGGGTCCAGGGTGGCCGCCACCTCGGCGGCCTTGGCCGTCTCCCCGGCCAGCGCCAGCCTGGTGTACTCGCGCATCGGCTGCCAGCCTGGCACCTGGTACAGGTAAGGCGCGGCCGAGGACATGTAGACGCGCTGGCCGTGCGAGATCATGTTCTCCAGCCAGGTCTCCTCGTGCGGGGAGCAGACCAGGATCTGCTCGCCGAACCGGTACAGCAGTTCCAGGTACCTGGTGTGGTCGCGGCCCACCTTGATGCCGACCACGTTCTCTATCCCGGCCAGCCGCTCGATCAGCCCGGTGGACAGGGCCACCCCCGAGTAGCCGGTGTCGAACAGCCACACCCCGATGTCCACGCATCTGCAGACGTGGGCGAACCACTGGTAGAGGCCCTCGTCGGAGGCGGGCGGGTAGTAGGGGTTGATCACGACGGCGAAGTCCGCCCCGGCCGCTTCCGCGTGCCGGGTCAGCTCGATGGTCTCCGCCGCGCTGTGCTGCCCGGTATGGGCGAGTACCGGGCAGCGCCCCCTGGCCCGCTCCACCACCAGTTCGGTGAGCCGCCGCCGCTCCGCCCCGGACAGCGCCCAGAACTCGCTCATCACCCCGCCGCTGAAGATCCCGTCGATCCCCAGCTCGCCAGTGAGCCGGTCCAGGTCGGCGCGCAGCGCCGCCTCGTCGATGCCGCCATCGGCGCCGAACGGGACGGTGATGGCCGCCCACAGGCCGGTGAACAGCTCCCGTGCGGCCAGTTTGGCCTCCGCCTTCGAGTAGTCCATGGCGTGCCTTTCGCCGGTCAGTGTGGGGGTGGGCGCGAAGCGCGGGGGCGGGAAGAACAGAGTGTTTCCGCGAGCCAGTCGGCCACCAGTGGCCGCGCCTGGTACCAGAGGTTGTTGAGGATGTGCACCCCGTCCGGGTAGATCACCGTGGTGACCGGCCCGCCGTACTCGGCGGCGATCCGCTCCCCGTGGGCCGGCGGTGACCCGGGGTCGTTGCCGCCGTAGAGCTGCAGCAATGGCACTCGGGCCCGGGCGGCGGCACCCGCCAGCGTCATCGCCGCCATGTTGGCGGCAGGGTCGGGGCCGTGGTGCTGGTACTGCCCGGGCCGGGTCAGGTCGTCCATCTCCGCGAACCGCCCGGCCGGCGTGTACCAGCTGGAGATCGCGAACACCGCGCGCACCCGCTCATCTGCCGCGGCGGTGCGGATCGCGAACATCCCGCCGTAGGAGATGCCGCCCACGGCCAGGCGCGAGCCGTCCACGTCGGGCCGGTCGGCCAGCGCGCCGACGATCGCCTGGATAGCGACCTCCTGGTCGGGCCGCAGCTTGCTGTCGAAGCTGAGCATTCCCTGGCCGGGGCCGTCGAAGGCGGCCACCGCCAGCCCGCGCGCGACGATGTGGTCGGCGAGGTTGTAGAGCTCCTCTTTTGCCGAATCAGCCCCAGGTAGTAGCAATACGATCGGCGGCCGGCCGGCCCCGTCCGGGACGCGCAGGTAGCCCGGCATGACCAGCCCTTCGAACGGCACGCCCAGCAGTTCCATGGGCGGCGAGGCGAGCGGGGCGGCCTTGGCCCAGGCAGCCCCCATTGCCTCCAGCGCAGCGCGGAACTGGGCCTGATCGTGGGTGAACACGAAACTCGCCCAGTGGTAGGCGAGCGCGCCGCGCAGGTAAGCGTCTCCCGCGGTACGCCTCCGGCCAGCGGCCAGGGCGTCCTCACCCCGCTCGACGTGCCGTGCGGCGTGCCTGCTCCACGCCGCGCACCACTGCTCGTAGTCGGTGATCTCCGCCTTGAGCTGCTCGAACTCCCAGGGGGTCACGTAGTTGGACAGGATCCGCCAGGTGAACCGGCGGTACATGGAGACCAGCCGCTCGTCCATGATCCGCCTCTCAGCCCGCCGGTGCCCAGGTGCACCGGTCCCCGGTCACGGTCCAGACGGTTTCGGCCGGGGGCGGCGCCCAGAACTCCACGAACGAGAAGTTCTCGCCAGTGTCGTTCTCGAACCAGTGCACCTCGCCCGGTTCGACCAGGGCGCAGTCCCCCGCCTCCAGCCGGTTCGCCTCCTCGCCGGCGTACAGCAGCCCGGACCCAGCCAGCACGCAGAACACGTGATGGCAGTCGGTGTGGTAGTGCGCGGCGGCCGTGTCGCCGGGGTGGTAGATGATCCGGTCGGCGCGGATCGCCTGCGCGCCCACCGGCACGTTCTCGGTGACCAGGTCGAGCCGATCCCTGGTGTCGCGTGTGGACACCAGGTGCGGCAGCTCGCTGGCGGCGAAGACCTTTGCTGGCCCGGGGGGGCGACCCCCCTGGAACCCCCCGCTGGCCCAAAGCCCCGTTCCTTCGTCACTGGGCCTTGGCCGTGCCGGCTCAGGCGAGGAACCTGCGGCTTGTCCGGTCGTCTCGGCCACCATTAGCTCTAGGCCATCAGGCCCGGATTCAACCGACAGTTCGTCGCAGGACCCGAGCCAGAGCACGCTTTCTGTGCCGAGGGCGAACCGCTCGGCGGGCGGCGGAGCGCCGACCGTCCCAGAGCCCGCGATCACGTAGGCGAACGCCTCCGCGCCGCGCGGCGGGACGAGTTCCGCGGTGACACAGGCATCGATCAGGAAGCGCCTGACCTTCAACGGGACCGGCTGGCCGAACATGTCTTCCACGAACCAGGGCCCGGTTGTCCATCCCTGATCGGGGTGGCAGGCAGCAGAGAAGACGGGGGTGCAGATCTGGACCACGGAGCTGCTCCTCGCTCAGGGGATGAGGATCGGGCGGATGGCCTCCCGGCGCTCCAGCGCGCCGAAGGCGGTGGCGACGTCGGCGAGCGGATAGATGTGCGTGGTCAGCGGCTCGGTGCGGATCGCGCCCGAGGCGAGCAGCGCGATCATGGCGGGGTAGGCGTTCGGGCTGGACCGGATGCCCAGCACGTCCAGCTCGTCGAGGGTGACCAGGTCGACCGGTAGTTCCGCGCTGGCACCGCCGGCCAGGCCGAGCAGTGCCACGGTCCCGCCGCGCCGGGCGCAGCGCAGCGCCTGGCCCACCACGGCCGGGTTGCCGGAGCAGTCGAACACGGTGTCGGCGCCCCGGCCGCCGGTGGCCGCCCTGGCCCCGGCCACCGGGTCCTCCCGGGAGTAGTCCACGACGGCGCTGGCGCCGAGGTCGCGGGCGATGTCCAGGCGTGGCCCGCGCCCCACGACCACGACGTTGGCCGCACCGGCCGCCCGTGCCACCTGGAGCATGAGCAGGCCGAGCAGGCCGGGGCCGAACACGACGACGCTGGCCCCTGGCCCCAGCCGGGCCCTGCGGGCCGCGTGCACGGTCAGCGCCCCCTGGTTGACCAGGGCGGCGGCGACGTCGGTGACCTGGGGCGGCACCTTGTGCAGGGCGACCGCGGGCCGGACCGCGTACTCCGCCAGGGCCCCCGGCGCGGTGTGGCCGTACAGCTTGAAGCCGGGCTCACGGACCCGCTCGCACAGGTTGTACCGGCCCGCCCGGCACATCGGGCAACTGCCGCAGCCGGTGTGGTTCTCCGCCACCACCCGGTCCCCCACGGCCAGCCCGCTGCGCTCGGTGCCGGGCCCGAGGGCAGCGACCTCACCGGACCATTCGTGCCCGATGATGAACGGCAGCGCCGGCGGCCAGGTCCCCCGGTAGGCGCCCGCCACGATCTTCAGGTCGGTGCCGCAGATGCCGCAGGCCCTGACCCTGACCAGCACCTCGCCCGCGCCGGGCTCGGGCACCGGTACCTCCGCCACCTCCAGGCTGCCGAACTCCCGCAGCAGAGCAGCCTTCATGCCGGTCACTGGGTCTCCTCAAGGGGCAGGGCGGCCCAGATCTCCTTGGCTTGAGCGACCACATGGTCGGCAACGGCCTCGGCGATCTCCTCCGCGCGTTCGGCGGTGGCCAGTTCGGGACGGCCGTACCAGCCGGTCTCGGCGACGTGGTGGAAGTCGCGCATCACCGGATAGACGTCCGGGCGCCGGAACAGCGCGTGGGCCGCCTCGCCGGCCGACCGGTCACTGGCCGGGGTGGCGTGCTCCAGGTGCACCAGGGTGGGATCGAAGGCCAGCACCGCCGCCGTCTCCATGGCCCCGGCGTGGGTGAACTCCATCTCGCCGGGGAACAGCGTGTAGGTGATCACGTGGGTCTCGGCCATCACCACCTGGACGCCGTGGCCGACCTGCGCCTGGTCCGCGGCCAGCCGCAGCGTGGCCGAGTTTCCCTCGTGCCAGTTGACCGAGACGATCCGGCGGGCACCGGCGGCAGCAAGCCCCCCGCACACGTCGCCGAACACCGAGATCAGCGTGCCCGGGGACAGCGACAGCGTGCCCGGCCAGGCCAGGTGGTAGTGCGCGACACCCACCGGCCCGAGCGAGACCGCCACCGTGTCCAGCCGGGCCGCGACCCGTTCGGCGATGGACTGGGCCGCGAACGTATCGGTGCCGAGCGGCAGGTGGCCGCCGTGCTGCTCGACGCTTCCGGCGAAGACCACGGCCGTGCCGCTCGCGGCGATCAGCCGCGCGGCCTCAGGCTGGGCGAGCCGCTCGATCAGCCGGTCGGGGTGGCGTGGCATGACGTGTCAGCCTCCATATCCGGTGGCCGCCCCGTCCCTGACCGCGTCGCGGTGCGCGGTGATCGGGGTCTGCCAGGGCTCGGTCACCACGTCGAGCAGGGCAGGGCCGGGCGCGGAACAGGCGGTGCGCAGCGCGCCTGCCAGGCGGCCGGGTTCGGCGACCCGCATTCCGGCCATCCCGAAGGCGCGCGCCACGTCGGCGAACGGCACGTCGGAGAAGTCCTCATCCTCCCAGCCGCGGCCGAAGTTGATCCGCCGGTACCAGCGGATCCAGCCGAGCGACCGGTTGTTCAGCACTATCACGGTCACCGGCAGGCCCTGCTCGGTCACGGTGGCAAGCTCGCCCGCCGCGTACCCCATGGCGCCATCGCCGGCCAGCACCACGGTGCGCCCGCCGGGCCGGGCGGTGGCCACGCCGATCGCCGCGGGCAGCGCGTACCCGAGGCCTGCCTGCCCGCGCGGGCAGAGCACCTGCCGCCCGGCGCGCCGCTGCTCCAGATAGGCACCGCCCCAGCCGCTGGCCAGGCTGGCGTCACAGATGAGGATGTCGTCGGCGCCGAGCACGGCCTCGATCTCCGCGAGCACCCGCTGCGGGGCGATGGGGACCGCATCGCTGGCCCGCTCCACGTCCCGCTGGGCGCGCCAGGACGCGGCCAGTTCCGCGATGCGGGACCGCCAGGCTGCCCGGTCCGGTGCTCCGGTCGCCTCGTCCAGGGCCGTGAGCAGGCCGCGCAGCCCCGGCCGGGCGTCGGCGAGCACGGCGGCCGCCACGGGGAAGGCCCGGCCCAGCTCGGCCGGGTCCAGGTCGAGTTGCACGATGGCCTGGCCGGCCGAGGGCAGCGTCCAGCCGAACGTCGGGCCGCTGCCTGCCTTGGTCCCGGCGAGCAGCACCACGTCCGCCTCGGCCAGCGCGGCAGCCGCGGCGGAGGTTCCCATGCTGCCGGTCACCCCCACCGACAGCGGGTGGTCCTCGGCGATCGCCCCCTTCCCCGACAGCGTGGTGCCCACCGCCGCCGACAGGGCCTCCGCCAGCGCGGTCAGCTCCGTGCCCGCACCGGAGTGCAGCACTCCCCCACCGGCCAGGATGAACGGGCGGCAAGCCGCCCGCAGCACCGCCACGGCGGCCGCAACGTCATCGGGGTCCGGGGCTGGACGGAATGCGGGGAAGCTCCCGAACCGGGAGGCAGTGCTGGCCCGGGGGGCCGCCCCCCCGGAACCCCCCATTGAACTAGCCAGCGCGAGGTGGTCAGGGACCGGGCCGTCGAGCACGTCCTGCGGCAGGAACAGTGCGACGGGGCCGGGCCGGCCCGTGGTGGCTTCGCGGAACGCCTGGCAGACCAGGGCCGGGAGGGTAGCCGCATCCGGCACGGTGGCGTGCCATTTGGTGACCGCGGCCAACAGCGCAGCCTGGTCAAGCGCCTGGGAGGCGGCACTGCGATAACGGTGCGGCGCGAGCCGCGCAGGCAGGTCGCTCACCAGGGCAACCACGGGCACCGAGGCGCCCAGCGCCTCGCCGAGGCCCGACGGCAGCTTCGCCGCGCCGGGCCCCACCGTGGCGTCGCAGACCCCGGCCTGGCCGGTGACCCTGGCGTAGGCGTCGGCGGCATAGGCGGCGGACCGCTCGTCCCTGACCAGCACGTGCCGCATGCCGGGCTCCCGGTCCAGCATCGCGTCGTACAGCGCGAGCGTCTGGCCGCCGGGCACCCCGAACACGTGCCGCACCCCGTGCTCGGCCAGCAGGTCTGCCAGCACGGAGCCCCCGTGCGGCCGGTCAGGCACGGGGCACTCCGAGCAACTGCGCCGCGGTGGCGCCGAGGACCATTTCTTCGGCCGTGCCGAGGCCGAGGGCGCGGACCTCGCCGACGGGGTCGTCGGTGCCCATGTCGAACGGGCGGTCCGAGCCGAGCAGTACCTGACCGGGGCCGGCGTAGCGGACCAGGTCCGCGAGCAGGTCGGGGTCGTGGGTGACCGTGTCGTAGTAGAACCGGCGCAGCGCGGCGTCCGGGCCAGCGGCGAGCCTGGCCCGTGCCTCCGGCCGGACGGCGAAGGCGCGCCGCAGCCGGCCGCGCACCACCGGCAGCGCGCCGCCACCGTGCGCGAGCACCACCCGCAGCCGGGGGTGGCGCTCCAGCACCCCGGCCATCGCCATGTGCGCGGCCGCGATCGCCGTCTCCATCGGGTTCCCCACCGAGTTCCACAGGTAGTACTGCTCCAGCGCGTGGACGCCGAGCCCGCGGGTGGTGGGGTGGATGAAGACCAGGGCCCCGGCCTGCTCGGCGGCCTCCCAGAACGGGAGGAAGAAGTCGTCGCCGAGGTAGCGCCCGCCGACGCTGGCCGGGATCTCGGCCCCGGCCAGGCCGTAATTGGTCACCAGTCCGGCGATCTGCCGGGCGGCGAGTTCCGGTTCCTGCAGCACCACCGCGCCGACGGCGCTCACCCTTCCACCGTGCGCCGCGACCACTGCGGCCAGCGCGGTGTTGTGCACCTCGCAGACATCACGCGCGGTCGCCTGGTCCGCTTCCGCGGGCACCAGGCTGATCCACGGAGACAGCATCAGCCGGTCCACCCCCGTGGCCGCCGCCTGACCCAGCATCGAGTCCACGTCGGTGAACTCGCTGACCACGGAGCCGATGTCGCGGCCGCGGAAGGCCAAGCGGTACCGTCCGCCGTCACGGCTGACCGAGGGGCGCCAATCCGGCGGCACCGTCCGCGCCGTCATCTCCTCGACGATGACGTGACAGTGAACGTCAACGATCAACGACCCGCCCGGGACGCCGTGCCGTTGACCGCCCCGGTGCCGTCCTCGCCGGACCCGTTCGCCGCGCCATTACCACCGGTCACCGCGCCGCCGAGGTAGAGTGCGCCGATCTCCGGATGCTCGAGCACTTCCTTCCCGCTTCCCGAGAGCCGGACCTGGCCGTTCTCCAGCACCACCCCGTGGGTGGACAGCCGCAGCCCGGCCCGCGCGTTCTGCTCCACCAGCAGGATCGTCTTGCCCTGCGCGTTCATCATCCGGATGGCGTCGAACACCGACTTGAGCACCTTGGGCGCCAGGCCCATCGACGGCTCGTCCAGGATCACCAGTTTCGGGTCGAGCATGAGGCCGCGGGCGAACTCGACCAGTCGCTGCTGCCCGCCGGACAGGCTGCCCGCCTTCATGTCCAACCAGTCGTTGACCTGCGGGAACATCTCCAGCACCCCGGCGAAACGCCGCTCGGCCAGGCCGCGCTCCCGCAGGGTGTAGCCGCCGAGGCTGATGTTCTCGCGCACCGTCATCTCGCGGAACAGGCTGTGGTTCTGCGGTACCTGGACTACACCGCTGCGGAGGATCTGGCGGGGCGTCTTGCCGGTCAGCCGCTCGCCGTGCAACGTGATCTCTCCGAGCCGTGGCCGGAGCAGCCCGCTGATGGTGGCGAGCAGGGTCGATTTCCCGGCTCCGTTCGGTCCCACGACACAGGTGATCCCGCCGCGTGCGACCTGCAGGGATACCCCGCGCAGGACATCACCGCCGCCGTAGCCGACGGTCAGGCCCGTCACTTCGAGCGCTGCTGGCCCGGGGGACTCAGGCTGCGGAGCTGTCATCGTCTTCCTCTGCCGTTCCGAGGTAGGCGTCGAGCACCCGGCGATCGTTGCGGATCTCCTCTGGCGGGCCGCTGACCACCGCGTTCCCGTAGTCGAGGACGGTCACCTGGTCACACAGGCCCATCACGAACTCCATGTTGTGCTCCACGATGAGGAACGTGGTCCCCTGCCGGTTCAGCTCGCGGATCCGCTCCGAAATGGTGCCGATCAGGGTCGGGTTCACCCCGCCGGCCGGCTCGTCGAGCAGGATGATCTCCGGGTCGGCGATCAGCACGTAGGCCAGTTCCAGCAGCTTGCGCTGGCCGTAGGAGAGCGTCTCGGCGCGGTCGCCGGCCAGCTTGGCGATGCCGGTGAACTCCAGCAGCTCCATCGCCCGCTGCCGGGTGGCGGCGCCGCCCGCGCGGGCAAACGGGTTGCGGAACCGGCTGGTCTGCCCGGCATGCTCCTTGTGGTGCGCGGCCACGATCATGTTCTCCATGACCGTCAGCCGGGAGAAGACCCGGGTCAGCTGGAAAGTCCTGCCGATCCCCAGCGCGAAGACCTTGTCCGGGGCCAGGCCGGTGACCTTGGTTTCGTTGAGGTAGACGTCGCCGCTGTCCACCCGCCCGTAGCCGGTGATCATGTTGAACAGGGTGGTCTTCCCGGAGCCGTTCGGCCCGATCAGCCCGGCGATGCTGCCGCGCTCAACAGCGATCGAGCAGTCATTGAGCGCCTGCACTCCCCCGTACGCCTTCGAGACGGCCTCCGTCCTGAGCAATGCCGTCATGACGCGCTCCTGGTGGTCGGCTCGGGGGAACTGCCGGCCGTGGCCGCGCCGATGGGCAGACCAGGCGGCGGGCCGCTGGCCCGTTCGGTCGCCCGCCGCTGCCTACCGGCGTTGATGGCGGTCAGCTTCTCGCCCACGGTCGGCAGGATCCCCCGAGGCAGGAAGATGATCACGATCAGGAACAGCACGCCGAGGACGACCTGAGCCACGTAGGTGTTGGTGACCTGTTGCTGGGCCCAGCCGAGATAGGGCTCGAGCAGCAGCGCGCCGAAGATGGGCCCGGAGAGAGTGCCGAACCCGCCAATGAACGCCATCAGGGCGATGGTCAGATCGAAGAACGGGTTGAACGCGTACTGCGGCAGCGCATCCGACTGGAAGTAGAAATACAGCCCGCCCAGCATCCCGATGATGAAGCCGGAGATCACGAAGGCGGTCAGCTTGACCCGCATGGTCTTGACCCCGAGCCCCCGGGCCCGGTCCTCGTCGTCCCTGATCGCCCGGAGCTGGAGACCGAAACGCGACCCCCAGATCGCCCAGGCGAGCACGGCCGCCACGACGGCGATGAGCATCGCGGTGTAGTAGAAGGGGTTGTAGACGGTCGCCTGGTCCCAGTTGAGGAATGGCGGAATGATCCCGGCCACGCCCCCCGTCCAGCTGAAGTTGGAGGCCATCAACTGGAAGATGAAGAACACGGCGATCGTCACGACGACGAAGGTGTGCCGGCGTACCCGCAGCGCGACCAGCCCAAATGGCACCGCGACCACCGCGGCCACCAGGCCACCCAGCGGGAAGAGCGCGAACACCACGCCGCCCACCAGGCTCTGGTGCTGGGTGATCAGCGCGACCGTGTACACACCGACCCCGAAGAAGACGGCGGCCCCGAGCGAGATGTAGCCGGTGAACCCGGAGAAGATGTTCCAGGCGACCGCGGCGCCCACGTACAACAGCACGAGCACACCCACCTGGGTCAGTTGGACGTTGCCCGCCAGCGGCACCAGCGCCACGACGGCCAGCAGCACGGCCAGGCCCGCGGCACGCCAGAGGGCGAGGGACCTCATTGCGCCCTCGCTTCCCTGCGCCCGAACAGGCCCTGGGGCCGGAACACGAGCACGAGCACGACCGCCCCGTAGAGCACCACCGTCGACCATTCGGGGTTCCAGTACACGTCCACCATCGACGCGAGCGTGATCACGAAGACGGCCGAGCCGAGCGCGCCGGCGATGCTGCCCATCCCGCCGAGTATGACGATCGCCAGCAGCCGGGAGATCAGGTCATACCCGGTGTTCGGGTTGAAGGAGTTGAGTTCCCCGTACACCATGCCGCCCGCCGCTGTCACCCCGACGCCGATACCGAAGGTGAGCGCGGCGACCCGGTTCACGTCGATCCCGACCAGCCGGGCCGCGGTGTGGTCCTGCATGGTGGCGCGCACGCTGCGGCCGAACTGGGTCCGGTACAGCATGAAGTAGATCGCCGCCACGAATACCACCGCAAGCGCGAAGCCCAGGACGTAGATGTAGGGCAGGTAGTACCCGAAGACATGGAACTCCGCCTGTGGGCTGGTCCAGTAGGTGTTCATCGACTGGTAGTTCGACCCGAAGATCTGGTACAGGATTCCCTCGATGATGATCGCCACCGCGTAGCAGGCGATCAGCGACATGGAGGTGCGCTCGCGTCCCCGCAGCGGCCGGATGAACAGGTACTGGACCACCACCCCGAGGATGAACATCGCCGGGATGGTGATCAGCAGGCCGACGAACACGTCGATGTGCAGATGGGTCCAGAGCACGAAGCTGAGGTAGGCACCAAGTATCACCATGATGCCCTGGGCGATGTTGATGATGTCGAGCACGCCGAAGATCAGCGTCAGCCCCACGGCCATCAGGCCGTAGACCCCGCCTTCGAGCACGCCGTCGGTGAGAGCCCGCAGGAAGGTTCCCATGTCAGTTCGGTGCTCCGTTTCTCTGTGCCTGCCGTATTCCCTGCGCCTACCGTGCCGTATTTGGTCAGCCGGCCCAGGGGATGATGTTCTTGCTGCCGAGGGCGTTCGGCAGCACCTGCACGAACTGCGGCGCACCCGAGCCGCCCTGGCCCGGCTGCCACTGGAAGATCAGCGCCGCATTCGCGATGTTGGTGTTCTCTCCGTCGGCGCCGAACGTGACCGGTCCAAGCACCGTCTGCACCGTGTTCTTGTGCAGCCAGTTCGCGAGCGTTTGCTGGTTCAGCGAGCCGGTGGCCTGCACCGCGGCCGCCTCGACCTCGCCCGCCGAGTAGGACTCGGCCACGTCGGCGTTGATGTCCGCGGCGGTACTGCCGTACTTGGCGATGTAGTCCTGCACCATCACGTGGCTGAGCGCGTACGGGTAGTCGCCGAACCACCCGTTGGGGACCATCGTGCCCACGGCGGCACTGGGACCGACCGTGTTGATGTAGCTCGTGCCCTGGTCCGGGCCGGAGGAGGCGATGAAGTACGTGGGGGTCCACCTCGCCTCCTGGAACCCCCTGATGAACGCCTGCACCGTGCCCACCGCGATCGAGCCGAGGAATACCACCTGCGGGTGATGCTGCTGAGCAATCTGCTTGGCGTCCGCGGTCAGTGTGCGCGCGTTCACAGTGGCCGAGTAGGGGTGCTTGACGTTCGTGAAGACCGTATGCACCCCGTGGATGCTGAGGTAGCCCTCGGCCGTTTCGACCGGCGGATCGGCGAACGGGTCGTCCACCTCCGGATAGGCAGCGGTGAGCGGATGCCCGGGCTGCTGGTGCTTGACCAGCCACTTGGCGAACAGCATCATCTGCTGGGCCGCGGGCACGTTAGTGGAGAACAGGAAGTGGTCGTTCAGCCCGTAGACCGGCGGCGCGCCGGCCGAGCCTGCCGCGAGGACGTAATGGTAGTGCTCGGTCACCGGGCCGGCGGCCTGCGAGACGAGCAGAGACGAGAACGGCGCGAGCGTCAGGTCCACATGGTCCTGGGTGATCAGGATGCGGTAGTTGTTCCCGTCGGTCTTCGGGTCACCCTTGTCATTGAGGATGATCAGCTTGACCGGGCGGCCGAGCAGGCCGCCGTGGCTGTTCACGTCGCTGGCCCACAGTTCATAGCCCTTCTTGCAGGCCTGCCCGTCGGGCGCGAATCCCTGGGCTTGCTGGGGACCGGCCAGCGGCAGCGAGATCCCGACGGTGATCGGCTGCCCGGTGGGCCCGGCCAGCAGGGCGTTGGTGTTGTTGGCACTGCTCAGACCGCACGCGGCAACGGCAGCGCTCGCGGCGGTCATCGCCACGAGGCGGAAAGTCTTGGCGCATGGACGCCTCATCGGCTTGCTCTCCTTCTGGGCCGGCGCGCCGCGGGTGTGATGAAGGTGGTGCGCGGAGCGCGCTGGCGCGCTCCGCGCACCACTCGGATCAGCCCTGGCCCCAGGCCGGCTTGGGATTGACGATCGCCACCGAGCCCTGCGCGTTGGCCGGCAGCACCTGGACGAACTTCGCTCCAGTCTGCCACTGGAAGATGAAGTGCGAGGCCACGACGTTCTGACCGATGGCATTGAACTTCGCGGGCCCCTGCACGGTCTGCACCGTCACACCGCTGTGCAGGTACGAGATGACCTTTGTGTTGGAAAGGCTCTTGGTCGCGTTGACCGCGGCCGCGAGCGTCTCGCCGACCGAGTACGCCTCGGCCGCGTCGGCGTTGATCTCGGCAGCGGTGCCGCCGTACTTGGCGATGTAGTCCTTGACGAACTGCTGGCTCAGTGCGTTCGGCATCCCCGGGTACCAGCCGTTGGGCACCATGGTGCCGGTGGCGTTCTTGGGGCCGCCGGCTGCGGACAGGAACGCCGCGCCCTGATCCGGGCCGGCCGAGGCGGCGAAGATCTTCGGGGTGAAGTGCTGCTGCATGAGCGCCTTCATGATCTGCTGGACGCCGGGCACGTCTGGCGAGCCGACGACCACCATGTCCGGTTTCATCCCGGCCATCTGGTCGGCGCCCGCCTTGAAAGCGGGGTTCTCCGCCGGGAAGACCTTGGAGTACACGGTCTTGATACCGGCGTTCTGCAGGATCTTCTGCGCGTTCTGCACCATGGGGACCGCGAACGGGTCGTCCACCATCGGGTAGGCGGCGGTCTTCGGCCGCTCGCCGGCCGGCAGCGCCGCCACCCACTGGGCGAACGGGATCAGCTGGTCGGCGACCACCGGGCTGACCGCGAAGAGGTTCGGCAGCTTCAGCGTGAACACCAGCGGCCCGCCACCGGCACCCTCGATGAAGGCGTAGCGGGCCCGCGCGGCCACCGGCGCGGCCGAGGCCGTCAGCAGGGTGGAAAACGGCCCGAAGACGAACGCCGCGTGGTCGGTGTTGATCAGCTGGGTGTAGTTGGTAGCAACCGTGGCCGGGTCGCTGTTGTCGTTGAGGACCTTCAGCGTGACCTTGTGGCCGAGCAGCCCGCCGCTCTTGTTGATGTTGCTGACCCACAGGTTGTAGCCGCGCTCGAACGCCTGGCCGTCGACGGAGAAGTCACCGGTCAGCGAGAGCGACGTACCGATAAGGATGGGGGCCTTGGTGGCAGTGGTGCCCCCGGTGCTAGTGGTGCTGCTACTGCTGCAGGCGGCTAGCGCCATCGCCGCTGCGGCTGCGACAGCGGTCAGAGCCAAGAACCGGGTACCGTGAGGTCTCATCCGGTCCTCCTTCCAGTTCTTCAATTGGCCGGGTGGAAATAGCCAGCCGCCTTTGTCGCCCCCAGTAGGGCCCCGCGACGGGGGCCGCGAGCCTGCTTAGCGGTCGGCCACGGACAGTGGTGCCGGGGTCACCGTACTGCATTTGCGTTG
>Ga0070709_10000980_pt1 | contig 15831 bp, 13 predicted proteins | sample LARL51metaG_FD_65449 | JGI IMG/M metagenome (GOLD analysis project Ga0070709, IMG submission 65449) | Corn, switchgrass and miscanthus rhizosphere microbial communities from Kellogg Biological Station, Michigan, USA - LAR L5-1 metaG | ecosystem: Host-associated > Plants > Roots > Rhizosphere ...
TGACGGTGTGCCTCGTTGTCGTGGGACGGCATGTCGAGCGGCTCAAGTTCCTCGAGATCATGCTCGGCGATCGGCCGCCGCTGAAGCCACCCGAACTGGTCTATCAGCGGATGCTGGCGGGTGATCCGCTCGAAGCGATCGAACAGGCGCATGCCTTTCTCAGAGGGTCGTCGCTCAGGGGCTATTGTGACGAGATCCTGCTGGAAGGGTTGAGGCTAGCGGAAGCCGACCGGCGGCTGGGTCATCTCGACGATGAGCGATTGAGCCGGATTGCCTCAACCGTCGACGAACTGTTGGCTGACCTGGAAGCTCACCATGACGTAGGAGTGTTGGACGTCCCGACCCTCGACATGAGCGCAAATCCCGGAGCTGCCATCGCAATTGAGTACGCACGGGCGCAATGCAAATTGCTCGAGGAAAAAAATGAAGCTACGCGTTCGGTCCTGTGCGTTCCCGGCTCCGGCAAGCTCGATGAAGCGGCGGCACTGACATTGGCTTTCTTGCTGAGGCGCGATGGCATCGAGGCGATGGCGGAGGAGGCGGACGCTTTGTCAATGTCCAAGTTCTTTTCGCTTGACATGACGGATACCTCGCTTGCGTGCGTTTGCTACGTTGGCCAACCGCCGCCCGCCAAGGTTCAGGATGTCGTTCGCAGGCTCAATAAGAAGAATGCCGACGCCCACATTCTGCTTGCCCTTTTGGGAACCGAGGCCGCCATCCCCATGGTGGGGGCCGTCGGTGCGGAGGTTTGCTCCGGGTCGTTTGGCGCGGCACTGGAAGCAATAGTTCAGGCTACGACCGCGCCGCGCCGCAACACGAGTGACAGTCGAGGCAGTATTGCGACCTAAGATGGCCGCAGCCCTCGGGATCGCGCTACCCTTCCGTGTTGCTCTGCACCGCGGCCTCGAATTTTTCGCCGAACTCGTTCAGTTCGTCGGCGCCGATGTCGCTGATCGCCCAGTAGTTCAGGCCGCGATCGCTCCAGCGGCGGATGTTGAAGCCCTGGATCGTCTCGGTCTTCGCCGCGCGCTTTTCCATGTTGGTGGTCTGCGAGACGAACAAGTTTATGACGTGCTGCCGGCGGCGATAGACCACCGCGCCGATGGCGCGCGCATCGATGTAGTCGAGCCGCCCGCCGACCAGCGTAAAACCCTTCGAGGTCAGGTCGATCACCGGCGGCGAGACATCGAGCCGGCCGTTGAACCACGGTTTCACCGTATGCTGGTCGGTGGAGACGACGTCGGTGAGGTGGCCGGCCTGCAGCGAGCGCAGATGCGCCGACACCACTTCCGACATGATGCGCTGCTCGTCGTCGGCACGCAGCACGACGGCGACGAGGCCCGTCGCGGCCAGCGCGGACACCGCCGATCCCAGAGCAAAGCCCTGCAGGATGCTGCGACGGCTCGGGGCCCGTGCGCTCGGCATCGAGCTGGGCATTGCCTTGGGCATTGCCTTGGGCATGGGCTTGGGCAGCGATGCTTCAATCTTCATCCGCAGCGCCGGCGGTGCGGCATAGCGCAGGTCGGCCTTGGCGATCTCCTGGCTCATCTGGCGATAGGTGGCGAGCGAAGCCGAGCAGGCTGCGCAAGTCGCGATATGGGCTTCGACCTCGCGGGCGTGGCCGGCGTCAAGCTCGCCGTCGATCAAAGCGTGAAGGAGGATCTCGGCCTCGTCGCAAGTCATCTTGATGGCTCCTGTTCCGCCATCCATGCCGAGCGCAGCATGGCGCGGGCGCGCGCAAGGCGCGACATCACGGTGCCGACGGGAGCGCCGACCGCATCGGCAATCTCGCGGTACGACAGATTGTTGATCTCCCGCAGCACAAAGGTTTCCTTGAACGGTTCGGCGAGCGCCTCGACGAGCCGGCGAATGGTGGCGGCATCCCGCTCGCGCAGGATCTCCGCCTCCGGCGTCTGCTGTTCCTCGCGCCACATTGGCGTCTGCTGCGCGGGTTCGGGCAGATCATCGAGCGAAGGCACCGCCGCGCTCGCGCGCCGCGCATATTCGGCGTGGCAGACATTGCGCAGGATCGCAAACAGCCACGGCTTCATTGCCGGCCCACGATAGCCGTCGAAATGTTTCAGCGCACGCAGGTAGCACTCCTGGACGGCGTCCTCCGCGTCGCTGGCGTCGCGCAGCAGATAGCGCGCCAGCGTGTAGACATCGTCGAGATAGGGCAGGGCCAGCTCGCGAAAGCGGCGCGTGCGGTCGGGATCGTCAAAATTGCTCGGCGGCATCGTCTCTGGCCCGGTCTTGTGCCTGGTCCTGGCAGCAGATGCTGGTGCCCGGCCGGCTCCAGCGAACCGACCGGGCAAAACTGTGATGCCTTGGTTTTGACCGTTACTCAACCTTGATCATCCCGGTCATGTGCGGGTGCAGCGAACAAAAATACTTGTAGTCGCCCGCTGACGCGAATGTGAACGAGTAGGTATTGTCGGTGTCCATGGCTTTCGACCTGAACTTGCCCGCCGACACCACGGTATGGGGGATGTCGTCGCGGTTGGTCCAGGTGACGGTGTCGCCGACCTTCACCGTGAGCTCCGGCGGCGAGAAGGTGAAATTGTCGATCATCACCTGGACTTCCTGGGCATGGGCCCCGCTGAACGGCAGCAGCATCGCCGCGGCAACCAGGAGCCGTGCGGCATGCCGATGCATGCCGCGATCATTCGTCAACGTCATTTCTTGCGCTTCCTCTTAGGCCTGCAGCGGCGTATCGATGATGGCGAGCCGCTCGTCGCCCTGCTTGAAGTTGATGCTGGCAACCCCGAGCATCGAGCGCAGTTTTGCATCCTCGACTTTCATCGGACCGGGCGAGGGGGCGGCGCCCGGCGCCGGCTGCGGGAACGCCGTGGAACGCGCGGTGTGGAAGGTGACGTTGCCTTCGACCTTCTGCATGACCTGGTGGATGTGGCCGTTGAGCACCGTCACCGAGCCAAAGCCCTTCAGATATTCCAGCGCGCGGCCGCCGTCCTCGGTGCCCCAGCCCCATTGCGGATAGACCGTCCACAGCGGGATGTGCGCGAACACCACGATGGGCGTGGACTTTGAGCGGGACTTGACGTCGTCCTCGAGCCATTCGAGCTGCTCGGCGCCGAGATTGCCGAGACCGCCGGCTTTCAGGTCGACGACGTTGACGAGACCGATGAAGTGCACCCCGCCGGCATCGAAGGAATACCAGCCGGCGCCCTTGGTGCCCTTGCCGTAGCGGTCCTTGTAAAGCTTGATCTCCTCGTCGAGGAAATCATGCTCGCCCGGCACGTAGTGCACGTCGAGCTTGGCCTGCGAGATGATCTTCTCGGCGTTGTCGAACTCTTCGACCTTCGACAAATGCGTGACGTCGCCGGTGTGGATCATGAACGACGGCTTCTTGTCCATCGCATTGATCTTCTTGATGGCTTCTTCCAGCGTGCCGATCGCATTCGGATTGGCCGGCTTGTCGAAGCCGACATGACTGTCGCTGATCTGCAGGAAGCTGAGGCCTGGAGCCTCCGCGGCTTGCGCGGCGTCGACCAGCCCCATGGAGCGCGGGACGCCGCCCGCGATGGTCCAGAGGACGCCGGTGCCGGCCCAGGTCATGCATTCCAGCACCTTGCGGCGGCTGACGCCGTGCTCATGATCGTGTTCGCTCATCGCTCATTCTCCGAACGACCCGTGATTGGGTTCGCTGGAGCTGATCGGGTGATGCCGGGGTTTATTCCCGGGAGATTTTCGGACGAGGCGGAGCAGGGCGGCTGAAAGTTAATGACAATTCCGTGAGACGGGAGCATCTGCTTTCGGACGGTGGCGTCCCACCGGACCGCAACAAACCTGTCTTGATACCGTCAGCTCCTTGTCAGGTGCTGCGTGTAGATCAGCGCAAAATCGCCACTCGCTGATGCTCGGCCAGCACGAAGAAACTTTGTACCGCGTCGAGTGGCGAACTGCCGTCCCCGCCAGGGGACGGCATTTTCTTGGGCCGTCTGCGCAGAAATCAGCCGGAACGGCGCCTCGATAGGCATTTCCAATTGTCAAAGCCTCATGCGTCGTCTGAGATGGACAAGCCGCGTCCTGATCGGGCACGTCAGGGCCGGCTTGCGGCTGCTTCAGCCGCCTACCGGATTTTCGATGAGCGAAGACCTCTGTTTCCTGTCGGCCGTCGAGCTTGCCGGCCGCATCGCCCGCGAGGAACTGTCGCCCGTCGAGGTGACGCGTGCGGTGCTTGCGCGCGCTGAGCAGCTCCAGGGCGAGCTGAACTGCTTCATCACGCTGTGCGGCGACGAGGCCATGGCGCGCGCGCGTGAGGCGGAGCGCCAGGTGATGGCCGGGGCGCCGCTCGGGCCGCTTCACGGTGTCCCGCTCACGGTCAAGGACATCGTCAACACTGCTGGAGTGCGCACCACCTTTGGCGCGGTTCCGTACAAGGACAATGTGCCGGACCATGATGCCGTGGCGGTCGCGCGGCTCAGCGCCGCGGGCGCGATTCTGATCGGCAAGACCACGACGCCGGAGTTCGGCAGTAAGTGCCTGACCGATTCGCCGCTGTTCGGCCGCACCCGCAATGCCTGGCATGCCGGTCGCTCCGCGGGCGGCTCGAGCGGCGGCGCGGCCGTGGCGGTGGCAAGCGGAATAGCGCCGCTGGCGGTCGCGACCGACGGCGGTGGCTCGACCCGGATCCCGGCCGCCTGCAACGGCGTCGTCGGGCTGAAGCAGACCATCGGGGTGATCCCGCACAGCCAGGTGCAGGATGCCTTTGCCAACCAGACCTATGTGACGCCGACGACGCGGACGGTCGCCGATACGGCGCTCATGCTGCAGGTGATGGCGGGGGAGGACGCGTCCGATCCGTGGTCGATCGGCGCTGTGGCCCGGGATTTTGTGACCGCTGCCGCACCTGTGGGCGATTTGCGCGGCCAAAAGATTCTGTTCTGCCTGTCGCCGCCGGGCCGGCCGGTCGCATCCGACGTCGCCGAGAGTTTTCGGGCGAGCCTCGACCGGCTCGCGTCACTGGGCGCCGAGCTCGAAGAGTTTTCCGGCGTGGCTTTTGATGTCGAGCCGATCTGGCGCGCCATCAATCACACCGCCTGGCGCACGCGCTTTGCGAAGCTGGCCGCCGATCACGGCGACGCCTTAAGCGAGGCGTTCCTCAAACAGCTTGCGCTGGCCGAGGATGTCAGCGGGGTCGACTATCAGCGGGCGCTGTTCGAGCGCACCGCGCTGTTCCGCCATGTGCAGGCGCTGCTGGCGCGGGCCAACGCGCTTGCCATGCCGACCCTGACCCGGACCGCGCTGCCGATCGAGCAGGACCTGTTCGGTCCGATCGAGATCGACGGCCAAAGCTTCGATAATTTGAGGCCGCATTGGTTTCCCTGGACCATGCCGTTCAACATGACCGGGCATCCGGCGATCAGCCTGCTCAGCGGATTTGATCGGGATGGCCTGCCGATAGGCCTGCAACTGGTAGGGCGCTTTCGCGGCGATGCTGAACTTCTACGTGTCGCGGCGCTGTTCGAAACGGCGACCGACCTGCTCGGCCGTTGGCCGGATTGAGCAAAAGCCATGCAGCGATGGGCTTGCGTCCGGCCTCGAACCGTGTTGGATGGTACTACATGATATATTACTCCTGAGCGCGGCATGAGCCTGTTCGTCCTGCGGCGGTTCTTGACCTTGCTGGCGACGCTGGCCGTGGCGTCGGTGATCATTTTCCTGGTGCTGGACGCGCTGCCGGGCAATGCCGCGCAGATGCTGATGGGCGCCGATGCCTCGCCTGACGCCGTCCGTGCGCTCGCCGTCAAGCTGGGCCTGGACCAGCCGCTGGCCTATCGCTACCTGCACTGGATCGCCGGTGCCGCCGTGGGCGATCTCGGCAACTCCTATGCCTATGGCACCTCGGTGGCGGCGCTGATCGGAGAGCGGCTTTGGCTCTCCATTCCGCTCGCGCTGCTGGCGATGGCGATCACCGTGGTGCTGGCGCTCGCCGCCGGCATCTACACCGCCGCCAACCACAACAAGCTCGGCGATGTCGGCGTGATGTCGCTGACCCAGGTCGGGATCGCGCTGCCCAATTTCTGGTTCGCCATCCTCCTGATCCTGCTGTTCTCCGTGAAGCTGCACTGGCTCTCGGCCGGTGGTTTTGCCGGCTGGGACGATGGCATCTGGGCGGGCCTGCGGTCGCTGCTCTTGCCCGCGATCTCGCTTGCCGTGGTGCAGGCCGCAATTCTGGCCCGCGTCACGCGCTCGGCCGTGCTCGAAGTGCTGCGCGAGGATTTTGTGCGCACGGCGCGCGCCAAAGGCCTGAGCAGGCGCGCCGTGCTCTGGCAGCACGTGCTGCGCAACGCGATGATTCCCGTGATGACCGTGATGGGCCTGCAGTTCGCCAACCTTTGGGCAGGCACTATCGTGATCGAGAACGTGTTCTATCTGCCGGGCCTTGGCCGGCTGATCTTCCAGTCGATCGCCAACCGCGACCTGATCGTGGTCCGCAACTGCGTGATGCTGCTCGCGGCCATGGTCATCATCGTCAACTTCGTGGTCGATGTGCTCTATGCCGTCATCGATCCGCGCATCAAGGTCCACAATCTGTGAGCACGCCCGACACCGCAATCAGCATGCTGGCGCTCGCGCAGCGCCCCGCGACGGGGTTTTGGCGGCGTGCGCTCAGGCACCGCAGTTTCGTGGTCGGCGGCGCGCTCGTGCTTCTGGTGCTCTTTGCCGCGCTGTTGTCGCTGGTCTGGACGCCGTGGTCGGCCTACGACATCGACATCGCGGCCAAGCTGAAACCGCCGTCATCGGCGCACTGGCTCGGCACTGACGTGTTCGGCCGTGACATCGTCTCGCTGCTCCTGGTCGGCGCGCGCGCCACCATCGCCGTGGGCGTCATCGCCGTCGGCATCGGCCTGTCCTTCGGCGTCGCGCTCGGTCTGCTCGCTGCTGCGCGAAAGGGCTGGACCGAAGAACTGATCATGCGGATGAGCGACTTCACTTTCGCCTTTCCCGCCGTGCTGTCGGCGATCATGCTGGCGGCCGCGGTGGGACCGGGCATGGTGACCTCGATCACCGCGATCGGCATCTTTCAGATCCCGACCTTCGTGCGCGTGACGCGAGCGTCGGCAAATGCGATCTGGTCGCGCGAGTTCGTGCTGGCTGCGCGGGCCTCGGGCAAGGGCGCCTTCCGCATCACGACGGAGCATGTGCTGCCGAACATTCTCTCGGTGCTGGTCGTGCAGGCCACCATCGGCTTTGCGCTCGCGATCCTGGCCGAAGCCGCGCTGTCCTATCTCGGGCTCGGCACGCAGCCGCCGCAGCCCTCCTGGGGGCGCATGCTGAACGAGGCGCAGACGCTGTTGTTTCAGGCGCCGAGCCTTGCGGTCTATCCGGGCGTCGCCATCGCGGTCGCGGTGCTCGGGCTCAATCTGCTCGGCGACGGACTACGCGATCTGCTCGACCCCCGGCTGGCGCGGGAGCGCTGAGTGGTGAACGTGGCGAACCCAAACATCCTGCTTGACGTCCAAAACCTCGGCATCCGGCTCAACACCAGCCGCGGCCCGGCGCAGGCCGTGCGCGAGGTGTCCTTCTCGCTCAGGCGCGGCGAGACCCTGGGTCTGGTCGGCGAATCCGGCTGCGGCAAGTCGATCACGGCGCTGGCGCTAATGGGCCTGCTGCCGGACAGCGCCGTCGTCAGCGGCAGCATCAAGCTGGAGGGTCGCGAACTCGTCGGGTTGCCCGATGCAGACTATTGCGAGATCAGGGGCAACCGCATCAGCATGATCTTTCAGGAGCCGATGACCGCGCTCAACCCGATGCATACGATCGGGCGCCAGATCGCCGAGCCGCTGCGGCGCCACAAGGGGTTTTCGGCGGCGGCGGCCCGCAAGGAGGCGATCGCCTTGCTCGATCGCGTCGGGCTGCCCGATGCGGGGCGGCGCGTCGATGCCTATCCGCACCAGTTTTCCGGGGGCCAGCGCCAGCGCGTCACGATTGCGATCGCGCTCGCCTGCCAGCCCGACCTGCTCATCGCCGACGAGCCGACCACGGCGCTCGACGTCACGATCCAGGGCCAGATCCTCGACCTGATCGCCGATCTCGTTGCCGAGCGCGGCATGGCGATGATCCTGATCTCGCATGATCTCGGCGTCATCGCCGAGAACGTGCAGAAGATGATGGTGATGTATGGCGGCACCGTCGTCGAGAGCGGGGCGACGGACGCGGTGTTCTCGCGCATGGGCCACCCCTATACGCAGGGCCTGTTTCGGGCGCGCCCGCGGCTCGGTGCCAGGAAAGGCACGCGGCTGAAGACCATTGCCGGCACGGTGCCCGAGCTTGCCGATCTGCCCACGGGCTGTCCGTTCGCCGATCGCTGTCCCCTGGTCGAAAGCCGTTGCCGCGCGGCCTTTCCGGCCATGGTCAGGGTTGGAGGCGATCATCTCGTGCGCTGCGTACGAACAGACGTCTCGATGGCGAATCTGCCCGAGGTTTTGGGCGCATGATGCTCGATCCAACCCAAGCCGCGCCGCCGCTCGTCGAGGTCACCGACCTCGTGCAGCGCTACACGCTGCCGCGCGAAAGCCTGTTCCGTCCGCCGGCGCAGGTGCATGCGCTCAACGGCGTCAGCCTGCAGGTCAAGGCGAGGCAGAGCCTCGGCGTCGTCGGGGAGTCCGGCTCGGGCAAGTCGACCCTGGCGCGGCTGGTGATGGCGCTGGAGCGTCCGTCGTCGGGCACGGTGTCGCTGTCGGGACGCGATCTCAACGCGATGGCGGTGGATGAACTGCGCCGCGCCCGTCGCGATTTCCAGATGGTGTTCCAGGATCCCTATGGCTCGCTCGATCCGCGCCAGACGGTGGCGCGGATCGTCGCCGAGCCGCTGACCGCGTTGTCACGGGTCGGCCGTGCCGACATGCGCGAGCGGGTCGCCGCCGTGCTGCGGCAGGTCGGCCTGCGCGATGCGGACATGGACAAATATCCGCACGAGTTCTCCGGCGGCCAGCGCCAGCGCATCGCGATTGCGCGCGCGCTGATCACCCAGCCGAAACTGATCGTCGCCGACGAGCCGGTCAGCGCGCTCGATGTCTCCGTCCAGGCGCAGGTGTTGAACCTGATGGAGGACCTGCAGGAGCAGTTCGGGCTGAGTTACATCCTGATCAGCCATGATCTCGCGGTGGTCGACTATCTCTGCGACGAGATCGCGGTGATGTATCTCGGCCGCATCGTCGAGCAGGGCCGCCCCGAGGACCTGTTCGCGCATTGCGGCCATCCCTATACGCGGGCGCTGCTGGAAGCCGTTCCCCGCGCCCGTGCCGGAGGCGGGCGCCGGCGCCGGGGCGCGCAGGCGATTGCCTCGCAATCGCAGAGCACCGCCGGCTGCGCCTATGCCCTGCGCTGTCCGCTGGCTGACCAGCGCTGCCGCGAGCTGGCGCCCGCCTTGCGCGAGCTCGGCCCGGGACATTTGGCCGCCTGCCATCATGCCGAGGCCGTGATGGCGTTGCCGCCGGTGGCCGCGGAAGGCTAGACTGTTCTCACGATTTTCCTGCGGAGCAAGCAAATGTTGAAGAAACTAACCATTCTTGCCGTGGCAGCCGGCTTCGCTGCGACGCCGCTGCCGACCCTGGCACAGGGCAAGAAGGACAGCGTCGTCATGGCCATGACGCTGGAGCCGCCCGGGCTCGATCCAACCACGGCCGCGGCCGCGGCGATCGCCGAGGTCACGCTCTACAACGTCTATGAGACGCTGACCAAGATCAACGAGGACGGCTCGGTGTCGCCCTTGCTCGCGGAGAGCTGGCAGGCGACGGAGGATCTGAAGAGCTTTACTTTCAAGCTGCGCAAGGGCGTCAAATTCCAGAACGGCGAGCCGTTCGATTCCGCGGCGGTGAAATTCTCGTTCGACCGCAATGCAGCGCCCAACTCGACCAACAAGGACAAGAGCCTTTACCAGAGCTTTGAATCGGTCAGCGCGCCAGACGCCAATACCATCGTGATCACGCTGAAATATTCCGAGCCGAACCTGCCGTTCCTGTTGGGGCAGGCAAGCGGCTCGATCGTCGAGCCGAAGAGCGCGCCGACCGACGCGACGCAGCCGGTAGGGACCGGACCCTATACGCTGGGATCATGGACCAAGGGCTCGTCGATCACGCTCAACAAATGGCCCGATTACCGCAATGCTGCCGCGATCAAATTGTCCAAGGTGACGATCCGCTTCATCAGCGATCCCGCCGCACAGGCCGCCGCGCTGTTGTCGGGTGACGTCGACGCGTTTCCCAGAGTGGCGACGCGCGTCGTCGAGCAGTTCAAGTCGGATGCGCGTTTCCAGGTGCTGATCGGCGGCTCGAAGGCCAAGACCATCGTCACCATCAACAACAAGAAGAAACCGTTCGATGACGTGCGGGTGCGCCGCGCCATCCTCGCCGCGATCGACCGCAAAGCCATGATCGACGGCGCCGTCGAGGGTCTTGGCGTTCCGATCGGCAGCTTCTATACGCCGGGCTCGCTGGGCTATGTCGATACCACCGGCATCAACCCCTACGATCCCGAGAAGGCCAAGAAGCTGCTGAGCGAGGCCGGTGTGACCACGCCGCTCGAGGTCAGCCTCAAGTTGCCGCCGCCGCCTTATGCGCGGCAGGGCGGCGAGATCCTCGCGGCCGAACTCGCCAAGGTCGGGATCACGGCCAAGATCGAGAACATCGAGTGGGCGCAATGGCTGTCGCAGGTCTTTACGCCGGGCGGGCCGCATGATTACGATCTGACCATCATCTCCCATGTCGAGCCGTTCGATCTCGTCAAATGGACCGAGCCGGACTACTATTTCGGCTACCACTCCGAAGCCTTCAACGCGCTCTACAAGCAGATCGTGACCACCTCGGACGAGGCGGGCCGCGCAAAGCTGCTCGGCGATGCCCAGCGCATGCTCGCAACCGATGCGGCTGCGGGCTTCCTGTTCCAGCCGCAATGGCCCACGGTCGCCAGCAAGAAGCTGAAGGGCGTCTGGAAGGACGTGCCGCAGTTCGAGAACGATTTTTCGACCTGGTCGTGGGAGTAGACGGCGCGCTGAGTGTTGGCTGGAGCGGCCGGTCCGCTCATTCGGTTCCCTCTCCCCGCTTGCGGGGAGAGGGAACTCACCGCCGATGCGGCTCGAACCTGCCCTCACCTGGGCTGCGTTAGCTACCGTCCGTCCTCGATGATCATGGTCGCGGCCTTTTCGGCGATCATTGCGGTCGGCGTGTTGGTGTTGCCCGAGGTGATGGTCGGCATCACGGAGGCGTCGGCGACGCGCAGGCCCGAAATGCCGTGAAAGCAGAGCCGCTCGTCGACGACGGCGGTGGGGTCGCTGGCAAGTCCCATTTTCGCGGTGCCGACGGGATGGAAGATCGTGGTGCCGATGTCGCCGGCGGCTTTCGCGAGCGACGCATCGTCATCACCGACTGCGGGACCCGGCAGAAATTCGCTCGGCGAATAGCGTTCTAGTGCCGGCTGCTGCATCAGGCGGCGCGTGGTGCGGATCGCGTCCGCCGCGACCTGGCGATCCTCATCGGTCGACAGATAGTTCGGCGCGATCGACGGCGCGGCCGATATCTCGCGGCTGCGGATCCGCACGATGCCGCGCGAGGTCGGCTGCAGGTTGCAGGCCGACACCGTGATGGCCGGAAAAGAGTGCAGCGGATCGCCGAACTTGTCGAGCGACAGCGGCTGCACGTGGAATTGGATGTTGGCGCGTTCGCGGCTCGGATCGGAGCGGGTGAAGATGCCGAGCTGCGATGGCGCCATCGTCAGCGGGCCGCGGCGGCGGAGCGCATAGTCGAGGCCCATCAGGCCGCGCCGGACCAGCGAATGATAGGTCTCGTTCAGGGTCCGCACGCCCTCGACTTTGTAGATCGCGCGCTGCTGCAGATGGTCCTGCAGGTTGCGGCCGACGCCCTGGCGGTCGAGCACGACGTCGATGCCGATCGGCGACAGCCATTCCCAGGGCCCGATGCCGGAGCGGTGCAGCACCTGCACCGAGCCGATCGCGCCGGCGCTCAAAATCACTTCGCCCTTGGTGCGGGCCTCGACGACCTCGCCGCCCTGCATGAAGCGCACGCCGACGGCGCGGCCGTTTTCGATCAGCAGCCGATCGACCAGCACATGGGTCTCGAGCCGCAGATTGGAGCGGCTCAGCGCCGGCTTGAGAAAACCGCGCGCCGACGACCAGCGGCGGCCGCGCTTCTGGTTGACGTGGAAATAGCTGACGCCCTCATTGTCGCCGGTGTTGAAGTCGGCGATTTTCCGGATCCCCATGTCCTGCGCGGCCTTGCCGACCGCGTCCAGAATGGTCCAGGACAGCCGCGGCGCCTCGATGCGCCAGCCGCCGCCGGCGCCATGGTGCTCGCTCTCGCCGAGGAAATGATCCTCCAGCCGCTTGAAGGCCGGCAGCACGTCCTGATACGCCCAGCCGGCGAGCCCGAGCTGGCGCCAGTGGTCGTAGTCGGCCGCCTGGCCGCGCATCGAGATCATTGCGTTGATCGCCGAGCAGCCGCCGATCACCTTGCCGCGCGGATAGGCCAGCGCGCGGCCGTTGAGGCCGGCTTCGGCCTCGGTCCGGAACATCCAGTCCGAGCGCGGATTGCCGATCGCGAAGAGATAGCCGACCGGAATGTGGAACCAGATCCAGTTGTCGTTGCCGCCGGCCTCCAGGATCAGCACCCGGCGGCGCGGGTCTGCCGACAGGCGGTTGGCGAGGATGCATCCCGCGGTACCGGCACCGACGATGATGTAGTCGAAATCGCCTTCCAGCTGCTTCATCGGACCCGTGTCAGGGCTTGCGGCCGCGGACCGCAGAGGGGACGCAAGGCGTCGCGCTGTTCGCGCGACAGCACGACAACGGGATAACGCGGTGCGCCACTGCCGCGTTCGAAAAACGGATGCGGCCAGGTCTTTCCGGTGAGGCGCCAGCCCAGCACCAGGCGCAGAACGCGGAGCAGCAGCGACAGGCTGACGCCCTTGGTCGTGCCCGGGACGTCGCCGATTGCGAACTTTCCCAGATTCGTGCCGACTGGACGGCCGAACAGCGCATCCGGATCTTGCCCGTCGGTTTCGAAGGCTTTTGCGACCACACCGACAAAGGGAACTGACGGCGTCAGCGTATTGCCCACCGGGGTGTTGCAGCAGGTCGCATACCACCGGAACAGCCCCTTGGGCGACAATCGCACGGCCGCGATCTTGTCCTGGCCTCGCACGAATGTGAGGGATGCAGGGGCGACCTGGACGACGTCGGTGCCGCCATGAACGTCCAGCAGGTCGGAACGGCCGAGCTGATGCGCAAAGGCCTGGCAGTCGTCGCAATAGCAGATCACGCGATTGACGGTCTTGGGGGAGGGGTCCTTCACGACAGCGCGTACTTCTCCGCACCGACAGCGCAATTCGGCCTGCATGTTCATGTTTCCGTCCCTTTGGGGCCGAACCGTTGGCACAGCTTCGATGCTGCAGCAAGCGCGCAAGCGATCCAGGGTCTTTGCTGCCCGCGGCCCGCGCGATGGATGCCGATCCGACCGACGGGCCGGGTTGGGTCGGCTGGAGGGCCATGCTAGACAGGTCAAAATTCCTTCACAACCTGATCCGAGAGCCTCATGCCCATCGTCAATCGCGTCGCCGATCTGCATTCCGACATCCAAGCCTGGCGGCGGGACATCCATCAATATCCGGAACTGCTCTACGACACCCTGCGCACCTCGTCCTTCGTGGCCGATCGCCTGCGCGAGTTCGGCTGCGACGAGGTCGCGACGGGGCTGGGCAAGACGGGCGTGGTCGGTGTCATCAAGGGGAAAAAGCCGGCCGGTCATGGCGACGTCAAGGTGATCGGGCTCCGCGCCGACATGGATGCGCTGCCGATCGAGGAGGCGACCGGACTGCCCTATGCCTCCAAGACGCCGGGCCTGATGCACGCCTGCGGCCATGACGGCCACACTGCGATGCTGCTGGGCGCCGCGCGCTATCTCGCCGAGACACGGAATTTTTCCGGCGACGCGGTCGTGATCTTCCAGCCGGCGGAAGAGGGCGGCGCGGGCGCCAAGGCCATGATCGACGACGGCCTGATGGACCGCTTCGGCATCGATCAGGTCTACGGCATGCATAACGGCCCGGGGATTCCGATCGGCTCGTTCGCGATCCGCCCCGGCCCCGTGATGGCCGCGACAGACTCCATCGACATCACCATCGAGGGCCATGGCGGGCACGCGGCGCGGCCGCACAAATGCATCGACTCGGTCCTGGTCGGCGCCCAGATCATCAATGCATTGCAGCAGGTCGTGGCGCGCAGCCTCGATCCGCTGGACTCCGCAGTGCTGTCGATGTGCGAATTCCACGCCGGCAACGCCCGCAACGTCATTCCGCAGACCGCCGAACTGCGCGGCACCGTGCGGACGCTGACGCCGGAGGCGCGGCTGCTGGTCGAGAAGCGGGTGCGCGAGATCGTTGCCGGCGTCGCGCAGATCACCGGCGCCAAGATCGATCTCGGCTATGAGCGCGGCTACCCGGTGACGGTCAACCACGCCGCCCAGACCAACATCGCCCGGAAGATCGCGGCGGAGGTTGCGGGCGAGGGCAATGTCGAGGAGATGCCGCCGCTGATGGGCGCCGAGGATTTCTCCTACATGCTGCAGGCGCGGCCCGGCGCGTTCATCTTTTGCGGCAACGGCAACAGCGCCGGCCTGCATCATCCGGCCTACGACTTCAACGACGAGGCGATCCTGTACGGCACCTCGTTCTGGATCAAGCTGGTCGAGAACACGCTGGCGGTGTGAATCCGCCGGCGCTAAACAAAAAGGCCCGCTTGCGCGGGCCTTTTTCGTTTCAGTCGTCATTGCGAGGCGCTCTTGCGCCGAAGCAATCCAGTCTGTCCGAGCGGTTAGATTTCTGGAATGCTTCGCGGAGCCTGTCATCGGTCCGCGCTTCGCGCGGACCCGTTGGCTCGCAATGACGGCGCGCCTCAGAACAGCTGCGAGAACACCAGGTACAGCGTGCCGGAGATCACCATCGCCGCCGGCAGCGTCAGCACCCAGGCCATCGCGATGTTGCGGATCGTCGACCATTGCAGTCCCGAGCCGTTCGCGGCCATCGTGCCGGCGATGCCGGATGACAGCACATGGGTGGTCGACACCGGCAGGCCGTAGACGTCGGCGGCCGCGATCGTGGCGGCCGCGGTGATCTCGGCGCAGGCACCCTGCGCATAGGTCAAATGCGTCTTGCCGATCTTCTCGCCGACCGTGACCACGATGCGCTTCCAGCCGATCATGGTGCCGAGCCCGAGCGCAATCGCGACAACGATCTTCACCCAGCCCGGGATGAATTTGGTCGCGTTGTCGAGCGAGCCCTTGTAGGCGTTCAGCACCGCGACGTCGTCGGCCTTGAGGTCGCTCTCCTTGTCCTTCATCAGGAACCGGATCGCCTCCGAGACCAGGTACATGTCGTTGCGCGTGTTGCCGACGGCTTCCGCCGGCACCTTCGCCAGCGAGCCGTAATGCGTGACTTGATCGGCGATCTCGCGCACCAGCACCGCGAGCGAGGGATAGGTGCCCTCGTTGATCTGGTGCATCGAGACGTAGCTGGTCACCGCCGGCCGCGGGTTGCCGATCACGTTGTAGCCGAACGCCTTGGTCTCGATGACCTTGCTGGCGGCGGTCGAGTTTTTCACGAACTGCTCGATCTGGCTGGTCGGCATCGAGCGGTTCAGCGCATAGGCGGTCGGCACCGTGCCGATCAGGATCAGCATGATCAGGCCCATGCCCTTCTGCCCGTCGTTGGAGCCATGGAAGAAGCTGACCAGCGTGCAGGTGAGGATCAGGATTCCGCGGATCCACCACGGCGGCGGCTGGTTGCCCTTCGGCTCGG
>Ga0070709_10000981_pt1 | contig 15828 bp, 17 predicted proteins | sample LARL51metaG_FD_65449 | JGI IMG/M metagenome (GOLD analysis project Ga0070709, IMG submission 65449) | Corn, switchgrass and miscanthus rhizosphere microbial communities from Kellogg Biological Station, Michigan, USA - LAR L5-1 metaG | ecosystem: Host-associated > Plants > Roots > Rhizosphere ...
GGTGACGTGCTCGACCTCGTGGTCGATTTCGTCACTTACGTCTTCGTTCCGGCTTACGCCATCACCGCCAGCGGTCTGTTGCTGCCGATCGCAGCGCCCCTCCTGGGCATAGGTATCGCCGTTTCCGGCGCGCTGTATTTTTCCGATCGCCGCATGAAATCCACCGATAATCACTTTCGCGGCTTTCCCGGCTTGTGGAACATCGCGGCTTTCTATTTGTTCCTGCTTCGCTTGCCACCGGTCTGGTCGAGCCTTGCCGTCGCCATCCTGATCGTTCTGACCTTCGTTCCGTTTCATGTCATTCATCCGGTCCGGGTCGTGCGCCTGCGCTGGTTGACGTTATCCCTGATCGGTGCCTGGACGGCGCTCGCGATGGTGGCGTTGACGAACGATTTTCAGGCCGGCACTGCCGTCAACCTGGCGCTCTGCGCAATCGCCGTCTACGTGGTCGGATGCGACGCGGCCATCCGGTTCGTCCGATCGCTCAACACATGATCGAGTTGTTGACCAGCACCGAAGCGTGGGCGGCGCTGTTGACGCTGACGGCGCTCGAGATCGTTCTCGGCATCGATAATGTCATCTTCCTGTCGGTCATCGTCTCCGGCATCCCGCCGGCGCAGGCGAAGCGGGCGCGGCAGATCGGGCTGGCGCTGGCGCTGGTATTCCGGATCCTGTTGCTCAGCATTCTGGTATGGCTGATCGGTCTCACCGAAGCCGTCTTTACCGTGAGCGGCTCACCATTCTCCTGGCGCGACATCATCCTGATTGGCGGCGGTCTGTTTTTGATCGCAAAGGCGACCCACGAAATTCACAACGAGGTGGAGGTAAGCGACGAAACGAACGGCGAGAACCGAAGATCGTCGGCGTTCTTCTTGGTGATCGTCCAGATCATCATCGTCGACATGGTGTTTTCACTGGACTCGATCATCACCGCGATTGGCATGGCCCAGGATCTGGCAATCATGATTACAGCGGTCATCATCGCCTGCATCGTGATGTATGTGGCGTCCGGTCCGGTGGCACGATTTGTCGGGGAGCATCCTACCACCAAGATGCTGGCGCTCGCCTTTCTGGTGTTGATCGGCGTCGCGCTGGTGGCGGACGGGTTCAAATTCCATATTCCGCGCGGCTATATCTATTTTGCCATAGCGTTTTCCGCGGCGGTTGAATTCTTCAACGTTCTTGCCAAGCGTAACCGAAAGAAGCGGACGTTAACCAATTGATTCTAACGCGACGCGCTTGAGATCAACGAGTTGACATTGCGGCCTTGATGGCTTTCGCTCACCTTGGGTGAAAAATGCCGGAGAGGACCGCAAGATGGCCAAGGCCGTGCGCGTGCACAAGGTAGGGGGCCCGGAGGCCCTGGTCTACGAAGACGTTGACGTGCCCGCGCCCGGCCCCGGCGAGATACGCATCCGCCAGCACGCCGTCGGGCTGAACTTCATCGACGTCTATTTTCGCACCGGTCTCTACAAGGCGCCGGGGCTGCCGTTCATCGCCGGCAATGAAGCGGCCGGCGAGGTACTCGCCGTAGGCGCCGGCGTGACGAATTTCCATCCCGGCGATCGCGTCGCCTACTACACCAGCCTCGGCGGCTATTCCAGCGAGCGTAACATGCCCTGGGAAAAACTGGTCAAACTGCCCGATCACATCACTTACGAGCAGGGCGCGGTGTTGATGCTGAAGGGACTGACGGTCTGGTACCTCCTGCACAAGACCTTCAGGGTCGAGCCGCACCATCGGGTATTGATCCACGCCGCGGCCGGCGGGATCGGCCTGCTCGCTTGCCAATGGGCGAGCGCGCTGGGGGCACACGTCATCGGCACGGTCGGCTCCAAGGCCAAGGCCGACCTCGCGCTGGCCAATGGCTGCGATCACGTCATCCTCTACAATGAGGAGGATTTTGTCGCGCGCGTCAAACAGATCAGCCGGAACGAGCTATGCGACGTGGTCTATGACGGCGTCGGCAAGTCGACCTTTCCTGGCTCGCTGTCCTGCCTCAAGCCGCGCGGCCTGTTCGTGAGTTTTGGTAACGCGTCGGGGCCGGTGCCGCCGTTCGCGATCGCCGAACTCAACAATCACGGCTCGTTGTTTGCGACCCGGCCCAAACTCAATGACTACATTGGCAAGCGCTCGGATCTGCTCGAAGGCGCCGACATGCTGTTTGCTGCCGTCATCAACGGCAAACTGCATGTGCCCATCAACCATGCCTATGCGCTCAAGGACGCCGCCAAGGCCCATGTCGATCTGGAAAGCCGGGCGACGACGGGTGCCTCGATCCTCAAGCCGTGACCCACCTCACGCTGTGCCAGAGATCGCGCCATTTGCCGCTAAGCGACTCCAAGTCGCCCGGCATGATCTCGAAGCATACGGTGTTGTTCGGAATCCGCTGCCAAGCCTGTGCATGACGAAGGTGAACATGCGCGATCGGCCGCATCCAGGAAGTATCATCGAGCGTCCCCGCATGCACCGCGGTAATATCGGGAAGGGAGCGTTTTTCGCAGGCGATCCCGCCGCCGCAGATCCCGCAAAACCGGTGCCTGCTTTCGGTAGCGCCGCCACCAATCTGATGCCAGTACTTTGGCGTGCCGCAGGTCACCGTGAAGCCTTCGGTTTTGACCAGCATTGACAGGCCGAAAGCACTTCCTGACCGGCGCTGGCAGTCAGTGCAATGGCAGACATAGACAAGAAGCGGCACGGCTTCGATCGAAAACCGCACCGCCTTGCAGGGACAACCTCCGCATATCGGCAGCTCCGGCGGAAACAACTTGCTCATGGCTATGCCACTCTTCGCGCAATCCCGGCCTTCATCACCAGGGCGTCAAGACAATTGATCATCAGGTCAATCTCCTGATGCGTCACGTTGAGAGCCGGCATGAAGCGCAAGGCGTCAGGCCTGGGAGCGTTGAGCAGCACGCCTTCCACGAACGCCTGTCCGACGATCGAGGCGGCGATCGGCATTTTCAGATCAAGCGCGAGCAAAAGACCTCGGCCGCGAACCTCGCCAAGACCATGCCGCACGGAAAGCCTCTGCAGCTCGCCTTCGAGATAGAGACCGGTATCAGTCACCGATTTCAGGAAAGCGGGCGCTGAGACCTGCTGCAGAACGGCAAGCCCCGCCGCGCACATCAAGGGATTGCCGCAGAACGTGCCGCCCTGGTCGCCGTGCTCGAAGCAGGCGGACGCTTCCGTCGAGAGCAGGGCGGCAAGCGGGACGCCACCGCCAATGCCCTTGCCGAGCGTCATGATGTCGGGCGTGATGCACGCGTGCTCGTAGTGGAAGAGCTTGCCGGTGCGGCCATAGCCGGTCTGGATTTCGTCCAGGATGAGCAGAAGGCCATGCGCCCTCGTCAATTCGCGCAGGTCACGCAGGAAGCGATCCGTGGCTGACCACACGCCGGCTTCGCCCTGGATCGGCTCGAGCATCACGGCGACCGTCCGCTCGTTGATCAGCCGCTCGACCGAAGCGAGGTCATTCAGTCGGGCCTTGGGAAATCCCGACACCTTCGGCTCGAACAGAGGTTCGAACGTCTTTTTTCCCGATGCCGACATCGTCGCCAGTGTCCGGCCATGAAAGCCGCCTTCGAAGGTGATGATTTCGTGCGCACCGTTTTTATGCCGCGCGCCGTATTTGCGCGCGAGCTTGATCGCGCCTTCATTCGCTTCCGCGCCGGAATTGGCAAAGAACACGCGATCGAAGCAGCTCTGTTCGACCAGCGCCTGTGCCAGCTTGAGGCTGGTATCGTTGTAATAGGCGGGGCTCGGCGTGACCAAACGCTTCGCCTGCTCGGCGAGCGCCTCGGCCAGAAGCGGCGGTGAATGGCCGAGACAGTTCACAGCCCATCCCTGGACAAAATCGAGATAGCGCTTGCCGCTATCGTCCCACAGAAAGGAGCCTTCGCCGCGCACGAACACGGCCCGAGGGCGCGCGGCGATCTCCATCAGCGCATCGAACGGATGGGTGGCGTTGGTCATGTCGAACTCCCGGTGGTTTGAGGTGAGGGCGGCCCGAAACGCAAGAAGGCCGCACTTTTCGGGTGCGGCCTTCTCGAAAACCTTGCTGATCTACTTGTTCAGCGATGTCGTCGGACATGGCGCGACCCGTCGTCGTCACGGACGTGACGGCGGCAACGGGCGCGGGCTTTGGTCCGGTTCAAAATCATGGGCTGCGCTCTTACAGCGTGACACAGGGCAATGTCAAGGAGGTTCTCCTTAAGCGTCATTTCCGCGCAAACGCCTTCGCGTTCGTCGGATCGTGCTTTAGCCAACCCGAAAGCCGGGCCGCTCGCGGTCCGACGCCGGCGGCTCGTACCAGATGGTCACCACGATACACGGACGCGTCCCTTCGTTCGGCTTCTCGGCTACGGCCGTAATCACCGTTTCAGTTTTGATAATCGTTATCGAGCTTGCGGACGCGATGAAGGCGTTGATCTGCTCTTCGACCCTGCCTGGGTCCGCATCCATGAAGATCTTGATCTTCAGCGGTTGTGGCATTTGGCTCCCTCTAAAATCCCGAGACGCTGCCGTGCAGATCGTATTCGTCCGATCGCTCGATTTTCGCGGTGACAATTTCGCCGACGCGCAGCGGCCGCCGGCTCGACAGATAAACCGCACCGTCGATCTCGGGCGCATCGGCTTTTGAGCGCCCCTTGATAACGGTCGGCCCGACCTCGTCGACGATGACTTGCTGGCGCGTGCCGACTTTTCGCTTCAGCCGGCGGGCGGATATCTTCTGTTGCCGCGCCATCAGCGCGTTCCAGCGTTCCTGCTTGACCTCTTCAGCCACCGCGCCGCCAAGCGCGTTGGAGGCGGCACCCGCGACCGGCTCATATTTGAAGCAGCCGACGCGATCGATCTCGGCTTCCTCGAGCCAGTCGAGCAGGGAGGCAAAGTCGGAATCCTTTTCGCCGGGGAAACCCACGATGAAGGTTGAACGCAGCGTCAGCTCGGGACATTCCTCGCGCCACTTCGAAATCCGCGCCAGTGTCTTCTCCTGAGCGGCCGGACGCTTCATGGCCTTGAGGATCTCGGCACTGGCATGCTGGAAAGGAATGTCGAGGTAGGGTAGCACCTTGCCCTCACGCATCAGGCCGATGACTTCGTCGACATGCGGGTAGGGGTAGACGTACTGCAGGCGGACCCAGACGCCGAACTCGCCGAGCGCCTGGGCAAGATCAAGAAATCTTGCGCGGACTTCGCGGTCCTTCCACGGGCTTGGCGCATACTTCAGGTCCACGCCATAGGCCGAGGTGTCCTGGGAAATCACCAGCAATTCCTTGACGCCGGCAGACACCAGCTTTTCTGCCTCGCGCAGCACGTCATTGGCCGGCCGCGACACCAGATCGCCGCGCAGCTTCGGGATGATGCAAAAGCTGCAGCGGTTGTTGCAGCCTTCGGAAATCTTCAGGTACGCGTAATGCCGCGGCGTCAGCTTGATGCCTTGCGGCGGAACAAGGTCGATGTGCGGATTGTGGAGGGGAGGGAGCGCGCGATGCACGGCATCGAGCACGCTCTCATATTGCTGCGGTCCTGTGATCGACAATACGCCGGGGTAGGCAACCTCGATCTGTTCGGGTTCCGCACCCATGCAGCCCGTGACAATGACCCTGCCATTCTCCGCCATCGCCTGCCCGATCGCGCCAAGCGATTCCCGCTTGGCGCTGTCGAGAAAGCCGCAGGTGTTGACGATGACGAGATCGGCGCCGTCATGCTTGCGCGCCAGCTCATATCCTTCGGCGCGCAGGCGCGTGATGATGCGCTCGGAATCCACAAGAGCCTTGGGGCATCCGAGTGAAACAAAGCTGACTTTGGGCGGAGCCGCCTTTTGCATCACCAATTTGTCCGATTATTGGGCAGGAACTAATCCCGATTGCGCACAATTACAAGGCTTTGCGCGGGCCTCTTGCGTGCTATCAAGGCTTTTGCCGGAATGCGAGTGAGCGATGGGCGCCGAGTCGTCTCCTAGGATCGCGATTGTCGACGAAAGCCCGATCCGTGCCGCAATTCTGGAAGAGGGATTGCGGGAGGCGGGCTATACCGAGGTCGTGCGCATCGGCGAAATGCAGAGCTTGCTGAGCCGCATCTACGCGCTCGATCCCGACGTCATCGTCATCGATCTGGAAAATCCAGCCGGGATATTCTCGAACAGATGTTCCAGGTAAGCCGCGCGGTGCGGCGGCCGATTGCGATGTTCGTCGACCAGAGCGATACCGCCTCGATCCAGGCTTCCGTCGATGCCGGCGTCTCCGCCTATATCGTCGACGGCCTGAAGAAAGAGCGGCTCAAGCCGATCCTTGATCTCTGCATCTCGCGCTTCAACGCTTTTTCCAGGCTGCAGGACGAGCTCGATCGCACCAAATCCGCGCTGGAAGAGCGCAAGGTCATCGATCGCGCCAAGGGCATTCTGATGAAGCTCAAGGGCCTCACCGAAGAAGAGGCCTATGTCCTGCTTCGATCGACCGCGATGCGCGAGAAAAAGAAAATCGGCGAGATCGCGCAATCGATCCTGACGGCATCGGAGCTCTTGAAATGAAGGAAACGCTCCAGATCGGGTTCATTCCGCTGATCGACGCTGCCGCCCTCCTTGTCGCCGTCGACAAGGGATTCACCGCAGCGGAAGGACTGGATGTCACCCTGGTACGCGAAGTGTCGTGGTCGAATGTCCGCGACAAACTCAATATCGGCCTGTTCGACGCCGCCCATCTGCTCGCGCCGGTCGCAATTGCCTCGAGCCTCGGGCTCGGACATATCAAGGTGCCGATCGTGGCGCCGTTCAATCTCGGCCTCAATGGCAACGCGATCACGGTATCATCGGCGCTTCACGCCGCCATCATGGCGGAAATCGACGGTGATCCCTTCGACCCGATGGCGACCACGACCGCCCTGTCGCGCGTTGTCGCAAGCCGTCGCAAGGACGGAGCCGAGCCGTTGACCTTCGGCATGACCTTTCCGTTTTCGACCCATAACTACCAGTTGCGGTTCTGGATGGCGGCCGGCGGCGTGGACCCGGACGAGGACGTCCGTCTCGTCGTGCTGCCGCCCCCCTTCATGGTGGACAGCATTGCCGGGGGGCAGGTCGATGGGTTCTGCGTAGGCGCTCCCTGGAACTCGATCGCTGTGGACCGCGGCGTCGGTCGGATACTGCATTTCGGCTCGGACATTTTGCAGCGGGCGGCGGAAAAGGTGCTGGCCATCAGGGAGGGCTGGTCGGCGAAAAATCCGCACATCGTCGCCGCGCTGGTGCGGGCGGCACAGCGAGCGGCCGAATTCGTCGAGGAGCCGCAAAACCGGATCGAGGTAGCGCGCATTCTCGCGCGCGCGGAGTATGTCGGGGTCGATCCCGACCTGATTTTGCGGACGCTGGAAGGCCGCCTGAAGATTTCAGCCGAGGGGACGGTGCGCGAAAGCCGCCGCTATCTGCTCATTGGAAGACAAGAGGCTCCCCGACCGGATCCGGTCCAGGCCGCATGGCTTTACGCTCAGATGGTATGCTGGGGGCAGGCCGAAATGAGCCATGATGCGCTTCAAACCGCGCACGCGGTGTTCAGGCCCGATCTTTACGATCAGGCTTTGGGGTCGGCGGCAAAGCCTATTCGCGCTTCCGATTCCGTCGGCGCCTTCGCCGGGCCAGCCTTCGATCCCGAAAACGTCGCTCGCTACCTCGCATCCTTCCCGATTGGCCGCCAAAAGCCCCGCTGACGTAAAATTAGGCAGCAATTGATAGCGGTCTAATTTTTCGGCACACTGCCCGAAATTCGATGCCGCTGGGTGCTTGGCGGTTCCATTTATGCGGCATAAGCAATTGTAATATAAATACAATTCCTGCCAGCGCGGATGGCACGCAACTTGAATGTTGCGGTGCAGCCAGCCGTCGCAGATGCCCGCTGGCATAGGTCCAGGATGGATTTCCGCAGCAACGAGGCTGGTCGGACCGCATCCGGAAATGAAGGCCGACGTTCGCACGTCTAACCCCATTTCCCGCGCGGTCAGATTTTCGCATTTCCGAAAGAGGCCACGGGGCCGCGAGGAGTTTCGCCACGCGCATGAAGATCGATCCCCTCTCAGTCGACTTTACCGACGAGCAGAAACGCTATCTCGAAGGTTTTGCGACCGGCCTGCAGATCAGCAGGGTCGGGCGCGGCTTCGGCGGCGGGGTGACCGTCAAAGCGAACACCGAACCGGTTGGGCCGGATGCCGCACACCTCAAGGCACAGGACAAGGTTCTCGCCTCGGGTAAAAAATTGGCGGATCAGGAGAAGTTCAAGCGGGAAGAGCATCCGTTCGACGCCTATCCGCGCCTCAAGCAACAGGCGTTGACCAATTCGTCGCCGTCACCAGCAGACAATTTCCGCTGGCGCTATTATGGCCTGTTTTATGTCGCGCCGGCGCAAGACTCTTACATGTGCCGTTTGCGAATCCCGAACGGGGTGCTCAAGCACTGGCAGCTTTCGGGGGTGGCGGATCTCGCCGAGAAGTTCTGCGGCCCGTATTGCCACGTCACCACCCGTGCCAATCTGCAGGTGCGGGAAATTCCGCCCAAACATGCGATTGCGTTGATCGAAGGCATTCAGGAACTCGGCCTTTGCTCGCGCGGATCGGGGGCCGACAATATCCGCAACGTCACCGGCACCCCGACGGCCGGAATCGATCCGCAGGAATTGATCGACACCCGCGAATACGCCCGTGAATGGCACTACCACATTCTCAACGACCGCTCGCTCTACGGCTTGCCGCGCAAATTCAACGTGGCGTTCGATGGCGCGGGTCAAATCGCGGTGCTCGAAGACACCAATGACATCGCTTTCGCCGCCGTCGAAGTGAGGGACGGTTTTTCCGTCGAGCCCGGCGTGTGGTTTCGTCTCGGGATCGGCGGCATCACCGGCCACAAGGATTTTGCCAGGGAAACCGGCATCATCGTCAGGCCTGCCGACGCAACCAGGGTTGCGGATGCGATCGTGCGGGCATTCATTGACACCGGCGATCGCACCAACCGCCTCAAGGCCCGCCTCAAATATGTCATCGACAGAATGGGAATGGAAAAATTCCTCGCACTCGTCGAAGAGAAGCTTGGCCACGCCCTGACCCGCGTGCCCGCGGAAGCATTGGGGAGGCGGCCTGCGTTTGACCGGATGGCCCATATCGGCGTGCGCCGGCAAAAGCAGGAGGGTTTGAGCTGGATCGGCGTTTCATTGCCGCTCGGCAAGGCGACCTGCGAGCAGATGCGCGCGCTTGCCAAAATCGCCCGCGATCTCGGCGACGGCGATATTCGCCTGACAGTCTGGCAGAACCTGTTGATCTCCGGGGTACGCGACGAGAGCCTGGGCGTTGCGGTTGCGGCGATCGAGAAAACAGGTCTTGCGGTCAAGGCGTCGCAAATCCGCGCCGGATTGATCGCGTGCACGGGCAATGCCGGCTGCAAGTTCGCCGCCTCCGACACCAAGCGTCATGCGGCTGCGATCGGCGACTGGTGCGACGGGCGCGTCGAGATCGACACGCCGCTGAACATTCACCTGACTGGCTGTCATCACTCCTGCGCCCAGCACTACATCAGCGATATCGGCCTGATCGCCGCCAAGGTGCCCGTCGGCGCGGGCGATGACACGGTGGAGGGCTATCACCTGTTCGCCGGCGGCGGATTCGGGCCCGATGCCGATCTCGGGCAGGAGGTCTATCGCGACCTCGAGGCGGAGGATGCCCCGAAGACGGTTGAGAAATTGCTCAATGCCTATCTCGCGCACCGCATTTCCAAAGATGAAACCTTTCTCACCTTCGCGCGCCGCCATGACGGCGAGACGCTGCGCAGGCTCGCTGATGCAGATACTTTGAAATGAACCAGATCACTCCTCCGCCGAAGATCGAAATTATTCCGCCAAGCGCGCCTTTTTCCGAGGCGCAGCGCTCATGGCTGAACGGCTTTTTCGCTGGCCTCTTGAGCGATGCGCCAACGCCGCTGAGCCCCGAGCAGGGCGCTGCCCTGGTGCCGTCGCCGGCGGGCGACGCCGACGACGGTGAGGCGCCCTGGCACGACCAGACCCTGCCGATCGCCGAGCGGATGAAGCTTGCACAGGGACGTCCGTTGCGCCGGCGGATGATGGCCGCGATGGCGCAACAGGATTGCGGCCAATGCGGCTATAATTGCCACGACTACTCTGAGGCGATCGCAAGCAAGGCCGAAGCGCGTCTCAATTTGTGCGTCCCCGGCGGCAAGGAAACCGCCCGGATGCTGAAAACGCTGCATGAAGAGCTGGAAAAATCGCCTGGCGCGGCATCAAGCCCGGCGGCGGCGCCAGCTGCGAACGTTGCCGCCGCGCAGCTCGCCGAGCCCGGTCGGTCGCGCGACAATCCGGCGGCTGCGACATTGGTGTCGCGGCGTCTGCTCAACAAGGCGGGATCGGAAAAGGAAACCTGGCACATCGATTTTGATCTTGCCGGCAGCGGCCTCGATTATGTCGTCGGCGATTCCTTTGGCATTTTCGCGCGCAACGAGCTCGGTCATGTCGACCAGATCATCGCGCTGCTCGGGGCATCCCACACCACCAGGGTGAGAGGCAGGACGCTTCGCGAAGTCCTGGCCGACGAGGTTTCGCTCTCGCCCGCGCCGGATTCGCTGTTCGAGCTGATTTCCTTCATCACCGGCGGCGCGCAGCGCGAGAAGGCGCGAGCCCTTGCGCAAGGAGACAATCCCGACGGGGACGCTGCGACGCTCGATGTGATGGCGGCCCTGCAGAAATTCTCAGGCGTCCGCCCGCATCCGGAAGCCTTCGTCGAAGCGCTCGAGCCGCTGCAGCCGCGGCTCTATTCGATCTCCTCATCGCACAACGCAACTCCTGGAAAATTGTCGCTGACCGTGGACTGCGTGCGCTACGTGATCGGCAAACGCAAGCGGCTGGGCCTGGCTTCGACATTTCTCGCCGAGCGCATCCAGCCGGGCGAACAAGTGAAAGTCTATGTTCAGAAGGCGCACGGCTTCGCACTGCCGCAGGATCCCAAGGTGCCGATCATCATGATCGGGCCCGGCACCGGGGTAGCGCCGTTCCGCGCCTTTCTGCTCGACCGAAAGGCCACAGGCGCCACCGGCAAGAACTGGCTGTTCTTCGGCCACCAGCGCAGCGGGTGCGATTTCTTTTACGGCGAGGAACTGAACGCGATGAAAACGGCCGGACTTCTGACGCGCCTGTCGCTGGCCTGGTCACGCGACGGCGACAAGAAGTTCTACGTTCAGGACCGCATGCGCGAAGTCGGTCGCGAGCTATGGTCATGGCTTGCCGAGGGCGCCCATGTCTATATCTGCGGCGACGCCAAGCGGATGGCCAAAGACGTCGAACGCGCGCTGGTCGATATCGTCGCGCAACATGGTGCGCGTTCGACCGATGAAGCGGTAATTTTTGTCGGGGAACTCAAGAAGAAGGGGCGGTTCCAGCAGGACGTTTATTGAGCGACGGAACCGGTTCCCGCTGCGTTACGAATAAAATTCTTCCTCGAATCTCCACCAAAGAATTTTCACCTGCATTCGGCCTTGTACAGAGGCTGGCATCGCTATTTTCCTCTGCGCCTTGAATCCACCCGCCGCCGATATTCCATTAGTCGGCATGTCCCATTGGGGTGGATCTGATATTCGCGGGAGCGCTCGCTGAAACAAGAGAGCGAATGTCGGAGCCCGACCACCCGTTGGAGAACGTCCATGCGCGAACTCTCGGCGGAAGCCCGGCTCCACCTTTATGCGCGTTCCCTGTCGCGGAAAACCGGAGCGGGAATTCATGCCGCGGCGCTTTACGGCGCGCTCGTCCTTATCGCGGCCGTTATCTTCGGCTCGCTTTCGGTGCACCCGTTCTAGACCTGGCTAGCTTGCCTTCCTGAACGGCGCGACATCGATGCCGGCGTCTTTCAGGGACTTGCGTACACCGCGAGCGATGTCGACAGCGCCCGGCGTGTCGCCGTGAATGCAGACGGTGTCGGTGCGCATCTTGATCACTTTGCCGCTGGCGGCAATCACGGCGCCGTCCTGCACCATCCGAACCACGCGCTCGGCAATCTGCTTCGGATCATGCAGAACCGATCCCGGCTTGCGGCGCGACATCAGCATGCCGTCGTCTTCATAGGCGCGATCGGCGAACACCTCATGCACCATCGGCAAATTGGCGGCTTCCCCGGCCTGCACCAGCCTGGAGTTGGCGAGAACAACGAAGACGAGATTGGGATCGACCGCCTTGATCGCCGAAGCGATCGCTCGCGCGGTCGTTTCCTCCTCGCAGGCGACGTTGGAGAGCGCGCCGTGGGCCTTAACGTGGGTCACCTGGTAGCCGGCCATGGTGGCGATCGCCTGCAAGGCACCGATCTGGTAGGCGACCAGGTTTTCGATTTCGGAAGCGCTCATGCCGTAGAACGGGCGGCGGCCGAAACCATGAATGTCCCGGTAGCCGGGATGCGCGCCGACGCTCACCCCGCGCGCTTTCGCAAGCTCCACGGTCTTGCGCATGGTGTTGTAGTCGCCGCCGTGAAAGCCGCAGGCGACGTTGACCGAGGTGGCGAGTTCGATCATGGCGGCATCATTGCCCATCTCCCACGCGCCAAAGGATTCACCGAGATCACAATTCAGGTCGACTGTTTTCATTTTGTTTTCCATTTTCCCTATGGACGGCACCAGCCTGGCTTATTCCCGCGTCAACGCGCCGTCCGGCGATGAAATCTGCCACGTCCCGGCGTCAACTGCATTCACGGCGGCGCCCGCTACGTTAGCATCCTGCAGCGCCTCGATGTTGAGATCAAAGCTCTCGATTCCGCGCAGGCGATCGCGCAGGCCTCGCAGCAGTTGAGCGAAGTTGCGCGCCTCCGCTTGCGCCTCAGCCATGCCGATCGCCCTGAATCGAAAGTTGGTCCCGGCCGGGGTCTGGGCGAAGCGGCCAAGATCGGCCGATATCACGGTTGCTATTTTGGGGTAGCCGCCGGTCGTACCGCGATCCGGCATCAGGACGATCGGCTGGCCATTGCCCGGCACCTGGATGCTGCCGTTGACGGTTCCGTCGGAGACGATGTTGTGGCCGTGCAGGTGTTGGATCACAGGTCCCTCCAGCCGATAGCCCATGCGGTCGCTGGTCGCCGAGACCTTCCATTCGCTGTTCAGAAGGACATCGATGCCGTCGCCGAATTCGTCATCCTGCGGGCCCAACACCACGCGGATCGGACCTGTGACCTCGTCAGGAAGATCGATCCGGCATTCGGCGTTGCCGCTTGCGGCGGCTACATTCAATTCGTCGCCCGCCTGCAACGGACGAGGGTAGGGGCTTCCAAGCCCGGCCCGCGCATTCACCGCAAGGCTTCCGAACATGGCTTCCCCCGCAATTCCGCCTTCGATCGCGAGATAGCTGAAAGACCCGCGTGCCATTCCGAGCTTCAGGGTCTCGCCTTCGGCGAGCGTCACCGAGGAATTCCACGCAACGGCGCGTCCCGCAATATCGGCGCTGCGCGGCGCGCCGGAGAGGGCGAGCCGAACAGCGCCTTCGCGCGCCGTGAACAAAGCGCCGAACGGGCCGATTTCGATCGCGGCATCGATCAGCGCGTTACCCACAAGGCAATTCGCGGCGGCAAGTCCCAGCCGATCCATCGCGCCGCTCGGCGGCAGGCCGTAACGCTGGGCGCCGAAACGTCCGCCATCCTGCACGGAACTCGCGGGACCGATCGATGAAACAACGAGCTTGCTCATGCAGCCATCAATTCCGCGACGAGTTCGCCGTGTTCTGCGGCACGATCCTGCTCAACGAATGTCTTGGCATCGACCACGTAAAACATCACGCGATCGCCGGGCTCCAGCAGGAAGATCGGATCGCGGTGCAACTGGTAGGTTCTGACGGGGGTGCGACCCAAGAGGTGCCAACCGCTCGGGCCGGCGAGACATTGTATCCCCGTCTGCACGCCGCCGATTGAAATCGTGCCCGCCGGCGTCAGCAGGCGCGGGTTTTGCCGCCTTGGCATCTGCAACTTTTCATGCAGACCGCTCAGATAGGACCAACCCGGCGTGAAGCCGATCATGGCGACGCGATACTCGCTGGCAATGTGCCGCGCGACGATGTCATCGGGCGTGGTGCCGAGTGTTTTGGCGACATCTTCCAGGTCGATGCCGTGTTCCCCGCCATAGGCAACCGGTATGCGCCATCGTCGCGCATTCTCGGTCGGGGGAACCGGCGCGAGCGCAAGTTCAGCCAGTTTTCTGCCCAATGTTTCGAAGTCGATCTGCGTCGGATCGTAATGAACCAAAAGCGACCGATAGGTGGGCACCGTCTCGGTCACCCCGGCGATCGGCTCTCGCGCAAGCTCGCGGTCGAGCGCCAGCACCCGCCGGTTGGCGGCATCGTCGATATGGCGGGAAAATTCCACCGTGATGGCGCTGTCACCACCTGGCAGAAGGCGGGGCGGGGAGAGTGGCGCGGCCATGGCCTCAACTTGCTCGTCGGTCGGTGTTCGGATTTAGCGCGTTTTGAAGCAAAGTGGAATTCGGCCTGGCGCAAAATAAGCCTGTCGTCTCAATAAACTAATGCAAACCTTCCTGATAAATTGAGCTGATCATGCCTGATTGCGATTCATTCCATCGCACAAGCCTTGCCGACAGCCCTTGACGCGATGCGCCCGCCCCGCAAGATGCGCGGCCAAACCATCCGCACCGGAGTTGCTCTTCCAGATGTCCCTGACCCCCGAAGCGATCGCGACGCTTTCAGGCGTTTCCACCGCCACCATCACCACGGTTCTCCTCAAAAAGGGCCTGCGCAATGTCTGGATGCGAGGGACGCGTCCTTTGCGGCCGGGCCAGAAGCGGCTGGTCGGACCAGCCTTTACGCTGCGTTTCGTGCCTGCCCGCGAAGACCTGGCTACACCTGAATCGTGGTCGTCGCCGATTTCGACCCGAACCGCGATCGAAGCGATGCCCGAGGGTTGCATCGCCGTGGTCGACGCCATGGGCATCACAGACGCCGGGATTTTCGGAGACATTTTGTGCGCCCGCATGGTCAAGCGCGGGGTTTCGGCGCTCGTCACCGATGGCGTGGTGCGCGACATCGAGGGCGTTCTCGGCACCGGCCTTCCCGTATGGTGTGATGGTTATGCCGCGCCGCCTTCGGTTGCCGGATTGACCTTCGTCGGCTGGGGCGAACCGATCGGTTGCGGCGGCGTGGCCATCTTCCCTGACGACGTCGTGGTGGCGGATCAGGACGGTGCCGTCGTCATTCCCAAGGCGTTTCTCGATCACGTTCTGGCCGAAGGCCGCGAACAGGAGCGGATGGAAGGCTGGATCGTCGAGGAGGTCAATAACGGCGCGGCGTTGCCGGGCCTCTATCCGATGAATGCGGAGACGAAAGCGCGCTACGCGGCATCGAAAAAATGATCGGGCCGCGCCAAAGCACCTAACCGAGAGGAGGAGATCCATGGAGATCCATCTCGCCGGCTCGCGACCGACGCGGCGCGCGCCCACGCAGTATTTCACGGGGACCGTCTGGCAGGATCCGATCGTGGCGACGCCGGCGCCGGCGCGAGTGGTCTCCAACCGCGTGTCATTCGAGCCGGGCGCGCGCACCAATTGGCACACCCATCCGCTCGGTCAGACGCTCTATGTCGTCTCCGGGGCGGGCCGCGTGCAGGCGGAGGGCGGCCCGGTACGCGAGATCCGGCCCGGCGACGTCGTGTGGATTCCGCCGGGCGAAAGACATTGGCACGGCGCTTCTCCGACCAACGGCATGACTCATGTCGCGATCCAGGAATCGCTGGACGGCAATTACGTGACCTGGATGGAGCCGGTCACCGACCAGGAATACTCCGCAAAGCTCGGTGGTTGAAAGGGGCAGG
>Ga0070709_10000982_pt1 | contig 15767 bp, 13 predicted proteins | sample LARL51metaG_FD_65449 | JGI IMG/M metagenome (GOLD analysis project Ga0070709, IMG submission 65449) | Corn, switchgrass and miscanthus rhizosphere microbial communities from Kellogg Biological Station, Michigan, USA - LAR L5-1 metaG | ecosystem: Host-associated > Plants > Roots > Rhizosphere ...
TTCGATCCGTCCGGGCCAGCGCAGTTCGGCGCGAAAATGGATGTCGAGCCGGACCATGATCCAGGCGAGCCCGTCGGGCACCAGGCCGTATTTCGGATCTTTCATCAAAGTCACGCGGCCAGTCTCGAAATAGGTTGCGTAGACGGCGTTGTTGACATGCTGATTGGGATCGAGGTCGGCAAATCGCACGTTGTCGGTCAGGCGGTAGGGAAAGTCCTCCAGCCGAGGCATCGAAGCGGCAGGGGCTTCGACTTGTCTCTCTACGTGTGTCTCGACCTGTTTCTCGACTTGTTTTTCCACTTGGGTCGGCGCGTTCACCGATTGATCTCCGTCATTTCAATGCTCTTACAGCCCAGTTAACCCCCTCCGGCAAGGGCCCGGCCCGGCGCGGGGAGGTCATTTATGGCTTTTCTCGCCCTTCCGCCTTGGCTAGACAGGCTTGGCCCACCTCGCGCCACCGAGACCCTCGCGGCGAGGCCCAACCGGACAACGAAGCGACAGAAGCGACATGAACGAAGCGATCAAGACTGACGTGCTGATCATCGGTGCCGGCCCATGCGGCCTGTTTGCCGTATTCGAACTGGGCCTGCTCGACATCAAGTCGCATCTCGTCGACATTCTCGACAAGGCCGGCGGTCAATGCTCCGAGCTCTATCCGGAAAAGCCGATCTACGATATCCCCGGCATTCCGATGGTCACGGGGCAGGGGCTCACCGAGCAGCTGATGGAGCAGATCAAGCCGTTCCATCCGACCTTCCATCTCGGCGAGATGATCGACACGATCGAGAAGATCGGCGATCCGGCGTTTCGCGTCACCACCGATGCCGGCAAGGTGTTCGAGTGCAAGGTGGTCGTGATCGCCGCGGGCGGCGGGTCGTTCCAGCCCAAGCGTGCGCCGGTGCCGGGCGTCGAGGCCTATGAAGGAACCTCGGTGTTCTATTCAGTCCGCAAGATGGAGCAGTTCCGCGACAAGGAGATCCTGATCGTCGGCGGCGGCGATTCCGCGCTCGACTGGACCCTCAATCTGCATCCGCTCGCCAAGCGCATCACGCTGGTCCACCGTCGTGACGATTTCCGCGCCGCTCCGCACAGCGTCGAGCAGATGCGCGCGCTGGTTTCCGCGGGGAATATGGACCTGAGGATCGGCCAGGTCACGGCGCTCGAGGGCGCCGGCGGCGTGCTGCGCGGCGCCACGATCAAGGGCAACGACAACGCAGTCACCAACATCAGCTGCGATACGATGCTGCCGTTCTTCGGCCTGACGATGAAGCTCGGTCCGGTCGCCAACTGGGGCATCGAGCTGGAGAACAATCTGATCCCGGTCGAGACCTCGGCTTTCGAAACCAGCGTGCCCGGAATTTTTGCGATCGGCGATATCAACACCTATCCCGGCAAGCTGAAGCTGATCCTGTGCGGCTTCCACGAGGGCGCCTTGATGGCGCAAAAGGCGCATCGTTACGTCTATCCGGAGAAGCGGCTGGTCTTCCAATACACGACGTCGTCCTCGAGCCTGCAGAAGAAGCTCGGGGTCGGCTGATCTGGACGATCGTGTAACAGTGTGTTTCTGGCGGCCGAAATCGTCACTCAATGGATGTGTTCTCGGCACGAGCAGGCTATCATTGTCGCGCAGTCTTTCTGAAATCCCGCGGCTTGGTGTTTGAAAGCTCGCTCCGCGGGACACTCTTGAAACGGCCGCATTCGTACGCGCCCTCGATCAAGCGTGTGCTGCAGCCATTCCATACGAGGACAGGTGAAATGATGATGCAGAACGTGCTCTCCGGATTTCGGCAGATGCCACAGATGCTGCGGCGTTGCGTCCTGAGCAGCCTTGTCATCTGCGCAATTGGCGTGTTGCCGGCACGGGCTGACGAGCCGTCGGCGGCCGGTCTCTGGCAGAAGGTCGAGGACGGCAAGCCGGTGCTCTACGTCCTTGTCCTCGATCACAACGGCATCTTCGAAGGTGTCATGGCCAAGTTGTTCCCGAGGCCGACCGACCCGCCGAACCCGGTCTGCGCAGGCTGCACCGACGACCGCAAGAATGCGCCGTGGCTCGGGATTTCCTTCATCCGTGACATGAAGCGGGACGGCTTGAAATATCTGGACGGCAATGTCCTCGACCCGCGCAGCGGCAAGATCTACAGCGCCAAGATGACGGTGAGCGCGGATGGCCAGGAACTGACGCTGCGTGGCTATATCGGGTTTTCGCTACTCGGCAAGGATGAGACCTGGCAGCGGCTGCCGGATACGGCGCTGGCAGACCTCGATCCGGCCGTCATCGCCAAATATCTTCCCGCGCAGGCGGTCGCGGTCAAGCCTCCGGTGGCGCCGATCAAGCCGCCGGTCGCGCCCAAAAAGGGCGCGCTGCCACCGCCGCGTCAGTAAGGCGTTGCGCGTTCAGTGCTGCTCCGGCACGACGACCAGCGGCGGCGCGGGCTCGGCCCGCACTTCGGGCACGACGGCGTCGAGCTGCAGCACGGCCGCAGCCGCAGGCAGCGCTGCGTCGGCCATGGCGGCATGGCCTTCGGCCGAGGGATGCACGGCGCCGCCATAGACCGCTGACAGCACGCCCCAGGTTGCGTCGTGGATGTCGGCGGCCTGCATCGAGGACGGCAGCCCTTGCGGGTAGGTCATCGCGGCGAAATAGCTGTCGTTGGCGTCACGGATCCAGCGTGCACGCGGCAAATAGGCGCGGTACTCGCTCGCGCCGCGCCCGCACAGCAAGGGCTGGCTGGCCGCGGTGACGATGTCCGGGTCAAAACTCTCGCCGTTCGGCGAAAAGCACTGCCTGTCGAATTCCGGATCGCTGGCGGCGCGTGCGCAAAAACCGTGGTCGGCGAACACGCTTTGATGAGCATCGACGAATGTCATGCGGTCGAGGCGCGGATCGCGGCACAGCACTCCGGATTCGCACAGCGCCAGCGCCTTCAATTCCGGAAGAAACTCGCTCTGCACATAAGCGGAGACGGCGGAGAGCCGCTCGGCGTCCGCATTGAACGAGGGATGGATGTCGAAACCACCGCGCCCGCCGGGGCAGGGCGCGCCGCCCGCGTTGAGCGCGGGATTGGCATAGGAGACGTAGACGACATGCGACAGATCGCCGACCATCGGCTTCAGCGCATCGCGCAGCCTGCCAAAACTTTGCGGCAGCTCGCGCGTCAGGGCGCTGTGCGATTCATCGATCGAGCCGATCACTCCGGTGCGCCGGAACAGGGTGCGTTCGGTCGGCGTGTCCACGATGACGTCAGCAACGAGCCCGGAAAAATTGATGTCATTGGCACCGATCGACAAGAGCACAAGGTCGAGCTTGCGGTCGGCCTGGCGGCGTTTCGCCGCGGCCAGCGCATCGCGCAATTCGGCAACCTGCGCATTCACCGTCCCGGCGCAGGAGCCTGATTTCGAAGGCGGGCATTCGCGGGCGCGCTGGTAGCCGAGCAGCCCGTCCAGGATGGTGGCGCCGGTGCAGGCGAGCGGCAGATAGGTCACCGCGATGTGCGGATATTGCACGGCCAGCGCCAGCGCCGTGCGGGTCTGGTAGCTGTAGAGCGAGCGATGGCAGGCGGAGTTGAGCCAGAGCGCGCTTTGCCGCTGCCATACCTGCAACGGATCGGACGCTTCGCAAGCGCGGCCGCCCTTGTAGCCCGCGCGGCTCGGGCGATAAAACTGGGTCGTGGCGCTGCCAAGGTAGGAGCGGAAGCAAAAACCATCGTCGGCCAGCGCAATTGCACGGTCCGGATTGCCTTCGCCCGAGGCGATGCTGTCGCCGAGCCCCGCGATCAAGACGTCGCGCACCTTGATCTCGGTCGAGATCCGCTGCGGCTCCGATCCGCTCGACACCTCCACGGTGGCCACCGTCTGGCGGCCGTAGCGGACGCGCAGGCTGAGCGGCTCGGCGCAGTCGAGGGTGGCGCGCTGCGGGGCGTCGCCGTCCTCGAACGTCCAGGCGCAGGTGGCGCCGACCGGGATCGCACCGCTCAGCCGCACAATGACCGCGTGGTCCGACGGCGTCAGGTAGCTCTCCTTGACGTTGTCGCGCGTGCAGGGCTCGCTGACGCGCCCCTGCAGATCGATGCAGAGGCGGTTGACCATGTTGCGCGCCCAGCCGCGGCCGTCGCTCTGCACTTCCAGCGATTGTTCGGTGGCGAGAATGCTGCGATTGCGCGCGCTCTCGACGTGGAGCAGGAAGTCGCGTTCCTCGCGGAATAGGCGAAAACGGTTGCGGACCTCCCAGGAGATCTGCAGCGGCGCGTCGGAGGCGGACTGTGCGGCCGCCTGCCGCGACGGGACGGTGGCAAGGAGCCCGGCAAGCAGGATGCCGGAGAGAACGGCGCGAAGAGTGTTTCGGATCATGGCGGCTTTGGCGTTATTGATCGACACATCGGACCAAAGGAAGCGCTTGAAGCCCGGACAGTTCCGGGCACTCGTTTCACCGCTGCGAGTTCAGGCGTTTCACCGGCTGCGGCAGCGGGGTCGGACGCGCATAGCTGTTCGCCTCTGTCGCACGTCTACGCTCCTGCCAGGGGATCACCACGTTGAGCCACAGCTCGCGTGCACCCATGATCGAAATCGCGGTCGAGAAGGGAATCACGAAATAGAGCACACGGAACACCAGCAGCGTTGCGAGCAGTTGTTCCCTGCCGAATTGCGGCAAGGCGAGCAGCATGGCCGCGTCGAACACACCGATGCTGCCGGGCGCATGGCTGGCGAAGCCGAGCAGGGTTGCGAGAATGAACACCACGGCCAGCGACATGAAGTCGATCTGCGGCGCCGCCGGAATCAACAGATACATCGCCAGCGCGCAGAAACCGAGATCGACCACGCCGATCAGGATTTGCAGCAGCGTCAGCCGCGCCGATGGCAGCACGACCTTCCAGCCGTTCTGGCCAAGCTCGCGGCGGTTGTCGCCAAGGGAGAGCCAGCCGAGATAGGCGATGATCGCGATGATGCCTCCCGTCCCGATCAGGCGGTTGATGGCGTCCGGCAGCTGGTCCATCGTGGAGGCGGCCGACGGGTGCAGCGCCATGCCGATGCCCAGCACGAAGGTGTTGCCGAGCCAGAAGGTCAGCCCCGAAATAAAGCAGATCTTGGCCACGTCGATCGCGTTGAGGCCATAATCCGAGTAGATCCGGAACCGGATCGCGCCGCCAGTGAACACGGTGGCCCCGATATTGTGCCCGATCGAATAGCTCGTGAAGCTGGATAGTGCCGCAATCCGGTACGGAACGTGCTTCTTGCCAATCGTTCGCAGGGCGAAAAAGTCATAAAAGGTCAGCGTGAAGAACGCGCAAACCACGCACAGCGCTGCGAGCACGATGTGGCCGGGCGGAATGTCGGCCAGCGCGGTCAAGATCACAGCCGCGTCGACGCCCTTGAGCGTGCGGACCAGGGTGGTGATCGCAAAAGCGATGATGAACACGCTCGCGGCGATACCCAACCGTTTCCAGCCGATCCATTTCTTGAAACCGCGCCTGAGCGCAGTCAGTAGTCCGTGCATTCATCCTCCCGGCAGGGGCGGCTCAGGCTGGCAAGCCCGCATCTTAAAGGAAAAGTGGTGTCAATTGGTGCGGATGCCAAAGTTCCTTATGCCAAAAAGGCAACCTTGTGCAGTCCTTGACAATGGTGGGCGGTCTGTCGGTCGGTCTCGATCGTCGCACGTCCTAGATAAGGTCCCCGCCTCACGGATTCGAGGCCGGGCGCGTTTACGCGGGAGCCGCTGGTTCCACGTCTTCGCGGCGACATTTTGATCTGTCCTGCAGCGATTTGCGAGCCGGTGCAGTGACGTAAGACCGTGAATTGAGACAAAAAGTCGCGCAACGCTTCCGACAATGGTTAAGCGCGCCGCAGGGCGAAATGGGCGCCGGAGAACGCCATCACGGCGCCCAGGCAAAGCGCTGCAACGCCGGCCAGCACGCCCGATATCGTCGGCACCGGGCTCGGCGCGGAGGCAGCCTGGCCGGCCCCCGCCAGCACCAGCACGCCGACCACGATCAGGAATTGCCGCATCCGCTGCGGGATCTGTCCGGATACCGCGCTGTGCATCAGCGTCGCGACAAAATATCCGCCGGAGAAGCCGACAGTCGCTATCAGCCACCAGGCGATGGCGGCTCCAGCGGGCATGAACTCGCCCGTGCCGGACCGCCAAAGGCCGCCGAGGTCGAGCCCATAGCGGGCGCCCAGCATGTGAACGGCCAATGCAAGAAGCACGCCGGTGACCATGGCGCCTGCATGGATGAGGCGGCGGGGAAAATAGGTCGTCTCTGCCATGGATGGGCTTGTAGGATAAAGCAGTTCGGCTAGGCAAGCTTGCGGGCGGGATCAGGATTGAACGAACTGTCATTGCAGGATGATGCAGCGGTTGCTCCGGGGAGCGAGGCTGCGGCGCGCTACGCCTACAAGGCGTCGCTGATCGGCGGGGCGCATCAATTTGAATTGAGCGATGCGGGACTGTCGTGGCGCATCGCGGGCCGACGGGGCCTTTGGCGCTACGGCGACATTGCCGCGATCCGGCTGTCCTTTCGGCCGGTATCGATGCAGGCGCGCCGGTTTCGCGCCGATCTCCGCCATGTCGATGGCGGGCGCATCGCGATCCTCTCCACCTCCTGGCAGACCGCCGCGCTGATGGCCCCGCAGGATGCCGGATATCGCGACTTCATCATTGCACTGCATGCGCGGATGGCTGAGGCGGAAAGCCGCGCCGCTCTCAGCGGCGGGCTCGGGCCAATGGTCTATTCTGCCGGTCTCGTGTTCCTGGCGTTCGTTGGGCTCGCAATGGCCGGGCTCTTCGTGCGCTCACTCGCCGTCGGCGAGTTCGCTGGCGCCTTGTTCATCGCAGGCTTTGCCGCGTTGTTTGCCTGGCAGGTGGGCGGCTTCGTCAGGCGCAACCGGCCGCGCGTCTACACGTTCGCGCATCTGCCGAAGGACTTGCTGCCTTGAAGCGCGTAGGCCGACGAGGCGGCGTGGCAGCGATGACCGAACAGCGGATCTTCACGCCGGCGCGAACGCACCCCAGCCGACGCTGACGCCGTCGGGATCGTCGGAGGAACGAGGGCGCGGGGTCGGACGCACACGGCGCGTGGCTTGGCGCACGCGCGTGATCCCCGTCTTGGATCGGCTGATCGCGGCTCGCGAGACGTCCATTGCAACGCGGATCATGCTCAATGCCAAGCGAAGCGTCTCCATCAGGTGCAGCTTTCCGGCAGCCAGGCGGACCGCGATGATGAACTCAAGATACATCAGCGTGTCGCCGGCGAACAGGAACGCGATATCGATCGGGAAGGTCTGCGCAAACGCGATGGCCAGTATCGCGATGGCCACGAACTCGAGAACCTTGCGTAGCGTGAGGCGGTCGAGAAAGGCCGCAAATTGTACCACCAGAACGTCCCAGAGCGCGTCGCTGAAGGCGAGGGGAATGTCATAGGACCATTTTCGCCACCACGCCTTCACGTCGCCCTCCCTTCAAGTGAGTCAATGCCGCACGACCAGGACCGAACATTTCGCATAGCGCACGACATGGCCGGCGTTGGAGCCGAGAAAATAGGTTCGCATCGCGGGGCGATGCGAGGTCATGACGATCAATTCGGCCTTGATCGCGGCGGCCTCTTCCAGGACCTCGTGATAGATGCCGCCCTGACGCACGGCGTAGGAAATGTGGTCACGGTCGATGCCGGATTCCTGCGCCACGATCGCAAGCGCCTCTTCGGCGGTCTGGCGCTGCTGGGTGTCGAAATCGGCCGGAACATACTCAGCCAGCATCACCGGTGTCAGCGGCAGCACGTTCAGGAGACGCACGCTGCCACCCCAGGTCTTCGATAGCGTGGCGGCTGTCGCGATCGCGGGCTTGGCGAGCTCGGTGTCGGCGAGATCGATCGGCACGAGGATGGATCTGAACATCTGCGCCTCCGTATTTGGACGGGAACGTAACACATCCCGTGGCAATTGACCTCTCTCATGGCTGTCGCAAAAGTTTGGGGCTGACGAAAACGGCCAGCGCGCCGCGGCGGAATGCCACGTCGTTCCAGTCGTCGATCGCAAAATCGAATACGGCGAGCCCCGAGGTCGGAAGGTTGTCGGCCAGCGCCTGGCGGCCCTTGGCGTCGCCGCTGCCGGCGAGTGCCAGGGACAATTCATGCATTCCGGGATTATGGCCGACGAGCATCAGCCGCTTCGGGTCGGATGCCGAGGCCATGCGGATGATCTGCAGCAATTGGGCGGGATCGGCGCCGTAGAGGTCGGCCACCCACTCGATCTCGGGCAGCGGGGTATGTTCCTTGATCGCTTCCGACGCGATGTCCCAGGTCTCCTTTGCCCGTACCGCGGGCGAGACCATCACGACCTCCGGAAACGGCGGATGACGTCCGATCCAGTTGCCGATCTCGGCGGCATCTGTCCGGCCACGCGGGTCCAGGCGCCGGTCCTGATCGCGGCCCGAGGGCGAATCGATCTCGGTTTTGGCGTGTCGCAGCAGCATCAAGCGGCGCATGGCAGCATCTCGATTCGTTCTTTCCTCAATCATCTACCGCAGGTCACTAAGGACCAAGGTGACAAACCGGTATAGGGTTCGTAAGAAACGCCATGAGCGAGACTTCCACAAGCGCGATCAACGGTACCGGCGCTGCGCCGCGAGAGCGCGTGCGGCTGACGTTTGACCTCGACGTCGACATTTGCGTGGTCGGCGCCGGTCTCGCGGGCCTGACGGTTGCACTCGAAGCCGCGCGGCTCGGCGCCAGCGTCGCCGTTCTCGAGGGCCGGCATGTGGGTTGGAACGCCTCCGGCAACAATCTTGGAACCGTGATCCCCGGCTATTCGCTGTCCCTCAGCGAACTGATCGAACGCGTCGGCTTCGAGGACGCCCGCGAACTCTGGGCCCTGTCCAAGGAAGGCGTCGAGTTCATCCGCGCCAACGCGACGGACGAGTTGATGCCGGGGATCGGTTTGAGCGAAGGCGCGCTCGAGGTTTCCAATGTCGACGCGGGCGACCAGCTGATCAGCCGGCTGCAGATGCTGACTGAGGATTTCGATACCGAGGTCGAAGGCTGGCAGATCGAGCGGGTGCGCAACGAGCTGCGGACCAACCGCTATTTCCACGGCGTCTATTATCCCCGGGCCTTCCAGATCGATGGCCGCAGATACGTTCATGGCCTCGCCGCGCTTGCCAGGCGCGCCGGCGCCCGGATCTTCGAGGACACGCCGGTCGTCAGCATCGATCCCTCGGGAATCCGCAAGCGCATCGTGACGCCATCGGCACGGATGCGCGCCTCTCATATCGTGCTGGCCGGCAACGTTCATCTCGGCGCGCCGCTGAAGCGGCTGTCGGATACCTTGCTGCCGGTCTGGCGCTACGCGGCGGTGACAGCGCCGCTCGGCGAACGGCTGCGTCATATCGTCAGCTTCAAGGGATCGGTCGCGGATGCCGACGGGATCGATCATTTCCGCGTGGTCGATGGTGACCGTCTGATATGGGCCCGCCCGGAGACCACCTGGGAGGCGCGGCCGCAGAATTTTGCCGGCTCCATCCAGCGCCGGATCGCGACGATTTTTCCGGAGCTCGGCCGTGTCGAGATCGCGGAAGTTTTGGGCGGTGTGGTCGGACAGACCGTGCACGGCATGCCGCAGATCGGCCAGCTTCGCAAAGGCCTCTGGGTCGCAAGCGGTTTTGGCCGGCAGGGCCTCAATACCTCCGCGATGGCCGGGCAGCTGATCGCCCGCAGCATTCTCTGGGGCGATGAACGCTGGCGGCTGTTCTCGCCCTTCGAGCTGGTCTGGGCCGGCGGGACGACGGGGCGGGTGGCCGGCTATGTCGTCGGCTTGTGGGGGCGCGGCAGTTCCGCGGCCGCCGGTGCGCTCGCCCGCCATCGGGAGCGTGCGCGGGCGCAGGAACGCCTGCGCGAGGCCCGGCTGGCCGAGGCCAACCGGCAGGCTGCCATGCGGCCGTTGCCGAGCGGCCGGCTGCCGCGCATGAACCGCCCGGCACCTCCGCCGCCGGCCGAACCCGCCGATCAGGTCGCTGATCGCGAGAGTGAGGGAGCCTGATCCACTCGCGGGAAAGTGAGGAAAATGCCGGTCGCCGGGTGTAACGTCGCACCCTGCCGTCCGTATCTCAGAGTGACCCGATCTCGTTCGGCACCGCACGGAGACCATCATGCTTGACCGCCGCATTCTGATCACCTCGGTCGCCAGCCTCGCTGGACTTGCCGCCTTCCGCTGGCTGCGCGCCACCCCGGCCCGGGCCGGGCAAAAGGCAGCGGAGAAATTCGAGGTCGAGAAGACCGATGCCGAATGGCGCGCGCAACTGACGCCGCAGCAATATGACATCCTGCGCAATGAGGGCACCGAACGGCCCTGGACCAGCCCGCTGCTCAAGGAGCATCGCAAGGGCATCTTCGCCTGCGCCGGCTGCGACCTGCCGCTGTTTGCCTCGGAGACGAAATTCGAGAGCGGGACCGGCTGGCCGAGCTTCTTCAAGCCGCTCGACAATGCCGTGGGCGAGACCGAGGATCGAACTCTCGGCATGACGCGGACGGAAGTGCATTGCCGGCGCTGCGGCGGCCACCTCGGCCATGTCTTCGATGACGGGCCGAAGCCCACGGGCCTGCGCTATTGCATGGACGGTGTGGCGCTGGTCTTCCACCCGGCGGCGCCGTCAGCGACGTGATGGCGCGGGAATTTTCCGGCCCATCCGTATAAGTCAGGCGAATCAGTCCGGCATATCGTCACTGGGTCCTTGCGGGCGCCCTGGCAATCGTTGCCTGGCCGGCAAAGGTGCCCGGGTCAGTCGGGCGCATCGCTTTACTCAAATACCTGAAATCACTCGATTTCCGTATTGGCATACCGATTGCTTCGCTTCGATACGCAGCTTGAGCCCGCGGTGTTCGCGAAGTTCGATCTGTGATCAAGCGTGGATCGTGTGTGAGTAAAAATGGGTATCTTCGACGCGTTGTACACTTCGGTAGGCGGCCTTGCGGCACAGTCCTACGCCTTGCAGAACATTTCCGGCAATATCGCGAACGCCTCGACTGTCGGTTACAAGGCCGTCGGCACCAGTTTTGAGGATCTCATTCCGAACGCCACCACACCGGGCCGGCAGCTAGCCGGTGGCGTGACCGCTGTCGCCCAGCCCACGATTACCACGCAGGGCACGGTGTCAGCCTCGACGGTCGCCACCAACATGGCGATCAATGGCGACGGCTTCTTTTCCGTCCAGAAGGCCAAGGCAATCGCCGACAATGCACCGGTGCTTTCCGGCGTCACCAACTATACGCGGCGCGGTGATTTTCAGCTCAATGCCAACGGCAACCTGATCAATGGCGCCGGTCATTATCTGATGGGCATCACGGTCGATCCCAAGACCGGAAACGTTCCGCAGGTGCTGCACTTCAAGAACAACTTCATTCCGGCCCAAGCCACCAGCGCCATCCAGTACGCCGCGAACCTTCCGACGCAGCCAAAAACACCGGCAAGTTCGAGTGCGGCCAGCGGCACACTGACGGCGGCAGGCGGCCTCAACCCTTCCGACTTCGCGTCAAACCCGTTTCCGGTGGGTACGCCCGCGGTCCCGTTCGCCGACAAAACCATGACGGGCGCTGCGGCCAAAAATCAGGTCTCGCCGGCGGCGCCGATCACCGCCGCGACCGCGTTGTCCGGGACGGCGCCGAGCAACTCGTTGCCGAAAGGCTTTGTCGCCGGCGATACCATCACCGTCAACGGCACGACGCTCACATTCGTGGCCTCCGGCGCTACCGCCAACCAGCTCAACGTCACCGATACGGTCGGCACGCTGCTTGGCAAGATCCAATCTATCACCGGCGTCGCCCCAAGCATCAATGCCTCGACCGGCGCCATCACACTCCATACCGGCACCGCGCAAGATCTGAGCATCACAAGCTCCGCGGCGGCGTTCTCCTCGCTCGGCCTGAGCGCTCCTGTCAACGTGGCACGCAGTCCGGGCGGCACGGCAGGAGCCGGCGTCGTGACCGGGAACGACCTGACCACTTTCACGGGCGAATCCATCAGCGGCGGCGCCGTGACCGCCTACGATTCAGCGGGGACTCCGGTCAATCTGCAAATGCGATGGGCCAAGACCGACAGCGCGTCGCTCGGCAGCGGACACAAGGATGTCTGGAACCTATTCTACCAGACGAACACCAGTGCGACCGGCACGCAGACGGCGTGGGTCAACACCGGCACGAACTTCACATTCGCGGCGAACGGCTCGCTGGCGTCGCCGACCGGTTCAGCCATCGCCGTTCCAAACGTGACCGTGAATGGTCGTTCGCTGGGCAATCTCTCCCTCAACATCAGTTCAGGTGCGCTTACACAGTTCGCGAGTTCGAGCGGGACTGCGACCATCAACACCCTCACGCAGAACGGTTTCGCGGCCGGCCAGTTGCAGTCGGTGGCGGTCAACAACAATGGGCTTGTCGTCGGCACGTTCTCCAACGGTCAGACGATCGATCTGGCCGCGGTCACACTGTCGCATTTTCACGGCACCAATTATTTGAAGGCACTGGACGGCGGCGCCTACGAGGCAACCGAGCTGTCAGGCCCCGCGATCAGCGGTGCTTCCGGCAAGATCTCGGGCTCCTCACTCGAAGGCTCGAACACCGACATTGCCGACGAGTTCACCAAGCTGATCGTCACCCAGCAGGCTTATTCGGCGAACACCAAGGTCATCACCACGGCCAACAGCATGGTCCAGGATCTCCTCAGCGTGCTGCGCTGATTCCGTCCGCACAGCGTCTGCAGCCAGATTGAAATCGCAAGCGCCGGATTGAAATCGCAAGCGCCGGCCCGGCCACGTCATCGATGGCGGGGCCGGGTCGGCGGTTTTCGTATGGGCAGTTCTGAAGCTCTTTCTCATCAGGCGACACCGCGAGCGATGTGCGCCGCCGGAATTTTCCCGCTCGTCCGTATAAGTCAGGCGAACCGGTCCGATCACGCGCGCCGGGGCGGGTCCTGGCGTGCCGAATGCCCGGCAATTGTTGCCCGCCCGGCAAAACTGCCCCGGTCATCGCACCGGATATTTTCACCTAGCTCACTGAAATAACAGCATTTTTAGCGCTGGCACAACCCTTGCGACTGTCTCGTTCGATTGCGGCATGGCCGATCCGCCGGCCGAAGGAATCGAATTGGAGACAAGGGTATGGGTATCTTCGACGCGTTGAATACTTCGGTCGGTGGTCTGCAGGCGCAGTCCTTCGCGCTGCAGAATATCTCCGGCAACATCGCGAACGCTTCGACCACCGGTTACAAGGGAATCGGCACCAGCTTCGAGGATCTCATTCCGGACGCCACCACGCCTGACCGGCAGGTTGCCGGCGGCGTGACTGCCTTCGCTCAAGCCACCATCACCACCCAGGGCACCGTGTCGGCCTCGACAGTCGCCACCAACATGGCGATCAACGGCGACGGCTTCTTCTCCGTCCAGAAGGCCTCCTCGATCACCGACAACGTGCCGGTGTTTTCCGGCGCCACGGACTATACGCGGCGCGGCGATTTCCAGCTCAACGCCAATGGCAATCTGATCAACGGTGCCGGCTATTACCTGATGGGCATCACGGTCGATCCCAAGACCGGCAATCCGACCGGCAACGTGCCGCAGGTGCTGCAATTCCAGAACAACTTCATTCCCGCGCAGGCCACCAGCGCCGTGCAATATGCCGCCAACCTGCCGACCCAGCCCAACACGCCGGCGAGCCCCGGAGCTGCAGTTGGAACGTTGCAGGCCGCGGGCGGTCTCTACCCGGGCGACTTTTCCGCCGGGTTCAATCCCCTGCCGACCGGGCAGCAATTCTACACCAGCGGCTCATACACGGGGTCGGCTGTCGGCGGCAATACCGCAACAACCGCGCTGAACTCGTTCGCCTCCCCGTTTGCAGTCAACGACACGATCACGCTCACCAGCAGCGCCGGCAATCCCGTGACCTTTACGTTCGTCGCCAGCGGAGCGACCGGCAACCAGATCAACGTCGGCGATAACATCGGAACTTTGCTTTCGAAGATCAGCGCAGTCACCGGCGGAACGGCCGCCTCGATCAGTGCAGGCGGCGCAATCACTCTCAATTCCGCGAACGGGATGGGTTGGACGATTTCCAGCAGCGCTCCTGCGAAATTAAGCACGGACCTCGGTCTCACTTCGGGGACGCAGATCAGCACGCTCGCGTCCACTGGCAACGGCGTCGTTGCCGCCAACGACCTGACCACCTTCACCAATGAATCGATCAGCGGCGGTGCCGTGACCACCTACGATTCGGCAGGTACCCCGATCAATCTGCAATTGCGTTGGGCCAAGACCGACAGCGCGTCGCTCGGCCAAGGGCACCAGGACACCTGGAACCTATTCTACCAGACCTCGACCACCGCGACGGGCACGCAGACGGCATGGGTCAATAGCGGCACGACCTTCAACTTCGCTGCGAACGGCTCGCTCACCTCGCCAACTGGCTCCTCCATTTCCATTCCGAACGTGACTGTGAACGGTCTGTCGCTGGGAAATCTATCCTTCAACATGAGTTCAGGCGCGCTCACGCAGTTCGCGAGCTCGAGCGGTGCTGCGACCATCAACACCGTCACGCAGAATGGTTTTGCCGCCGGCCAGCTACAGTCGGTCGCCGTCAACAACTCAGGCCTCGTGGTTGGCACCTTCTCGAACGGCCAGAACATTGATTTGGCCAAGGTCACGCTGTCGCACTTCAACGGCACCAATTATCTGAAGGCGCTGGACGGCGGTGCCTATGAGGTCACCGACCTTTCGGGTCCCGCCATCATCGGCGGCTCCGGGCATATCTCGGGCTCTTCGCTCGAAAGCTCGAACACCGACATCGCCGACGAATTCACCAAGCTGATCGTCACCCAACAGGCCTATTCGGCGAACACCAAGGTGATCACCACGGCCAACAACATGGTGCAGGACCTGTTGAACGTGCTGCGCTGATCGTGAAGCAACTCGAGCCTAGTGTAACAAATCAAGACAGGCAATCATCATGGGTTTGAGTTCAGCCCTTGCCACTGCGATGTCCGGACTGCGCTCCACGCAGGCGGCGCTCTCGATCATTTCCTCGAATGTCGGCAACGCGCAGACGCCCGGCTACATCGCGCAAAATCCGAACCAGATCGAGGTCGGGAGCGGTGGTTTCGGCGCCAGCGTCGAAACCACCGGCGTCAACCGCGCGCTCGACCTGTTCGTGCAGGGCCAGCTGCGCACCGAGATCGGCGGCGGCGCCTACGCCGACCAGATCAACAACATTCTCGGGCAGTTGCAGAGCGTCTACGGCACACCCGGCGGCGACGGCACGCTCGAGACCGCGTTCGGCAATTTTACCAGCGCATTGCAGTCGTTGTCGACCAATCCGGGCAATGGCTCGGCGCAGTCGGTCGCGCTGTCGGCGGCGCAATCGCTGGCCCAGCAGCTCAATTCGACCACGCAGGGCATCCAGTCGCTGCGCACCAATGTCGATCATGACATCGGCACTTCGGCCACCAAGGCCAACACCGACTTGAACCAGATCGCGCAGCTCAATCTGCAGATTCAGGGTCTGAGCCCGACCGATCCTCAGGCTGCAACGCTGATGGACCAGCGTGACAACGCGGTCAGCGATCTGGCCAAGCTGGTCGACGTCAGGGTCGTGACCGACGGATCGAACCAGGCGAGCGTGTTCACCACCTCGGGGATCCAACTCGTCGGCAGCGGATATGCCTCACAACTGATCGTCAACACGCCGGGGGCGCTGACCGCGGGCTCGCTCTACAACTCGAATCCGGCTCAGAGCGGGGTG
>Ga0070709_10000983_pt1 | contig 15764 bp, 14 predicted proteins | sample LARL51metaG_FD_65449 | JGI IMG/M metagenome (GOLD analysis project Ga0070709, IMG submission 65449) | Corn, switchgrass and miscanthus rhizosphere microbial communities from Kellogg Biological Station, Michigan, USA - LAR L5-1 metaG | ecosystem: Host-associated > Plants > Roots > Rhizosphere ...
ACCCCGTGCACGTGCAGGGCGGGGTGACCACGATTCCGGACTACACGGGCCACGGCACGTTCATCGCCGGCGTCGCCCGCTGCATGGCGCCCGCCGCGAAGGTGGAGGTGGCCAGGGACTTCAACCAGGCCGGCGCGATCGCCGAGCACCTGATCGTGCGCCGGCTCCACGAGGCCCTGGCCAAGGCCCCGGACGTCATCAATCTGTCGGCGGGCGGCAGCACGCGCAAGGACCTCCCACTGCTGGGCTTCGAGGCCTTCTGGGACACCTACCGTCATCGCAAGGGCACCGTGGTTGTTGCATCAGCGGGCAACAACTCCAGCCGCAGGCCGTTCTGGCCCGCGGCCTTCCCCCAGGTGGTGGGGGTGGGCGCGGTCGCGGCGAACGGCCGGGGCCGGGCCTACTTCAGCGACTACGGGCCCTGGGTGGACGTGTACGCCCCGGGGGAGGACCTGATCAATGCCTACGCGACCGGGACGTATCACTACCGGGAGCCGCCCCACGCCGGCGCGCAGCACCACTTCGAGGGCATGGCCAAATGGAGTGGCACGTCCTTCTCGGCGCCCGTCGTGGCGGGGCTCATCGCGGCCCGCGTCACGGCGACCGGCGAGAACGCGCGCCAGGCGGCCAAGGCGCTGCTGGCCCAGGCGCGTGCGCAGCATCTGGCGGGGGTAGGGCCCGTGCTATGGCCCTGCGATACGGGCGAGTGCGGCGATCGGCTGACATGCTGCTGCGGTGGCAAACACCATGCGGCGCGGGATTGCTGCTAACGGGAAGGGCGTGTTGGTGAGTCCGGACGACACCGGCCTGCTGGTGCGCAGCGCGGCCAACGGTGACGAGGCTGCCTGGCGTGGGCTCGTGACCCGGTTCAGCAGCCTGGTGTGGGCCGTTGCGCGGGCGCACCGGCTCACAAACGCCGACGCTGCGGACGTCTACCAGACCACCTGGCTCCGCCTGGCGGAGCACATCGGCCGGATCGAGCATCCCGACCGGGTCGGCGCCTGGCTGGCCACGGCCGCCCGCCGGGAATGCCTGCAGAGCCTGCGCTCGGCCGCGAAGACGGCGCCCACCGATGACATGGACCGGCTCGACATCACCCCCGCCGTGGGCAACCCCACCGAGGAGGCGGTGCTCGCCGCCGAAACCGAGCGCGAGGACGCGGCGCGGGCCGCGGCGATGTGGCGGGCGTTCAGCCGGCTGTCCGGGCGCTGCCGTGAGCTGCTCCGGATCCTGATGGCAACGCCCCCGCCCAGCTACGCTGAGGTCGCTGCGGCGCTCGGGCTGCCGGTCGGCAGCATCGGCCCCACCAGGGCACGCTGCCTGCAGCGGCTTCGCGAGGAGATGGCAGGTATCAGGGACGGGCTATCGCCCTCTTCATGATGACGCCTCCCACAGGAGATCTAGAGATGAACGAGTCGGACGACGAGCTTGAAGCTGAGCTCAGACGGCTGGCGGCCGACCGGGAACCTGTACCCGCCGCGCTGGTCCAGGCTGCGCTGGATGCCTTCGGCTGGCGGGACATCGATGCCGAACTAGCCGAACTGGTCTACGACTCGCTGGTCGACACAGACGCGGCATCGCTGGTGCGGGGCACGGCCGACCAGCGCCTGGTCTCCTTCGCCATCGGCGGGATCACCATCGACGTCGAGGTGACCAGCGCCGGGCCTGGGCGCTCGGTCATGGGGCAGATCGCCCCGCCGCAGCGTGCCACGGTGGACATCCGCTACCCGCAGGACACGGTCACGATTGAGACGGACGAACTGGGGCGGTTCGAGTCAGGGCCGCTTCCTCCTGGCCCGGCGAGCCTGCGGCTGCGCCCGCCGCCCGGCGGCGAAGGCCCGGCGATCGTGACCGACTGGATCTCCCTCTAGCACGGGTCGCGACCAGGATTCCGCCGCACACCAGTACCGCGCCGACCAGTTGCAGCGGGGTTGGGCGCTCGCCGAGCACGACCGCGGCGAGCAGGATCGCGGCGGCTGGCTGCAGCAGCAACAGCAGCGACGACAGCGACGCGGGCAGCCGGGGGAGCGATGAGGTGATCAGCAGCCACCCGGCGGTCCCGCTGGTCATGGCCAGCAGCAGGAGCCAGCCGAACGCGGGCCAGCCGATGTCGAGCTGCCACCCGCCGAACACCAGGCCGAGCGCTGCCGCGCCGGCCGTGGCGCCGAGCGTCGCCTCGGCGAGCGGCGCCGCGACGTGCGGCGTGGCGGTCGAGGTCTGGCGCAGGATGAGCAGGAAGGCCGCGTAGGCGACCGAGGTGCCCAGCCCGTACTCGATCCCGGCCACCGAGTGCACCCCGGGGGCGTGATCGGCCAGCCCCGACACCAGCACGATGCCGGCCAGCACCACGGGAAGCGCGAGGAAGTACCCGCGGCCGGGGCGCTCACGGAACAGCAGCCAGGCCGCGACCGCGACGAAGACCACCTGCAGGTTGCCGAGCAGCGTGGCGATGCCCGCCCCGACGTCGGCGATCGCGTGGTTCCACAACACCAGGTCAACCGCCAGGAACACGCCCGCGAGCACCGCCCAGAGCCGGGCGCGCAGCGGCCGCGGCCCGCGCTTGCGCTGCTCCAGCGTGGCCAGCACTGCCAGCAGCGGCAGTGCCAGCAGAGACCGGTAGAACGCGGCGGAGGCGGTGCCCGTGTCGGCCAGCTTGACCAGCACCGCGGAGGCGGAGATGCACGCCGCGCCGAGGGTGGCAAGCACGGCTGGCGGCGGCCCGCCCGCGGCCCGGCCCGCGTCGTTCCCGGCCTGCCCAGACCCCGTTCCGGCGCGGCTTTCGCCGTTGCCGGTCATGACCGTCTTGGCATACGGTGCTGACATGGGATCCACCCTAGGAGAGCAGTCTGTCAGCAGTCAAAAAGGTTTTGGTGCTGACCTGCTCGAGGCGCTCACCGCCGCGGCCGAGCTGATCAACACCGGCCGGTCCCGCGACGGCGAAGGGCTGCGCGACGTCGCCGACGTGGCCGCCTTCGGACGGCGCTATGGCCTCGGCGGCCGTGCCCGCGCCGGGGATGTCCCGGCGCTGCGCGCCTACCGGGCCCGGCTGGACGCCATCGTCATCGCGTGCGAGGCAGGTGACACCCCGGCCGCGGTGCGGATGATCAACGAACTGCTCGCCGAGACCGGGGCCATCCCGCAGATCGTGTCGCACGACGGCCGCGGCCCGCACATCCACGTGTCCCGGCCGGCCGCGCCGATGGCCGACCGGATCACCGCCCACCTCGCCATGGGCCTGGCCGAACTGCTGGTGTCAGGGGAGAGCGGCAGGCTGCGCAGTTGCGCGTCACCGACCTGCCGCGACGTCTTCTTTGACGAGTCACGTAACCGGTCGCGGCGCTATTGCGACAGCCGTACCTGCGGAAACCGGCTGCACGTCGCCGCCTACCGGGCCCGCAAGGCCGCCGCGGGGTAGCCCTTGAGGGTCACCGGCGGTCGCCGGCGAGCCACACCGACAGGTGCGCCGGTTCCAGCGCGGCCTGCACCGTGGTGGCCAGATCGCCGCGGACCGAGTCGAGGTCGAGCGGCTCGTTCAGGCGACCGCGGAACGCCGTGAGGGTGCGGTCGGCGTCATAGCGGGCCCGGTTGAACCTGCGGTCCACGACCCGCTGGACCCGGCCCCGGACCGGGGTGAAGAGCGCGGCGGCGGCCAGGGTGGCGGCGGCCACGGCGATGGGGGTGTGCACCGCGAGTACCCGCGTGGCCAGCAGCACCAGCCCGGCATACACGCCGATGAGCAGCCCGGTGACGATCGCGTAGGCCAGCGTCCTGGAGATGATCCGGTCGATCTCGTACAGCCGGTACTTCAGGATGCCCACACCGATGCCCAGCGGCAGCGCGGTGAACCCGAGGATCAGTACCTCCCACAGCGCCGAGTTCGTGCCGAGGCCCGCCAGGCCGGCCCCGCAGACCGCGGCCCCGCTCATCAGCCACTTCAACTGCTGGCGGCGCTCGCCCGACGAGCGGCGCCAGCTTGCGATCTGCCGGGTCAGCGCGGCCAGCCAGAGCAGCACGACCGCGGCGATGAACACCATTACCAGCGGGTTCAGCCAGGCGGTGCTCCCGGCCGGATGGCTGATCGGGGCGAGTTCCCCGTCCGAAGCCACCCGGATGTGATGCCTGACGATCAGGCCGATCGATACCGCGGACACGCTCAGCGCGGCGGCGGCACCGATGACGAGATAGCCGCCTACCGCCCAGCGCCACCGCCGGGACGGCAGCCTGCCATCCGGGAAGAGCAGTATCACCAGGGGAAACGGGATGAATGTGACCGGGAAGAATTCGGCGAGCACCAGTGCCACCGGGCCGATCAGGGGCAGTCCCGGGTGGCCCTGGTAGTACACCGGCGTCGTGTAGCCCGACGCGCCGATCGTGACCAGGGTCAGCATCGCTTCGCCGGTGAGGAGCCAGCCGATCGGGTTGCGGGGCTGGTGATGCGCCACCACCAGGCCCACTGCCCCGATCACCAGAATGAGCGTGGTCAGGCTGACCGCCGGCCCCAGATCGCGGGGTGTCAGCCTGCCGCTGAGCAGGCCCTCCACCAGCAGGATCGCGAGCAGGCCAAGCATGACGCAGGCGAGCACGATCGCCGTGCGCGGCGAGGCGAGGCGGATGCGGCGCACCGGCGCGGTCATCGCTGGCTCCCGGCGATCCAGATCGATACGTGCGCGGGCTCCAGCGAACCGGCCACGACGGCGAGCAGATCACCCCGGACGGTGCCGAGGTCGACGGCGTCCTGCAGTCGTGCGGCGAACGCGTCCACGGTGCGGCCGGCGTCGTAGCGGGCCCGGTTGAACCGCCGGTCCACGGCATCCTGGACCCGTCGGCGGACCGGGCTGAACAGGGCGGCGGCGGCCAGGGTGGCGGCGGCCACGGCCACCGGGGTGTGCACCTCCAGCACCCGGGTGGCCAGCAGCACAAGCCCGGCGTACACGCCGATGAGCAGGCCGGTGACGATCGCGTAGCTCAGGGTCCGGGAGAGGATCCGGTCGATGTCGAGCAGCCGGTACTTGAACACGGCCACGCCCATGCTGACCGGCAGCGCGAGCAGGCCGACGATGGTGGCGGCGTTGTGCGCCAGGCCGGCCACCCCGGACCTCCCGGACAGCGCCACGTTGAAGATCAGGCAGGCCACGGCGGCCACGGCCCCGGTCAGCAGCCACTTCAACTGCTGGCGGCGATCGCCCGATGAGCGTCGGTAGTTGGCCACCTGGCTCGCCACCGACATCAGCCAGCACAATGTCAGCAGCGGGAAGAACACGTCCTGCACCACACTCCACCAGGCGTACGGCCCGGTGAGGCTGCCGCTCAGGGCCAGCAGGTTCCCGGCGGAGTCCACCCGGACGTCGTGCCCGGCCAGCACGCCGAGGGAGGCCACGAGCGCGCCGCCGATCCACAGCGCTGCCACGCCGAGGTAGGTCCACAGCACCCACCGCCAGCGCCGCGACGGAAGCCGGCCGTCCGGGAACAGCAGGACGGCCATCCCGGCGAGGGTGATCGCCGGCGCCCAGCCGGGCTGGGTGAGCACCGCGGCCCAGCCGAACGGGAGGTCGCCGTGGTGCAGCCGGTAGTCGGCCACCAAGTAGTAGCTGGCATCCTCGCTGAGCGCGCCGAAGAGCCCCCCGAGGAGGAAGATCCAGCCGAGCGGGTTGCCGGGTTTGCGCCATGCGACGATCAGCCCCACCGCGCCGTAGGCGGCGTCGATCCAGACCGGCACCGAACCGTTGGCGGCGTTCAGGCTCTGGTGGGCCGGCCGGGACAGCGGCACGGCGGCGATCGCCAGAGCGATCAGCGCGCCGCCGAGCAGCCAGGCGGTGGCCGGCCTGGCGAGCCGCAAGCGGCGCGGGCCGCTGACCACCGTCATGGCGCCTCCCGGGCCCCGGCGGCCGGGCTGGGCCGCAACGCACTCAGGTCCGGCTGTTCATGGACGCCGAACACCTCGCGCAGCGCGGTCAGCGCGGCCAGTTCGCCGCAGCGGCCGTGCACGGCGGGCCCTGGCGGGGTGGCCGCCGAGCACAGGTACACCCCGCGCAGCGGGGTCCGGTACGGGTTCCACCGGGCCAGCGGCCGGGCCAGCACCTGGCGCACCGTCTGCGCACCGCAGGCGATGTCACCGCCCACGTAGTTGGGGTTCATCGCCTCTTCCTGTACCGCGGTCCTGGTGTGCCGGGCCAGCACCAGGTCGGTGAACCCGGGGGCGAACCGTTCGATCTGGGACTCGATCCGTGCCGTCATGTCCACCGGCGACCCGGCGGGGACGTGACAGTAGGCCCACAGCGTGTGCTGGCCGTCCGGGGCCCGCGCCGGGTCGGCGACACAAGCCTGGACCACGAGCACGTACGGCGAATCAGGGTGCTCGCCCCGGGCCACGGCGGCCTCCCCCGCGGCGATCTCCTCGAACCCGCCGCCGAGATGCAGGGTCCCGGCCTTCCGGGCCGCCTCGTTCTGCCAGGGAACCGGGCCGGACAGGGCGAAGTCCACCTTGCAGATGCCGGGCCCGTACCGGAACCTGGCCAGCGCGTCGCGGTACCGGGAGGGCAGCCGCTCACCCGCCAGGCCGAGGAAGCCGCGCGGTGACACGTCCAGCAGCACCGCGGGTGCCGTCGGCAACTCGGCCAGGGATCGCACCCAGTGGCCGGTCTCCACCTGGCCCCCGGCGGCGACGACGGCCTCGGCCATGGCGTCGGTGAGCCGGGCGCTGCCGCCCGCCACCACCGGCCAGCCGACCGTGTGCGCCAGCGAGCCGAGCAGCAGCCCGACGCCGGCCGTGGGTGACGCCGTCAGCGGCAGCATCGCATGCGTGGCGACCCCGGCGAACAGGCCCCGGGCCTCCTCGGTCGTGAAACGCCGGGCGACCGCCGCCGCGGAGCGCAGGCCCAGCCGGGCATAGTCGGCGAGCGCACGGGAGGGGAGCGGCGGCCGGCGCATCGAAGACAGGACGGCGTCAGCGATCGCGTTGCCCCCGTCGGCAAGCGGCTGCATCAGCCGCCGGTAGGCGGCCTCGTCCCTGCCGAGGCCCGCCGCCGTGCCGGTCACCGACCGGGTCACCACGGCGGCACGGCCGCCGTCAAGGGGGTGCGCGTACACCACCTTCGGGTGCGCGAACCCGACGCCCCGCGCGGCCGGGTCGAAACGCCGGAAGAACGGCGACGCCAGCGCCAGTGGGTGCGCCGCGGAGCAGACGTCATGCCGGAAGCCGGGCAGCGTCAGTTCCTCCGTCCGGCAGCCGCCGCCCGGGCTGGCCGCCCCCTCGAGCACGTGCACCCGCAACCCCGCCGCGGCCAGGGTCACCGCCGCGGCCAGGCCGTTCGGCCCGCTGCCCACGATGATCGCGTCGGCGTCACCTGGCATGGGAACCACCAGACGACGCCGACTTGGTGACGTGCATCACGCGGCTGGGCGGGACCGCCGGTGCAGCGGGGCAGTCAGGGTCTGCAGCGTGCTGCGCAGCATGGCGTTGTGCCAGACGTTCTTGGCGTTCCGCCATTGCCGGTGGCTGTCCACGCAGGTGCTCCGCGTCTCGACCTGAGGATCCGGCACGCCGAGCCGGGTGCCGAGCGCGGTCAGGGTCTGCGCCCAGAACCGGTCCTCCTTGGCGTGGCCGCCGAACGTCATGCCGAGTTCGTAGAGCGGGTCGTTGGCGCGCATCAGCACGTGCGCGCGGACGATCGTGGCCTCGCCGGCCCGTTCCGCGGAGAACGTGATCCACCCGGCGAACATATGCCCCTGCGGGGTCATGAGCGTGAACGACTCCTGATCCGCGTACAGCACGAACACGCCGGTGGACAACTTGACCCCGCCACCGATCGCCAGGTCAAGCAGCGCAACATCGCCGGGGCTGATCCCCGCCAGCGCGCCCGCGAACCGGTTTCCCTTCGGCCAGAACTCGGGGAAGTGTGCCTTCCAGGTCGCGATCGCATCCTGTGGGGTGGTGACCTGACCGGCGTTCAGGGTGTAGGCCTTCTCCCACATCTTGCCGAAGCCCTGAACCGGCCCGGTCAGGCGCCGGCCCGCCACGTTCGTGCCCCGCACGCCGTCGCGCTGCTCGACCGCCAGGCGCTCGACCTTGGCGGCCCAGTTGCCCGCGTCTCTCGGCTGGACGGCCGCCTTGGCCTCCCGCGCGCTCAGCCCGATCTGCTCGGCGCCGGTCACGCTCTCGGGCATCGTCTCTTCGCTCATGGCCGTCTCACCGCCCCGCGTCGGCGAGCGCCGACGCCTCGTCGGTGTAGATCATGATGGCCTCGTCGAGCCTGGTCAGCTCGAAAATCTCCCGGTAATGCTCGGACAGGCCGCAGGCGGCCAGTTGCTGACGCTGCCTCCCGGCCCGTACCAGCAGGGTCACCAGCATCCCAATGCCACCGCTGTTCATGTACTCAAGGCCGGTGAAGTTGAGCAGCACCCGCGCCGCGCCGCCGCTGCTCGCCTCCTCGTAGGCCGACATCAGCACCGGCTCGCAGGCAGCGGTCACTTCGCCCTTGATATCGACCACCGCCATCGAGCCGCCCGCCTGCCGGACGTCCATGACTACTGTTGGCTCGCCCATCGGTTCCCTCCCTTGTGGTGCAATTCCCCCCGGCGCGCCGCCGGTCTGCGTGAGCCGGTGTCAGCCGGCCGCTTCGGTGAGCCGGCTCACCGCCCCATCGAGGCTGGGGAACAGCTCGATGAAGTCCGAGAGCCGGGTGATGTCGAAAATCTCGCGGTAGTGGTCGGACAGCCCGCTGGCGACCACCGAGCGGCGCTGCGAGCGCGCCCGGGCGAGCACGCTCACGATCAGCGCGATGCCCGTCGAGTTGATGTACTGCACGGCCGCGAAGTCGAGCACCACAGTCGCGGGGTCCCCGCTGGCCACGGCATGCTCGTACGCCGCGGTGAGAGTGTCCGCCGCGTGGCCGTCGATCTCCCCGGACAGGACGATGACGGCGCCGCCCGGGAGCATCCGGACGTCGGCTTCACACGTGGTCTTCACGCGGGCCTCCTTCTTCAGCTTCGGCGGCTCCATGGTCCGGAGCGCCAGCGCCGCCGCGGCCCGCGGCCCGCATGACGAGCCGGACCGTGTGCCGCGTTCCCTCGGTCGTCACGTCCATCGCGTCCACCATGTGGCGGATCAGGAACAGCCCCCAGCCCCGCGGCTCCTGCTCCCCGGCGAGCTTGGCGGCGAGATCGGGTTCCGCGCGCCGGCCGTCTTCCTCGGGGGCGCCACCCTGGTCGGTGATCGTGACCACGATGTCGCCGTCGGCCACCGTCACTTCGACATCCACCGGCACCTCGGGCTGGTTCCGGTTGCCGTGCTCGATGGCGTTCATGGCCGTCTCGGCGACCGCCGTCTTGAGCTTTTCCAGCCTGGCCGGGGACAGGCCCTCACCGGCGACCGCCGCGGCCACCTGGGCCAGGGCGAGGCGCTCGTTGCCCGGCTCGCTGCGCACCGCGAACGCCGCGAGCTGGCGGAAGCTGGGACTGGTCATCGATGTCATGACAGGCCCTCCGCGTACAAGGCGCCCCGGCTGCGTTCCAGGGTCACCAGGGTGATGTCGTCCTCCTGCTCGTGGCCGGGCCCGGTGAAGGCCTCCAGCCCGGCCAGGCAGGCGTCGATCAGCGCCTCGCCCGGCGCGCTCCGGCCAACCAGCGCGCGGACGCGCGGGAACCCGAACATCTCCCGGTCCGCGCTGTGCGCCTCGGCCAGGCCGTCGCTGTGCAGCAGGACGGAGTCACCCGGCCGCATCTGGAAGGTCTTCTCCTCGTACTCCATCCCCGGCATGAGCCCGAGCGGCATCCCCCTGGCCCGCAGCTCCGCCACGCCGTCGTCGGTGCGGACATAGGGCACGTCGTGACCGGCGTTGGCGAACTCCAGCAGGCCGGTCACCGGATCCAGCACCAGGGCCAGGCAGGTGACGAACATGTGTGCCGGGATGTCCACGCACAACAGGTCGTTGACGTGGGCGAGCACCTGGCCAGGGGAGATCAGCCGGGGCGCCGCCCCGCGCAGCAGCGCGTGCGTGCTCGCCATCACCAGGGCGGCGGGCACACCCTTGTCGGTCACGTCGCCGATGACGAGCATGTGCCGCCCGTCCGGCAGTGAGATGAAGTCGTAGAAGTCACCGCCAACGGTCCTGGCCGGCCGGTAGAACGCCGCCACGTGCCAGCTCGGCAGGTCCGGGACACTCTTTGGCAGGAACTGCTGCTGGATGAGCTGCGCGACCTTGAGTTCCTGCTCGATGCGCTCCCGGTCCCTGGCCTCGGCCTGCTGCTGGCGGACCAGTTGGCCGACCCGCATGGCCGGCGCGGCGTACCCGGCGAGGGATCCGAGCAGCCGGCGGTCGTCGCCGGAGTAGCCGCGCTCGGAGAGGCGGGGGCCGAGGTTCAGCAGCCCGATCAGCTCGCCGGACGACACGAGCGGCACGACAAGCACGACCCCGGCCTGCTTGAGCATGGCCAGCGCGGGCGAGTTGAGCTCCAGCCGGGTGATGTCCACCGCTCCGGCCTGGCTCATCAGAAAGGCCCGCAGCGGATCGTGCGCCGCCAGGTCGAAGTCCGCGGGCAGCTCGACGGTCCGGGTGGCCCGCGCCGCCGGAGCGGGGACACCGTCCGCCTCGCGAGCGCGGCCGGTGTCCCGGGGACGGCCCGCGGCCCCGGGCCGTCCCCCCTCCCCGGACCGTTCCCCCTGCCGCGGCCGTCCCCCCTTGCCGGAGGGACCAGCCCTCCCGGGACGGCTCGGCTCCCCGGCCGGGGATGTCACGTGTACCGCGCCGAGACCCGCCGTTGCGGCCACCTCGGCGGGTGCTGCGGCGCCATCGTTGCCCCCCGGCCCGGCCGTGCGGGCCTGGTCCGCGGCCCGCGCGGACCGGGCCCTGCCCAGCCGCTGCAGCATGCCGTTTCTCCCCCCTTGATGGCTCTGTGTGGTGAGACAACACTACGGAGCATCCGCTACGGGATCGTTACGGCAAATAGGTACCCCGGCCCGGTTTTCACGCCCGCTGCGTTACGGTGACGTCGTGGCAGATCTGAGCCTGGCGTTGCTGGGGCCGCCGGTCGTGGAGCGGGACGGGGCCCGCGTCGCCTTTGACACCAAGAAGGCGGTTGCGCTGCTCGCCCTGCTCGGCGTTACGGGCCACGATCAGAGCAGGGACCGGCTGGCTTTGCTGCTGTGGCCGGATTCTGACACTACGCACGCCCGGGGCTCGCTGCGCCGCACGCTTTCGGTCACCGCCGCTGCCGTGGGTGAAGGGCTGGTGATCAGCCGCACGGCGGTGGCGCTGCGGCCCGGCGGCATGCGGGTGGATGTGGCCGACTTCGGGACCCTGGCGGCCCGGCCGGACGTCGCCGCGCTGGAACGTGCCGCGCGGCTCTACCGCGATGACTTCCTTGCCGGGTTCTCCCTGCGCGAATGCCCCGAATTCGAGGACTGGCAGTCGTCGGTGGCGGACCGGCTGCGCCAGGTGCTCGCCGGGTGCCTGGAGCGCCTGGCCGCCGCGTGCGCCGCCGCCGGCGACCTGGACCGCGCGCTTGATCACATCCGCCGATGGCTGTCCCTGGACCCGATGCACGAGCCGGCGCACCAGGCGATGATCCGCGCCCTGGCGTGGACGGGGCAGCGCTCCGCCGCCGTCCGCCAGTACCGCGACCTTGTCGGGATCCTCGACCGTGAGCTCGCGGTGCGCCCGCTGCCCGAGACCACGCGGCTCTACGACAACATCCTGGCCGCCCGGCTGGAGCCCCCGCCGCGCCGGGCCCACGCCGGTGCCCGGGGCCAGCGGTCTCCGGCGGGCGCCGCGCCCGTACGGCCCGGCCCGGGCCCGGGCCGCTCCCCGGCCGCCCCTGGCCGCGCCGCCACCCCGGGCGGTGCCACCGCGGCCCCCGTGACCACCCGGCCGGCCGTCCCGGCCGGCCCCGCCACCGGGCAGCCCGCGGAGCACCGCTGGCCGCTGGCCGGCCGGGCGGCCGAGCTGGAGTTGCTCGGCGCGGCCTGGCGCGAGGTAACCGCCAGGTCCGGCGGCCAGGTCGTCGTGGTGACCGGCGAGGCGGGCAGCGGGAAGACGGCGCTGATCGAGGAGTTCCAGGCCGGCCTGGCCACGGGCGGCGGTGCGGTGCTGCGTGGCCGCTGCCACGACGGCGAGAGCGGCCTGCCGTTCGCGCTGACCGCCGACCTGCTGCACGCGGCCGGGGCGGCCAGCCCCGACCTGCCGGCCCGGCTGCCCGGCCACGTCGCCGTCACGGTCGGCAGGCTGGCCCCGGAACTGGCCGCCGAGCAGCCGAACGCGCCGCCCCCGGCGCTGTCAGGCCCGCTGGCGCTGGCCCGGCTCTACGCGGCCATCAGGACCACCTTCCAGCTTGCCGCCGCCCCGGCGGGCCGGCCCGGAGTGGTCATCGTCGAGGATGTGCACTGGGCCGACCGGCCCTCGGTCGACCTGCTGGCGTACCTGGTGCGCCGGCTGGCCGGCTGGCCGGCGCTGCTGGTGCTGAGCTGGCGCCCGGAGCACTCCGAGCGGCTGCGCGGGCTGCACGCGGCCGTCACCGAGGCCGGTGAGTCCGGCCGGGTCCGCACCGTGGAACCCAGGCTGCTGAATGCGGGCGAGGTGGCCGAGGTGCTCCGTGCCGCGGGGCTGCCCCAGCCGGACGTGCCGCGGATGCTGAGCGAGACCCGTGGCCTGCCGATGCTGGTGCGCGAGTATGCGGAGGCGCTGCGCGCCGCTGGCCAGGACGGGGGAGAGGACTGGACGCCGCCCGACTCGGTACGCGGGCTGCTCGGCCGTCGGCTGCGCTCGGCCGGCGAGCCCGCCACGCAGATGCTGTCCACGGCTGCCGTGCTTGGCAGCGGCTGCGACGCGGACCTGCTGCGCGCGGTGAGCGGGCGCGGCGAGGCCGAGACGGTGGAAGCGCTCGACGAGGCGGTGGCGCGGTTCCTGCTCATCGAGGTGCCACCCGCGAGCGGCACCGGAGCGCCCTGCTACGACTTCCCCTACGAGGCGCTGCGCCGGGTTGCCTACGAGTCGGCCAGCCTGGCACGGCGGCGGCTGCTGCACGGGCGGGCCGGGGACGCGCTGGCCGCCCGGTACGACCGGGATCCGCTCTCGGTCCGCGCCGCCGTCATCGCCGGGCACCTGCAGCGGGCGGGCCGGGAGCCCGAGGCGGCCGGCTGGTGGTGGCGGGCAGCCGCCCGGGCGCGGGAACTGTATGCGCACGCCGAGGCGCACGCACACCTGCGCCAGGCCCTGGCGCTGGGTTACCCGCACGTGCCTGGGTCCATCGCGGCGGGTGACGTGCTCACCGTGCTCGGCCGGTACCGGGAGGCCCTCGCTGTGTACGAGACCGCGGCCGCGGGCAGCGATGGCGACCACGCCACCTCGGCCGCTATCGAGCACAAGCTCGCCGAGGTGCATCACCGGCTGGGGGACTGGGCGCTGGCGGATGCGCACCTGGCGGCGGCCGCGGACCTCCTCCCGGCCGACGACCTCAGCGGCCGCGCGCGGGCCGGTGCCGACCGGGCGGTGGTTGCCTACCGGCTCGGTGAGCACGAGCGGGCGGCGCGGTTCGGCGAGGAGGCGCTGGCCGATGCCAGGAAGGCCGCCGACCCGGCGGCCATCGCCCAGGCCCGCAACGTGCTTGGCATGCTCGCGGCCAGCGCGGGAGACGCCGGCGCGGCCGAGGAGCACCTGCGGGGCAGCCTGGCGGAGGCACGGCAGCTTGGCGATCCCGGTGCCGCAGCGGCCGCACTGAACAACCTGGCCAGGCTGCTTGCCGACACCGGCCGGGCGGATGAGGCACTCGGCTGCGCCACCGAGGCGCTGGAACTGGGCAGTGAGCTCGGAGATCAGCACCGGGTCGCGGCCCTGCACACCAACCTGGCCGACCTGCTGCACGCGAGCGGGCAGCAGGAGGAGGCGATGAAGCATCTGAAAGAGGCCGCCCGCAGGTTCGCGGCGCTGGACGCGGGCGGCCCACCGCGGCCGGAGATCTGGACGCTGGTCGAGTGGTGACCCCGGGGGGCACCCTGAGGCCAGCGGGGGTTCCAGGGGGTCGCCCCCGGGGTCAGCACACCCGGGAGGCGTGGCACCGAGGTCACCCGGGGCCACGCCTCCTTGGCGTGCGCGGTTAGCGCGGCAGGGCTGTTAGCCGGTGACGCCGCAGAGCGGGGTCACCAGGAACCCGTAGTTCTTCAGGTCCGTCTTCGCCTTGGCGTTGGTGCAGGTGAAGCCGGAGGCGCCGAACATGGCTTCCAGGTTCACACCACCCGGCGCGCCTGCCTCGGAGCCGGGGATGTGGTCGCTGGTGGCCGGGTCATAAGGCGTCACCTCGAACACGATGCGCTGGAAGGTGGCCGGGAAGCTGCCGTTGATCACGGTGTTCGCGCCAGTGCCCGTGGTCGGGGCGACGCCGTTGATCTGCTTCAGCGCCATGGTGCCGTGGGTGTCACAGCCGAAGAGGTTCTTGCCCGGGGTGTGCGTGCAGATGATGCCGTTGGCGTTCGGCGCGCACGTGCTCTTGGTGATGCACAGGGCGGAGTGGAACTTCTCGGCGATGTACTTGCCGATGGAGTAGGGGAAGATCGCGTCGGGGTCGTTGAGGACCGGGTTGACGCCCTCGTTCTCCTCCAGGGTGCCGCCGTCGTCGCTCACGCAGGAACCAGGCGTGGCGATGCCGATCGCGCCGAGGAAGAACGAGCGGGTGCCGGACCCGGATTGCGGGATGAACGCGTGGATCGGTGCGTTCTTGCCGCCGACCTGGCTCCAGTTGGTGTCGGTGCAGTTGTAGATCGCCGCGAGCTGCGCGGTGGTCAGCGTGGCCGGGGCGTTGGTGGTGGCCTGGGCGGACCAGGTGACGGCGTCACCGGCCAGGTCCACGAACGCGATGCCGCCGGGCGCGAACGCCGGGTCGGTGGAGGCGCGGGCGCGCGACGACCGCGCGAAGCTGATGCAATTGGTGCCGGAGACCACCTGGCTGCTGGTGAGCGCGGTGATGCCGGCCGAGGACCCGTTCGGGCGCGCGATGGCCGAGCACCCGCCGCCCTTGACCTGGATGGAGTCGCCGATGGCCCCGGTGTTGGGGTTGGTGGCGTCCCAGCTGTACAGGTGCGTGGCCGTGAGCGCCTTGCCCACGTTGTAGTCGGCACTGAACTGGTCGAGCAGGTTCTGGATGGTGTCCGAGCCCACACCCGTCGCATCCTTCAGGGCCGGCGCGGCCGACACCGTGATCTTGACGGCGGGATGGGTCCCGCCGCTGCAGTGGACGGTGAAGGTGGTCGAACCGGTGGCGAGCCAGTCACCCGCCAGCTTTGCCTTGTTCGCGTTGATGACCGTGTTGACGGAGCCGGGCGGGGCCGGCGTCACCGACGTGACCGTGTTTCCCGTCGGGCAGGCCGGCAGGTTGACTGCCGTCTCCACGCCGAGCGGGACGGTGGGGTCATGGATTCGCTGCACAGTGGGTTGCGCCTGAGCTGTGGCGGCGAAGCCCACCATGCTCAGTGCGGCGGCGGTTGCCGCAGCACCCGCGATCAACGGACGGACAGTTCGCATTCCGCGCCCTCCTCGACACGTGCGCATGCTGGCACCCCGATTCGGCTGAACCGGCCAGCGCGGCTCAGTTTCTCCTGGTTTGTGGTTTATAAGAAGAAACGGCACTTGACGGAAAGATGACGTCTGGGTTAACGGCCGAGCCCTGACCTCGGCTCTCTCGCTAGACGCAGCCGCGCCGTGACTCTTCGCCAGAACATGACCACTGAGCTGCATTGATGCCTAACATTCCATAAATGGAACAAGCCTTTTTCCGGGCCT
>Ga0070709_10000985_pt1 | contig 15752 bp, 13 predicted proteins | sample LARL51metaG_FD_65449 | JGI IMG/M metagenome (GOLD analysis project Ga0070709, IMG submission 65449) | Corn, switchgrass and miscanthus rhizosphere microbial communities from Kellogg Biological Station, Michigan, USA - LAR L5-1 metaG | ecosystem: Host-associated > Plants > Roots > Rhizosphere ...
TGTCAATCGAGTGTCCCGCTTTTATCGTCCATCATACACAGCCGGTTGGTCCGGGCACATCTCGCGCTGGCCAGGTGCGTAAGGGCATCCGCATCGTTTTTTCCTTTGGGAGAATGACCTATGATGAAGCGCATCATGGTAATTGGTGCCGTAGCACTTCTCTCCGCACCGGCCGCGATGGCAAAGGAGCGGTCATTTGGGGTCTGTGCGGCCGACATCAAGGCAAAATGTGCTGAAGTCAAGCCCGGCGGAGGCCGCATCAAAGACTGCGTGAAAACACACGCCGCAGAATTTTCCGACGCGTGTAAGGCGAGGCTTGCGCGGGTCGCCGAGATCAGCAAAGCCTGCACGACTGATATAAAGGAAAGTTGCCCTGGCAAGGAACGAAGTTGCATCCTGAAAAGTATTGGCAACGTCAAAGACCAATGCAAGGCGGCGCTCGCGCAGTCGGTGGCCGGGACACAATAGAAGTCCACACGAGCGCCCGACCGAGACCAGCAATCATGCTGCGCGACGGGGTGCGGCAGGTGATCCAGCGACGCGACGAACCGCTACGAACGGCCCGGAGCAACATTGGTGAGGTAGCAGTCCGGTCCCCTCAAAGGATCCCGATGATAACGGATGCAGCAAGCGAAAAAATAGTTTGGCGCGACATGACTGATGTCCCTTCTCGAGACTGATCAGTTGTCAGCGTATTTCTTCATCCGGACCCCGCTAGTTGATCTGTATCAAGTTAGGAACGGCGGCGCCGATGGCGGCGTTACACGCTGTTTTCTGTCGGAACGCTCCAGCAACCGCTGCTGCTTTGTGCTCGGCGGAACAATCCTTGGAGCGCATGTAGCATTCGAGTTCATATCCACGGCATGGCGCAGCCCAAACAACCAGGCCAGCAACGCCGTCGCCATCGCTGCGGGCCGGTCGGCAAACACCGCAAAGGCCCAACCCAGGCCGCGATGTTGGAAGAGAGCTCCGCCGAACAGGAGGACGGTGGTGTGATTGACAACCTGCTTGATCAATTTGCTCATGAAAGCCGCCACGGTATGAGGTTTATCATCGACCATCATACTGGAGATAAGCGTTAGCAAACGCGTCACGACGACATTCTGTTCACTAAGTATTCTCCCACGAGAAACTAAGTAGAATCCCCATTGCCCTCACGAGCCGAGTCGTCATGATTAATTATCTCAATGAGCAACTGCCTTTCGCTGGTAACTGCGGAGGACCGCATGCAGCTAACGCCAAGAGAGTTCGATAAGCTGCTCGTCTACGTCGTGGCTGACGTCGCATTGAAACGAAGAGCCAAGGGTCTCAAGCTCAACTATCCAGAAGCCGTTGCTGTCATATCGGCGGTTGCGCTTGATGGCGCGAGGGCGGGAAAGACGATCGAAGACGTAACCAATGAGGCGCGCACTACCCTGACCAAGGCTGATGTGATGGATGGCATCGCGGATCTGATCCCAATGGTGCAGATCGAGGCGGTGTTCACCGACGGCAGCCGCTTGGTGACGGTGCACACACCAATCCAGTAGTACCCTATAGGAGGTTAGCATGGCTGGACCAAAGGTGGGCCCCGCCGTTGCCCCCCACGTTGACCCGGCGACTGCTGACGTGCCGCTCGGCGGCTACGTGTGCAGTTCTGCGGAGATTACATTCGACGCCGATCGCCCGGTAACGACGCTCAAGGTGCGCAACACGGGAGACCGGCCGGTGCAGGTTGGATCGCACTTCCATTTCTTCGAGGTCAATCGTGCGCTGGAATTTGATCGTGCGGCGGCCTTCGGACTGCACCTGAATATCCCCTCATCAACGGCAACACGGTTCGAGCCCGGCGACGAGCGCGAGGTTCATCTCGTACCGTATGGTGGAAATCGCGCTGTTTATGGCTTCAACAATCTTGTCGATGGTCCCACCGCCGGCCCGGACGTCGCCGCGGTCAAATCCAAAGCGGTGGCGTTAGCGGCGCAGCGAGGCTTTCGATCCTCATAAAGGAAAGCGCAACTCAGATTGAACGAGGGCGACTGTGGCTATCATTTCTCGGCAGGAGTATGTCGGCCTTTTCGGTCCGACGACAGGTGATCGCATCCGCTTGGGCGATACGGGACTGTTCGTTGAGATCGAGCGCGATTTGCGGGGCGGGGCCGGCGACGAAATCGTCTTCGGCGGCGGCAAGAGCATGCGTGAAGGCATGGGCATGGACAATCAGATAACGGGCGCGGGTGGTGCTCCCGATCTCGTGATTACCAACGTGACCGTGATCGACGCGGTCCTCGGCGTGGTGAAGGCGGATGTGGGTATCAAAGATGGCCGCATCTGTGCGATCGGCAAGGCCGGCAATGCGCAGACAATGGATCGTGTTACACCCGGCCTAGAAATTGGCCTCGCCACCGATGCTATCTCAGGCTCACATCTGATCCTGACGGCTGCGGGGATCGACACGCACATTCATTTTATCTGTCCCCAGCAGGCGCAGGCGGCGCTCTCAAACGGCACTACGACGTTGATCGGCGGCGGTACGGGCCCTTCAGATGGCTCCAATGCGACAACGGTGACATCGGGTCCCAGAAACATCAGTATGATGCTGCGCGCGTTCGAAGACTGGCCGCTCAACGTTGGCATTCTCGGCAAAGGGCACGGGCACGGCAAAGCGGCTCTGGTTGAGCAGATCGAGGCCGGCGCGGTTGGTGTGAAATGTCACGAAGACTGGGGCACCACCCCCGCGGTGCTTCGGTCTGCGCTCACGGTCGCCGACGAGACGGACACTCAAGTATGCATTCATACCGACACACTTAACGAATCCGGTTTTGTCGACGATTCAATCGAGGCGTTTGAGGGGCGGACGGTCCATTCTTTCCACACCGAAGGTTCCGGCGGTGGCCATGCGCCGGATATCATCAAGATTGCCGGCCTTTCCAACGTCCTGCCATCTTCGACCAACCCTACGCTTCCCTACGGCATCAATTCGCAGGCGGAGCTCTATGATATGATCATGGTGTGTCACCACCTCAGCCCCGACATCCCGTCGGATGTTGCGTTCACCGAGAGCCGCATCCGCGCTGAAACCATCGCCGCAGAGAATGTTCTACAGGATCTCGGCGTGATCTCGATGTTCTCGAGCGATTCACAAGCTATGGGGCGCATCGGAGAATGCTGGCTGCGTTGCATCCAGACCGCAGACGCTATGAAGACCGGGCGCGGCAAGCTGCCGGAGGACGCGCCGGGCAACGACAATTTCCGGGTGCTGCGCTACGTGGCGAAGATCACCATCAATCCGGCCATCACGCACGGTATTGCAGACATGCTGGGCTCGGTCGAGGTCGGCAAAATCGCCGACCTCGTCTTGTGGGAGCCGGCCTTTTTCGGCGCAAAGCCCAAGATAGTCATTAAGAACGGCTTTATAAGTTGGGCGGTGATGGGCGATCCCAACGCGTCGCTGCCGACGCCCCAGCCGACTTACTATCGGCCGATGTTCGGTGCCTACGGTGATGCGCTGTCGGCCAATTGTATCACGTTCGTCTCGGGAGCCGCGCATGCTGCCGGGATTAAGGAGCGGCTGGGGCTCCGCCGGCAGGTGATGCCAGTAAGAAATGTGCGCAAAATCGGCAAGAGCGACATGGTTCGAAATGCCGGAACACCGAAAATCGAAGTGAGTCCAGAGACTTTTGCTGTAACCGTCGACGGCAAACACGCGACCGTTCCGCCCTTGAAAACCGTCTCACTAAATCAGAAGTATTTTTTCAGCTGAGGACCGTGCCGTGATCCTTATTGAGGCCGTTCTGGGCAATATCGACGATGCCGAATGGGCTGGGCGATTGTTGACCGCCGACACAGACCTGATCGAGATCAACCAGTGGGAGGCGCAGAAGAGTCGCTTCCGCAAGACGACGGCAAAGGGCGCAGAGGTTGCAGTCTCTATCGACCGCGGCACCCATATTCGCGACGGAGACGTGCTGCTCTGGAATGCTGAGACCCTATCCGCGCTCGTCGCACGAATCGAGCTGCGCGACGTGATGGTCGTGCATTTGGACGATCTAGCGGGTCTCGCGCCGCAGATAGCATTGCGCACATGCGTCGAACTGGGTCACGCAATGGGGAACCAACATTGGCCGGCGTTGGTCAAGGACAACCGTGTTTATGTGCCGTTGACCGTCGATCGGAAGGTGATGGCGTCCGTCATGAAGACGCATCGTTTTGAAGCAATCCGCTACGAATTCGTGTCTGGCCGAGAGGTCGTTCCCTACCTCGCTCCGCATGAATCACGTCGACTTTTCGGTGGCGCGGAAGGACCGGTGCATTCACACACGCATCAGAGGTACGGGGGTGTCAAGGCCGAGAGGGGACGCGTGGACGGACATCCGTCAGCGCACACCCATGCCCATCCGGAATCCGTTCATGGGCAAACATCACCGACAACGGCCGGTTCTGCGCGTGACCATCGAGAATGAAGGCGCCGATGTATCGAGTAGTGCCGCGTTTCTCTCGCGGATGCTGCAGTTTGGCGACTCGATGTTCCCCATTGGCGCCTTCTCGTTTTCTTCGGGCTTGGAATCCGCTGTTCAACACGGTGTTGTCACCAACACGGCTACGCTTCGAGCATACGCCCATACAGCAATCGAGCAGGCGGCACGTGGTGACTGCATCGCACTGATCGCCGCGCATCGGGCGGCAACTGCCGGAGAGATAGATACTCTCATCCGAATCGATGCGCAGGTATACGCGCGCAAGCTCTCTGACGAGGCGCGGACAATGTCGGTTCGTATGGGCAAGAAGTTCACGGAGATGGGTGTAGAGGTTGTGGGTGCGCCGCTTCTTTGCACTTGGCGTGAATACATTGACTCGTCGGTTACTCCCGGCTGCTATCCCGTCGCATTGGCGATTGGTTTTGCCGTCCAGAAGCTGTCTGCTTGGCAAGCGTTTGTCGTGCACCAGTATGGCGTTGCGACAACGATCCTCGGCGCGGCCTTACGCCTGATGAAGGTCAGCCACATAGAAACGCAGAAGATTCTGTATGAGCTTACCGGACAAGCAGAAGAGATGTACGCGACTGCCGCGGCGGCACGGCTTTCGGATATGGCAAGCTTTGCTCCGTTGACGGAAATTCTGACCGCTGTCCATACCAGAGCCCATGTCCGCCTATTCATGAACTGACATTTAAATGGAGTACGAATGTCTAAGAGTATCACGCGCATCGGTATCGGCGGCCCGGTTGGGTCTGGAAAGACCGCGATCGTTGAGGCCATTACGCCGCGTTTACTCGATCTCGGCATCAAGGTCCTCATCATTACAAATGACGTGGTCACGACCGAAGATGCCAAGCACGTCCAGCGCACTCTCAAGGGCGTTTTGCTCCAGGAGCGGATCATCGGAGTGGAGACGGGTGCCTGCCCCCATACGGCGGTGCGCGAGGACCCCAGCATGAACCTCGCCGCGGTCGAGGACATGGAACGGCGCTTTCCGGACAGCAATGTCGTGCTAATCGAAAGTGGAGGCGATAATCTGACGCTGACGTTCTCGCCGGCGCTGGTAGACTACTTCATCTATGTGATTGACGTCGCCGCGGGCGATAAAATTCCTCGCAAGAATGGACCCGGAATCACCTATTCTGACATCCTCGTCATCAATAAGACCGACCTTGCGCCCCACGTCGGAGCCAGTCTCGACGTAATGAAGCGAGATTCGCAGATGATGCGCGGTCTCAAGCCATTCCTGTTCACGAACTGCAAGACGGGAGAAGGCATTCCGGAGTTAGTTGCTCTGATCGAGCGGGAATTTCTGTTCGATATCAACCCACGGCTCCGGCGCCCAGCATGATACCCGCGGCCTTTCCTCCTTGGACCCGCGCTGAAGCCCTGGGTGCATCGAGGCCGGAGTTCGCCCCGTTCCAGGATGAGCCCATCCAGATGAGGAGCGGCACCGTGGGCAAAACGGGCTTCCTACGTCTGGGCTTCGAGTCCCGGTCTGATCGAACAATTCTGGCGAAGCTGGAACGCCGCGCTCCCTATATGGTGCAGCGAGCGCTCCATTGCGACGAGGAAATGCCAGGTCTGGCCTCCGTGTTCCTGATCACCACCACGGGTTGCGTGCTGCAGGGAGACAGGTTCACTCTTGACATCGCCCTAGGTCCACGCGCGCAAGCGCACGTCACCTCGCAATCAGCGACCAAGATTCACGCGATGGACGCCAACTATGCGGCGCAAAGCCAGACCATCACGCTTGCGGACGACGCTTACTTGGAGTTTCTTCCCGATCCCGTGATCCCGCACAGACATTCGCGGCTTCTCAGCGACACGCAGATCTCCGTTGCTCCGTCGGCCACCCTACTTTATTCGGAGATCATTCAACCCGGTCGCAAGCACCATCATCCGGACGAGTGCTTCGGAGCAACTGTGTTGTCGATATCAACGTCGGCCGCGCGGCCAGATGGTCGTGCCTTGTTCGCAGAGAAGCTGATCATCGAGCCGCGGCGATACCAGATGCGGCAGACCGGCGTGATGGACTCCTTTGACGTGTTCGCCAACGTGATCCTGTGCGCACCCAAGGAAAAGGCCGAACGCATTAACGAGGGTGTAGGAGCCGATGTGCAGCTTGCGGATGGCCTGGCGTTCGGCGCCTGTCGACTACCCAATGATGCCGGTTTGATCTTCAAGGTGCTGGGCCGCGAGACCGCGCAGGTGAAGGCAAAGGTACGCGAGTTCTGGGGGATGGTACGCAAGGAGGTGATTGGGGCTGCGCTACCTCCTCCCTATCTGTGGCGCTAGAGATCGCATCTACGTTCGAGGAGGCCGCGATGGACAATACTCTAACAAGGTGGGAAAGCCTCTCTTCATCGTCGGCCGTGTTGCGATTTCTGGACATCAATTTGCGTAGCATCGGGCAAGTTATGTTTCAGAACAACCCGCTAACCGGATTGCTCTTTCTAGCCGCGATCGCCTGGGGTTCTTACGCAGCTGGCGTCCCCCGAGTGGCAATTGCCGGCGTCCTCGCGGTCGTCGTGGCAAACTTGACGGCACAATGGCTTAAAGCAGACAGCAAGTCGCTTCACGCCGGGCTCTATGGATACAACGGTATCCTTGTCGGACTTGCGCTGGCGACATTTCTATCTCCGAACGCGCTCATGTGGGTCTATGTGGTGTTGGGGGCGGCAGTTTCTGTCATCGCGATGCTTGGGACTGTCAACGCTCTTAAGCCTTGGGGTGTATCCAGCCTCACGTTTCCGTTCGTGCTCACGACGTGGATCCTTCTGTTGGCCACGTACGGATTTGCCGGTCTCATAGGGGCTGCACTACCGGCGGGCGACGTTGTCACTGCGTTTCGACCCTACGAGGCCAACCCACTCAAGCTGATCGACCTCTTTCAAGGTGTGCTTAAAAGCATCTCGCAGGTATTTCTGAAGGCGAACGGCGTGGCGGCCCTTCTGCTGCTCGCTGGCCTGGCTGTGAACTCATTGGCCGCTGTCGCATTCGCTCTCGCCGGTGCGATATTAGCGGTTCTCGCGGCCCATCTTTTCGGCGCCGAGAGCGAACTGATCACCGGCGGCCTACTCGGTTTCAGCCCTGTTCTGACGGCGATTGCGCTCGGGGCCGTTTTCTACAGACCGAGCTGGCGAACAGCGATCTACGCCATGCTGGGCACGCTGTTTACGGTCATTGCACAAGCAGCGCTCAACGTCGCCTTGACGCCGCTCGCCATCCCTCCGCTAACCGCGCCTTTTGTGCTCGTCACATGGATCTTCCTTCTCCCTCGTCAGTGCTTTGAGCCGACGTCCGCTGCAACAGACGATGCCGCGACAGCGCGCACAACCTAGATCCTGCTTTTTGGAGGCCCACATGTCTGACCTAAATTTGGTGATCTCCAAGACGAACTGGGAAGTCATAGCGTCCAGGATATTAGGTTGATTTGAGTGGGGACCTAAGCCATGGGACTCGTCGGGATACTTGTCGGGCTCGCTCTGCTGATGTGGCTTGCCTATCGAGGGTGGAGCGTCCTCATGGTGGCCCCGGTGGCTGCGCTCCTTGCGGCCGCGGTTTCGGGTGAGCCGCTTCTCGCTCATTGGACGCAGACCTTTATGCCCGCTGCTGGTCGATTCGTTACGCAGTGGTTTCCGATGTTCCTGCTTGGCGGGTTGTTCGGCAAGCTGATGGACGACAGTGGTTCGATCACCTCTATCGCGCGTTTTCTGACTGAACGATTGGGAACACGCCGCACGATACTTTCTGTGGTGCTCGCTTCCGCCGCGGTCACCTACGGCGGCGTCAGCGTCTTTGTTGCCTTCTTCGTGTTGGTCCCCATGGCGAAAGAGATGTTCCAGGCTGCGAATATCCCGCGCCGCCTGATGCCGGCTACCATCGGTCTCGGTGCGTTCACGTTCACGATGTCGGCAATGCCAGGAACGCCGTCTGTCAACAATGCCATTCCGATGCCGTACTTCGGCACAACAACCTTCGCGGCACCCGGTCTGGGCATCATCGCTTCGATCATCATTTTTATTATCGGCATGTGGTGGCTCCGCCGCGCAGAAGCGGCCGCGCGCAGGGCCGGCGAGGGCTATGATCGCAAGTCGGAGGTATCTTCCGGTATCAACGAGACCGTTCGTATGCAGGCGAGCGCTGCGGGCGATTTTGATCCAGCTGAATTTCAGCATGGCAAGCACAGTGACAGCCTACCCCCCTTTCTGATTGCCGCATTTCCGCTGGTTGTAGTCATCTGTACGAACTTCCTGCTGTCGCTGGTCATCCTCCCACGGATGGATTTTTCGTTCTTGGCCAAAGAGGTGTGGGGCGGGACCACGATCGGAGCAGTGGCCGGCGTCTGGTCGGTTGTCCTTGCGCTCGCCACTGCGACCCTTACTGTCGTCATCTTCAACTATCGGCGTCTCCCGGCGTTGCGAGAAAGCCTGGATGCTGGCGCCGCTTCCTCCGTCATGCCGATCCTGATGATCGGCAGTCTCGTCGGCTTTGGTGCTGTCATTGCGGCGCTGCCCGCGTTCGGGGACGTACGTGACGCGCTACTCGCGGTTGGCGGAGGTCCCCTTATCTCCCTCACGATCTCCGTGAACGCGCTCGCCGCGCTTACCGGTACCGCCTCGGGGGGAATGGCGATCGTGCTCAATATACTTGGCGACACCTTCCTGCGGCTCGCCGCCGAGCACGGAATCGATCCCGCGCTGATGCATCGCGTGACCACGATTGGCGCTGGCACGCTCGACGCTCTTCCACACAACGGTACAGTCCTGTTACTGCTTCAAATCAGCGGGCTCACTCACCGAGAGAGCTATTTCGACATGGTCATGACGGTAATCGTAACCTGCGTCATCGCGCTTGGCGCTGTCCTTGCGCTGGGTACGGCGTTCGGATCATTTTGACGGCAGGTATCGCTACCTTGGAGGTGCCCGGCACCAAACATCGAGGTCAACTTCATTCCATGCCACACGGCATACCTACCCAACGGATCAAAGGTTTTATCCGCAAATGATGACGCCACTTCTGCAGGCCGTAACGCGAACGATCGACGACTTGCGTTCGTCACCAGCCGGCAAGCAATTAGGGGTTTTCCCCGATAGGATACGCTTCCGAAATCCAGTCTAGTTTAAACTCTTCAACGTCGGCGCGGCCATTCCCAACGACACATAACACATGCGATAGCGCAAAATTTTGTCCCCGGAGCGAGAGGTGTACCCGTCTCTACAAGTGACCTCGAAAACTTGGTAAGGAGAAACTCTTATGTGTGTTCTTTGTTCGCAGCCAGGTCTTAGCCGCCGATCGCTGTTGGTAGGGGCTGCCGCCCTCGCAACGACTCCTATCGTCGGAAGCGATGCTCAAGCTCAGCCGGTCTCTGCCGCGGATACGCCGGATGCAGCGTTGAAATTAATGACCGAAGGCAATGAGCGATATGTAGCGAACCAACCGCGTGAGCGCGATTTTTCAGCTGGACGCGCAAGTCGAGCACTTGGTCAGGCTCCCTTTGCGGCAGTTCTTAGCTGCGCAGATTCTCGGATCGCGCCGGAGCTAGCATTTGATCAAGGACCAGGAGATTTGTTTGTCGTTCGCGTTGCAGGAAATTTTGTAACAACCGAGGGACTTGCGAGTTTGGAATTCGGTACTGCAGTGCTTGGTACCAAGCTGATCATGGTGCTCGGCCACAGCAGTTGCGGCGCCGTCAATGCCACGGTAGCGGCACTTCAGAAAGGCAACGAATTACCGGGGCACATCGCGGATCTGGTACGGGCCATGAAACCAGGTATCGAAGAGGAAATGAAGCATGCCGGCCCCGATCTGGAGCAGCGCGCGGTCGTGGCGAATGTGCGCCATAATGTAAAGCGGCTAGAACAGGCAACGCCCATTCTGGCGGAGATGGTGGTTCAGAAAACGCTCCGCGTGGTCGGTGCAGTCTACGATCTCCCTACGGGAAGGGTTGCCCTGGTTTAGACTTGGATACCTCGTCAATTCGAACGACCTAAGCCTGCGATTGATCGCGGCCGGCTGTGGAAGCACGAGGGCGGCACCTATGTGAAGCTCACACAAGCCGGCGCGGACTTATTCGCCTGACCGTCAGCCCTGTATAATTTGACAGGGCCCGGCGGTCGAGAAACGTGCAAGCCCAGCACTGTATCCAGAGCAAGCGCACGCAACCACTTATTGTGAGGGCGAGAATTCATCGTTGCTCGACCTTGCAGCTTCACTGCCCGTCGAATTGATCTCGCTCAAGGAAAGACGGCCACCGGCGCTTCAAAAGATCGCAGCCCGGGCGCCTCGAAAACGCAGCCGAGAGTTCGGGCGAAAACGTTACGGCGATGCTCTCGGCGGCAGCGGTCCGGACCCTGTTTTCTATTTAAACGTTTAAAATTAAGCCGACGTGTGAAGTACCTCACACGCGAATTGCTCGATCCAATAGAATTAGTTTGGTGTAATCTATCGCCAAGTGAGCGGGTGATTTCGTACCATACCTCGTGATGGACACAGAACTTCGCCGGCGAGGTTGGGCAATGTCGCAGACTTGCGCCTCTCCCTGTCTATTCCTCAGCCATTCCGGCTCGGACACCGATGCTGCGCGAGAATTGAAGCGCCGCCTCCTCAATAGCCCCGACGCACGTGCGGCCGGACTTCGCGTCTGGTTGGACAAGGACGACCTCGTGGCGGGACTGGGCTGGCAGACCCAGTTGGAAAACGCAATCAGCAAAGAAGCGACAGCCTTTGCCGTTCATGTCGGTGCCAGTGGGATCGTGAACTGGGTCGAAAGCGAGGTACGGCTGGGGCTTTCGCAGGCGGCAGCCGCTCCCGATTATCCTTTCATCCCGATCCTAGCCAAGGAATGCGTAGGATCTGCAGCACTGCCCTCCTTTGCGCGGCAATTCCAAGGCGTGCACGATCCGCTCAACGATCCCGAGGAGTTTGCAAAACTCCTAGGGGCTGTATTGCGCCGGTCTTCAGGCGAAACGACAATTATCCTCGACAGTCCCTTCGTCGGCCTTAAGGCGATGACAGAACTCGATGCGGATCGCTTCTTCGGTCGCGACGAGGAGATCGACGAGCTCGTCTCGATGTTGCAGCGGAATCACTTGATCGCCGTCGTCGCGGACAGTGGCGCGGGCAAGTCGTCTCTTGCGCTGGCTGGACTCCTTCCTCACTTTCGCGGCGGCGCACTTGCAGATACTGCGGGCCGCGAGCCTGATGGTCGGGTATGGCACGTCGTCACCATGCGGCCTCGCCGCGATCCGATCGAAGGGTTGAAGCGCGGCGTGACCGAAGCAGCCGAGCGACTCGGACGCTCGACTGACCAGTGCGCCGCACTGCGGAAGCGGATCGACGCAGCCGACCCGAGCGAGACGGCCTATGCGATCCGCTGCGATCTGTCGATCAGCACAACGGAAACCCTTCTGGTTGTGGACCAGTTCGAGGAGCTTCTGACCGAAACTGCCGAAGTCCAGCGCGCTTCGATGGTCGACCTCCTGATGGCCCTTGAAGCAATCGGTGGCTTTCGGATCGTGCTCACTCTGCGCGCCGATCATTTCAACCTCTGCCGGTCGTTCGCAAAACTGTTCGAGCATCTGACACGAGACAATCATGCGGCCGTGCTGCGGCTGCGTCGGATCACCGATGCTGGTCTGATCGAAGCCGTGCGCGGGCCGCTGAAGCTGGCCGGCCACACGGATATTCCTGAACAGGATGCAGTGATCGAGTCAATCCGCCGCGACATCACCGATCGCGCCGGAGATCTTGCCTTGGTGCAAATGGCGCTTTACGCCATGTGGCAGAAGCACCGGGCCGATGGCGTCAATCTCCTTGTCGCTTACTCGCAAGTTGGGGGCGTTGTAGGTGCGCTGGCCCACGAGGCAGAGCGCGTCCGAACCCAGCGCCTCGACGCAAACGAAAGACTCCTGCTTGCTCCGCTTTTCATCCGGCTGGTGCGGCTTGGGGAGACCGGCGGGGCGACGCGCCGCACCGCTGATCTCGCCGATTTCGACGGACCGCGCCGGACGCTGGCGGAGAAGCTCGCCACTGAGGACTGTGGTCGACTGCTTCTCACCGGCGAAAGGACCGTCGAGATCGCGCACGAGGCTCTGATCACGCAATGGCCGTGGCTGCAGAACACACTCAACGAAGCAGCGGCGGACATGCGCGTACTCGACCGGCTGATCGACCGGGCCCGCCGATGGATCACAATCGGGGAACGAAGTCCAGAGCATCTTGCAACCGGCGCCGAGCGGACGGAGTTCTCGTCGCTGGCGCAGCGTCGGCCGCACTGGCTATCTGCCGCGGAGTGCAACTTCGTTGCGGCGAGCGACGAGGCGGAACGGGCCGCCCGCGACCGAGACCGCCGACGCCAGCAATTCGAGCGTGCTGCCGCAGTGTTTTTCTTTGCGCTCGCAGTTGGCGCCACAATTGCGGGCGTGTGGGCTTACCGGGCGCAAGAAGAGGCGACGCAAGCGCAAGCGATCGTCGCTCAGACCGCGAACACCCTCGTGTACGATCTGGGGCCGGAGTTCTATATCCGCGGCTTGCCGAGCGACCTTGTGGGACGCGTGCTCGAGCGTGCGATTCAGGGCTATGACCAGGCGATTCAACTCGATTCGAACAATGCCGCCGCCTACGTTGGCCGCGGTTTCGCCTACGCGATCAAGGGGGAGAACGACCGGGCCATCCAGGACTACGACCGGGCCGTCCAGTTCGATCCGAACAATGCTGCCGCTCATAGATACCGCGGCGTCGCCTACGGTACGAAGGGCAACAACGACCGGGCCATCCAGGACCTCGGCCGGGCCATCCAGCTTGATCCAAACGACGCCGTCGCCCTTGCCAGTCGCGGGACTGCCTATGCCGGCAACAATCAGCACGACCTGGCCATCGAGGATTACAGTCGGGCGATCCAGTTAGTTCCGAAGAATGCCGCCCCCTACTGGGGCCGCGGGAAGTCCTACATCAGCATGAAGGACTACGACCGCGCCATTCAGGATTTCGACCGCGCAATCGAACTCGATCCAAGTTCTCCCTTTGCTTATTCGAGCCGCGGCGACGCTTACAGCAGCAAGAACGATCAGGAGCGCGCCATCCAAAACTACGATGAGGCGATCCGGCTCGATCCTAAGAACGCAAAGAACATCAGCGCTTATACGGGTCGCGGCCTAGCATATGTCAAGAAGGGGGACGCCCAGCGCGCGCTCCTGGACTTCGAGCGGGCGATACAGCTAGATCCAAAGAACGCCTTTGCCTATGTGGCCCGGGGCGACGTCTACAGGAGCAAGTACGACAGCAATCGAGCCATCAAGGACTACGATCAGGCGGTCCAGCTCGATCCGAAGAGTGCCGCAGCCTACGCCGGCCGCGGCATCGCTTATGCCGCCAGCGGCGACATCCAGCGCGCCATTCAAGACTTCGACCGCGCGATCCAGCTCGATCCGCAAAATACCGCCGCTTATACGGGCCGCGGCATCGCTTATGTCAACAAGGGCGAGAAAGATCGAGCCATTCGGGACATCGATCGTGCGATTGAGCTCGATCCGAAGAACATACTCGCCTATGTCAGCCGTGGCAGCGCCTATATGAGCGGCGGCGAGTATGATCGCGCCGTCCAGGATTATGACCGGGCTATCCAGCTGGATCCAGGAAATCCGATCATCTATCTTGGCCGCGGCCTCGTCCACGCGGCCAAGCGCGACTACGACCGTGCCGTCGTCGACTATGACCAGGCGCTCCGCTTGAATCCGAACTTGGCTGCGGCCTTCCTCAAACGCGGCAATGCCTACGCGAGCAAAGGCGAACAGGACTACGCCATCAAAGACTACGACCAGGCGATCCAGCTCGACCCAAAAAATCCAACAAATACCAACGCCTATACGGACCGCGCCGCAGCTTACATGAGTAAGGGTGACTACGACCGCGCGATTCCCGACTACGATCAGGCTATCCTGCTCGATCCGAACAATTTCGTCGCTTTCGTCAGCCGCGGCCGCGCTTATTTCTACCTTGGCAACTTTACGGCAGGGGCGGCGGACTTACTACGCGCCAACGAAATTCAGGAAGGGTCGTATTCCATGATCTGGCGCTATCTCGCGCGCGAGCGCGCCGGCGAGAACGCTGCAGCAGAGCTCGATAAAAACGCAGTACGACTGAAAAGCGCTGAATGGCCCTATCCGGTCGTCGAGCTTTACCTGGGACGGCGCTCACCAGCGGACGTGCTGTCAGCCGCCGGCAAAGCGGACGAGCGCTGCGAGGCGCAGTTCTACATTGGTGAATGGCATCTGCTGCGCGGTGACCGCGCCGCCGCAACAACCGCTTTCCACACTGCCGCCGAAACCTGTCCGAAAGAGTTTGACGAGTACACGGGTGCGTTGGCAGAGCTCAAGCGACTGACGCTCTACCCCCCTAAACCTTAGGGCGCTCACTCGTCCACTCGTCCATAGCATCCTCCAGCCATGCTTGGCGGCAAGAGCCAGGAGCCGATCAAGCCTTCGAAAGCGGGCGCCGCTCCAGCCCCGTTCGCTGGACCAACGGCTAAAGATTCAAGGTGCAAACGCCCTTCCGAGCCGGAAACCAACATGAAAATCCCGGTCGTCAGCGGCGAACCAGTCGCGGCTTGCTGAGCGGAGGTACTGCGGATAGGTGCCCCAGGAACCGCCGCGAACCACGCGGTGATTGCAGTTGCCCGTGATCCACGCCGAACTATCAGTGGCTGCTCCATCGTATTGGTCGCGATAACAATCCTGCACCCACTGCCACACGTTGCCGGCCATATCGTACAGGCCAAACGCATTCGGCTTGAACGATCCCACTGGTGAAGTCTGCCGGCTATCCCACTGACTTCCGCAGCCGTTACAATTGGCATTCCCCTTACCGACTTGATCGCCCCAGAAGAAGGCCGTCGCGCTGCCGGCGCGAGCCACGTATTCCCATTCTGTCTCGGTGAGCAGACGGTAGGGCCGGCCAGTTATCTTGGAGAACCACGCCGCATATTTCAGGGCTTCGTCCCAACTGACGTTGATGACCGGCATTGTCCCCCGACCAAATCCGCTGTCGGTCACGTGAGGACATTCCCCTACCGAGACACAGGCGTCCCAGTCGGCAAACGTCACGGCGAACTTGGACACAGCGAAGGGCTTGGCGATCGTGATCAAATGCTGCGGGTCTTCATTGACATAGCGGTCTGTCTCCGTTGCTGGCGATCCCATCATGAACTCGCCCGCTGGCACAACGACCATCTCAGGGCAGTCCCTCGCACACTCACGAAAACTCGCCAATGGCTTCAGCGCTCGCTCGGCCTCG
>Ga0070709_10000986_pt1 | contig 15746 bp, 14 predicted proteins | sample LARL51metaG_FD_65449 | JGI IMG/M metagenome (GOLD analysis project Ga0070709, IMG submission 65449) | Corn, switchgrass and miscanthus rhizosphere microbial communities from Kellogg Biological Station, Michigan, USA - LAR L5-1 metaG | ecosystem: Host-associated > Plants > Roots > Rhizosphere ...
CGCCAGCTCGCGCCAGGCGCGGCCGTCGAGCGCATTGATCGGCGGGTAGTCGAGCACCACCTCGGCGACGTGCTTGTGGACGTGACAGCGGACCGGCACGGGTTTACGCCGCCAGCAGCTGCAGCCAGTCGTGGTCGGAGGGGCCGTAGGCCACGAAGAACGGGTTGAGCAGCTGCGCCTTGGTGTTGTAGCGCAGCGGCGCCCCGCCGAGGTCGACCACCGTGCCGCCGGCGCCGGCGAGCACCGCGTGCGCCGCCGCCGTGTCCCACTCGCTGGTGGGCCCCAGGCGCGGGTAGACGTCCGCCGACCCTTCGGCGACCAGGCAGAACTTGAGCGAGCTGCCCATGGGCACGAGCTCGTGCGGCCCGAGGCGCGCGAGGAAGGCATCGAGCGAGTCACCGCGGTGCGAGCGGCTGCCGACCACGCGCAGCGGCGCCGCGCTCGTGGCACTCACGCGGATGGCGCGCGCCGCCTCGCCCGCCGCCACGCGCCAGGCGCCCGCGCCGGGCAGCCCGCGGTAGCTCACGTCGGTGACCGGCACGTGCACGACCCCGAGCACGGGTACATGCGAGTCGATGAGCGCGATGTTCACGGTGAACTGGCCGTTGCGCGACAGGAACTCGCGCGTGCCGTCGAGCGGATCGACCAGCCAGTAGCGCTGCCAGCCGGCGCGGGTTGCGAAGGGGGTGTCGGCCGCCTCCTCCGACAGCACCGGTACCCCGGGCGTGAGCGAGTGCAGCGCCTCGCAGATCGAGCGGTGCGCGGCGAGATCGGCGGCGGTGAGCGGCGAGCGGTCGGCCTTCATGAGCGCCGCCACCTCGCCCGCGCCGTACACCTCGAGGATCTCGCGTCCGGCCTGGCGCGCGATGTCCGCGACGCAGGCCAGCAGCTCGCGCGACGAGCCGCTCATGCGCCGGTGATGCGCACCGCAGCCAGCCGCGCGATCACTTCGTCGGCGGCGGCCTCGGCGCTGAGGCTCGTGGTGTCGATGCGGATCTCGGGGTTCTCGGGCGTCTCGTACGGGGAGTCGATGCCGGTGAAGTTCTTCAGCTCGCCGCGGCGCGCCTTCTTGTACAGGCCCTTGACGTCGCGCCGCTCGGCCTCGGCGAGCGGGGTGTCGACGAACACCTCCAGGAACTCGCCGGCGGCGAACAGCTCGCGCGCCATGCGCCGCTCGGAGCGGAACGGCGAGATGAACGACACCAGCACGATGAGCCCGGCGTCGACCATGAGCCTGGACACCTCGGCGACGCGGCGGATGTTCTCGACGCGGTCCTGGGCGGTGAAGCCCAGGTCCTTGTTGAGGCCGTGGCGCACGTTGTCGCCATCGAGCAGGTAGGTGTGGCGCCCCTGCGCGGCGAGCTTCTTCTCGATCAGGTTGGCGATGGTGGACTTGCCGGCGCCGGAAAGTCCGGTGAGCCACAGCACGCAGGCCTGCTGGCCCTTGAGCTGCGCGCGACGCCCCTTGTCGACATCGAGCGCCTGCCAGTGCACGTTCTGCGAGCGGCGCAGCGCGAAGTTGATGAGGCCGGCCCCGACCGTGGCGTTGCTCAGCCGGTCGATGAGGATGAAGCCGCCGAGCGCGCGGCTCTCGGCGTAGGGCTCGAAGGCGATGGCGCGATCGAGCTCCAGCTCGCACACGCCGATGTCGTTGAGCTCGAGCTTCTCGGCCGCGGCGTGCTCGAGGGTGTTGACGTTGACCTTGTGCTTGAGCGGGCTGATGGTGGCCTGTGCGGTGCGCGTGCCGGCCTTCATCAGGTAGGAGCGCCCCTGCAGCATCGGCTCCTCGTGCAGCCACACGAGCGTCGCCTCGAACTGGCTCGCCACCTGCGGCGGGGCATCGCCGGCGGCCAGCACGTCGCCCCGGCTGACGTCGGTCTCGCTGCCGAGCGTCAGCGTCACCGACTGCCCGGCGACGGCCGCCTCCAGATCGCCGTCGGCGGTCACGATGCGCGCCACGTGCGCTTCGCGCCCCGAGGGCAGCACGCGCACGCGATCGCCCGGGCGCACCACCCCGCTGACGATCTGCCCGGCGAAGCCGCGGAAGTCGGCGTTGGGCCGGTTCACCCACTGCACCGGCAGGCGGAACGGGGCGCGGCTGAGGGCCGCGTCCACCTCGACGCCCTCGAGGTGCTCGAGCAGCGCCGGCCCCTGGTACCAGGCGGTGCGCGCGCTGCGCGCCACCACGTTGTCGCCGTGCACCGCCGACAGCGGGATGGCGGTGATGTCGGTGAGCCCGATGCGCGCGGCGAACACGCGGTAGTCGGCGACGATGGCCTCGAAGCGCTCGCGCGCGTAGTCCACCAGGTCCATCTTGTTGACCGCCAGCACCACGCGCGAGATGCCGAGCAGCCGCACCAGGAAGCTGTGGCGGCGGGTCTGCGTGAGCACGCCGCGGCGCGCATCGATGAGGATGACCGCGAGCTCGGCGGTGGAGGCGCCGGTCACCATGTTGCGCGTGTACTGCTCGTGGCCGGGAGTGTCGGCGACGATGAACTTGCGCCGCTCGGTGGCGAAGAAACGGTAGGCGACGTCGATGGTGATGCCCTGCTCGCGCTCGGCGGCGAGGCCGTCGACGAGCAGCGCAAAGTCGAGCTCGCCGCCGCGCGTGCCGACCTTCTTCGAGTCCTGCTCGAGCGCGGTCAGCTGGTCATCGAAGATCATCTTCGACTCGTACAGCAGCCGCCCGATGAGGGTCGACTTGCCGTCATCGACCGAGCCGCAGGTGATGAAGCGCAGCAGGCTCTTGCGCTCGTGCGCCTGCAGGTAGGCGAGCACGTCGCGCGCGATCAGCTCGGAGGAGGCGGCCATCAGAAGTACCCCTCCTGCTTCTTCTTCTCCATGGAGGCGGCGGCGTCGTGGTCGATGACGCGCCCCTGCCGCTCGGAGCTGCGCGCCAGCAGCATCTCCTGGATGATCGCCGGCACGGTGTCGGCCTCGCTCTGGATGGCCCCGGTCAGCGGGTAGCAGCCGAGCGTGCGGAAGCGCACCTTCTTGTGCGCCGGGACTTCGCCGGGCTTGAGCGGCATGCGCTCGTCATCGACCATGATCAGCGCGCCGTCGCGCTCCACCACCGGGCGCACGGCGGCCAGGTACAGCGGCACGATCGGGATGCGCTCGCGGTAGATGTACTGCCACACGTCGAGCTCGGTCCAGTTCGACAGCGGAAACACCCGCAGGCTCTCGCCCGGGCGCTTGCGCGCGTTGTACAGCGACCACAGCTCCGGGCGCTGCTGCTTCGGGTCCCAGCGGTGGGCGGCGCTGCGGAACGAGAAGATGCGCTCCTTGGCGCGGCTCTTCTCCTCGTCGCGGCGCGCGCCGCCGAAGGCGGCGTCGAAGCCGTACTTGTCGAGCGCCTGCTTGAGCGCCTGGGTCTTCATGACGTCGGTGTGCACCTGCGAGCCGTGCGTGAACGGCCCGATGCCGGCGGCGAGTCCCTCCTGGTTGACGTGCACCAGCAGCTGCATCCCGACCCGCTGCGCCACGGCGTCGCGGAACTCGTACATCGCGCGGAACTTCCAGGTCGTGTCGACGTGCAGCAGCGGAAACGGCGGCGGCGCCGGGTGGAAGGCCTTGACCGCCAGGTGCAGCATCACGGCGCTGTCCTTGCCGATCGAATACAGCATCACCGGCCGTTCACACTCGGCCACCACCTCGCGCATGATGTGGATGCTCTCGGCCTCGAGCCGCTGCAGGTGCGTGAGCGGGCCGGGGAGCGATGCCGGCGCGAGCCGCGGGGCGGGCGCCGGGGCTGCGCCTTTCATACTTCGTTCTTCATCGATGCGACGAGCTCCGCACGGGCATTCACTAATGGTATCGGGGGCCTCGCGCCCCGGCAGGCGAACTTATGTCCCGACTCCGCGGTCAATTTACCGGGGGCACGCGCGGGTACGCGTTCCCTGCACGACTTGAGCCGAGTGCGAGATTAAGTTCAACAAAATCAACAGGCAACCGTAATCTTCACGCCAGGCAGCGGAGCTGCCGCACATGAGCGCCATGCGAACCTCCTGCACCCTGCCTGCCGCCCGCGGACGGATGGCTGGAAATGTGCGACGAAGCCGCTGGAGGCGCAGCCCCGCACGTGCTCTACTGGCTCGCGTGAGTGGTCACGCGCCAGCACGCCTCTGCGGCGGCCTCTTGGGGCTGCTCCTAGCCGCCCCGCTCGCCGCCGACATCCCGCCGGCCTCCGGCAGCCCGAGCCCGTCCGCCGCGGCCGCGGCAGCCGCGCCGAGCCCGGCCGACCAGCTGCAGGAAATCATCGTCCAGACCAGCGAGCCGCGCTTCGTCGCGCCGACGCGCCGCGACCGCATCGGCCGCATCTGGGCACCGGTGCTGATCGACGGCAAGGGACCCTACCGCCTGGTCCTCGACACCGGCGCCAACCGCTCCGCCATCACCACGCGCACCGCGCTCAGCCTCGGCGAGTACCCGCCCGCTGACGGGGCGCACACCCTCGTCACCGGCTTCACCGGCGCGGCCATGGTGCCCACGGTGCACGTCGACAAGGTCGAGGTCGGCGACCTGCTCATGGGGGCGACTGACCTGCCGGTGCTGCAGGACGTGTTCGGCGGCGCCCAGGGCGTGCTCGGCATCGAGGGCCTCGCCAACAAGCGCATCTACGCCGACTTCACCCACGACAAGCTGGTCATCTCGCAGTCGCACGGCGAGCGGGCGCGGATGGGCTTCACGGTGGTGCCGCTGCGCGAGGTGCACGGCGGCCTGCTGGTCGCCGACGTGCGCGTCGGCAACGTGCGCGCCAAGGCGATCATCGACACCGGCGCCCAGGGCACGGTCGGCAACCTGGCGCTGCGCGAGGCGCTCATGCGCCGACCGCCGCGCAACGCCGCGCACCAGGACATCATCGGGGTCACCCTCGACGTGCAGACCGGGGACGACATCGCCCTGCCGGACATCGACTTCGGGCACCTGAACGTGCAGGGCGTGCACGTGGTGTTCGGTGACATGTACCTGTTCCAGCACTGGAAGATGACCGACGAGCCGACCCTGACCCTCGGCATGGACCTGCTGGGCTCGTTCGACATCCTGATCATCGACTACAACCGCCACGAACTGCAGATCCGCCCGCGCGAGGCGCCCGGCCCCATCTCCTAGCCGCGCACCCCGCGGCCGTTACGACTTCCCGCGGCTGCGCGGCGCGAGCCGCAGGAAGCGCCGCCGCTCGTTCCACTGGTGCCGCGCGTGTAGCCGCTCGGCGGCGTTGTCGCTCTCCTTCGGCAGTCCCTGCAGCGCGCGCAGCGCGGCGGCGTGCGCCATGGCCACCGCCGGGTCCCCCTGCAGCAGCACGCGGTAGTGCTCGATGAAGCCCGGCTCGCCGGGCGTGCCGCTGCCGCCGAGCAGCTCGCGTGCGTGCGCGCCGATGGCGGCGGCCTCGCTCGCGGGCAGCTCGGAGTCGTAGGCGAGCGCGTGATCGAGGTCGGCGATCAGGCGCGTCAGCGGCTGCAGCCACGCCCACTCGGGGCTGGTGGTGATCTGCTGCAGCCGCTCGAGCGGCGTCGCCGGCGGCGCGAAGTGCCGCTCCGCCTCGATGAGCGCACCCAGCACCCCCTGCAGTGCCGTGCTCCCCTGCCGCAGCTGCTCCAGATAGTCCTCGGCCATGCGCAGTACTCCTCGTAGCTCGAATCAGCCCTCGATCCCCGGCAGCGCGCAGGCGGCGAGCTCGCCGATGGCGCCGAGCGTCAGGTCCGGCGCCGGCCAGCGCGCGAGCTCGCGCGCATCCCGCGCGTAGTGCCCCTGGCGCGGGAAGATGGTCGTGAGGCGCTCGCCCCACACCTGCTTCATGGCGGCGAGAATGCGCAGCTTGTCATCCACCATGACGTAGCGCTGCGCCGGGTAGCGCCGCGCCACCTGCGCCAGCATCTGTTCCTTGTGCAGGTAGATGAGCACCCGCCCCTGCACCGCGTCCCACAGGCCCGAGCGCTGCACCTTGAGCGGCTGGAACACCACGTCGCCGTCGGACAGGATCACCGTGGGGCCGAGCCGCGCACAGCGCGCCAGGGCGGTGAGCGCTCCCGGGTAGAGCCGCGCCGCGAACGGGTAGTCGACGAGGTACAGCGACAGGCGCAGCAGCTGCGGATCGTCGAGGTTCTCGAGGCGATAGCGCTGCAGCGCGCCGAGGTAGTCAGCGTAGCCGAGCTGGGCGCGCAGCTCCTCGAAGATGGCCCAGTAGCGCTCACAGCTGGCGCGCCCGAACTCGCTCTCGAGGTGCGCACCGAGGTCGGTCTGCACCGCATCGTTGTCGAGCAGCGTGTTGTCCACGTCGAACAGGAACACCGTGCCGGTCGCCGCCATGCCGCATCCTCGCCCCGCGCCCGCTGGCAGTGTACGCGGCCGCGGCCCGCGCGCCGCGGTCCATGCGCCGTGGTGGCGCCTGCGGCGCCGGCTGAGCGTCGGGCAATAAAAAGGCCGCGGACCTGCAAAGGTCCGCGGCCGCTGTCAGCCCTGGGGCTCGGTTCAGCGCGCGCTGTAGCCGCGTGCGTCGAGGCAGGCGATCATGGCGCGGTGATAGTCGGCGGTGTTGCCGGACTGCTGCGCCCCGCGGGTCGGATCGAACCCGGTCTGGTTCACCGCCCAGCTGTGGCACTCGTAGCGATCGTTCTGCGTCTGCTCGCTGCTCTGCCCGTTGCGCGGGTAGACGTACACGTCCGAGGCCGCGCTGCCGGGCGCGCCGGGGGCTAGGCCCGAGGGCGCGGCCGCAGGGGCGGCGGACCCGTCGGGCGGCTCGGAGTACACCGCGTCGCCGTCGGCGCTGTCCGCGGTTGCCGCATCGCTGCCCGCCGCCGGCGGCGGGTCGGTTACGACGTAGCCGTTATCCGTCGGACTCCAGGTGTAATAGAGGTTGTTCCAGTAGTAATACGGCATGCCGCCCCACCAGAAGGTCGCGTAGCCGAGCGGCAGTACCGGCAGGAACCACGAGAAGCCCGGGCCGAACCACACGTGCGGCCAGAACCGCCCGTGCCAGTAGCCGCCGTTCCAGCCGTGCCAGCCGCCCCAGGCCCCGCCGCCGCCGCCGCCCCAGGCCCCGCCGCCATGCCAGCCGGGCGCGAAGCCCGGGCGGGCGAAGTGCGCCGCACCGTGCATCGCGAGGTGCGGGCCGCCGAAGTGCGTGCCGCCGAAGTGCGGGCCGCCGCCGAAGTGCGCGCCACCGCCGATCATGCCGGGGAAGTGTCCCGGGCCGCCGAAGTGCGCGCCACCGTAGTGGCCGCCGCCGCCGAAGCGCGCGCCGCCGCCACCGCCGAAATGGGCACCACCACCACCCATGTGGCCGCCGCCGCCACCGCTGAAGTGGCCGCCACCGCCGCCCATGTTGTGCTGGGCATAAGTCAAACCCGGCGCACCCGCTACCGCCAAGCCGAGCAGCAGGGCTCCGACTGTCCGCAGAACGTGTCGCGCTGTGTTCACTTTCATCACCCCGTTATCCTGGCCCGGACGCCCCTGTGCGGCTCTCGATCCGGACCTCAATGATTAGACGCCCGCCGAGCATCGCCGTTCAAGCTGGCATCCATTAAAACGCAGTCACCAAGCAAGGCGTTGACCCGTGCCATGAGGATGGGACCGGTTTGGCGTTTTCAAAGGCTGATCAGGCACCTGCGCACGCCGCAGCGTTCACGCCGCGTTCAGGCGGCCGTTCCCGGGAGCTGCCTTCAGAACACCATGTTCACGGCCACCGCGGGCGTCACCGAGGACGAGGTATTGCGGCCGATGTCGATGATGCGCACCCCGAGCAGCACCCCGATCTGGCTGCTGAGGTTGTACTCGATGGCGGGGGCGAATCCCACGTAGTAGGACGAGCCGGATTCGAGCGGGTACGGGGCGCTTGCCGGGCCGGGCGGCAGGCGGCTGGTGATGCGGGTGCTGGCGTTGTGCTGGTAGATGACGTCGAGTGCCAGCACCCAGTTGCGCGTCAGGCTGTATTCGCCGGCGAGGTCGGCGGTGAAGCCGTCGCCGGGGCGGGCATCGCCGCGAAAGCCGGACGCCGTGCCGTAGACGCTCTGGTCGTGCAGGCTGACCCCGGATGCGATGGTGTACGTGAGGTCGAGACGCGCACGCAGGATGCGTCCGTTCGGCATCCAGAAGTAGTCCTGGGAAAAGACGTTGAACGCGGTCTGGTAGCTGCCGCTGCCGAAGCCATCGCTGGGCCGCGCCAGGCGCTCGTAGCGGCCGGTAGGCAGGGTCTCCTGCACCACCAGCGCGATCGCCGGGACGTAGTGCCCGTCGTGATACTGCGTCAGCCCGTAGCCGGCCTGCAGCGTGAAGTCCCCCACGCCCGGCGCGGAGCTGTTGGGCGCACCGGCCGGCTCGTTGTAGGCGAAGCGCGGAATCATGCCCACGGTGAGGCGGTCCGTGAGCCCGTACAGCACGTAGGTGAGCGAGCCCAGGTCGTGCTCGTGGGGGCCCGCGTGGTGATCGCCCTGCTGGTCAAAGTGACCGTCCGCCATGACTTCGAACAGGTAGGGCTCGATGAGCCAGTGCCCGGCCGGCAGCGTCGCACCCGAGGGCGCGAGCATCGGCCCGGTCCACCAGGCGTCCTCGCGCGACTGCGGCTCGGCACGCGCGACGCCGCAGGCGAGGAGCACCAAGGCCACGAGGTAGCGCGCCATGCGGTTGCGGTGTTGCGAAACGACGCATGATCGCGGCCCGCGTGCCGCGGCGCAGTCCGATTCCTGCTGTCGTGCGCTCAAATCCGGACCCGCCCCGCGGATGTGACGCCGTTCACATCTGCCGCCCAGGTTAACTTTCCGTCACAAACGTAAGCACGCCGCAGGATGCGACGTTGTTAACGCCCGTAGTGCCGGGTATTCCGGCCCAATAACGCCCGACCCAACTCTCAGGAGGAGCACCATGTTGAAATCCGTCCGTATCGTCCTGACCGTGGCCGCCGCGAGCTTTGCGCTCGCCGGCCTCGCCAACAGCGCCCTGGCCGATGAGACCCAGTGGCAGAAGGACCACCCGCGGCGCACCGAGGTGAACGACCGCCTCAAGAACCAGGACCGGCGCATCCACAAGGAAGTGAAGGAAGGCGAGATCTCCAAGTCGCAGGCGCATCAGCTGCACAAGGAAGATCACGGCATCCGCAGGGAAGAGCGCGCCATGGCGAGCACCAACGGCGGCCACATCACCAAGACCGAGCAGAAGGCGCTCAACCAGCAGGAAAACCAGGTCAGCAAGCAGATCGGCAAGTAAGCCGGCCGGCTGCGGGCGGGGGCGCCGCGCACTGCGCTCCCGCCTGCTTTTTTTCGACCGCCCTCAGGTGCGCAACGAGAACGGCGTGAAGTTCGTGTTGCGATCGTAGAAGTCCTCATGCTCGGCGCGCTTGAGAAATCCGACCATCCAGTAGGTGAGCGGGGTGGCGACCACCTCCCAGGCGGATTTCAGCACGTACTGCGTGGCGGTCACCTGCAGCAGGTGCCCGCCGGGCCACAGCCCGGCGAAGGCGATGGTGTAGAACAGCCCCGAGTCCACCAGCTCCCCGCACAGCGTCGAGCCGATGGTGCGCGTCCACAGCCAGCGGCCGCGCGTCCAGATTTTCATCTTAGCCAGCACGTAGCTGTTGACGAAAGAGCCACTCCAGAATGCAATGATGGAGCCACTCACGATGCGCGGGGTGTTGCCGAAGATCGTCTCGACCGCCGGCTGCTTGTCGCGGTAGAAGTCCGATGGCGGCAGGTGCACGATCACCACCGACATCAGCGCCGCGAACACCAGCGCCGCGAACCCGCTCCACACCACGCGCCGGTCGCGTGCGTAGCCGTACACCTCGGTGAGCACGTCGCCGAAAAAGTAGGAGATGGGGAAGAACAGCACCCCGGACAGGAAGGTCACCGCCCCCAGCCCCGGCACCTGCAGCGTGGTCTCCTTGGCCGCACCGATGAGGTTGGCACACAGCAGCACGCACACGTAGGCGCCGAGGATCAGGTCGTAGTAGCGGTAGGTCTTCATGGCGCGCCGAGCCTAGCCGGCGCTGCCGGCAGGCAGCACCGTGCCCGCGGCCGCGCCGAAGCCGATGCGCGCGCAGCCCTCGCGCTCGCACCAGGCGCGCAGGGTGAGACGGTCGCCGTCCTCGAGGAAGGTGCGGGTCTCCCCGCCCGGCAGCGTCAGCGGCTGCTTGCCCCCGGCGGTGAGCTCCAGCAGCGACCCGGCCTCCTCCGGGCGCGGCCCGGACTGCGTGCCGCTGCCGAGCAGATCCCCGGGTTGCAGGTTGCAGCCGTTGACGGTGTGGTGGGCGAGCATCTGCGCCACGGTCCACCAGGAGTCGCGGAAGTTGGAGTGCGACAGGCGTGCAGCCGGCACGCCCGCGGCGCGCATGCTGGCCGACTCGAGTGCCGCCTCGAGATGGATGTCGAGCGCGCCGGCGGCGCGCACGCCGGGATCGTCGAGGTACGCCACCGGCTCGGGCTCACCCGCCGGGCGCGTCCACGGCACCCGGTACGGCGCGAGCGCCTCGAGCGTCACCACCCACGGTGACACCGTGGTGGCGAAGTTCTTGGCGAGGAACGGCCCCAGGGGCTGGTACTCCCAGGCCTGCACGTCGCGCGCCGACCAGTCATTCAGCAGGCACAGCCCGAAGATGTGGCGCTCGGCTTCCGCCAGCGGTACGGGACTGCCGAGGGCGTTGCCCGCTCCCACGAACACCCCCAGCTCGAGCTCGTAGTCGAGCCGTCGCGTCGGCAGCAGCTCCGGGCGCGACGCGCCCGGGGGCATGAGCTGGCCGCGCGGGCGCACGACGCCCTGGCCCGAGACCCGTACCGAGGACGCGCGCCCGTGGTAGGCGACCGGCAGCCACTTGTAGTTCGGCAGCAGCGGATTGTCGGGGCGCATCAGCCGCCCCACCGCGGTGGCGTGGTGGATGGAGGCGTAGAAGTCGGTGTAGTCGCCGATGTCGGCGGCGACGCGGTACTCGGCCGCGGCCTGCGGCACGAGCAGCGCGCGCAGCGCTGCGGCCTGGGCCGCGCCCGCGCGCAGCGCCTGCGACAGCGCCGCGCGCAGCGCGCTCGCGGCCGCCGCGCCCGCGCCCATGAGGGCATTCAGGCTCGGGGCGGTGCAGGCGGCGAGCGCCGCCGCGGCCTGGCCCGCGAACGGCGCCAGCTCCTGCAGCGCGCCCAGGTCCAGCACCTGGTCGCCGATCGCCACGCCGCCGCGGAACGCCTCGCCGCCGCCGGCGCGGCGGAAGGCGGCGAACGGCAGGTTCTGCAGCGGGAAGTCCGCGCCGGCCGCGTTGGCCGATTCCACCCAGCTCCTGAGCGAGGGGTCGTGCGTGGCGTTGAGGCGCGGCATGCGGCGCGGCGCCCCGTCAGCGCACGCGGCGGCGGCGCGTCTTGGGGTACGCCTGCCCGGGGGTGAAGTTCTTCTTCAGGCCCTGCCACACCGCGCCGTAGTCCTTCTGCAGCAGCGGGCTCTGCAGCGCGTAGCGGGTCGGGTGGATCACGGTGCGGGTCTCGAACATGAACGCCATGGTGTTGGCGACGCGCACCGGTCTGGAGGTATCGGCGCGGCTCGCCCTGGCGAAGGTCGCGGCATCGGGGCCGTGGCCGCTCATGCAGTTGTGCAGCGAGGCGCCGCCCGGCTCGAAGCCCTCCGCCTTGGCGTCGTAGCTGCCGTGGATGAGTCCCATGAATTCGCTGGCGACATTGCGGTGAAACCAGGGCGGGCGGAACGTGTCCTGCATCGCCAGCCAGCGCGGCGGGAAGATGACGAAGTCGACGTTGTCGACGCCGGGCGTATCGCTCGGCGACTGCAGCACCAGGAAGATGGACGGGTCGGGATGGTCGAAGCTCACCGAGCCGATGGTGTTGAAGCGGCGCAGGTCGTACTTGTAGGGCGCGTGGTTGCCGTGCCAGGCGACCACGTCGAGCGGGGAGTGATCGAGCGGCGCCGACCACAATCGGCCGGCGAACTTCGCCAGCAGCTCGAACTCGCCGTCGCGGTCCTCGTAGCAGGCGACCGGGGTGAGGAAGTCGCGCGGATTGGCGAGCCCGTTGGCACCGATGGGGCCGAGATCCGGCAGGCGCAGCGGCGCGCCGAAGTTCTCGCACACGTAGCCACGCGCCGCTCCGTCCGGCAGCTCGACGCGGAAGCGCAGGCCGCGCGGCAGCACGGCGATCTCGAGCGGCGCGACGTCGAGGACGCCGAGCTCGGTGGCGAGTCGCAAGGCACCCTGCTGCGGCACGATGAGCAGCTCGCCGTCGGCGTCGTAGAAGAAGCGCCGCTGCATCGCTCGGTTGGCGGCGTACCAGTGGATGCCGCAGCCGCTGTGCTGATCGGGCGAGCCGTTGCCGCCCAGGGTGGCGAGCCCGGCGACGAAGTCGGTCGGCGCCCGGGGGATGGGCGGCGGGCTCCAGCGCAGGCGGTTGGGCGCGGCGGCGAGCTCGCCGAAGCGGCTGCCGAAGTGCCCGGCCTCGACCTCGCGGAAGCTGCCGTGCACGGCGGCCGGCCGGATGCGGTACAGCCAGCTGCGCCGGTTGGCGTGGCGCGGTGCGGTGAAGGCGGTCCCGGAGAACTGCTCCGCGTACAGCCCGTAGGCGCAGCGCTGCGGCGAGTTGCGGCCCACCGGCAGCGCTCCCGGCAGCGCCTCGGTGGCGAAGTGGTTGCCGAAGCCGCTCTGGTAGCGCGGCTCGGTGAGTGTCGGTTCGACGGCACGGTCCATAGGATGCAGTCACCTCAGTCGCTGGGCGGTCACTATAATGTCGCAGCGCGCGCCGTGCTCGGCCGCCGGGTACGCGGGCCGGACCTGCTAACATTGTCCGTGCCCATGCGCCGTCTCTGGCTGACCGCCCTCCTCCTCGCCTGCTCCATCGCCGCCCGGGCGCAGAACGCGCCCCCGGCGCTGCAGCCGCTGGCACACTCGGCGCTCGTGGCCGTGGACGCCGCCGCCGCGCCGGGCGGCCTCGCGCTGCGCGTGCGCGGCAGCGCCGGCACGCAACCGGTCGCGGTGAGCGCGCTGACGGTGAGAGTCGCGGGCCAGAGCGCGCCGGCCAGCGCGCGCGCCGACGGCAGCTGGTTCGTGCCGCGGCCGGCCGGCAGCCGCGACGCCGGCGCGCTGCTCGAAGTCACCGTCGCCCACGACGGCATCCAGGAAGTGCTCTCCGGCCGGCTCGCCGCTACGCCCGCCGCCGCCCCGGCCGGCGCTGCCGCCGGCGGCAGCCGCAGCCAGCTGGCCTGGTGGGTGCTCAACATCCTCATCGTGCTGATCGCCGTCATCGCCATCTCGCGGCGCATGTCGTGAGCAGCCTCAGCCGCGCCTCACTCGGCGGTGATGGTCTTCAGGTAGCGGTAGAAGAACTCGTTGCCCTCGTAGAAGGCCCTGACGCCGATGCGCTCGTCACGGCCGTGGGCACGCTCGTCGTCGCGGTCGATCGCCACCGCCGAGACGCCGTAGGTCGGCATGCCGGCGGCGCTGGTGTAGATGGCGTCCGAGGCCCCGCCGTCCATGTACGGGATGACCTTGACGCCTGGCCACATGGCGGCCACCAGCTCCTCGAGCGGCTTCTGCACCTCCGGCCGCATGGGCGGGGGCTGGAAGCCGCGCTGGTCGGGGGCGGTGTCGGTGATGGTGGTGCCGTCGTCGGCGACGTAGCGCACCGTGATCTTCGGATCGCCCAGCACCTTGATGAGGTCCTGGCGCACCTCCTCCTTGGAGTGCCCGGGCAGGATGCGGCAGTTCACGTTGGCGGTGGCGCGCTGCGGCAGCGCGTTGTTGGCATGGCCGCCCTCCAGACGCGTGGCGACGCAGGTCGTGTGCAGGATGGTCGCCACCGCCGGGATCGCCATCAGGCGCTTGAGCGCGGCCTCATCGGGCGGGCTCTCGAGGATGCCCCTGAAGCTCGCCGCATCCTCGCCGCCACCGGCCGCCATGCGCTCGAAATAGGCACGGGTGACGTTGTTGAGCTCGAACGGGAACTGGTAGGCGCCGACTCTCAGCAGCCCCTGGGCCAGCTCGTAGATGGCGTTGTCCGGGCGCGGCTGGGAGCTGTGGCCGCCCTTGTTGGTGGTGCCGAGCCGGTAATCGGCGTAGACCTTCTCGGTGGCGCCGAGCTGGAACACCATCGGCTTGCCGTGCTCGGACTTGAGCGAGGAGCCGTCGTGGTTCAGCACGAACTCGGCGGCGACGAGGTCACGGTGGTTCTTGATGAGCCACGCCGGGCCGTTGCAGCAGCCGCCCTCCTCGTCCGCGGTGAGGGCCAGGATGATGTCGCGGTCGGGACGGAAGCCCTCCTTCTTCAGGCGGATCATGGTAGTGGCCATGATGGCGTCCCCGTCCTTCATGTCCGAGCTGCCGCGGCCGTAGAAATAGCCGTCCTTCTCGATGAACTTGAACGGATCGGTGGTCCAGTCCTCGCGCTTGGCCTCGACCACGTCGAGGTGGCCGATGAGCAGTACCGGCTTGTGCTTGCCGCTGCCGCGCAGCCGTATCACGACGTTCTTCTTGCGCTCGTTCGGGCCGCCGACGAACACGTCGCTGTAGCCGGCCTCGCGGAAGCGCTGCGCCATGGCCGCGGCGGCCGTGGTGACGTTACCGACCGAGTCGGTGGTGTTGATCTCGATCAGTTGCTTGAAGATGTCGTGGGCAAGCGTGTTCGCCGCCTTGTCGTCCGCACTGTCGGCGGCGGGCGCCGCGCGCGACGCCAGCAGCGCGCACGGCAGCAGCGCCGCGAGCACCGCGGCCGTGATGGATGGACGCAGGCACTTGCTCATGGACGTTTCCCCTCGGGAGCTTGGGTCATGGCGCGGGCGTAGGGCTCTACCACCAGCAGCCGGAAGGAGCCCGGCAGCGACGGCGCGCGCGGGTGTGGTTGCTCGGCAGTCGCCGCGGGCGGCGCCCCGAAATTCGCAGTGACGAGAAAGATGCGGTGCGTGCGCTCATCGAGCGCCATGGTGCGCGCGCCGGGCCGCGTCGGTATGCTCTGCGCCACCTGCGCGCTGCCGGCGGTGGTCACGGTCACCGCGGTCAGTACCCCCTCGCCGCACGAGGCGAACGCGAGCCGCGCGCTCGGGTCGTAGGCGGCGAAGTCCACGCCGGCACCGATCGGCGCGCTGCCGAGGACGCGGCCGCTGCCCGCATCCAGCACTGCCATCACGCGGTTGCCGCAGGCGGCAAACAGCCGCTGACGGCGCGCATCGAGCGCCAGTCCCGTCGGATTCTCGCAGCCGGCGACCGGCCAGACCGCCGTCACCGCGAGCGAGCGCGCATCGAGCGCGGCGATGCTGCCGCGGTCCTCGAGATTGACGTACAGCCGTCCCTCGGCATCGCCGGCGACTGACTCGGGCTTGCCCGCCAGCGCGATGGTGCCGGCGACGGTGCCGCGGGCGGCATCGATGGCGGTGACGTCGTGGCTGCGGCCGTTGAAGGCGAACACGCGCTGCGTGGCGGCGTCGTAGTAGATGGCATCCGGACCCTCGCCGGTCGAGCGGATCTCGGCCACCCGCGCCAGCGTTTTCAGATCGAACACCACGATCGTGCTGGAGCGGCCGGCGCTGATGAAGCCGCGGCCGAGCGCCGGGGCGAGCGCGATGCCGTGCACGCCGGGGGTGTCGGCGATCTCACCCACGACCTGCATGTGGTCGGTGTCGATCACCAGCACGTGCGTGCCGTGGGCGACGAACAGCCGGTGACCGCCCTGCTCGAAAGTCAGGTAGTCCCAGCCCTCATCCCCGGGCAGCGGCACCTCGCGCGCCAGGCGGTACTGCGGCCGCGCCTGCGCCAGCGAGGCGGCGAGCAGCGCGGCGACGCC